>Ga0163161_10002531_pt1 | contig 13043 bp, 17 predicted proteins | sample S45metaG_FD_129847 | JGI IMG/M metagenome (GOLD analysis project Ga0163161, IMG submission 129847) | Switchgrass rhizosphere microbial communities from Kellogg Biological Station, Michigan, USA - S4-5 metaG | ecosystem: Host-associated > Plants > Roots > Rhizosphere > Soil | place: USA... | reverse complement strand
CGGCGGCCGCTGGAAGCCTGAATTCGATCGCTGGGTAGACATGCTCGCCGGGCTGAACAAAGGACCGGGACATATGCAGGTGGCGTGGAATTCGGCGCTGATCTACGACATGATCTTCACCCAGAATGCGGCGATGCGGGGCTGACATTTGAGAAGGTGAAAACCCTTGTCAACCTGGCCCGCTGGCAAGCTCCACACGCAACCTTTTTAACTCCGTCACGAAGGAACAAAAGACATGTCGAAATCAGGCTGTAGGACGTATGCCCGACCATCTGGAGTCAGAAAAACGCCCTTGCCAGCGTTGGCGTGAAAATCAGCAACAAGGTTACCTTTCAAGAGCACATCAACAGCGCCGGCAGTCTCGACCATCGTGAGCCCGATTCGCCGGCTGAGGCTTTTCACATAACAATCCTCATTGGTATTGTCGTAATACGCGATAGCAGCAAGGACTATGCGTTGATGCTCATTGAGCGGTGGAACCTTTGGTGTGTGGAGGTCAGCAATTTTCGCATTAGCAGCAGCCAACTCTGAATCAGTAGCCTCCAGCTTCTTACGCATCACTTTCAATTCTTGCTTGGCAACCTCCGACTCTTTGCTGGCTGTCTTGGCCTTCTCCACAGAGTCTCTCGCGCTCTTATAAGCCTTTTCTTCTTCAGCCTTCGCAACAGCCACCACGAGACGCCTGTCCATAAAGCTCCAAAGTCCGAGGGCGATTGCCAGTGATGCGACGCCAGTCACAAGCCAAAACAACCACAGTTGCACAGGAATCGTTTGGCCTAGCCACACTCCAACCGCTGCATACGCGGAGCTAAAAAGCGAAAGATCGTAGTAGCTATCAAAAATTTTCGTGGCGATCCAAGCCGCTAAGAAGCTGAACGCCCACCCTGCAATTTTCTTCAACACTGAGCCCTGCTTTGCGTTGTCCGTCTGCATTTCATCACCTGTACCTGCCCGATTTCGCGGATGTTAACTGAGTCGTTCGTCCGAAAGCCAACCGTTCAGGCACATCCTAGAGAGACAACTCTTGAAGCTGATAGAGGCGACGCATACTGTACGCGCATACAGCATACGGAATGACGACGATGGATGACGATTTAATCGACGATTCTGGCTTTGAGCTGGGAATGCCAACCCATGCGGAAATGCTCCGGCACTACAGCCGCTTACTAGAAGCCGAGTTAGAAACAGCACGCTCCGAGCTTCAGAGAGCCCACAAGACCATTGCCGGGTTGATCGTGATGTACAGGGACGGCAGTAAGGAGCTTTCTGCCCTCAAGATCGAACACGAGCGACTACGCTGGACGTTGAGCGACATGAAAAGGCGTGAGAGTGAGAGCGCCGCCCCCACTTTGACCTATGCCTACGGCGACTACAGCAATAGAGGCGAAGGACAAATATGAAATCGTGGTTACTGGCGTCTGCGATGGCTAGCACATTGGTGGTTGGCATGGCCCAAGAGAACGCAAGGATTTGGAAGCCAGCAGGTCTTTCATTCCATCCGTAAGACCATCACTCAGCTTGTAGGGGCGAACGTACAGGGAACGTTGATCGCAGAGTTGGTAGGACATGAAATGGGAACAGTGGCATACGATCTGTATAGGCAAGGGGCAAGTGCAGTACAGAACTGGAGGCGATATCCAAACTTCCCACACTCCCTTGAGCCAGCATTAACCGCATGGGTTTCGAGGCCGTTTAACCGCGACTAAAACCCAACAAATACTCTCAATAAACTCCAACAAAACCTACTCCACTTTGGCCTGGTCCCTAGCACCCACCTTCGTTCCGTTCAAAGATTGCGGGCTTACATGGCTGTCTGGACTAAGCAGGACGCTTTCTCTACTCTTGAAATTGGTTTCCCACAAATATGATGTATATCAGAAGATAACGGAGCATCTTCCCTATGGATGCTTGGTGCTTATATCTTCAATTGCTCCTCTGAGGTAAATGGATCGTTGTAGCTGATATCTATCATGTCAAGATTGCTCATGGTGAAGTTTATGTATTTTCTCCCTAGCTTCCCCTCCTTGATTGATGGCAGACCGTAGACAGATACGAACGCCACCTGCATTGAACTGTTTATTATGTTTGCAAGCCTTGTACTCACAAGCTTCTTTATCTTATAGCTTTCGATCAGAGAATCATTAATCAATAATGTTGGCTTGATCTCATTGCCATCCACAATGAAAGGCTTCTTGAATTTAATTTGATATGCCGGAAGATTAGAAAGCCTATTAATATAAGCCCACCCATAAAAAATAATTGGGTGATCAGGAAGGCTTGCAAAGTCCTGCTTCCATATGCACTTAAAAATAGATCGGTATAAAACATCATTGCCGTTTATGCTGACTCGCCTATACTCCAGCGAGTTATCACTCCTGTAACGTATATATCTTCCGACCAATGTCCTGACTGAATAAACCGTTCCAATTGAACCCGACTCTCTAAGGATTGCTACTTGCCGCTTCTTGATTTGAAGAATTTTAGTTCGCTTGATAGAGTCGGGCTCAACTGTCGGCTTGGCGTCTTCGTAGTATGAGGCAGGCCTCTTTAACTCAAAGATATCTACGACAGATTTCTCTACTGCTTGCTTTTCCTCTACTTTATCTTCTCTTTGATTGAGGATTAGATCAAGTGGTACGTGATTGTAAATTTCGCAACTTTGGTCGTGAGAGCCATATATTTTAAAGTGCGGAACAACTTTCATATCTCCAAGGTCCTTGTCGATATTCGCACAAGTAACCTGAGCAAGGCAATTAGTCCCCGGACATACAAAGCCTCGCTTATCCCTAATGACATCAGCCCAAAATAGATCGTATGCACGATCAGGATCAATGAAATCTTCTGTTTCAATGCAATAAGCTATATCAAGTGCCAATATACTCACCCAAATTATTTTGACTGCTATCGCATCGAAAGTGCGATGTCATTAGAATTCCTGAACCAGCATATACAAACTTTATCCGATTTTCTACGGATTACATTCTAACTATTTAGAACTGAAGCAACCCTTTCCTTCTCAAGTAGGTCTTGACAGAAAAGACAACTTGAATTAGACTTCCTCACTCAATCGCAACACACCCAACCGCATCCTTCACGATAAAGTGATCTCGGAGCGCGGTTTTTTCGTGCGTGTGATTTGAACAACCAACCCGGCATCACCCAGCGAGGAACTGCCTATGAACTGAAACTTGAAGAAGGAGAGCCACCCATGCAGCACGCATTCGCTTTGAAATTGATTACCGACACAAGCAGCAACAGCAAGACCCCTCTCGCTCCTGAACTGCTATCCCCGGCAGAACTGGATGCCCTGAACGCACGAATCGCCGCTAACGCCAAGAATTGGCTGATCGAAAATGCGCCCGCTCCCAAGACTGTATCGCAACGGAATCCTAAAAGTGCCAGCGGACGAAAGCCGAAGGTGGTTGAGAATCCGTTCTATATGTACATCGGCTGTACAACCGACTGGGGACGCTACCCAGTTTTTGCACTGGACATCATCGAAGGTGTGGCTCGTCTGGATTGGCATGGACGCGCTATCGGCGTCGGAGGGAAGTCTATGCCGTTGTCGGTGCGTAGCCTCACAGTAATCTTGGAGAGTCTTCCCGTCGTTACCACAGAAACGGTGATGGATTTGCTGCCATTGGAAGCAAGGCATGCCAGCCGCTACGTTAAGGCGATGGAACTGATCATTCCTCGGATGATGGAAAGCCGCCCCAAGACTCTTCGCAACGAGATGGAAGGTATTGAGCCCGAGCCCGCGCCATGCGAATGGGAAGACTTGGACGTGCTGTCTGCCCCCAGTGCTGAAGAGCTGGCGAAACTGCATTACGACCTTCGCACCCTGACCCAGTTCAAGAGCGCGGAAGAGTACGAGCGGGATCACGAAGATGAGCTGACAGGTACTCGCTTCACCAACGTGATTGTGTTCCCAACTCGCAAGCAGCACCCAAAGATGCATGAAGTGATGGGCATGCTGGCCCAGGGATTGTCTCAGTCGGAGATCGAACGGTTGACAGGTGTACAACGGAAGACCGTTCGGAAGTGGCAAGCTGAAACACTAGCACTGGCAGCGTAGCAAGGGGTGGGTCATATTTCGGACGCATGTATCTATAAAGCACTGGAGCGATAGCGAACAGTGTAAGTTGAGACGGGACGTCTCGATGTATGACTCTGCTCGGCAGGGCCGAGACCTGGAGCACGGGTGAAATGGTAGCTTTCTAAAATGGTAAAGGGGCATGTATTACTTTAGTAATGCCCCCAAAGAAAGGAAAGGGGCTACCGTCGGCAGAGCCGAAGATTTTGCACAGATCAAGGCCAAGCCTTGGAAGTAACATTTCCTTCTTGGCCCTTCACTACGTGAATGAATGTGCTTTGGTACGGTTTCATCTTGATTCTCTTCAGTTGAGATTCACGTTAAAGCTGTCGCTTTCGGTGCAAACGGTCCATCGGAGCTGGTTAAGCTCCGCTTTACGTGTGCAACAACTACTACCGCAGGTAGAAGTAGAGGAACACGACAATCAGAACGACAAAAATCACCCTACCTTGGATTACGTCAGAGTTCGCCTTGTCCACCTTGATCTGTTTGTAGGTTTCCGTGTCGCTCAAGCCTTGTGTCTTGTAGTGCATGATCTGATTGATCTGCTTATCCAGTTTCTTGTTGTGGCTGTCATTGCTCCGCATGGTCAGACCCCACACGATCAACCAAAGACCTCCAGTCAGAACGGTCATGATCACGTGCAAGATGTGGTTCGTGTTCTTCTTCCGGCTGGTCAGTACAAACAGTTTTTCGTTCATGGTTCATCCTTGCGACATGGCTGGTGGTTTGGGTGGAGTCGCCTCGGGATTGAATTTATCCCAAATTCAGATATCTGGAAACCAGATATAGCTTGGGAGGCTGCCCATTCGTAGCCAGTCAGTCATGTCCAAGACGATCTATAGACCCGAACACACTGCGCTTTTGTCGCTGTTGAAGAAGTACAGGAAGGCGGCTGGTCTGACTCAAGTCCAATGCTCAAAGGCTCTGGAGCGTCCGCAGTCGTTTATGAGCGACGTTGAAAGCGGAACACGTCGCTTGGACATCGTGCAGCTTCGCGACTTGTGCAAAGTCCTAGGAGTTGGACTCCAAGACCTGATCGCAGAGTTTGAAAAGTCATTGGCGAAGGAATGACAAGACGTTACCCCCTGAATCTGAGCCCTTGCGGAACTATCGGCCTGAGCTAGCGTTGATGGAGTCGCCAAAGTGGCGATTGGCTATTAAGGAGCGAGCATGCCTACAAGATATCGTGATGCGGTGAACGGGGAGTACGTAACTCCTGAGGAAGCAAAGCGCAGGCCTAGGGAAACCGTAAAGGAGACTGACAAGCCAACGAAGCCAACGAAGCCGACGAAGCCGAAAGGTAAATAGCATCACCGTGGGGGAGTGTCGCTAGGCTCCCTCACGCCCTCAAGGATGACGCCCCATGACAGACAAGAACGAAGCCATCGCAAATGCCCTAGAGCTGCTGATGATCAATCAGAATGGTATCGGAGCTGCAATCGAAGAACTTGCCAAATGGATTGCGGAACGAGGTTCAACGGATATTGCTGACAACGCAGTCACAGCGTTGCAAGTGCTCGACCTCAACGCTGAAGGGATCGCAAGTACTATCCGGGTACTTCGACAGCAGTAGGCTGCTCCCACAGCTAATCTCTCAGACCACTTGGAGTCCTCCTGTGTACAACATCCTCCTTCATAACCCATTGAAGCCACCTGTTTTGCTAATCGGGATTTTCTCAGTGGCTCTTGTCGGGTGCTCCACGTCATTCATGAACAAGCCCAACAAGAAAGAGAGTCAGCTTGCAGCGGACGCTGTAGGAGGTAGGTGTCAGCTCATAGCTCACGCATATCACCCGGGCGAATCTCTTCAATTAGCGAGCCGAAGCACACTATCAACATCAAAACTCTGATAGAGAAAGATCATGTGTGAAAACGAGGCATTACCTTCACATCTGGCACACTCTTTGAAGTTCTGGAGTGTATAGACGGTGTAGTGTGCAAAAGGCTCTGGAAGGAGCTATAAGCTCTGAGCTTCACTCGCCCTGCAGGGGAGATTCATCACCACGCATTATCGCTGCAGCCCATGTAGAACGTGGCCTAGAGGGTGATTTCACTGTCAAAATCACACGGTTGTCCATGCCATTTTGTGTGCATCAGGTAGACAGCAGTGAAAGTAAAGGTGTTGACACTGTGTGATGACCATGAAGGTGAAAGCTCAACACTTTCTTTATTACAATGTGTAGACGGACGTCGCAGTGTGTAATGTCTTTCATGTAGAATTAGTCCACACACAATGTGATGAAGGACGCCAATCATGAAACTAGTCGCCTACTACCGTGTATCAACAAAATCTCAAGGCGAGAGCGGTCTAGGGCTTGAAGCTCAGAAGGCTTACGTTGAAACGGCTTGTAGGGCTCATGGTTGGGAAATGGTAGCTGAGTACATTGAGACTGTTAGCGGCTCCATTGCTCCTGTGGAGCGTCCTGAGTGTGCAAAGGCACTGGCTCATGGCTTACCAGTGGTTGTAGCCAAGCTAGACCGCCTGTCTCGTGACGTTGAACACATTGCTTCCCTGATGAAACGTGTATCTCTCAAGGTGGCGACAATGCCCCAAGCCGATAACTTCCAACTCCACTTGTTCGCCGCTCTGGCTGAACAGGAACGGGCATTCATTTCCCAACGCACAAAGGAGGCTCTACAAGCCCTCAAGGACCGTGCTGAGGCTGGATGCGAAGTGAGTATTCAGAAGATCGCTAACCGTTCTGCTGTGAAGCCTCAAGGATCGAAAGACCTGGCCCTTGCCACAGCTCGTGCCGCTAGGACAGAGAAAGCTGCCTCCTTCGCCGTCACAGTAGAAGCCACCATCGCCCTCGCTCGCTCCAAAGGGCATTCAACATTGCAAGCCATTGCAGTCTTCATGAACGAAAGGAAAGTGTTCACGGCTAATGGCGGTGTGTGGTCAGCAACACAGGTGAGTCGAGTTCTGAGCCGCTTGAACACTGATGCTGCATGAGACAGCAATCCTAACCACTCGCCTCTCCTAGAGGCTCTGAGAGAGCCCTAGGATTATTTCCATTTCCCGAAGCTTTCTAGTTTTGCCCCGTCTGTCTTGCTAAGTGCATGTCGCCAAACGACCGTTTCCAGAATGCCCCCCCTCTCTCTGGAAAGTGTCCATAAAAAATTCAGAAATTTGGGAAATGGTTTGGAAAGACCTCCAACTTATATTTTGGCGTGAATATCTGAAACATTATCAAAATGTGATTTCTGAAAATTGGCGGGCTTGGAATTCACACACAAACATCTAGTAGTCGTTAAAGAACCGCTCATTACAACTGTAGCAATAACAATCCCGCTTGCACGGGATTGCCACTCAATCCATTCTCAACTCTTTGGCATTACCGTCAGCCAGTAGACGACTACACCACCCAAGATAGTGATGGTGAGTGTAGAGAACCAAGAGAGCATGGATGACCCCCAACGAGTAACCCAGTTATCCTTGGCATCAGTTAGCCGGATCGTTGCATTAGGGATGAATGTTACGTGCAACCAGTCAACAAGCTTAATCAGGGCCAGGACAAGTACCCCAATGCCCACTCTTTTCCAGAACGATGGAACGTCAACTATGGCAACAATCATTACAAAAAGTGCGAGCTGCGACAGATTAAATCCAAATCGCTTGAAGTTGGTAGCAATGCTTTTTTCGTTTCTCGTTAACTCGCTGCGTAATGTTTGAGCCTTGCCTTCCACCCAAATCTCCCGCACACCTTGAACGACTACCCTGTTGACACCGTGATCAATCAGTTCAACCATTACAACCTTGTTGATACCAAACTCATCTGGCTCTTGTATAAACAGCTTCAGGTAAGTGAGTTTTTTGAGTGCATCCATTTGGGCAACGAAGTCTTTGCTATATCGTGCAATTTCAGCTCCGCCATTTCTGTAGGTTACAATCAACTTTGCTTCAGGGTTGAAGTCTTTGCTTACAGTGTCCAAGAGTGACAGCACATCATTTCTCGCAAGCCTTAACGCTCCAAGCGTATACGCCTGCGTGTAGATTTGCTCAAATTCAAGGTTTGTCTTTACGACGCTAACAACCCCCGCTCCGTGTGGATGCACCGTGAAAGGCCCACCTGTCCCGTTATCTGTTGACCACTCACCTCTTATGCTGCCCTCGGGCGTTAGGGCTGCTTTAATACTCAGCTTACCGAATTTAACATCTTCAGTTTCTGTGACAGCGTCACCAGTCAATACTATTTCATCGCCATATGTTCCACTCACCTTAAACACAACGATTCCGTATTGATCGTCAGCGAATCTAACGGTCCCCTCTAACTCTTCTTCATCTTTTTCGAACGATATCGCAAGATTGCCTGTGTTCGTTCCATATGCTTTACCCGCCCAAAGCTTCCCCAAACTAGCCATGACATTCGCCCCGTGAACTCCAAATAAACTTGCACCTTAGCGATTGAGTGTAGACGGATAGTGGCGGAACGCTACTCGTAACGGCTCACTGATACGTGCTAGCATTTGTCGTTTAAGAAAAATACTGAACTGCAAGGGCGAAATAGTGCACGACATTGACAACCCAGACTTGAATAAAACGAGAGGCTTCTTAATCGGCTTCTCAGTAGTGGTGTTTCTGCTTTGGTATTTCGGGGCTGACTTGTCTTCATTCAAGTTGATGGGCAACGAGATCAAACTTCAGAGCAACACAAAAAGCGCATGGATGGTTCTTGCTGCTATCAACGTGTATTTTTTGTTTCGCTACTATCAAAGGCTACCAAGTAACAGCCTTGTATTTGATCAGCCAATGAACAAAATCTATGACGACTTCTTAAAAAAGCTAGCCTTAGTATTTTACAGACGGCGATTGCAAAAGCTTGCCAAAGAGGATTTGGCTAGAAACCAACCAGAACATTCAATAACTGAGCAATACCATGCTTCACATTTAACTTGTCATACAAAATTGCAGGATCATCAAAAAAGTGATCCTGAAATGTGGGCGGGACTTCATTCGTTCGGGCGTAAAGGTCGTACAGAAATGCGACTCAGCGTTAACTATCGAACTGTTAATCTTATAAACAATAAACCCGGCCTTGCTGGTGGGGTTTCGGAAACATTCTCTCCGAATATTCTGATAGCCATGCTTGCGAGATTGCTCACATTACTTCGGGGAGCATTTATCGCCCCGTGGTTTACCGACAATGTGTTTCCTTTGATAGTCGGGGCTGCGGCTACATCCGTTGCCCTTACCAAATGGTATCAGGTGAATTTCTTATAAGCAGAGTGTAAAATGCCAACCTCGCCCAACACATCAGCGTCACATTAATCACCAAGCTGGGTGACAGTATTGATCTGAACTGATGTGTTGGGCGTTCATCTTTTAGCCCCCCTCGCCATCCATTAGTGATTGCTTATTCGTCAATGCGTGAATGCCCGACTTCAGAGCTACCGCAATTCTATTAGCCACTGCATGGCTAGACCCCTTCGGCTTCGCCTGCATCAGTCTTAGGCTCCAGCTTCGCCAGTTCAGCGTCTAGTGCCGCCAAGGCATCAACCAACGCCTTACGCTTCTTGTTGAGGAATTGTTTCAGGGCAGCATTTCGGGTGGCTTGTTGCTCAGCCTCAAACTCAGCCATGAAGTCAGTGCTTAGACTGGCAGTCCCAGGAGCCTTGGAACCTGTCGCCTTGGGTGCATCATCACCTTCAAGCCATTTCTTGAAAACTTGATAGGACGGCTTACCCGGTTGCTTACAGAACGCAGTCATTGCAACACCCGAAAGGGTGAACTCAGCAATCAACGCTTCCCGCTCTAGCGGTGTGTAGCGTTTCCCTTGCAAGCTTTGTTTAGTGTCGGACATTGTGTAACTCCCTGTTGTGGTGTGTGTCTCAATACTTTCACTCGCGTGTACTCTAGTCAACACAGGAGTCACACAAGCTCCTGAGAGCCGCTACAGGGGACTTGCAACCTTAGCAGCTACATCGCATACCATGCACACTCAAAGACTCTACAATCGCTCCTCATGAGCTTACAGAGCTTTCCATAGTCAAGGGAAAGGCTTACACTTTGCTTTTGTACGCGTAAGACTTGCAACATTGCACGGTGTGTTAGGGACAGATGTAGCACACCAAGAAAATATTCTCACAGGGGTATTGACAAATCAGGTTCTTGGTATACCCTAAGGCTCTTTAAGGTGTTAATGACAATAATTCTTATTTAAATAGTGTTACCTCTTCAAATGGTAATACTATTACTTATTAAGAATATTATTAATAAAATCATAGAGATACTCGTAAAGCTGTCGCTTTGGATTCCCGCACCCTCTCCCGTCTTCGTGCTAGAAGCTCCTGTGCTGCGTTCTGAGCGGTGCTAGCTCAAGCTGGCTATGCTGGTTTGAATTATCGCTTATAACGCCTCCTGCGACCTACTGAGCCAATTTCCGCCTGCATCAGCCCTTTAGGCTCCCGCGATAATGCCAGTGTGCCACGCCCTCAGTGCATAACTGCTAACATCGGCTTCCCAAATTGGAGACACGCAGCATGTCAGCGGAAGGCAAGCATTCCCCGTTCACTTTCAAAACCTTTGTTTATTCCGCCGTGGGCTTCCTACTCACGTGGGGCGCCACAAAGCTGCTCGACACTTACTTTGACATGACACTGTTGGCAGACGCCAAGGGCTGGGTACTAGCCTCATGGAAATGGCTTAATGATGTAGAGGTCGAACCACGCAAGAACTGGTACATGGTTAGCAACATAGTCTTCATGCTACTTTTGATCTACGCAATTATTCACATCTATCGGCTATACACTTCCACACTCGAAAGTCTCAACAAATCAGAAGCGTCTAAAGCAGTGCCAACCGCCCCAGAACTGACTCGCACACAGATAAGGGTTCTACACAGCTTGGCGAGCGTAGCACAGAGCGGCTTCCCCTCAAGTAGAATGCTTTTGGTCAGTGGCGCTGGTATCGACGGCTTGGAACTCGACATTGCTTTAGAACAGCTAGCCGAAGGTGGTTTTGTGCAATTTTCGAGTGCGACTCTAAACTCTGTACAAACCCCATCCCTTGCATTGAAAGGCAAAGAATTTGTCGTAGCTCACCGCAAGAATAATAACAAGTTGGCAGATCAGAAGAAGAAGGCTGCAAAGACAGAGGGCAATTTAGAGTGACCAGCCATCAAAGCAAGCACTGCGGACTGTAGGAGAGGAATGTCTCCAGCACTTTCAGCTACAAGCCACGTAGAACGTGGCTTAGATACACTTTCTACTGTCCAATTTTGATAGCCACCTTAGACAAATCAAGCTTACCAAGTTGCGAGACGTCCACAGGTTTACTCTTTGGAGCCTTCCCTTTCCGCTGGATTGGAAGCTTTACCCGTTTGCCGTCAGGCAACACGACATTGTGAGCATCTTCAGCCCTGCCCCAGCCTTCATACAGAAACACTTCATTCTCAAACGTCACGCGTCCGTCTACATGGCACACCAGTTGATAGCCGACACTTTGTAGAAGCGCATTGGCCCTTATTGGGTCTTTGGTGAAGTCGTTCATGTTCTTCACCTTGTCCATAATGCTTGCTGAATCATCAACTACTAGCCCTTCCTTCTCGGCTTTCAACACTTTCCGCTCTGCCTGAAGACTCACGAGTTTAAGAGTTAGGTCTTCATTGTCGTCTTCAAGGTTTGCAATCACATTCACAATACGATTGATCTTCTTGTTCACCTCACCAATCTCGCCGTCAAGCTCCATGCCACGTTTCTGTGAAGCCGTGAGCTGTTGCCCTTCAAGAGCCTTCAGAATGTGCTTGGCGTTTGTCAGACGAAAAGCCAGGTCAATGATCGGCTCAGGGATTGAGCGATTGTTGGAGCAACCTGTAGCCCCACGGCGGGCACGACTAGAACATTCCATGGACGTTAGGCCGCTGGCTGCGTAATGCTTTGTGTTGAAGTTCTTCCCGCACTCAGCACACACCACTAGGCCAGTGAAGCGGTGCTTCGTTGGTAAACCTCTAGGACTGAACTTTTCTTCCATCCGTTTTTGTACGCGGTAGAACAGCTCAGGTTCGATTACAGCCGGGTAGACGTTGGGAATACCGTTCCACTCGCCTATCGCCGTGCGGTTGTTCATCCAACGCTTCACAGTGCTAGGCGCCATGCGAGCTAACAGCGGGTTGTCGTTCCCTTCAAAGATGCGTTCAAAGATTCGACGTTCGCCAAGACCAGAGGCGTAGTCTTCAAACGCTTGCTTAACGAGTGGCGCAATCTCAGGAATCAACTCACCTTCGGATGTGAGCCAAACGGGTGTGTATCTCTTCGGCGTAATCCCTTCCAAAGCTGCTTTCTTACGAGACGTGTAGCTGGCCTTCATGCGACGGCTCAGCGTGTCGGAGTACTGGTGCGATTGTTGAACCTTGGCGATTAAAAGGAACAGGTGGTTGCTGTTCACAGATTCGCGGTTGTATCTGATTCCATCGTCCAAAGTAACGATGTCCACGCCAGCGTTTACGATGTCAGCAAGCAACGGGAACATCTGTGTCGGCTCAAGCCGCCCCGTCCTATCGATGGCTTCTATTAATATGACGTCACCCGCTTGGATGCTTCCATTCTGGACAGCCGCTAGGAGCTTGCCGAAGCCGCTCTTAAGATGCTTCCCGCTGAAGCCAGAGATTCCCAAATCCTTAAAGCTCTCGCTGCTCAGTGTGAAATCTGGGTTCGCCGTGAGCCAGCTTGCAAGCATGGCTTGTTGCCGTTCATGGCTGCTACCCTTCGCCTGCTTACCAGTCGAGAAGCGTATGTAGGAAATGGCCTTGGACATCTTTAACCTCTGTGTTCGTTGGCTTGCAGCACGTAGGAGCTAGTCTAACACTCTCCTATACCTTGCCGCTTCCTTCACCCAACCGGTGTACTACGAGTTCAAGGACCTGAAGATGCCGACCCTGCTGCTGATCGGTACATCCGACACCACGGCCATCGGCAGCGACATCGCACCGCCCGAGGTCAAGGCGAAACT
>Ga0163161_10002530_pt1 | contig 13045 bp, 10 predicted proteins | sample S45metaG_FD_129847 | JGI IMG/M metagenome (GOLD analysis project Ga0163161, IMG submission 129847) | Switchgrass rhizosphere microbial communities from Kellogg Biological Station, Michigan, USA - S4-5 metaG | ecosystem: Host-associated > Plants > Roots > Rhizosphere > Soil | place: USA... | reverse complement strand
TGCCTTCGACCTTCTCGACCACATTGGCCAGCTGGCTGGCGTCGGTGGCTGGGAGCTGGACCTGGCGACCAGCACCCTTCGCTGGACGGCGCAGACCTGCCGTATCCACGACCTTCCGCCCGACCATCAGCCCACGCTCGACGAGGCCATCGGTTATTACGCGCCGGCGGTGCGCACCGTGCTCGAAGCGGCCGTGCTACGTGGCATCGAGCAGGGCGAAGGCTGGGACCTGGAGTTGCCGATGACCACCGCCACCGGCCGGCAGATTTGGGTCCGGGCCCATGGTGCGGTCGAGCAGCGTGACGGCAGGCCCTCGCGATTGATCGGTGCCTTTCAGGACATTACGGAGCGGCGCCGGGATATCGATGCCTTGATAGCCAGCGAACGGCGATTTCGGAACCTCTTTACCTACAGCCTCGGGCTGATCTGCACCCATGATCTGGAAGGTCGACTGCTCACAGTGAACCCGGCCGCCTGCCTGTCGTTGGGCTATGCAGAGGCAGAGCTTGTGGGTCTGCCTTTGGGCGAGCTGATGACGGCTCGCGATGCGACCCGTGTGCCCGACTATCTCGCCCGTATCCAGGCACGGGGTACCGACGCGGGACGTCTCCGCTTCCATGCGCGGGACGGTGGCCAGCGCGTCTGGCAATACCACAACGTAGTGGATACCCATGACGGTCAGTCGCAGGTGCTGGGCCACGCGCAGGACATCACCGAGCAAGTGCTGCAGGAGCATCGCCTGCGCGAGTGGTCCATCCGCGATGCGCTGACGGGATGCTACAACCGGCGTTTTCTCGCGCAGTACTTTGAAAGCGCGGGCAACCAATCCGGTTGGTCGTGCGTGACCGTGGACCTGGACAAGTTCAAGGCCATCAACGATACCTTCGGCCACCAGCGTGGCGACGAAGTGCTGGTTGCCATGACACAGTTCTTTCAGCGCCACGTGCGTGCCGGGGATTACGTGGTCCGCCTGGGTGGCGACGAGTTCCTCGTCATTTTGCCGGCGAGCGGACTGGACCAGGCGCATGCGTTGGCGGCGCGTTTGGCCCACGATGCGCATGCGGCCCCGTGCGGGTTTACAGCGGGGTGCGCCATGCATACGGCTGGGGTACCGATTGAGGCGACGCTGGCGGAAGCCGACCGGGCGTTGTACACGGTGCGCAGGCAGCGGCGAGTCGATGACCATGCGCCGTGAATCTTGCGCAGGGACGGCGCCCGACCGGACGCCGTCCCCCAGCAAACTCAGGCCTTGATAAAGGCGAGCATGTCGTTGTTGAGCTCATCGGCATGGATGGTCAGCATGCCGTGCGGATAGCCCTTGTAGATCTTCAGCTGCGCGCCTGGGATGAGCTTGGCTGAGAGAACACCGGCATCCTGGTACGGGACGATCTGGTCATCGTCGCCATGCATGACGAGCGAGGGCACCTTGATGTTCTTCAGATCGGCGGTGAAATCCGTCTCCGAGAACGCCTTGATGCAATCGTAGTGGGCCTGTATGCCGCCCATCATGCCCTGGCGCCACCAGTTGTTGACGGTGCCTTCGATGGGTTTGACGCCCGGGCGGTTGAAGCCGTAGAACGGCATCGGCACTTCGCGATAGAACTGCGCGCGATTGGCGGCGAGCTGCTTGCGCAGGTCGTCGAACACCGAGATGTCCAGGCCGCCCGGGTTCGAGGCCGACTTGACCATGACCGGCGGGACGGCGCTGACCAGGATGGCCTTGGCGACGCGGCCTTCGTTGTGCTGGGCCACATAACGGGCGACTTCGCCGCCACCGGTGGAGTGGCCGATATGCACCGCGTTCTTCAGGTCGAGGTGGCGGACCAGTTCGGCGACATCGGACGCGTAGGTGTCCATGTCGTTGCCAGTGATCGTCTGGGTCGAGCGGCCGTGGCCGCGACGGTCATAAGCAATGACGCGGTAACCCTTCGCCAGGAAGAACACCATCTGGGCGTCCCAGTCGTCGGACGTCAGCGGCCAGCCGTGGTGGAAGAAGATGGGCTGGCCCGTGCCCCAATCCTTGTAGTAAAGCTCGACGCCGTCCTTGGTCGTGAAAATCGCCGACTCGGCGTGCTTCTTCCCGGAGGCCGGCTTGGCCGCCGCAGCGGCACCCTTCGACGCGGCGCCTTCCGCGGCGACAGCGGCTCCGGCTACCAGCGTGCCGGCGGCGAGGCCCGCCGTGGCGACGAAGCTGCGGCGCGACATGGGGTTCTTGAGGCTTGGATCGTGTGAGTCGGTCATTGGGATTCTCCTGGTGGAGGCAGCACTTTAGGAAACCCTTGTCGGAGGGTCTTGCACGTCTGCCTCGCAGGGACCAGCCAAATTCATCAAGGGCTGGACCCGGGTGAGGTCAGATTTGGAGAAAGCCGCGCATGGGCGCACCTCGGGGGATTGCCGGGCGTGTCAGGGTGCGGTGCGTTTTCTATCACATGCTGTGCCGAATTTCGGAATGGTCGCGCCTTGGCGCGGTAACTACCTTGTCCTCATTCAACGACAAGGCGACGCCATGAACGCATCAAACCTCGCTCTGACCCTGGTCGGCGGTCCGACGGTTCTTATCGAATACGATGGACTGCGCCTGCTCACCGACCCAACCTTCGATCCGCCTGGCGAATATCAGGGCCCGCACAGCCCGGTGAAGCACGTGAAGACGGAAGGGCCGGCATTCCCCATCGAGCAGGTGGGGCCTCTCGATGCCATCTTGCTGAGCCACGACCATCATTTCGATAACCTGGATAACAGCGGCCGCACGCTGCTTGACCGGGTCGATGTGACGTTCACCACGACCTCCGGCGCCGAACGACTGGGGGGACACGCCGTCGGCCTCGCGCCCTTTGAAACCCGCAGCTTCAAGGGACGAAGCGGGCAAACCCTCTACGTCACGGCGACGCCCGCCCGACATGGCCCTGTCGGCGTGGACGCAGGCGATGTGGTGGGCTTCGCGCTGGGCGTGGAGGAGCCAGGCGACCTGATGTACATCACGGGCGATACGCTCTGGTTTGAGGGAACCGCGCAAGTGGCGGCCCGCTTCTCGCCCAAGGTCGTCGTGCTCTATACCGGGGCGGCCGAACCACGCGGCCGTTATCACATGACCATGGGCAGCGAAGATGCCCTGGAAGCTGCTGCGGCATTTCCCGATGCCAAACTGGTTGCCGTGCATAACGAAGGTTGGGGCCACCTGAGGGAGAGCCAGGACCAACTCGCCGACGTCTTCGCCAAGTTCAGCCTGGGCCACCGCCTTACCCGCTTCGACAAAGGCATCCCGCTGTCCCTGCTGCGCTGAGGGGCAACCGCGTTGAGGCCAGTGCCCGTCGATACGTCTACCCGAACCGGGCGTGCTCGCTCACGAAGATCTGCTCGATGACCTTCGTAGTGGCTCGAACGGCGGCGCCGGTTCGGTCGCCTTTCCGGATAAGCATCCACAACTCTCGCGATGGTGGTGCGATGTCGGTAAGACAGGGATGAAGGTCAGGATCGGCGCGCCCGATGAAGTGCGGCAGGAGGGCGATGCCGGCGCCGCACTTTGCCGCTGTGGCCTGCGCCGATTGCGTCGAGGCCCGAAACGAGATCCGGGCTTTGGGAAACTGCTGTACCAGCCACGAGGCGTCGGGGATATGCGTGGTGGCCTCGTCGAAGCCGACGAATACCGGATCATCGCCGTTCGCCACTCTCGCGTGCCACGCCCTGGACGCGTAGAAACCATAGGCGACGGTTATGAGATGCCGCGCGATGAAGTCTCCGTCCAGCGGCCGCCCGAACCGAAGGGCGATGTCCGTTTCGTGGCGTTCGAGACTCACGGGCCGGACATCGGCCACGACCTCGATGTCGAGGCCGGGATGCTCGGCGGCGAACGATGCGAGGTGCGGAACGATGACATCGTGGGAGAGACTCGGAGGTGCATTGACACGCACCAGTCCCGTCGGCCCCGCCGCCTCGTGGCTGCGTGCGAGGCTGGCTGCCGCTGTTTCCATCTCGTGTGCCGAGGCAAGTGTGCGCACGCCGTCGGGGGTCAGCACATAGCCATTCGGTCGCCTCTCCACGAGCTTCACACCGAGACGCTCCTCGAGTGCGGCGACGCGGCGAGTCACGGTGGCGTGGTTGACGGAGAGCGCGCGGGCGGCGGCCGTCATGCTCCCATGACGGGCCAGCGCGATAAAGACGCGAATGTCTTCCCAGTCGATACTCGAGCGATTCTGATCTGCCATCCGGAAAGCCTAGCGAATTACGCTCAGTTCGGCGACATCCGGACAATCAGATCGTGGCCGCTTACTGCCCCTCCGTATTCGACGCCCACACGGCCTGCGTCGGCCCGTAAATAACGAGATTGCCATCGCCTTGCAGGAATGCCTGCGCCGCCGTCTGGTCCGCGTTCCCCGAACGCCACAGCTGCTCGCCGAGCTTGCCGTAGACGATGAAGTCACCGGATGGCGTGAGCTCCAGCTGGGCGCTGTCCTGGTTGACCGTGTTGGCGGCCCAAAGGGGAACGCCCGGTTCCTTATACAGAACGAGGTTGCCGTCGCCCTGCAGGATGAGGGTGAAACGTCCGTCGCAGGAATGGATGGCCTGGTTGGGCAGCAGGCCATCGCCTGGCTGGAAGTTGCCGCAACCGGTCGGTGCCGTGACGGCCGAAAGACTGGCCGGGGTGAACAGTGCGAGGTTGACCGCGCCGGCGATCGCGGCATAGCCGGCATCGTTGGGGTGCAGGTGGTCGCCGGAGTCGAAGGCGGGAAGGAAGGCCGTCGGGTGCGCGGGGTCGTGCGTGGCGGCGTCCTGATCGATGACGGCGTCGCAGGTCGACGTGCTGCCCCGAATCCACGCGTTGATGTCGCCACGGACGGCTTCGCGGGCCGCCGTCCAGTTCGAGGAACCTTCCCACGGTGTCAGCGTCGAGCAGGCAAAGCGCACGCCTTTCGCGTGGCTCTTGTCGATGAAGGACTGCAGGGCGGCGATGACGTTGGCTGCCGTCGCCTGCGGATTGCCGTTACCGAGGTCGTTGAGCGGATCGTCGGAGAAGATGACCCAGCGCACGCCTGCCTGTCCGAGTGCGTCGCGGTCGAAGCGCTTGAGGCCACTCTCGCCGGAGCCGTCGGCAAACAGGTTGTTACCGCTGATGCCTTCATTGATGACACCCACGTCGATACCGGCGGACTGCAGCCGTTCCGCGAGGCGGTTGGGCCAACGGTGGTTTGCACCATAGGTCGACGCGTACCCATCCGTGATGGATGCACCGATCGCGACCACGGCGCCCCGTGTCGTCGGGCTCTGGACGTCGACGTTGGTCAGGAACTCGTAGTCACCGATGGCCTGCGCCGAGATCACCGGATGGCCGCTCACGTCACCGCTTGCTTCATACCGGTCCTGCTGGCTGAAGGAATGACCGGTCAGGGCGGCGGGTGCTTGCTGCACGTAGAAGCTCACCGCGACGTTTGACGTCGCCGGTACCGGGAAGTCGATGCCGTCACTGGTGGCCGTGGCGCCGGGCGCAACGCTGACTGTCGTGTTCCCGGCAAAGGTCAGGACATGGTCGGTGGCAGGGTCGACCGAAGAGCCGGACGTCGGGAGGGCGGCATGCACGTCCGACAAGGTCAGCGGCGTGGTGCCATAGAGGTTCGACACCGTCACACGTAATGCGGTGCCCGCCATGCTGGTGTGGACGATATGCCGGAGCGTCTTGCCCGTGGGTGACGTGTTGCTTGAGTAAGACTGCGGAGCGACGCCCCAGGTACCAACCCAGGGATCGAGCACATTGGTCGCGCTGACTGAGCTTGCAGACATCGCGAGTGCGACGGCTGTTACTAGCGTCTTGAATGAGGACGAAGCCATGAGGAAACCTGCGGGGATGCGGGGAAGGGAGGGGCATCGTGCCATCGCCGTTCTTCGCTGCCTGCAATCGGGTTCACAGATTTTGATGCCGCTTGCCACGACCTGGACGCCACGCGAGACTTGGCGCTCACCTGTCATGTTTCGGCCGATTCAAAACACGAGGTCCAAATGCCTATGAGCTTCGCCCGCCAGTCAACTCTCCGCCGCCTGACGCTGGGCCTGATGCTTGCCGTTGTTCCCTTCGGCGCATGCCTCGCCGCATCAACGAACCTGGAGTTGAAAAAGCTCGAAGAGGCAGATCAGGCGGACCGGTCGCCGGGCTCCAACACGATCGACTGGGACGTGGTGGGAAAGCGCGACGTCGCTCGGCAACGTCGCGTAACAGAAATTCTCAAGGCAGGCGACGTGCGCACCGCCGACGACTATTTCAACGCGGCTCTCATCTTCCAGCACGGCGACAAAGTCGAAGACACGGAGCTGGCATTGGCGCTCGCGACGACGGCAACCCGGCTGGATAGCTCGAACAAGGACGCGAAGGTTCTGACGGCGCAGGCGTGGGACCGGATCCTGGTCAAGCGTGGCAAGCCGCAGTGGTATGGAACTCAGTTCTTCAAGAACAAGGCCACCGGCAAATGGGAACTCTCGCCGACCGATCCGACGGCCGTCTCGGAGGCTCAGCGCGAGGCTTTGGGCATCCCGACGATCAGCGAGACGAAGGCGCATCTCGACGCTTTGAATGCGAAGTAGACGGGTCTCCCTCAATAGATGAGATGTCTTAGTTGCGCGGCAAACTTCTGGCCGAGCTCCTGGAATCCCGCGTCCGAAGGATGCAGTTCATCATGCCATAGCGTGGGATCCGGGCCCAAGGTGCCGAGCAGTGGACAGAAATCAAAGAGGCCGGGGTTTGCCGTCTTGAGGGGAACGAGGATCTCGTCCCGGAAGGCGTCCAGGAGCAGGCGGACAAATTCGAGCTGGTCCGTCCTTGCCGGAAGCACCGCCTGCACATAACTACCGATCCAGTCACCAACCTTGGACACCAGTAGGGCGATGAGCCCGATGCCTTTGAGGTCGAGTTTCGCCGGGACGCCCAGCCGCACGGGGTAGTCGTAGGTATGGGCGAGAATCGGGACCTTTCCCTTGCCTTTGTCCCGGACCACGGCGATCAGATTTTCATAGCTTTGGCGGACGACACCGAACCGGGCTGCCTTAACGAGGTCCACCGCTGTCTGCGGTGTGAGGGTCGGTTGACCTGCGAAGACCCCTTCGAGGTGCTCACCGACAATATCGTTGCCGCCCGCACTGATCAGCACGGCATTGAAGTTGAACGTCGCCAGGTGCTCGCCGATACGGTCCAGGTTCCTGGAGCCACTCTTGAACATGCGGACGGCTTCATCGCCGTTGTCTTCCAGGCGCAGGTAGAGGCCGGGCACGAGGGTGGTAACCACGTCGAGCAGGTTGAAGTTGTCGAGCGGGAAGGCAAACCATGAGTCACCCTCGCTGAGGATGACGGGTGTGCTGCCAAGGGTTCGCGTCCGTTTGGCCTCGCGGTACGCGTCCCTGAAAGCCTCGAACTTGGTCATCGGCTGTGCGGGCATGGCGACCTTCCTCCGGTGATGCTGCGGCGTGGCTCGATCGGGTCTGAATATCCTTGCTCTAAACGATGGCTGTGCCGTCGGAAAAAGTACTTAGCGAATCAACCAGCGCTCGCCCGCACCTCGACCAACGCCAACTGAGCATACTGCGCCGGCCGGGCCTTCCGCAGCCACACGCTGAAGCCGATCCCGACTGCGAGCGTAACGACGTACAGCGCAGGCAGCCAGGCCACGAACGGCGTATTGACCGTCGACAGCAGGGTGAAATTGATGCACACGGTTGTCAAGGCGACGGACAGTCCGATGGCGGCAAGGACTGAGGCGATGAGAACGACCGGCCCCGCTTCCTTCCTGCGCTTGAAGACGTAGAAGACAATCGCGATCGCCGCGGCGGCCTGCAGGGCGATGATGCCCAGCGTCCCCATGCCGATGAGGACAGGAATGATCGCGGCATACGGGTCGTTCCGGGTCGAGGCGATGCCGATCAGGCACACGACGGTCGCCAGCGACATGCACAGGGTCGCGGCTACGGGAACGTTACGCACCTCGTCGAATTTGCCAAGCATGCGAGGCAAGAGGCCCTCACGGGCCAGGGCAAACACGTAGCGGGACGCCGCCGCGTGGATGGCGATGTAGGTCGCCAGCATCGAGGTGCACAGGAGCACGCCGGCGATGTCCGAGGCGACCTCACCGTCATACTGCTTGATCAGATCGAGGACGAGCGTGCCACCGTGCGCGAGGGCCTGCGCCTTGACGTCACCGGAGCCCATCGCGCCGACTGTGATCCAGGCGGTCAGCAAGTAGAACGACCCGATAAGGATGACCGAGACGTAGCTGGCCAACGGGATGCTGCGCACGGGATCGGCCGCTTCCTTGGAATAGAGCGCGCCGGATTCGAACCCGACGAAGCAGGTGAACGCCGTCATAAGCGAGACGCCGATACCGGGCGCCAACCACTGGCTCGGGGCGAAAGACGAGAGCGGGAAGGCGCCCCAGCCCTTCGCGACAACCACGCTGGTGTCGAAGACGACGAGCACGGCAGTCTCGACGACGATGATGACGGCGAGCAGCTTGGTCGACGCGTCCATGGACCGGTAGTTGAGGATGCCGGTAAGCAGGACGGACACCGCGGCGCAGATCGTCCAGTCGACCTTGTAGCCGACGGCGATGGAGACCTGCTCATCGAAGTATCCGCATGCCGCCGCGAGCCCGAAGGCGAATGCACCGTACGAGATGATCGCGCAGAACGCGGTGCCAACTCCCAGGGGCTTGCCGAGGCCCTCAGCCACATAGGTGTAGAACGCACCGGTGCTGACGACGCGGCGGCCGATGAAGGCATAGCCGGTGGTGAACGCGACGAGGATCAGGCCCGCTATCAGGAAGGCGACGGGTACGTTCGCCCCGGTGCCCCGCGAGATGGCAATAGGCAGGTTGCCGATCATCGAGGCGAGTGGCGCGGCAGCCGCCAGGACCATGAAGACGATGAACTGCGTCGACAGCTTATGGCTGCGTGCGGGCTTTACAGCGGTCGAACGGGTCACGGGAACTCCTGGATCAAAGACGTCGCGATCAAAGCCGGCGATTGTATGCCACGAGGGTGGCCAGGGCCCCACCTCACGAATTAACCGTACTCTGGGAGGATTACAGGTATGGATATTCCTCTCCGTTTGTTGCATCGTCGCCAGTGCCTGGGGAAGGGGACCTCGATGATCAGGGAACGACGCACTCCGATCGGCCTGTTCTTCGCTCTCGTCTTAGCTTTCGCATGCTTTCCGCTAGCCGCGTTCGATGTGCCCAAACGAAGCCTGGAGGCGCGCGTCCAGGCCGCTGACCTGGTGATTCTCGGCGAAGTCGTTTCCTTGGAAAGCAGCGAGCCGGGAAATCGGTATGCCGACGGCTATGCGACCGTCCAGGTCACCCGGGTCCTGAAAGGCGACGCGGGCCGAACGATTCGCCTTCTCTATCGCGGTGGCATTTCGGAAGCGACGCCCGATTGCTGCACGATCGGAAGCCGATATCTCATGATCCTGAGGGCAGCGGGATCAAACGCCTATGAGAGCGTCGACGGACCCTACGGCGTATTCGAAACCGATGCCGCCGCTGCCACCCGCTTCCCAGTTGACCCGGTAGGGCCAAGTGATGCCCGCGTTCTGCACGCACGCGTTCTGGCGGTTTCGGATTTTCCGAGGGCCGGGTCCGGCATCATGAAAATGTGGTTCAGTATCGATGTCGTCGAGAATGGATCATCGACGCGACAGGAGCTGCTCATGATCTACCTGTCCGAGCAGCAGGCCGTTCCCAAAGTGAGGGACGACTGCCTGTTCACGGTGCACCGCGAGCTAGCAGGAGGATTCATTGGACGCAGCTCGAGGGCGAGCCACCTCGCGACGGTGGTGGACGATTACCGATGCGGTGATGACATGCCGAAGGCTTTGAAAGGCGTTTCTGTTTCGTGGCCGGGGATCGCCGGGCCATGACCATGAAAATCAGATGGGCACGGGTGCCGTTGCTCTTTGTTCTTGGCGCTGCGTTCTGTAACGCAGCAGTAGCCGGCGACAAAATAACCTGCTCATCGCTTACGTCGACCGGAGCGGTGGTCGAGACCGAAGACGGTCATAAGGTCGTGCTGACCGTTTCCAATCCAACGGATAGCACGGTCGACCTCATGGCTTTTTACTTTGAATCAAACACGCTTCGCCTCCAGGCCGTCGAGCAGGAGAGCAAGCACCCCCTTAGTACGTTGGTCCCCTTGGTGTCACCCGGAGTCGCACCGGTGCGAATCCACGCGAAGGAGACATTCGTCCGCGAACACGATCTTCGTTATATTTTTCCGGACCTCGAATCAACACTGACGCGGTCCGCCGTCGACGTGAGTTGGAGGCTTAAGCTGGATCCAGGCCCGGGCTGCTTCTCGGAAGAGATCAAGACCACCGTGACTATCCCAAAGAAAAGGGCCGCTCGCTGAGACTGAGCGTCTGGAGCCCCGAGGTCCACGCGAAACCCGCGCCCCGGCCAAAGAAAAAGCCCACGGAGGGGAGTCCATGGGCTTTTTGGTGTTATCCGTCGGTGCAAAGCGGCAGGGGAACCGCAGACTGCTTGGGACCGGCGCCTCTCGGCTGCCTTGGGAATAACTATACTCGGCGGTTTATGAATCGTTCTTAAGTTTGGCCCGGGCCAAGGGTAAAAGTGACCGATTTGCCTAGCTGGAGGGCGATCTCACGGTTCCAGCGACGCCATTTCAGGCGGGTCCGGCCCCCGCTGGCGCTGTGCACCGTGACCGAAACGAGCTTCCCCTGGCTCCAGGCCAGGTCTACCCGGAAACCCCCGCGGGCCCCCATACCCGTCACGCTGCCCGAGGCAGCCCATGCCTTGGGCAGCGCCGGCAGTAGCTCGATCAGCCCGGGCCGGGACGACATCAGCATCTCCAGCATGGCGACAGGCGTGCCGAAGTTGGCGTCGATCTGGAAGGCGTCGGTGCTGGCGTCCAGGGCGTACATGTCGAAGAAGTTCTGGGCGGTGCCGTTGCTGTGGTTCTTCGATGGCGACAGGTTGGTGAGGATGAGCTGGTAGGCCTTCTCGGCGTCGCCGAGCCGGGCCCAGCAGATCGCCCGCCAGGCGCAGGCCCAGCCATAGCCGCCCGTGCCTCGCGCCTCGAGCAGCCGGGTCACGCCGTCGATCAATGCCGGCGGGCTTCCGCCGGGGGTGATGCGGTCGCCGGGGAAGAAGCCGATCAGCGGCGACAGATGCCGATGCTCGGGTTCGCCAAGGTTGTACGGCGTCATCCATTCTTCCAGCCAGCCGGTCTTGGGGCTGACCTGGGGCAGATAGAGCCGCGCCTGGAGCCGTGCGATCGTCGCGGCATAGTCGGCGTCCTTGCCCAGGAGCGAGCTCGCCTGCCGATAGTTGTTGAACAGATCCCACACCAGTTCCTGCGAATACGTGTTGCCCTTGGCGTCGGTCGGTCCGTGCTCGGGCGACCAGTCGGCATCGTCGATCAGGACATCGCGCGCAAGGCCGGTGGCCGGGTCGGTCACGCTGACGCTCAGCAAGCGTGACTCCCAGAATTCGCAAGCGCCTTTGAGCAGGGGATAGATGCGCGTCAGGTAGGCCCGGTCAGGGTTGTACTGATAGTGCTGCCACAGGTTATTGCACAGCCACGCATTCCCGGCCGGGTGCCAGCGCCAACCGCCGCCGCCGTAGATGTTGGTGGAGATCCCCACGGTCCAGCCGGCGATGTTGCCCGTGCTGTTGCGATAGCCGTTGCGGGGATCGTTGAAGTGCTGACGGGTGACGGCGGTCCAGGCGTCCACCTGGCTGAGGCAGTAATCGGCGAACGGCTCGAAGCAGGAAGGCAGGCCGGCCCGGTCGGGCAGCCAATAGTTCATCTGGATATTGATGTCGTTGTGATAGTCGGCCATCCAGGGCGACGTGTTGCTGTTCAACCAAAGGCCTTGCAGACCGGTCGGCAGACTGTCACGGGATCCGGCGATCGTCAGGTAGCGGCCGTACTGCAGATAGGACGCTTCGAGTTCCGGATCGACAGGGGCGTTTGCCGTGGCCCGGGCCTGGAGACGGGTCCAGGTGTCCATCTTCCGCTGTGCGTCGGTCGGCGCGCCCAGGTCGACACGCATCGTATCGAACAGGGAACGGTAGTCGGCGATGTGCGTACGCAGCAGCATGGTCGGCGATTGCATCGCTGCCGCCTGCGTTTTCTGGATCGAAAGCGTCAACGGATCGACCGACGCATCCATGTAGTTCCTGGCCAGGTCGGGCGTGTAGTTGGTGCCGCCGCACAGGAGGACCGTCAGCGTGCTGCAGTCCGCGAAGTGGATGCCGTTCGCGTCGGCGTGGACGGTCCCGGATGCCGCCATCGCCATGACGTTCGTCGCGTAGCGGAGGCCGTTCTCCAGAACGCCTTCGAAATGACTGCTCGCAGTCCCACTCGATCCTTTTAAGGTCGCTGCCTGGGACGTTTCCCCATGCATGCCACGCAACTGGACCGATCCGTTGTAGCGGCCTGCGCCGGACTGGGACAGGTGGATGACGATCAGGTCGTCGGGGTGACTGGCGAAGACCTCGCACGTGTACGCGATGCCGTCTTTCCGGTACGACGTGCGAACGTAGCCCTGGCCCAGATCGAGTTCGCGCCGGTAGTCGGTGATCCCGGCGGCCTCATGTCCTTTGATCGACAGGTGCAGGGTGGCCAGCATGACCAGGCTGCCGAAGTGTTCGGTCGTGTAGTCGAACTGGCCGTCGTCGCCCAGCACGACATCGCGTTTGCCAAGCCACATCGATGCATCTGTGACGTAGAGCACATTCGACGAGGGGTCGCCACCGACCAGCGCGCCCAGGCGACCGTTGCCGACGGGCAGGCCTTCGCGCAGCAGGTTCGATTCCGGCGCGGGTGTTCCGTACCAAAGGGACTGCGTCGCCGCGCGTGGCATGGGGCCGAAAGGGCGCTCGACAGCTTTGCTCTCGGCAAATCGGGGCAGGGCGAGCCACGGCAGCAGGGCCGCCATGGCGCCCGTCATCTTCAAGAAACGGCGCCGGTCCATCGGATCGGCGAGCGGTTTTTCCAGGCACGTGTGCCGATCCCTGCCACTGGTCATGAAGTGTTCCGACGCTCCTGG
>Ga0163161_10002529_pt1 | contig 13048 bp, 11 predicted proteins | sample S45metaG_FD_129847 | JGI IMG/M metagenome (GOLD analysis project Ga0163161, IMG submission 129847) | Switchgrass rhizosphere microbial communities from Kellogg Biological Station, Michigan, USA - S4-5 metaG | ecosystem: Host-associated > Plants > Roots > Rhizosphere > Soil | place: USA... | reverse complement strand
TTTTTTGTAGGAGCCGGCTATGCCGGCGATGGCGCCGCGGCAACCTGGCTATCGCCGCTGAAGCGGCTCCCACATCAAGCGAGGTCTCGCGGCACCATGTAGCCAAAGCCGCGGATGGTGCGGATAGCGTCGGGACTGAGCTTGCGTCGCAGGGAATGAACCAGGACTTCCAACGCGTTGGGACTGACGTCCGAATCCATGCCGTAAACCGAACCTTCGATCGACTCGCGACGGACGATCTTGCCGTGCCGTTCCATCAGCATGCGAAGCAGTGCGAACTCACGACGAGTCAGCTCGACGCGGCGCTCCTGGTACGTCACCTCGAGGGTGCTCAGATTGAGCGAGAGCGCGCCGGCTTCCAGTTGGTTGTCCGCGAGGCCCTGTGCCCGCCGGGCGAGCGAGCGAATACGTGCGGCGAGTTCATCGAGATGAAACGGCTTGGTCATGTAGTCGTCTGCGCCGGCATCCAGCCCACGCACGCGTGATTCAACACTGTCTCGCGCCGTCATGACGAGGATCGGTGTCTTGACCTTCAGTCGTCGCGCCTCGGTGATCACATCGATACCGTCCTTCTCCGGCAAGCCAAGGTCGAGCAGGACGAGATCGACGGACTGGTTGCGCAGCGCCTCGAGCCCTTCCACGCCCGAGCGCAGCCAGGTCACCGTATAGGCGAGGTGCTCGAGTGCGCGCTTGATGGCTGCGCCGAGGCGGATGTCGTCCTCGACCACGATGATGTTCACGTTCCAGTCCTCCATGCCAAGCCAAAGCGTTGGGTATCGCATCCGTGCTTCCGGACCTGTCTACGAAAACGGCAACCCGGTGTCATTATTCGAGGGGCGGCCTTAGGCCTTGCTGAGTACCTGCCCGTAAGCCGACCCTCAGTCGCGACCGGCAGTCTGTGGTCGGGACCCTGTGGAATCCATCATGAGCCTTTTTGTCGAAGGACTGCACAACCACCTGGTGGGGCCTTTCACATTCGACGTACCGGCGGGCGGGTGCCTCGCGGTCACCGGCGCATCCGGCACCGGAAAGACGCTTCTGCTGCGCATGATCGCGGACCTGGACCCTCATGAAGGCCGGGTCACGTTCGCCGGGATCGACCGGGCCACGCTCCCCGCCCCCGCATGGCGACGCCTGGCCGCGCTGATTCCTGCCCGCAGCGGCTGGTGGGCCGACACGATCGGCGAGCACTTCGCGCCCGAGCACGAGGTCGAAAAACGCGCACTTGCAGCCGACCTGCTTCTGCCGGGCTCCCTGTTCGACCGTCCGATCGAAGAAGCCTCGACCGGCGAACGGCAGCGCCTGGCCCTGATCCGCGCGCTGCTTGCCGAACCACGCCTCCTGTTGCTCGACGAGCCCACGGCGTCTCTCGACCCGGTGTCCACGCAGGCCGTTGAATCGATGATCGCGCGCCGACGCGCCTCCGGCACCACGGTCGTCTGGGTTACCCACGATGCCGCCCAGGCCAGCCGAGTCAGCGACCTTGCCCTGCAGATGCTCCCCGGTGGAGTACTGGGCGCATGACGCCCCTGACCCTGCACGCCGGCGACATCGCGATCGCAGCCATCCTGCTGGTCGTCGACGCGGCACTCTCGATCGGCCTTCGCCTGCGCTTCCACCGCGCACTGGCCATCGCCTCGCTGCGCATGGTGGTCCAGCTGCTCGCGGTGGGTTACCTCCTTCGTTATGTCTTCGCCGGCCATTCGCCCTGGCTTACCGCTGCCCTGGTGCTGGCCATGTCCCTGGTCGCCGTCCGCGAGGTCGCTGTCCGGCCGACCCGACGCCTGGTCGGCGGCAATGCCATCGTCGCCCTGCCGAACGTGCTGGGCGTCGTCCTGCTCACCGCCTGCTTCGCCCTGATGACCGCAATCCGCCCGCATCCCTGGTACGACGCCCGCTACGCCATCCCGCTGGTCGGCATCCTGCTTGGCAGCATCCTCAATGCGGCGAGCATCGCGCTGGCGGGAGTCCTCGACAACGTGCGCCAGCAGCGCGATGCGATCGAGGCCCAGCTGATGCTCGGCGCGACCTTCCGCGCGGCGACGGCACCCCTCCTGCGTCGCGCCATACGCGCCGCGATGGTGCCGGTTATCAATCAGATGGCCGCCGCCGGCGTCATCACGCTGCCCGGCACGATGACCGGCCAGATGCTGGCCGGCGCGGATCCGGTCGACGCGGTGAAGTACCAGATCCTGCTCCTGATCCTGTTGACCGGGGCCAGCTGTCTCGCTGCGGTGGGCACGGCTTACGCCTGCATGGCGCGTCTGCGCGACGATCGCGAACGTCTCCGTCTGGACCACTTGCGTTAACGTTTAGTTTTAGATTGCGAATCATTCTCATTACCCTTACGATATGCGCCACATCGGGTTAACACCCGCGCGTCGCCTCGTCTGTCAGGGCATCAACGAAGTCCACTGCCGTGAGCCATCGGCTCGCGTCGGGCGAATTCGTGCGCGATCCGGGCCCCGATGCCCCATTTATTGCCACGCAAGGGAATCACCCATGGCCTTCATCAAGAGCCGCAAGCACGCCGCTCCTGCCGCGCGCACCGTCGGTGCCGCCGTCCTCCTGACCTTCGCCCATGCCGCCGTCGCCAGCGATACCGTCGACGCGCCACCGCAGCAGACCAAGACCAGCGACGTCCAGGCACTTCCCGGCATGCAGGTGGATGCGGACCGTTCCAGTGATTTCCGCGTGGACAAAGTCTCCTCGCCCAAGTTCACCCAGTCCCTGCTCGACACCACGCAGACGATCCAGGTGATCGGCAAGGAACTCATCAAGCAGCAGGGCGCGACCACCCTGACCGAGGCCCTGCGCAACAGCCCGGGCGTCGGCACGTTCTATGTCGGCGAGAACGGCTCGACCAGCACGGGTGACGCGATCTACATGCGCGGCTTCGACACGTCGAGCAGCATCTTCGTCGATGGCGTGCGCGATGTCGGCACGGTATCGCGCGACGTGTTCAACATCGAGCAGGTCGAAGTCACCAAGGGCCCGGACGGCACCGAGTACGGCCGTACCGCGCCGACCGGCGCGATCAACCTGGTGACCAAGCAGCCGGTGCTGGGTAACGGGGAATCCGGCTCGCTCCAGGGTGGCAGCGGCCAGCGCCGTCGTGGCACCGCCGACATCAACCAGCAGCTCGATGCCACCACGGCGGTCCGCCTCAACGTAATCGACCAGAAGAGCAACGTCTACGGTCGCGACAAGATCGAGAACAACCGCTGGGGCTTCGCGCCGTCGCTTGCCTTCGGCCTGGGCACGCCGACCCGCGTGTACATCGATTACCTGCACATCAAGCAGAACAACGTGCCCGACGGCGGTGTGCCGACCATCGGCCTGCCCGGCTACAGCAGTCCGGACAAGCGCGCCTTCCTCAACGATGCCGCGAAGGTCGATCCGAACAATTACTACGGCACGGACCAGGACCACGACCATGTCACCCAGGACATGCTCACCGTCATCCTGGAGCACGATTTCAGCGACAAGGTGGCCTTGCACAACACCGCGCGCTGGGGCCGCACCACACAGGATTACCTGCTGACCTCGTTCATGGGTGCGACGGCGAACCTGCTCACGCCGAACCCGGCCGACCCGTCCACGTGGACGATCACGCGCAGCAATCCGACGTTCAAGCACCAGTCCAACCGCATCGCCACGAACCAGACCAACGTGACGGCGACGATCGAGTCCGGTGGGTTCACGCAGGACATCAGCGCCGGTATCGAGCTGACCTCGGAAGAAGCACGCGCGATCGGCATGGGTCCACTCAACGGCAGCACCTGGCCGGCTGCCAACCTGTATCACCCGGATTCCAACGTCTCCAGCCTGGTGTACGGCGAGACCGGTGCGCTCAGCAATGGCAAGACGAACACGGCGGGCGCGTACTTCTTCGACACGCTGAAGTTCGGCGAGCACTGGCAGGTGAATGCCGGCGTGCGCCTCGATCATTACAAGACCGACTTCTCCAGCCTCGTGGCCTGCGGCGCGCGTAACGGCCCGGTCTGCGGCAGGCTTCCCACGGGCAGCATCGTGCAGGGCGTGGATACCAGCACCAGCGACAACCTGAAGAACTACAAGATCGGCGTGCTGTACAAGCCCACGGCAAACGGCAGCATCTACGTCAACTTCGCGCAGTCGCAGCAGCCTCCGGGCGGCAACACGCTCACCCTCTCGACCGCCACGAACAGCGCGGACAACCCCAACTTCGATCCGCAGAAGGCGCGCACTGCCGAGGTCGGCACGAAGTGGGACCTGCTCGGTTCGAAGCTGCTGCTCACCGGTGCGCTGTACAGCACGACGGTGACCAACGACGTGGTCCAGGATCCGACCGACCTGCAGTACTACCAGGTCGGCAAGAAGCGCGTGCAGGGCGTGGAGATCAACGCCGTCGGCAAACTGACCGACGATCTGGCCATCAGCGCCGGTTTCACCACGATGAATGCGACGGTCAAGAACGGCCCGGGCGTCACCGCCAATGGCTCGGACGACCTGGCTTATACGCCGAAGAAGGCGTTCACCTCGTGGGTCACGTATCACCTGCCATTCGACCTGACCATCGGTGGTGGTGGCCGTTATTCGGGTGCGCTCGAGCGCGGCACCGATGGCGCCGTGGGCACGCCGGCTTACACCCGCGCCTACTGGGTGTTCGACGCCATGGCCAGCTATCCGATCAACCGCAACTTCGACCTGCAGCTCAATGTGTACAACCTGTTCGACAAGGACTACGTGGCCGCGATCAACAAGAGTGGCTATCGTTACACCCCGTCCACGCCGCGTTCGGCCATGCTGACCGCGAACGTCCGCTTCTGATCGACTGATCCGATCGACTCGAGGAACACCGCCATGCTGCTGCACATCCCCGAGGTCCTGAGCAAGGAGCAGGTCGCCGGGATGCGCCGTGCCATGGCGGCTGTCGAATGGACCGACGGTCGCCAGACCGTCGGTCCGCAGGGCGCGAAGGTAAAACGCAACCTGCAACTGCCCGATGCGTCGCCGCTACGCCGCGAATTGGGCGATCTCGTAGTGGCGGCACTGGCCCGTCACCCGCTGTATCACGCGGCAGCCCTGCCCCTGCGCACGCTGTCACCCCGCTTCAATCGCTACGAAGGCGGCGGCGAATACGGCTTTCATATCGACGGTGCCGTCATGGCCACCGGCGACCGTGAGGTCCAGGTACGCAGCGATATCTCCTGCACGCTTTTCCTCAGCGAGCCCGAGGAATACGAGGGCGGCGAACTCATCGTGAGCGACACCTACGGCGAGCACGAGGTGAAACTGCCCGCGGGCGATGCGATCGTCTATCCCTCCTCCAGCCTGCACAAGGTCACGCCGGTGACCCGTGGTGCACGCATCGCGTCGTTCTTCTGGGTACAGAGCCTCGTCCGCGACGACAGTGCGCGACGGATGTTGCTGGAGCTGGATACGGCCATCCGCAACCTCTCCGCCAATGGCGCCGATCAGGCGTCGATCCTGCAATTGACGGGGGTCTACCACAACCTGTTGCGCCGCTGGGCGGAAACCTGAAGCAAAACAAAGGTAGGCAGGGGCGCCCTCGGGGGCGGATAATTGGCGCCCCCTGATGTCCTTGGCTCCCCACCGCATGTTCCAACCTGGTCAACGCTGGATCTCCACCGCCGAACCCGAGCTCGGCCTCGGCACCATTCTTCGCGTCGAAGGACGCGGCGTGCAGGTCCTGTTCGCCAAGGCGGGCGTGCTGCGCCCCTACGCCACCGACAGCGCACCGCTGATCCGCGCCGAGTTCCGTGCCGGCCAGCGCGTGTCGGGCAAGGGCCTCGCCTTCCTCGTCGAGCGCATCGAAGAGCGCGAAGGCCTCTTCGTGTATCGCGGCGAAGGGCGTGAACTGGAAGAAGGCCAGCTCGACGACGAGCAGGCGTTGTCGCAGGCGGATGACCGCCTGATCGGCGGCCGCACCGAAAGCAACGAGAGCTTCGACCTGCGCCTGGAAGCCCTGCGCCGTCGCGCCGACGCGCGCCGTTCCGCTGCCTGGGGCCTCGAATCCGCCCGCATCGGCCTGGTTCCGCATCAGCTGCGGGTCGCCGGCATCGCTGCCGCGCGCCGTCCGCCACGCGTGCTGCTTGCCGACGAAGTGGGCCTGGGCAAGACCATCGAAGCCGGCATGATCCTGGCGCGCCAGCTTGCCGCTGGCCGCGCCGGTCGTGTCCTCGTGCTGCTGCCGGAAACCCTGGTGTACCAGTGGTTCGTGGAACTGCTGCGCCGCTTCAACCTGTCGTTCGCCATTTTCGACGAAGAGCGCTGCGAAGCCATCGAGCAGTCCAACGACGGGCGCAACCCGTTCGAGGACGACCAGTTGGTCATCGCCGACTTCGCCTTCCTCGAATCCGCGCCGAAACGCGCACGCCAGCTGATCGAAGCCGGCTGGGACCTGATGGTCGTCGACGAAGCGCATCACCTCGAGTGGACGCCCGACGCCGCCAGCCCGCGCTATCGCCTCGTGGAAGAACTGGCCACGGCGACGCCCGGCGTCATCCTGCTCACCGCCACGCCGGAACAGCTGGGCCGCGCCGGGCACTTCGCCCGCCTGCGCCTGCTGGATCCCCGGCGTTATAGCGACCTTGACGCCTACCTTGCCGAATCCGCCGAGTACGGTGAGTTGTCGGAAGTCGCCAATGCGCTGGCCGATGGCAAGCCGCTCTCCGCCGCGCACCGCACCCTGCTCACCACGCGCTTCAAGGGCGATCGCGAACTCGCCGGCCTGCTGATGCGCGACGACGCGCACGCCGAACTGCTCGCTGCCCTCATCGATCGCCATGGCACGGGGCGCGCGATGTTCCGTAACCGTCGTGCCGGCATCGGTGGTTTCCCGCGTCGTACGCCGGAGATCCTGGCGATCGATCCCGAGACCCTGGACGCCGGCCGCCGCGATGCCCTGCTCGCCGAATTCCGTGCGGACATCCAGAACACCGCGGCGCACCTCGAATTCGACTACAACGACGACCCGCGTCTCGAAGCCCTGATCGACCTGCTCGATGCGCACCCGGCCGACAAGTTCCTGCTCATCTGCCGCAGCCAGGCCAAGGTGCTCGCGATCGAAGACGCGCTCCGCACGAAGAGCGGCGTGGGCGTGGCGCGTTTCCACGAAGGCCTGGGCATCGTCCAGCGCGATCGCAACGCGGCGTTCTTCGCGCAGCCGGACGGCGCGCGCCTGCTGCTGTGTTCCGAGATCGGTTCGGAAGGCCGTAACTTCCAGTTCGCTCATCGCCTGGTGATGTGGGACCTGCCGCTGGATCCGGATCTCCTGGAACAGCGCATCGGTCGTCTCGACCGCATCGGCCAGCGTCACGACATCGTCGTGCACGTGCCGGTGGTCGAACAGAGCGCCCAGCACGTCCTGGCCCGCTGGTACGACGAAGGCCTCGACGCGTTCCGTTCGAGTCCGGCCGATGGCCGCGAGCTGCTGCGCCGCTTCGGCGAACTGCTCGCCAGCCTTGCCGACGAACATGCGCGCGAGGACGATTCCCGCGACCAGGAACTCGATGCGCTCATCGCGGAAACCCGTGGCGTGCACGAAGAACTCTCCGCCCTGATCCACGCCGGACGCGACCACCTGCTCGAACTGGCCGCCAGTCGCGATCCGCACGCCGACGACCTTGCCTCCAGCTTCGCCCGTGAGGACCAGGATCCGTCACGCGACGCCTTCATCCAACGCCTGTTCGAAACCTATGGCGTGCATACGGAAGAACTCGCGCCGGATATCGTCCTGCTCGACCCGCAGTACCTCTCCACCGATGGCCTGCCGGGCTTTGCCGATGGCCCGCTTTCGGTGACCTTCTCGCGCGATGTCGCGCTGGCCCGCGAAGACCTGCCCCTGCTGCGCATGGACCACCCGATGGTCTACGCGGCGGTGGACCTGCTCGTCAGCGGCGAAACCGGCAACGCGGCCTTCCTGGTCGACGACGCCCTGCCCGTGCGCACCGCGCTGCTGCAGACGGTCTACGTGCTCGAGATCATCGCCGACCGCGCGCTCGATGCCGGCCGCTTCCTGCCGACGACGCCGCTGGTCGTCGCCGTCGATACCAAGCTGTCGGAACGTCCGGGCTTCCGGCCGAGCGATATCGCCCTGCGTCGCGCGACGGATCGCAATATCGAAGTGGCGCGCTTCCGCAAGTTCCTCTCCAAGCTCGTCCCGCCGATGCTCGAGCATGCGCTCGACCTCGCCGAAGGGCGCGCGGAACTGCTCAAGTTCGAAGCGATCGACGCGGCGAAACTCGAGCTGGATGCCGAACACGCACGCCTCGTCGCCCTGCGCGCCGTCAATCCCTCCATCGCCGCCGCGGAAGTGGATGCCATCGCCGCCGAACGCGATGCCTTGCTGGCGGCGATTCCGAACGCGCGACTGCGACTGGATGCCGTGCGCTTCGTGGTCAGCCCGGACTTCCTCTCGCTGCGCTGAGACTCAGTAATCGCGGCGTGGTGGCGGTCGAACGCCCCACGCCCAGAGCAGGATCAATCCCGCGAACAGCCCACCCAGGTGGGCGAAATGCGCCACGCCCGCCAACGTGCCGGTCACGCCGAACACCAGCTCGGCGAGGCCGTACAACGTGACAAACAGCCAGGCGGGAATCCCGACCGGAATCGGGATCATCATCAGCTTCTCCCGCGGGAAAAGCATCGCGAACGCGCCGAGCAATCCGAAGATCGCACCCGACGCACCGACCGTCGGGAAGACGCGATCCGGCTCGAAGAAATACACGATGGCAAGCTGGGCCAAGGCTGCGACGACCAGGCAGGTGAAGTAGTAAATGATGAAGCGGCGCTGGCCCATCACCCGCTCGATGAGGCCACCGAACATGTACAGCGCGTACATGTTCAGCACGATGTGCGGAATCGAACCGTGCAGAAACCCGTAGGTGATCAACTGCCAGGGCCTGAACCCGATACCGGCGATGTCGCCGTTAGCCATCTCCATCGCGACGTCATGGCCGACAGGCCATAACGCGAACCATTTCGTGAGTGCGTACGTGGTTTCATCCTGCAGCAATAGCTGCAGGATGAAGGCGAGCACATTGGCGATGAGCAGGTAACGCGTCACCGGCGGCAGCTTGGTCGGCATCGTCGTTTCCTGTCTCAGCCGGCCAACGGCGTGGGCTGCAGGATCTCGATCCAGTACTGGTCCGGATCACGGATAAACGCGATATGGCGCATGCGGCCATCGCTGAGCCGCTTCTGGAAGGTGACGCCGAGCGCTTCGAAACGGGCACACGCCGCATTGACGTCGGGCACGCTCACGCACAGGTGACCGAAGCCGCGCGGCTCGCTGTTGCCATTGTGGTAAGCGAAGTCGGCGTCCTTTTCGGTACCGTGGTTGTGCGTCAGCTCGAGCACACCGGGCTGCGAGAGCGCCCACTGCTTGCGAGCCGCGTCATCGTCCGGAATGACTCCCTGATCGGCGACCAGCACGAGGTAGACGATGGTGAACGCGGCCTCGGCGTAGACGTGCTTGTAGACCGGCGTGAACCCGAGCACGCGCGTATAGAAGTCCAGCGACACGTCGAGATCGCGCACGCGGATCATGGTGTGATTGAACACGAAGCCGTGGGTCGCGGCATCCGGCGTGGCGGTCACGCCGGGCAGCGAGGTGAGGTCAGCGAGGGACATGGGGGATTTCCTTGGGGCAAGAGCCCAAGGGTGGCTGCCGCGGGCCGGCAATTCAAGCACAAGAGCTCAACGCCGCCGCGGCCCCAGCGAAAGCAGAAACAACACCACGGCCAGCGCGCCATACGCCGCCACGAACTGCCAAACCACCCCGCGCGGACCCGCATCGAGCAACCAGGGCAGGTAAACCGGACCGATCGGCTCCACCGAATGAATGATGCCGAACGCCGTGAGCACGGCGCCGATGGCCACGATGCCCGAGGCCTTGCGTACTTCCCCGTCGATCATCGCCACGACGAAGCTGGCCCACACCATCGAGGTGATGATGAAGCCGTTGCCGAGGATGAAGATCACCGCCATCGCGGAGATACCGTGGCTGGCATCACCATAAAGCACGGCAAAGTGCGTCGGATCGACGATGGATGGATCGCCGAGCTTGATCGCCAGCATCCGTGCGATCGCCGGGAAGAAGCTGAAGACGACCGCGCTCGCGTAACGCAGCGGCGTGGCCTCGAAGGCCTGCGTGGTGATGCTGATCGAGATGAACACGAGGATCGGTGCCAGGACGGCCACCGGTAGCAACTCGACCAGGTTCGCCAGGTAACCCAGGACGCCACCCAGGCCGATGACGAGGCCCGTGACCAGCGTGTAGCCCGTCCGTGCGCCCATGGCCTTGTACGCCGGCTGCCCGATATACGGCGTGGTCTGCGCGACGCCGCCGCACAGGCCGGCGATCAGGGTGGCCAGGGCTTCCACCAGCAAGATGTCGCGGGTCGGATAGTCGTCACCCGCGGCGCGCGCACTCTCGGTGACGTTGATGCCGCCCACCACCATCAGCAGACCGAACGGCAGGATCAGCGGCAGGTACGGCACGGTAGCCGGCAGGCCATCGAGAAAGCCGAGGCTGGGGAGCGGGAAGCCAAGGCGCCACTGCCACGCGCCCGGCGCGTGATACCCACTACCAAGGAAGCCCGACGGGCCCAACCCGTAGTACAGGACGACCCCGACGATGAAGGCCCCAAGCACACCCGGCAGTCCGAACGGCAGCCGGCGCTTCGCCACCAACGCATAAAGCACGACACCGAGTCCGGCGAATCCCACCACCGGCACGCGCAGGATCTCCACCAGCGGCAGGAAGCCCATCAGCACCAGCGCGATACCAGCGATCGAACCGAGCAATCCGGCGCGCGGCACGGAACGCTGCACCCAGGCACCGAAGAAGGACAGGACGAACTTCAGCACGCCCATGACGACCAGCGAGGCCATGCCGAGGTGCCAGGTAGCCTCCCCCGCCGCGATCGGATCCATGCCCGCCTGGCGATAGCCGGCGAACGCAGGGCCGAGGACCAGCAAGGCCATCCCGATGGTGGTCGGCGCGTCGATGCCGAGCGGCATCGCCGTGACGTCCTCGCGGCCGGTCCGTGCCGCCAGCCGGCGCGCCATCCAGGTGTAGGCGAGGTTGCCGAGCAGGACGCCCAGCGCCGTGCCCGGGAACATGCGGCGAAACACGAGGTCCGCGGGCATGCCGAAGATGCCGATAAGAGCGGTGGCCATAAAGGCCAGCAGGGACAGGTTGTCGACGACGAGGCCGAGCACGCCGTTGAGATCGCCGCCGCCGAAGCGACGACGCGGAGCCAGGTTGGCGGCCATCAGAAAGACACCTCGGCGGACTGGGTGACGCGAAGGACGGACTGGTCACCGGTCCTGGCCTTCCACGCGGTACGAATTGCATCGATCGCCGACTGCCGTGCCACGCTGTCGGCGTAGAGGAGCACGACGATCTTCGAGCGCAGGCGCTCGGGGTGGGACTGCCTGGCCCCTTGCCACTGGCCGTAGGCATCGACGACGGTGAGTCCGTCCGGGAAGCGCGGCGTCACCTCCTTGTCGAGGAAAGCGAGCCAGTCGGCCTCGCTGACACCGTCGGTGTGTTCGGCCATGCCCAGGCCGAAATACAACTCGGTGCGCACCCAGCCCGTCGTGGTGGCCGGATGGGCAGCATCACCCGACAACGTCGGCGACACGACCGGCGTATGCGCCGCGCAGCCGGCGCAGGCCAGCAGCACGCCGAGGAAGATCCCTGCCATCGCTTTCATGCAAACCCCTTTGGACGTCTGAACGGCTGGACGCCTTGAGCCTACAGGGCTCACGGGAGAACGGGAATGGTGGAGGGCGAGGCAACCTGGTTTTCGCCGATAAATCGGCTCCCACAGGGGGCATAAAAAAAGAGCCCGGCTTTCGCCGGGCTCCTTTATCGAACTACCGATCTTTAACGGATTACTGCTGAACCTGCAGTTCCGTACGACGGTTGCGAGCGCGGCCTTCGGCCGTGTCGTTCGTGTCGATCGGGTTGTTCTCGCCGTGACCGATCGGGCCTTCCAGACGGTCGGCACCGATGCCGTGAGCCGTGAGGTAGTCGAACACGATCTTGGCGCGACGCTCGGACAGACCCTGGTTGTAAGCGTCCTTACCGACGCTATCCGTGTAACCGGCAACCGTGACCTTGACGGTCGGGTAACGCTGCAGCGTGTCGACAGCCTGGTCGAGGACGCCCAGCGATTCGCTGGTCGGCTCCTGCAGGGTCGGGCCGATGTTCGTCTCGCCCTTCTTCGGACGATCGAACTTGAAGTTGACGCCGCGCAGGTCGATGACGACCTTCTGCGGGCAACCATCCGGACCGACGATCGTGCCAGCCGGCGTGGCCGGGCACTTGTCGTCGCAATCGTTCACGCCATCGCCATCGCTGTCGAGGGTGGAGCAATCCGGAGCGGCCGGAGCGACAGCAGCGACCGGAGCCGGAGCTGCCGGCGGCTCGCCGAAGCGCGAGACGATCGAGAAGCCGAGGAACCAGTCACCGTAGCCGTTCTCGCTACGAATGGTCTTGTCGTCCCAGTCGTAACGGTAGCCGGCTTCCACGCGGAAGTCCGAGCTGTCGGTGAGGGTCTTGGAGACGCCGACGCCGAGCTCTGCAGCCGGCGACCAGCCCTTGTCCGACGGATTGTGGTGGTAAGCACCCATCACACCGGCGAGCAGGTACGGACGCCACGCGTCCCACGCACCAGCGTAGAAGCGAGCGGCAACACCGTAGTCGTTGTTCGACCAGTGGCCCGAACCATCATTGTCGCGCTTGGTGCGGTCGGCAAAGATGTCGATCGACGCATTGCTCGAAATGAACTTACCAACGCCCAGACCGTAGTAGGCCTGACGCGAATTGGTGTTGCGGTCGGTGTCGTTGTAGTAACCGCCAACCGTCGGGGCGATGTACCAGCGGCCGTCATAGCCGTTACCCGCGTCAGCGGATTCCTGCGCGTGAACGGCACCCACGCCGCCCAGGGCCAAGCCGATCAGCAAAAACAAGCCCTTACGTTTCATCGGTGTCTCCTCATTATTGGTATTCGCGTCCGCGCTCCACCCC
>Ga0163161_10002527_pt1 | contig 13050 bp, 10 predicted proteins | sample S45metaG_FD_129847 | JGI IMG/M metagenome (GOLD analysis project Ga0163161, IMG submission 129847) | Switchgrass rhizosphere microbial communities from Kellogg Biological Station, Michigan, USA - S4-5 metaG | ecosystem: Host-associated > Plants > Roots > Rhizosphere > Soil | place: USA... | reverse complement strand
GGTTTGCCACTGAACGTGCCGGAGATGCAGCCGGTCGCTGCGACGCTGAACGACACTTTCCCGATTCAGGTTGACGCGACAGAAGCCTGTCCACGCTATCTGGGCCGTGTAGTAAAAGGGATTAACGTAAAGGCGTCAACGCCATTGTGGATGAAAGAGAAGCTGCGTCGTTGTGGTATTCGTTCTATCGATCCGGTGGTGGATATCACTAACTACGTTCTGCTGGAGCTGGGTCAGCCGATGCACGCCTTCGATCTCGACCGCATCGACGGCGGTATCGTGGTGCGTATGGCGAAAGAGGGCGAAAAGCTGACGCTGCTGGATGGCACTGAAGCCAGCCTGCAGAGTGATACCTTAGTGATCGCCGATCATCAGAAAGCGCTGGCGATGGCTGGTATCTTTGGTGGCGAACATTCGGGCGTGAACGGCGAAACGCAGAATATCCTGTTCGAGTGCGCTTACTTTGATCCGCTCTCTATTACCGGCCGCGCCCGTCGTCATGGTCTGCATACCGACGCGTCACATCGCTACGAGCGTGGTGTTGACCCGGCGCTGCAACACACCGCACTGGAGCGTGCTACCCAGCTGCTGCTGTCAATCTGCGGCGGTGAAGCGGGCCCGATCATCGATCAGACTCATCAGGCAGCCCTGCCTGTGCCAGCGACGATCACGCTGCGTCGTGAAAAGCTGGACCGTCTGATTGGCCACGTGATCGCGGATGAGCAGGTGACTGACATTCTGACGCGTCTCGGCTGTGAAGTGACCGTGGGAGAAGGGCAGTGGCAGGCCGTCGCCCCGAGCTGGCGCTTCGATATGGCGATTGAAGAAGATCTGGTTGAAGAAGTGGCCCGTATTTATGGCTACAACAACATTCCGGATGTGCCGGTACAGGCGGGTCTGGTGATGACTCAGCATCGCGAAGCGAATCTGTCGCTGAAGCGCGCGAAAAACCTGCTGGTGGACAAGGGCTATCAGGAAGCGATTACCTATAGCTTCGTCGATCCGAAAATTCAGCAGCTGCTGCACCCGGGTGAAGAGGCGCTGTTGCTGCCGAGCCCAATCTCCAGCGATATGTCGACCATGCGTCTCTCACTCTGGACCGGCCTGCTTAGCGCGGTAGTCTACAACCAGAACCGTCAGCAGAGCCGCGTGCGCCTGTTTGAGAGCGGCTTACGCTTTGTGCCGGATACCCAGGCAGATTTGGGCATCCGTCAGGATCTTATGCTGGCTGGCGTCATCAGCGGTAACCGCGTTGAAGAGCACTGGGATCTGGCGCGTCAGACAGTTGACTTCTATGATTTGAAAGGCGATTTAGAATCGCTGCTCGATTTAACCGGCAAACTGGATGACATCAGCTTCCGTGCTGAAGCGAATCCGGCGTTGCATCCAGGACAGAGCGCGGCGATTTATTTGCATGATGAACATATCGGATTTATCGGCGTGGTTCATCCTGAGCTGGAACGTAAGCTTGATCTCAATGGCCGCACCTTAGTCTTTGAACTGCTTTGGAATAAGGTCGCAGACCGCGTCCTGCCTGACGCGCGCGAGATTTCTCGCTTCCCGGCGAACCGTCGTGATATTGCCGTTGTGGTGGCTGAAAACGTCCCCGCAGCAGATATCATCGCGGAGTGTAAGAAAGTTGGCGTAAATCAGGTAGTTGGCGTAAACTTGTTTGACGTGTACCGCGGTAAGGGCGTTTCTGAGGGCTACAAGAGCCTCGCAATCAGCCTGATTTTGCAGGATACCAGCCGGACACTCGAAGAAGAGGAGATTGCCGCGACCGTTGGCAAATGCGTTGCGGCATTAAAAGAGCGATTCCAGGCAACCTTGAGGGATTGAACCTATGGCGCTTACAAAAGCTGAGATGTCAGAGTACCTGTTTGAGAAACTCGGGCTGAGCAAACGCGATGCCAAAGAGTTAGTAGAGCTGTTTTTCGAAGAGGTACGTCGCGCTTTGGAGAATGGAGAACAGGTAAAACTGTCTGGGTTTGGTAATTTTGACCTGCGTGACAAAAACCAGCGTCCTGGCAGAAACCCGAAAACGGGTGAAGATATTCCGATTACTGCGCGTCGCGTAGTAACGTTCCGCCCAGGACAGAAGCTGAAAAGCCGCGTAGAGAACGCTACACCCAAAGAGACTGACTGAATTTCAGCGTTTCAAAAAGGCCGCGCAAGCGGCCTTTTTTCATGGTTTCAGTACGCAGTAATCCCGCTTCCCGCGCCCGTTAATCTCCCTGACGGCAAAGAGCAAACCGCCTCATCTGCCTTTCTTTTTTCTGCAATCCCTCTACAATCAAATCTCTGTTTTCTCAGCTAATCCCGCTTATGTCTCTGCTCGACCAGCTCGCGCGCCAGGCCGACCAGCGCGGCCAGAAATGGCTTATTGTGTTAGCACTTATGCTCTCTGCACTGCTCTGTCTCAGCCTGTGTGCCGGTGACAGCTGGATCGCGCCCTCAGACTGGTTCACGGAAAGCGGCAGGCTCTTTGTCTGGCAGTTGCGGCTGCCCCGCAGTCTGGCGGTGGTGCTGGTTGGAGCGTCGCTGGCGGTATGCGGTGTCGTGATGCAGGCGCTGTTTACAAATCCGCTGGCGGAGCCCGGCCTGCTCGGCGTCTCGAACGGTGCCGGTATTGGCCTGGTGCTCGGCGTGCTGCTGGGCAGCGGTTCGCTGTGGAGCCTTGGGCTGGCGGCGATGGCCGGTGCACTGATAATTACGCTCATCCTGCTGCATTTTGCCCATCGTCAGCTCTCGGTCACCCGGCTATTGCTTACCGGCGTAGCGCTGGGGATTATCTGTAGTGCCATCATGACCTGGGCGGTCTACTTCAGTACCAGCCTCGATCTGCGCCAGTTGATGTACTGGATGATGGGGGGATTCAGCGGGATTGACTGGCGCTATGGCTGGATGATGCTGGCGCTGCTGCCGGTGATGCTGGCCCTGGGGGCGACCGGGCAGATTCTTAATCTGCTGGCGCTGGGCGAGACATCCGCCCGCCAGCTCGGACTGTCTCTCTTCTACTGGCGTAACCTGCTGGTGCTGGCCATGGGCTGGCTGGTCGGCATCAGCGTTGCGATGGCCGGTGCTATTGGCTTTATCGGACTGGTGATCCCGCATCTGCTGCGTATGAGCGGCATCAGCGATCACCGCTATCTGCTGCCGGCATCGGCGCTGGCTGGCGCAGGTGTATTACTGGCAGCCGATATTGTGGCACGCCTGGCGCTGACGTCGGCGGAATTACCGATAGGCGTCGTGACGGCGACACTGGGCGCGCCGCTGTTTATTATTTTACTGGTGAAATCTTCACGCTAGCTTCGGCTGGCGACTCTGCATCCACAACAGCATCCACAACAGGAAACAGCATGAACATTTATCAAACTGAACTGGTTACGCTCGATGGGGAAAAAACCACGCTGTCACAATGGCAGGGCAAGGTACTGCTGGTGGTCAATGTTGCCTCGAAATGTGGTCTGACGCCGCAATATGAAGAGCTGGAGAACCTGCAGAAAGCCTGGCAGGATCAGGGCTTCAGCGTACTCGGTTTTCCCTGCAACCAGTTTCTGGAGCAGGAGCCGGGCAGCAGTGAGGAGATTAAAACCTTCTGCAGCACCACGTATGGCGTCACGTTCCCGATGTTTGCCAAAACCGAGGTGAATGGCGCAGGCCGTCATCCGCTCTATGCTCAGCTGATTGCGGCCCGACCTGACGCGGTGCGCCCGGAAGGCAGCGGCTTTTACGAGCGTATGGAGAGCAAAGGACGCGCGCCGAAAGAGCAGGGCGACATTCTGTGGAACTTCGAAAAATTCCTTATTGGCCGTGACGGCAGCGTGATCCAGCGTTTTGCACCTGACATGACGCCGGAAGATCCGATCATTCTGGAAACCATTAAGCAGGCGCTGGCAAAATAGATGCTGTTGCGCCTGCAACAGGCCGCCCTCCCCGGACGGCTGCTGCCACTGACCGGTGAGCTTGCCGCCGGTCAACTGCTGCACGTGGCAGGCCCGAACGGTGCAGGCAAAAGCACCTTACTCAGCGTGATTGCGGGACTGCAACCCGCCTCCGGCACGGTGCTGCTGGACGAACAGCCGCTGAGTGACTGGAATGGCGCAGCGATGGCCCGGGTTCGCGGCTGGCTGCCTCAGCTGCAGGCACCGCTAAGCCAGATGCCGGTCTGGCACTATTTGCGTCTGCATCTGAAACAGGCGGCGGGGCAGACAGACGATCGCCTCAGCACGCTGCTGAAACGGCTTCAGCTGCAGGATAAGTTATCGCGTTCACTGACCCGGCTCTCCGGTGGTGAATGGCAGCGCGTCAGGCTGGCGGCGGTCTTTATGCAGATTGATCCTCACATCAATCCACACGGGCGGCTGCTGATCCTTGATGAGCCCATGACCGCGCTGGATATCGCCCAGCAAAAAGCGGTGGACGATCTGATTGCCGACCTGTGCGCGGCGGGCATCAGCGTTATCGCCAGCAGTCACGACCTCAACCACAGCCTGCAACAGGCGGATCGGGTCTGGCTGATGGATAAGGGAGCGTTGATTGCGCAGGGTGAACCGGCTGAGGTTCTGACGCCGCAGCGCCTGACACCGATTTACCAGATTGCTTTCCGGCAGCTTGAACTTGAAGGACGCACGCTGCTGACCGTATTGCCCTGACACTTGCTACCCGGCGGGCTTTACCGCTACATTAAGCCGGTTGCAACTTCTGATAAGGACATTTGGCGATGCGCCTGGGTTTGCTGATTTTAGTTCTGCTGCTGACGGGATGCAGTCATCACGCTCCGCCGATTAATGGCCGTCTTTCCGATTCGATCACCGTGATTGCGGAACTGAACGATCAGCTCGGTAACTGGCGTGGGACGCCTTATCGCTATGGCGGCATGAGTCGTAACGGGGTTGACTGCTCCGGCTTTGTCTATCTGACTTTCCGCGATAAATTTGCGCTGCAACTGCCGCGCACCACCTCAGCTCAAAGCGATATCGGCACCCGAATCAGCAAAGACGAGCTGCTGCCAGGCGATCTGGTCTTCTTCAAAACCGGTCGCGGGGAGAATGGCCTGCATGTGGGCATTTATGACACCGATAATGCTTTTATTCATGCCTCAACCAGCCAGGGCGTCATCCGCTCCTCGCTCGACAATGTCTACTGGCGAAAAGTGTTCTGGCAGGCCCGTCGTATTTAAACGCAGGTCCGGGGAATCAGACTTAAGTCCAATTTTAAATAGAGTTAAAACAGAGAGTAAAAGGTTTATTTTAAATGACAGTTATTGAGCGTGGGTTTTAATAAACATAATAAACGCTTATTTAATTCCACTAATAACCGCTGTTTTATCGCTACTATTTGGCTTAAGGGTGATCGCCTGCTGCCAAACGGCAATGGAAGAGTAAAGAAGTTCGTCTCTTCAATGATTTGGCACTATTGCCTGCGCCTGACCATTACTATACGATATCCCCATCGCCGCATATTCTGGCATTAAAATGAAAATTCATCTTTCGGCCGACTATCAGTCGGAAATCTGGTTTTATCCTGTCTGTGATGTTAATGGGCGACTGACCGCTGTCGAGCTGGTCACGCAGTTTGTGCATGAAAGTGCCCCCATCACCCTGCCGCAGGATCTGTTGCTGCCGCAGCTCGATGAGTCGCAGCAGCTGCGCCTGCTGCAAAGTCAGATTGGATTGCTGGAGCAGAATCGCGGCTTTTTTGAAGCGCATTCCGTGTCAGCATTTATACGTATTGATGAAGGCATGGCCCGGACGCTGCTGGCCAGCGAATTAGTGATGCGCAAAATAAAGCAGTTGCCATTCATTCTGTTGAATATCACTGAAACGTTTCCGCAACTAAAACTGGGAAAAAATAATCCCCTGCTGGCAAGCCTGCATGCTGAGTTTAATTTAGCGATTTCTCATTTCGGCGCGGGTAAGACCCCCTCTAATGCGGTCTACGATAATTTATTCAGCTGTATCTGCCTGGACAAAGAGTTTATTCATTCGCTGGCAAAGCGCGCTTCATTCGTGCCATTTATTCAGAGCATTATCGATAATTTCCGCGCCCATTGTGACCGGCTCATTATTTGTGGCATTGATGACGACGTGCTGCTGGATAAAGTCAGCCAGCTGAGCGGTGCTGAGTTTCAGGGTGCGCTCTTCCCGGTGGTAAAATCTGACGCGCTGCGTTCGCTGATCTGCGCCGACGATCGTGTGCCATCCGCGCAGCATCCCGGCTGATACTTCCTGTTAATCCCCGCTATCAGCGTTACACTAGAGGACTAATCTTAAGTAACGCTGAGCATCGCATGGGAGAAACAATGTCCTCAGGCAAGGCCTCTTTTGACAACACCTGGTTCCGTGAACTTACCGGATGTTACACCGCGCTGAACCCCACGCCACTGGCAGGCGGACGCCTGCTGTATCATAACGCACCGCTTGCAGCCTCAATGGGGCTGGATAGCGCGCTCTTTGCCGATAAGGGTCATGCCGTCTGGCACGGTGCCGCACTGCTGCCCGGCATGCAGCCGCTGGCGCAGGTCTACAGCGGCCATCAGTTTGGCGTCTGGGCGGGCCAGCTTGGCGACGGGCGCGGCATTCTGCTGGGTGAGCAGCGTCTGGAGGATGGCAGCAAGCTGGACTGGCATCTCAAGGGCGCAGGCCTGACGCCTTATTCCCGCATGGGGGATGGTCGTGCCGTGATCCGTTCCAGCGTGCGTGAGTTTCTCGCCTCGGAAGCGCTGCATCATCTGGGCATTCCCACCACGCGTGCGCTGACCCTGTCGATAGGTGATGAGCCGGTCTACCGCGAAACAACAGAGCGTGGCGCGATGCTGATGCGCATTTCACCGAGTCATCTGCGTTTCGGTCATTTCGAGCATTTCTTTTACAGCCAGCAGCAGGAGAAAGTGCAGCAACTGGCCGACTACGCCATTCGCCATCACTGGCCGCATCTGGACGCTGAAGCAGACCGCTATCAACAGTGGTTTACCGATATTGTGTTACGCACTGCGCGTCTGATTGCGCTGTGGCAGAGCGTGGGCTTTGCTCATGGAGTGATGAACACGGACAACATGTCGATTCTGGGTCTGACCATCGACTATGGCCCCTTTGGTTTTCTGGATGATTATCAGCCCGACTTTATCTGTAATCACAGCGACTATCAGGGGCGCTACAGCTTTGAAAATCAGCCAATGATCGGTATGTGGAATCTTAACCGGCTGGCACATGCGCTGTCGGGTCTGCTGACCACCGAGCAGTTGCGGACGGCACTGAGCGCCTACGAACCTGAACTGATGCGGGTCTGGGGCGAACGGATGCGGGCGAAACTCGGTCTGCTGACGCAGCAGAGCAGCGATAATGAGATTCTGACCGATCTGCTGGCACTGATGACGCAGGAGCATAGCGATTACACCCTGACGTTCCGCCTGCTTAGTGAGACGCAACAGGCTGACAGCCGTTCACCGCTGCGGGATGAGTTTATCGATCGTGAGGCGTTTGATAGCTGGTATCAGCGCTACCGCAGCCGTCTGATGGATGAGCAGGTCAGCGATGCAGAACGTCAGGCCGTGATGAAGGCGGCCAATCCGGCGGTGATTCTGCGCAACTATCTGGCTCAGCAGGCGATTGAAGAGGCGGAGCGGGGAGAGCAGGGGGCGCTGGCACGTCTGCATCAGGCGTTACAGCAACCCTTTAGCGATCAGACAGCCGCTGAATATCGTCAGCGGCCGCCAGACTGGGGCAAAACCCTGGAAGTGAGCTGCTCCAGCTGATGCAGACTCAGAGGCGGTGAGAAACCGCCTCGGCCAGCAGGGCGAGCACCTTTTCGCTCTCCTGCCAGCCGAGGCAGGGATCGGTAATCGACTTGCCATAGACCAGCGGTTCGCCGCTGACGACTTTCTGATTGCCCTCTTCCAGGAAGCTTTCAATCATCACACCAGCAACGGCCTGCGATCCCGCTTTAATCTGTTCTGCCACCTCTGCCGCGACATCCATCTGACGACGATGCTGCTTCAGGCAGTTACCGTGACTGAAGTCGATCACCAGTTGCTGTGGCAGATTAAATGCCGACAGACTTTCGGCTGCGGCGGCGACATCGCTGGCATGATAGTTAGGCTGTTTGCCGCCACGCAGGATCACATGACCATGCGGGTTGCCGCTGGTCTGATAGATAGTCATCTGGCCCAGCTTATCGGGCGAAAGGAACATGTGGCTGGCGCGCGCGGCGCGAATCGCATCCACGGCAATCTGTACGTTACCATCGGTGCCGTTTTTAAAGCCGACCGGGCAGGAGAGGGCCGATGCCATTTCGCGGTGGATCTGGCTTTCGGTGGTGCGTGCGCCAATCGCGCCCCAGCTAATCAGATCGGCAATAAACTGGCCGATCACCATATCCAGGAATTCCGTGGCGGTAGGCAGGCCCAGCGCGTTGATATCAATCAGCAGCTGGCGGGCGATGCCTATGCCGCGGTTCACATCGTAGCTCCCATCCAGATCCGGATCGGAGATTAAGCCTTTCCAGCCCACTACGGTGCGCGGCTTTTCAAAGTAGGCACGCATCACAATCTCCAGCCGATCTTCATAGCGGCGGCGTAACGCGTTCAGACGCTCAGCATATTCCAGTGCCGCTTTCGGGTCGTGCAGCGAGCAGGGGCCAATCACCACCAGCAGGCGGGGATCTTCACCAGTCAGAATACGGGCAATACGTTTACGGGCAGCGGTGACATTGTCGGCAATTGCCGGAGAGACAGGATGCTCAGCCGCCAGGCTGGCGGGGGTAATCAGACTACCAATGCGTGCGGTACGCAGTTCGTCGGTTTTGTTCATGGGTTTCTCGAAAACGGTTCTTCGCAGCGGTGAAATACCGGGAAGTGATGGTGGTCACAATAAACCATTAGTCTGCGAATTCAACCCGGAATTTAATAATGAAATCAAAAGCGACGGCAGCGCCGCTTTACAGTTCAGCGCCGGTTACCCATCAGTACATGCGGCGAGTCAGGCCCATAATGTCGAGAATTTTGGTCGCAATCTCCTCCACGGAGTAGTTGGTGCTGTTGAGATAGCGGATCTGATGAGTGCGAAACAGCGCTTCCACTTCGCCCACCTCCAGCCGGCACTGACGCATCGAGGCGTAACGGGTATTTTCCGCCCGCTCCTGACGTATCGCAGCCAGCCGTTCCGGGTCGATGGTCAGCCCGAACAGTTTATTCTGATGCGCGCGCAGCGCGGGCGGGAGTTTAAGGTTATCCATATCGTCGGCAATGAATGGATAGTTGGCGGCGCGAATACCAAACTGCATTGCCAGATAGAGGCTGGTGGGGGTTTTGCCACAGCGCGAGACGCCTAACAGAATCACCTGCGCATCTTCCAGCCCGCGCAGCGAGATGCCGTCATCATGCGCCAGGGTGTAATCGATGGCCGCGATACGTGCGTCATATTTACCCAGGTTACTGGCATCCAGTCCATGGGTACGGTGTGCCACCGGCGCGGGCGATAACCCCAGCTCCTGCTGAAGCGGGGCGACCAGCGCCTGGACGATATCCTGACAAAAGCCGTCACTCTGTACGATGATGTCGCGCACTTCCGGCGTCACGATGGAGAAAAAGACCAGCGGCCGGACACCGCTCTGCTGATAGAGCGCGTTAATCTGGGCTTTAACCGCCAGCGCCCGCTGAACATTTTCCACAAACGGCAGCGTCAGGCTGGTGATATTGACCGGAAACTGCGACAGCACCGCATGACCCAGCACCTCAGCCGTAATGGCCGTACCATCGGAGATATAAAAAACGCTTCTGTCAGTTGTCATAACGAAATCAGCCTCAGACAAGAGTGAGCATTCAGCATGGGCCATGCGATTAAATAAATCATCTCTGATTTTAATTTCTGGAATGTCTGTCCGGATTATTTGTCTGTCGTTTCATCACGATACTAAAAATGAAAGGGTGGCTCGTTGAGTGAGCATTCTTTTTAATCCGTCGTTAAGCCGCAAATAGCCACGCAGTTGTTGCGCAACAAAACAGAATGCTTAAGTGGCTGAAAATCTGCCATTTCCTGTGGCATCAATCATTTAGAGAAAAAAGGCGACTTTGCGCAACAGCAAAATAATGCGCTCACAATTCCGAAACTGTGGCTGAAATTCTGCTTTAACGATTCAACAGATCGTTATTGAGAGGGTGATATGCCAGGCTGAAGACAGATTACTCCCTGTGTCCATTCATTGATAATTGATAAAGGATAAGCTCAATGTCCAGTAAAGGCGAACAGCCACTCGTGCTCTGGTATAACCAGCTTGGCATGCATGATGTTGACCGGGTGGGGGGCAAAAATGCCTCTCTGGGTGAAATGATTACTAATCTGTCGTCGCTGGGCGTTTCCGTGCCCAATGGTTTCGCGACCACATCCTACGCCTTTAACCTGTTCCTCGATCAAAGCGGGCTGAATCAGCGTATTTATGCGCTGCTGGATGAGACCGATATTGATGACGTTGATGCGCTGGCAAAAGCGGGTAAGCAGATTCGTCAGTGGGTCGTGGAGACACCGTTCTTGCCCGAGCTGGAGTCCGCCATTCTGGACGCCTATAAGCAGCTTTCTGCGGATGATGATGCCGCGTCGTTTGCCGTGCGCTCCTCTGCAACCGCAGAAGATATGCCTGACGCCTCTTTTGCCGGCCAGCAGGAAACCTTCCTGAATGTACAGGGCATCGACGCCGTCATGGTGGCGGTAAAGCATGTCTTCGCCTCGCTGTTTAATGACCGCGCTATCTCCTACCGTGTGCATCAGGGCTATGACCATCGTGGTGTTGCGCTCTCAGCGGGAATACAGCGCATGGTGCGTTCAGACCTGGCCGCCTCGGGTGTGATGTTCACCATTGATACCGAGTCCGGCTTTGATCAGGTGGTCTTTATCACCGCCGCACTGGGGCTGGGGGAAATGGTGGTGCAGGGTGCCGTTAACCCGGATGAGTTCTATGTGCACAAGCCAACCCTGGCAGCCGATCGTCCGTCGATTGTGCGCCGCAATATGGGCTCGAAAAAGGTTCGCATGGTCTATGCCGATTCCCAGGCGCATGGCGAGCAGGTGCGGATCGAAGATGTGCCTGAGGCCGAACGCGACCGTTTCTGCCTGAGCGATGAGGAAGTGCAGGCGCTGGCGAAGCAGGCGGTGCTGATTGAACAGCATTATCAGCGCCCGATGGATATTGAGTGGGCCAAAGATGGGCACACCGGCAAACTGTTTATTGTTCAGGCGCGCCCTGAAACCGTACGCTCAAATGGCCAGGTAATGGAGCGTTACACGCTGCAGGGGCAGGGCAGCGTCGTCGTGGAAGGTCGTGCTATCGGTCATCGTATTGGCGCAGGCGTGGTGAAGGTCATCCACGATATCAGCGAAATGAATCGCATTGAAAAAGGCGATGTGCTGGTGACCGACATGACCGACCCGGACTGGGAACCGATCATGAAAAAGGCGTCAGCGATTGTGACTAACCGTGGCGGACGGACCTGTCATGCAGCGATCATCGCGCGTGAGCTGGGCATTCCGGCAGTGGTGGGCTGTGGTGACGCCACCGACCGGCTGAAAGAGGGGCATAACGTCACTGTCTCATGTGCCGAAGGTGATACCGGCTACGTCTACGATCAACTGCTCGACTTCGACGTCACCAGTTCGCAGGTCGATTCACTGCCTGAACTGCCGCTGAAGATCATGATGAACGTGGGCAACCCCGATCGCGCCTTTGATTTCGCCTGTCTGCCTAACGAAGGCGTGGGTCTGGCGCGGCTGGAATTTATCATTAACCGTATGATCGGCGTCCACCCTAAAGCGCTGCTGGAGTTTGACCAACAGACGCCGGAGCTGCAGCAGCAGATCCGTAAAATGATGAAAGGATTTGATGATCCGGTGGAGTTTTACATCGCTCGCCTGACTGAAGGAATTGCCACGCTTGGCGCCGCTTTTGCGCCGAAACGCGTAATTGTCCGACTTTCTGACTTTAAAACCAATGAATATGCCAACCTGGTGGGTGGAGAACGCTACGAGCCGGAAGAGGAAAACCCGATGCTGGGATTCCGGGGTGCGGGTCGCTATGTCGCTGACAGCTTCCGGGACTGCTTTGCGCTGGAGTGCGAAGCGGTGAAACGTGTTCGCAACGAGATGGGCCTGACAAACGTCGAGATTATGGTTCCGTTTGTGCGCACCGTTGAGCAGGCGAAGGCTGTGGTGGAAGAGCTGGGGCGTCAGGGACTGAAGCGCGGCGAGAACGGGCTGAAGATCATTATGATGTGCGAGATCCCGTCCAATGCCCTGCTGGCGGATCAGTTCCTGGAGCATTTCGATGGCTTCTCTATTGGCTCAAACGACATGACTCAGCTGACGCTGGGGCTGGACCGCGACTCTGGCGTCGTCTCCGCGCTGTTTGACGAGCGTAACGAGGCCGTGAAGATGCTGCTTTCAATGGCGATAAGGGCGGCGAAGCAGAAGGGGAAATATGTCGGAATCTGCGGGCAGGGACCGTCAGACCATCAGGATTTCGCCGCATGGCTGATGGAAGAGGGCATCGACAGTCTGTCACTGAACCCGGACACGGTGGTGGAGACCTGGGTGAGTCTGGCACAGTTACATAAAACAGCCTGATACGGGTTGTTAGCACTCTTCAGGGCCCGCTATGCGGGCCTTTTCTGTTTATATCTGGTCAGATTCAGGCAAAAAAAAGCCCATCACAGGGGATGGGCAAAGACTACACACAGCAATTCTTTACTCTACTCAGGGGAATGAGATTGTCTGAAAATCATCAGGTTGATTTCGAACATAGGAAACATGTTATTCATACGGCTGGCTGTCGTCTTTAAGAATCCTCTTATTAGTTTAAAGCCAATAATCTTTTGTGACCTTTACTTCGCCATTTGGCTTAAGAAACAGTGCAGAAAGTAATCTTTTTTGGCCCGAAAAGGTCACTTTCAGGCCAAAGGTGGCTTTTTTCTTAAAAATCGCTAATGGAAAACAGAATTTATCTGATCTGAGAGAAGGGGTGCGGTTAATCATCATTAACCGCACTAATCAATGCTTATGGGGG
>Ga0163161_10002524_pt1 | contig 13060 bp, 11 predicted proteins | sample S45metaG_FD_129847 | JGI IMG/M metagenome (GOLD analysis project Ga0163161, IMG submission 129847) | Switchgrass rhizosphere microbial communities from Kellogg Biological Station, Michigan, USA - S4-5 metaG | ecosystem: Host-associated > Plants > Roots > Rhizosphere > Soil | place: USA... | reverse complement strand
GCAGCAGCGGGCGAAGAAATTGCCCTCAATGGCTTTGGCAAGTTCAAGGTCAAGGACACGCCAGCGCGCGAAGGTCGCAACCCCTCCACGGGCGCCACTATCCAGATCGCAGCTGCCAAGAAGCTCGGCTTCACGCCCGCCAAGGCGATAAAGGACAAACTGAACGGCTGAAATTTCGCCGGGAAACGTCCCTCCACGGCGCTTCCCGGCTATCGCCGGTTGACAATATTGTTCTCTTTATGTTCCAATCATCGGATGTCTTTCGAGTCTCCCTAGGAGCGGTCGATGTCCAGATTGCATACGACCCTGGCGAGTGTCGGCGAAGTCGCCACGCATTTCGGTGCGGCGCTGCCGCAAGGGCATGTCCATTTTGCTCGTGAAACCACCGAGGGCGCCGACGGGCTCGTGGTTTTTGAAAGCCGGGGACGTCGGCTGTTACGGTCGATGGGGTGGGGCTTCCCGCGCCTGACCCGCGAGATGCGGGAGCAGGGCGAGGATCCGCAACGTTTAGGACTGGTCGCCGATCTTACCAATCCCATGTGGGAGCATATGGTGGTGGACCCGCGCTATCGCTGCCTTATCGTCCTCACCCACTTCGCCAATCCTGACGGCATGCCTGGCCACAAGACGAGAACCTGGTTCTCGGTCAAACATACGCCCGTCATGGCCTGGGCCGGCTTTTGCCGGAACCTGCCCGATTACGGACCGGTCTATGCCGGTATGACGATGGCCGCCAACGCCGCAGTCATGCCAACAAATGACAGGATGCCGGTCCTTCTCGACCCCATGACTATGACGCCTGGCCGCATGGCGGCATCAGGGACGTCATCGGTTTTCAGCATCGCGGGCCCTTTGGTGTTGAGCGCATGGTCGTCGAGCAGACAGAAGATCTCTGGCGCAGCGGAAAATTGCCCACACAGGCACAGCCGCAGCTTGCCTTGCTCTGAGCGTTGCGCAACAATCGCAGTCGGGCGGCGCAACAGGCAGATGCGACGATGTGCAACCTCTATACCGAGCGATTAAGTGCAGCCGAGGTGGCGGCGCATTTCGGCGTCGAGCCGCCCGACATCGCCGCCATGAACGTGCCGGACGAAGTCTATCCCGGCTATCCCGGCATGGTGGTGCGGGAGGCAGAAGGAAAGCGTGTCCTTCAATCCATGGTCTGGGGATTTCCGCTGGTCCTGCGCGGCATGAAGCCTGGATCCAAGCCCAAGCCTGTCAATAACATTGCCGACCTGCGCAAACCCATGTGGATCGGCCTCGCGCGAAAGCCCCAATGGCGTTGCCTCATCCCGCTGACGGCCTTTGCAGAAGCTGAGGGAGAGAAGGGGAGCAAGACCCGTACCTGGTTCAATCTGAAGGATCGACCGGTCTTCGCCTGGGCCGGCCTTTGGCGGGAAAGTCAGGAATGGGACGCGGTCTATTCGGGCGTCATGACCGATTGCAACGAGGCGATCCGCCCGGTGCATGATCGCATGCCTGTGCTTCTCCATGAGGATGAATATGACCAGTGGCTGGGCGGATCGTTCGAGGATGTAGTCGCATTCCAGGATCGCTGCTTTCCCGACGATCTGATCGAGGTGACTCGCACAAGTGATCCCTGGAACAAGCCCCGGATGTCCGCGTCCGCGCCGTCGCTCTTGTGAGGGGCGATCTTGAGCGCTGGGCCGAAGCGCTGGCGGTAGAGCGGCAACATGGCGCCGATGCAGGGCCATTTATCGCAGAAAGAGTAAGAACTCTCGCACTGGCGGGCGATGAGGCAGGCGTGACGCGATGGCTCGACATTGCAACACGGCTCGATCAGCTACTTGATGAAGGTGCCCTGGAGCACTGAAGCTCTGTTGCTATCTGACCATGTTCCGGTCCGTCAGTGTGTCTGACAGCGTACGGAAGGTGATCGACCAGCGGGTCTCTTCCATTTCGGCTATGCTATGTTCCCATTGGTACCGCGCTTCGCCATGGAGGTGATAGATCGAACGCGGTGCTAGCGGGACGGTGACGCGATCGAACCCGCCGGCCTTGCGCCGCCGAAAACGTAAAGGTGCAGAAACGCCCAGCGAAATGCCAACCACATGGTCGAAAACCGGGCGATCGCGGTGCCAACCTATGCCGGCACCAGGATCGTACCGGATAAGAAGCGCCTGGGCGAGGCTAGCGGGGTCAAGGCCGGCAAAGGCGGCAGCTCTGTCGCGTATAGGCAGCAGCCAATCAGGCATGGGATCCGTCGGCCCGAAGCGTGCATCATCAAAATCATAGCGCCAACCAAAGGAGCTGGTCAGGCGCTTGCCGAGCCAGCCCTGAAAGCGGAATGGCTCAAGTGCCGACGCGTCGATCCCGGCGATCAACCTCAATTCCTCGTCGCGAGAGAGAAGGTCGTCACGATAGGAGAGGCCCGGAATTTTCGGGGTCTCGAACAGGTCGGAAAACAGGCTGGCCATCCACGCCTAAATTGGGACGCTGCGCTTAAAAGGCAATCGCATAGGTGATTTATGATTTCCCGCCTTCCCATAACTCAATAATCCGATCGAGCAGACGGTCGACGATGGCAAGGCCTTGGGCCGTCATCGAAACCGCGACGCGTCGTCCATCAGGACGAGGAATGTCCCGCGTCACCAACCCCCGCTTTTCCATCTCGGCGATCTTGCGGTGGGCGGTCGATTGCGGAATGTCGGGGGCGGCGGTATACAGGGAAAAGAGATAGACCTCCCGCTTCTCATATTGCGCCAGGTAAAGATCGAGCAGCATGTCCCAGACAGGGTTGGGGCATAGACGATAGCCAATAGCCTCACCAATCGTCCGCCGCATCACCACCAGCCTGCGGCACATATCGATACGTCTGTCGGGGGGATATATCTGCGTCATGTCATACCTCCTTTTTTGGATACTGACCCTTCGCTCCTCTCTTCGGCCCGTGGACGAGCGGGCCATGTTTGACAGCCACATCGATCATTGCGGTTCGCCTGAAGTGGTTGCCGCCTTTCTGGCTACGCCTGCTGTGCGGCGCGGCGGGGCGTGGGGCTAAAGATACCCCGCCTGGCGGAAGCTCACATGTCCGGCATGGGCGATGACCAGATGATCATGGACCGCGACATCCAGGCAGCGTGCGGCATCGACAATCTTCCTCGTGAAGGCCCGGTCAGCCCGTGAAGGCTGAGGTTGGCCCGATGGATGATTATGAATAAGAAAAATTGCGGTCGCGCCTATCTCGACGCATCGCTTCATGATTTCGCGCGGATAGGCGTGCACATGAGATATGGTGCCGGTAGCCAGCACTTCATCTGCCAGTATCTCATTGACGGCGTTGAGGAAAAGCACCCGCAACTGTTCGACCGGCGCGAATGCCATGGTGGCGCGCAGATAGTCCATCAGTGCCTGTTCGTTCGAGAGTATCGATTTACCGGCGAGTTTTCCGCGCAGAATATGGTGGATAGACATTTGCAGGCACTCAAATGTCCGCTCGACACATAGCGCGCCATCCAGAAGGCGCATCCGGTCCTGGCGCCGCGCAGAGAGGGTTGCGGCAAAAGAACCAAACCTGTCGACCAGCCGCCGCGCCAGTTCGGGGGCGCGCGCCGGACAGGTGAGCGCGATCAGCTCTTCCAGGGCCTGTCGACACCGCGCCGTTTTATCCGGCTGCGATGCCGAAAGGTCGCGCCGATGAGCATGGTTTGTGCCACCCAACTCCACACCGCCAGCGCATCGACATAGGCACGCGGTACAATCGCCGGCATCAGGATCCGCATCAGATGCACGGCTACCTCTGCGCCTAGCATCGCCGCGACCCAGAGCGGCCAGAACCGTGTGCTTTGTAGAGAAAGCCATATAAACACACTCAATAAGGCAAAATCGACCAGGAGAATGGCGATCTCGATATGATGGAACCGGTCGCCGAACGGATCGACAAGCCCTACGGACAGACAGGCAGCGCCCAGCAGGGCTGCAGCGCCGATCCGTTCGGGCGTGCCGCCCCGCCATGCGGCATAGAGGGTGCTGACAATGAGCAGGGTCAGGAACGCGATTTGCCGGGTCATGACCATGATTGAACCCAGGTGGCCGCATTGCGTCAATCGTCTCGTGCGCGTCAAACGACGCGCAGATGGGCAGGCTGATCATGCGAGACAACTTTGAAAAGATCGCCATAGGCGGTTTGCCCGAGGCCAACATCATCGCTGGCCCGTTTGAGATGGGCGTGGGTTATGACCATCTGCTCGCGCGTCTGCGCAATCAGCATGACAGCAGCGGCAGATGTCGCGATAGCCTCCTGGCCGATCGCAGCCGCAAAACGGGCATCAAGACGGGCCAGGGGTAGCGAGGCGTTGAGTTCGGCAATCCGGGCAGCAGCAATATCGAGCGCAGCTTCGGCGGCAAATAGCCGCTCGGCAACCGATTTGGCGATGGTCTGTCGTTTAATACGCATAGAATCTCCTTCCCGCAAAAGCGGGTGAACAGGGAAAACATAAAAATGTTGGTTTTATTGGCGAGCCAGAGCGTCTAGCGCCGAGAGCAGTGAAGCGGCCGATCCAGCCATCACAAGAGCAAGCGTCGCCATGATCGCAAGGGCGATCAACGTCATGTTCGAAGTCAGGTCATTGTCGGGCCTCCCGCTTGTGCGGAACGGCAGAAAATTGCCCATAAGGGGAAAGCGCACCAAACCATGGTAGCCCTCCTGCTGCGTGGCCAATAAATCGGCATCGGCAATATCTGCGTCCACTTGATCGTCAGTGGAATCAGATTGGCCAGACGCAGCCGGGAATGGCAGGACCAATGATTGGGCGCCTATTTTTTGGGCCCCCAAAGACGTCTCGGTGTGGTCCGCTTCGTAGGCAGCCACGAGGCGTGCCGCCTGCTGCCGACCAATGCCGCCCAGCTTGCCGCGCGCTTCATATATATGCTTGTCGACACGGCCGGAACTATTGCCCAGTCTCGAAGCGATTTCCTTGCTGGAATAGCCCTGCGCCACCAGGATAAGGCATTCCCGTTGCCGACCCGTAAGGCTGGCGAGCCTTGTCTTGAATGCCGCAATGTCCGGCGAAACGGGAGGTTTGTTCATCATCGCGCTACTGTCTCCAGCCTGGCGACGCATCCGGGGCAGATCGGTCGCGTCTGATATCTCCTCTGCGGCCCCCCCTCACAATGTCATGAAATTGCAACGCAAACGCAACCATTGGGCCGAGCAATTGAGACGAATTGAAGAAAATTTGCATAGCGATGTCGCAACTGACCTGGTGCGGGATGATGCCATCCAGACCTCCGGGCATGGAGGGGAGGGGATGGACAGGGGATGATCGGGCCGGTTTCGGCCAGAACGTCCCAACGGATATCCACCATGAACGCACTTATCGTCCGCCTCGCGCGCCATATATTCGCCTGCCTGCGTTGGCGCAGGGATGAGGCTCTCATAGGCACTATATTTGTCTGGCTCGACGACCAGGAACAAGCGGATCAGGATGATCTTCTGACCAAACAGCAGTCGCAGGACCGATCCGCATGGTATTACGATCAATCGGCCTTGTCTTCCGACAAAACCGATATGACCGCACTCTTCGCTGAACATATGCCAACATTGAGCCAGCTCATTCTTGCGCTGGGCGTACAGCATGCCATGCAGATTGACGACATTGCGCGAACCTTCGAGATCCGCCCCCGCCGGGCTCGTCGCCATTTACGGCGAGTCGTGGCGCTCGTTGCGCGCGACAGGTATTGACGCAATGACGGTTCCCATCGACCGGCTTGTCATGGAAGCGCGCGCAAAGCTGCTGGTCAATCGTTTGGGCGGCCGCTGGACGTCATCTGGCGGTCTGTGCCTTTGCCCGGCCCATGACGATCATCATCCCAGCCTTTCAGTCCGACTGGGCAAGACAGCTCTGCTCTTCAAATGCTTTGCAGGCTGCCATGCCATCGATGTCCTGCGCGCAATCGCACGGATCGACCATCAGGCGCTGGCAGCTTGTCATGAGCCAGTTCATTCGACGCGCGATTTCCAATCCGGTTTCCGGCGCCAGGCGAGGGACATCTGGCGTGCGAGCCGACCGATCGCTGACACGCTGGCGCAGGCCTGTCTGCAGTCGCGTTCCATCACCAATCTGGGAGAATGGCTGCGTTTTCATCCGCGAACGCCCTTGCGAACCGACACGGGGCTTGAGTTTCGCCCTGCCATGATTGCTGCCGTGCGCGACAGAGAAGAAATTGTCGCCATCCACCGGACATTTCTTGATCCTCGCTATTCCCGTCTCGCTGCCGACGTACAACCGGCCCGTCGTTTGCTGGGCCGACCCGGCCATGGTGCCGTCATGCTGGCTCCAGTTACCAATATTCTTGGCCTTGCCGAGGGCATCGAGACGGCCCTGTCGGCCATGTACCTTCTCGACATTCCGGTCTGGGCCACACTTGGTAGTGAGCGCTTGCACACTATTGCCATTCCCGCGTCGATTAACCGGCTCATTCTGCTTCCCGACAACGACCGTGCGGGCCGTATCGCTGCAGCGCGTGCGCTGGCGGCGTATGGCGACGGAACGAGGACGGTCACGCATATCCGGCCGCCATCAGGCTATAATGACTGGAACGATGTCCAGCAGGCAAGGGAGGGAGGGGGATTGGATGATGTGGCGCAGGAAGACCCGATGGGCGGGTCTTTGGTGCCTGGAGATCCCAGTCGATGAACCAGCTTCCCATTCTCGTTGCCGCGGCTAACCTCAGCAAGTCGCCATCCAATGTCCGCAAGTCCAGCGATGCTGTCGCCGACGCCCAGCTTGAGGCCAATATCGCTGCTAAGGGCATAAGGCAGAATCTGATCGGCGTACCGGTCGCGCGCAAGAAAGGCCATTATCGTATCGCTGCGGGCGGACGTCGGCTCGATGCTGTACATCGTCTCATCGAAAAGGGTGTCTTTGCGCCAGACTATCAGGTGCCGGTGCTGGTCCTGCGCGACGCGAAAGATGCGATCGCCACCAGCCTGGAGGAAAATTTCTTCAAGCTCAGCATGAATCCTGCCGACACCTGCCGGGCTTTCCAGGATATTGTTGCAGCCGAAGGCAAGACCCCGGCCGAGATCGCCAAACGTTTTGGCCTGACCGAACGCTTCGTGCTGGGACGGCTGCGCCTTGCGGATCTTGCACCCTGCATTTTTGATGCCCTGCGCGACGGCGAGATCAGCCTTGAGATTGCCACGGCTTATGCCAGCAGTCCCGATGCCGTGCGCCAGGCGCAGATATTCGAAACTCTGGGGCAGAGCTATTACCGCAATAATCTAAACGAGATCCGGCGCCAGCTTGCCCAAGGCAGCTATAGTGGAAATGACCCTAAAGCCCTGCTTGTCGGCCGCGAGGCCTATGTGGCCGCCGGTGGCCGGATCGACAGCGACCTGTTCACCGACGATGCGAGCGAGATGTGGATCGATGGCGGCCTGCTCGATCAACTGGCGACCGACAGGCTGGCGCAGGCGGCGCAAGCGATCCGGGAACGGGAAGGCTTTGGCGATGTCCGCATCGTGCCGACCACCCATATTGCCTATAGCGCAACCTGGGATCTTAAGCCCATTGAGGGCGAACAGCCACCGCTGACGCCAGAGCAGGAACAGCGGCTTGCTGATATCGAAGTGGAACTGGAAGCGTTCGAGAACCCGGTTGAAACCGACGAGACCGAGGAGGAGGTCGAAGCGCGCTATAATCGGCTGAATGCTGAATATGAGGCAATCCGGCAACGGGCGCCGATCCTGACCGAGGAGCAAAAGGCGTCCGCACTGGCCTATGTCATGATCGACCCCGACGGTCAGCCGCGCGTCCACGAACAGCTTTATCATGTTCCGACTGAACAGGCCGACGATGCGCTGGATTCGACCGGTGATGATGATGAAGTCGATGCGGATTGCGCGCCAGCACAGGTGGCGCCGGCCCAGCCAAAGATCAGCCAGCGCCTTGCCGATGAGCTCGCTGAAATGAAGGCTGAACTTCTGCGCGTCCATATCGCCAGCGATCCGCGGTTCGCGCTCGATCTCGCCACTTTCTTCATGGCTGACGCGGCAACGCTGACCTATGGCAGCGCGGAACGGGCCACCGACCTGCGCGCCAATGCCCCCGCATCGCCGCTTCATGGCTATGAGAGCGATACGCCTGCCGCCGGCCAGTGGCTCAAGCTGGAAAAAGATCTTGATCGATGCTGGATCAATCATGCCGATGTGCGGACACGCTATGACGCCTTTTGCGCTTTGAGCCAGGAGGCACGGGCTGCCTGGTTCAGCTGGGCAATTGCCCGGACGGTCCAGGCGGTGCCTGCCGGGCGGACCGGCAGCGTGTTTCTCGACCATCTGGGGGTCAAGTGCGGGATCGATGTTACCGCCTGGTGGCGACCGACCGCGCGCAACTATTTCGACCGGGTCAGCAAGGCGATGATCCTCCAGGCGTTCGAAACGGTCGGCGGCCTGGAACTGAGTTCCCGCTACGCGGCGTCGAAGAAGCATGATCTTGCGCTCTCGGCCGAGCGACTGTTCAGCGGCGATCTCATCGTCGAGGCAGAGGTCAAGGAACGCGCGCTGCAATGGTTGCCGGACGCCATGCGCTTTGTGCCGGTTGGTGAAGCTGAAGCCAGTCTCACCGGAGATGGCGATGCCGATTGTGGCGTCGGGCGGGTCAGTGTCGATGGAGATGCTGCGGCGGAAGCGCTGGCTGAGGCGCCTGACGAAGATTCTGGAGAGGACCGCGTCGCGCAGGCGGCCTGAGCCCGGGGTATAATGCTGGGGACCATGATGCGTCGTCATGGTCCCTTTTTCTGTCCGCCGTCCTGGGAGGGAAGGGGAGCGGACGAGGCGTGGACCGATCGGGTCCGAGCCCTGGAGATTTTTATGACTCTTCCTTTGTTCGCTACGCAGCAGCCTGATCCCGTCGCAACGCGTTCATGCGCGCAACGCCTATTCGATGTTGCGACAATACTCGCCGGCAGTCTGACGCAATCGCAGATACCGACCCGACATGCCCTACGAAAGCTGATGACAGCAAGCTTTGGCGCGAGCGATGCACAAGGCGCATGGTCGATGCGCCAGGCCTATGACGCGCTTGAAATCGCCCTGATACTGTTCCTGCGGCGGGGGAATAGTGGCATCGCCAGATCCGGAGATCCGACTGCCTGTTACGCCGCTTTGCGCCGTCTTGAAACCAGCCTGCCCACGCATAGCTATCGCAGCGAACAGCAGATCGAGATGCAGCAGTTCAGCACGCCGCTGACCCTCGCCTGGCTGGCGGTCCAGGCAGCACGCCTTGGGCCAGAGGATCATATTCTCGAACCATCGGCAGGCACGGGAATGTTGCTCGGATCCATTCCGCCTGGACGCTGCACCTTCACGCTCAATGAACGCGATCCCGACCGCGCGGCGCTGCTCACGCTTGCCATCGGGCAGGCTGTCACATGCCATGACGCGGAATATATCCATGACCTGTTGCCCCTGGGCGATGATCCTTCTGTGGTCCTGATCAATCCGCCCTTCGGTCGCAGCGAGGGACGCGGCAATGACCGGCAGGCCGGGGCGCGGCATTTGCGCTCGGCCTTGCTACGACTGCGCCAGCACGGTCGCTGTGTCGCCATCATGCCACCTGGCTTTGCTGCTGATGGCAGCGGCGCAAAAGCCTATGCGACGATCGCGCAATTGATCCCTCCTCGCGTTGAAATCACCATCCTGGGCAGCCCCTTTGCCAAACATGGCACCGGTATCGCTGTACGACTGCTGTTATTCGACAAGGGATGGCATGGTCAGGGACAAAGTCATGTCGCCGATAATATGGACGCAGCGCTTGATCTCGTCCTGGCACTGCCTGACCGGCTCGATCCACCTGCCTTGTTGCCACCCCCGCCGTTGCCAAAGCCACCAAGTCCTGCCGTCGCGTTCCATCTCCCTCGCCCAAAGGCAAAGGATGAGGCGGCATCGCTGTTTCGCACTTTGTCCGCCACGCCGCTCGCCGCGCCAGCGCGTATAGCAGCAAACAATGCCAATGCTGTTCCGCTTTCCTACGCCGTTCGCGACACGCCTCTGCCGGTAGGCGAGCCTGTTGGCATCTATGCGCCCTGGCGGCTTGCGCGGATTGCGATCGAAGGTGCGACACCTCATCCCGACAATCTGGTCGAATCCCTGGCCATGGGATCAGTATTGCCGCCCATACCGCGCTGGCAGCCATTATTACAACCAAGGGCGCTCGCCGCCCTGTCCGAGGCGCAACTGGAAACCATCATCCATGCAGGCGAAGCCTTTTCACGCGATCTGCCCGGTACGTTCACGCCCAATGCAGCAGGGGATCAACTCCATGAAGATCCCGCAGGGCGCGCCTATCGGACGGGCTATTTCATTGGCGATGGCACAGGCGTTGGCAAGGGCCGGGAAGGGGCGGGCCTGATCCTTGACCAGTGGAACAGGGGTAATCGACGTGCTATCTGGATTTCGCGCAGTGCTGCCCTGCTCGAAGACGCCCGACGGGACTGGAGCGTCCTTGGCGGCCTGCCGATCGATATCCAGCCGCTCGATGCCTTCCCGCTCGGTGAGCCGATCGCCATGACGTCTGGCATTCTCTTCCTCACCTATGCAACGCTGCGCTCGGTCCGTCAGGACAATATCTCACGCCTGCAGCAGATATTGGTCTGGACCGATGCTGAATTTGAGGGCGTCATCCTGTTTGATGAATCCCACGCGATGGGCAACGCTGCAGGCACGCAAGGCGATTTTGGAACGGCGAAGGGGTCAGAGCAAGGCCTGGCGGGCGTTCGCCTCCAAAATGCCCTGCCCCGCGCGCGGATAGCCTATGTGTCCGCGACGGGTGCCACCAAGCCTGAAAACCTCAGCTATGCCTCGCGCCTTGGCCTGTGGGGGCCGAGCACAGGCTTCACCGACCGCAATGCTTTCATGGCGGCGATGGACGGGGGCGGGATCGCCGCGATGGAGATCGTTGCGCGCGATCTCAAGGCCACCGGCCTCTACACCGCGCGGGCGCTGAGCTTTGCCGGGGTGGAATATGATCCGCTCGAACATCGATTGAGCCCTGACCAGATCGCCATATACGATGCCTTTGCGGATGGGTGGGCGGTGATCCATGCCAATCTGCACAAGATATTGGGCGCGTCCGGCGTGGTTGATACCATGTCAGGACAGACGCTGAACGGCCAGGCTAAAGGCGCGGCGCTCAGTCGATTTGAAAGTGCCAAGCAGCGCTTCTTCTCGCAATTGTTGATTGCGATGAAGGTGCCGAGCCTGATCAAGGCCATAGAGGCAGAGATAGCCGTCGGCCATGTTGCTGTCGTGCAACTCGTCACGACAGCCGAAGCGATATTGGAACGCCGTCTTGCCGATTTATGTGCGGAAGATCGTGCCAGATTAAATCTTGACCTGTCGCCGCTTCAAACCCTGATTGATTATCTCACATCGGCCTTTCCCACCCGGCAGATGCGGGTGTACCGCGCCAGCGACGGCGAACTACGCTCTGAACCGATGATCGATGCCGACGGGCAGCCCGTCCATTGCCAGGAAGCGCTCGATGCGCGCGACACGATGATCGAGGATCTGTGCGCGCCCCCTCCCATCCATGCTGCCTTGGACGCGCTCATCGCGCATTTTGGCGCGGACAAGGTCGCCGAGGTTACCGGGCGCTCACGACGGATTATCGTTGATAGCAGCGGGCGGCAGCAGGTCGAGCGGCGCGGCGCCTACGCCAATATCAGCGAAACACGGGCGTTCATGGACGGGATCAAGCCGATATTGATATTCAGCGACGCCGGATCTACCGGGCGCTCCTACCATGCAGATCTTGCCAGCAAGAGTGCGGACAAACGCCGCATCCATTTCCTTTTGGAACCGGGATGGCGTGCCGATGTCGCGATCCAGGGGCTTGGACGCACCCATCGTACCAACCAGGCCTGCCCCCCGGTGTTCCGGCCTGTGACCACTAACTGCAAGGGCGAACGCCGTTTCATCAGCACGATTGCGCGAAGGCTGGACGGCCTTGGTGCCCTAACTCGCGGGCAGCGTCAGACGGGCGGCCAAAATATGTTCGATCCGGCCGACAATCTTGAAAGCGACTATGCGCGTGAAGCGCTTGGGCAATGGTATCGGCTGCTTTTCGCAGGCAAGCTTTCCAGCGTGACGATGGGCGACTTCGTCACACTGACTGGTCTCAAGCTCGTCGATGAGGGCGGTAATTTGCTTGAAACCCTCCCGCCCATCCAGCGCTGGCTCAATCGCATCCTGGCGCTGCGGATCGCGATCCAGAATGCGATCTTTGAGGAATATATGGGTCTTATCCAGGCGAGGGTGGACGCAGCACGCGCGGCGGGCACGCTGGACCTTGGCGTCGAGACTATTCGCGCCGAGCGGATAGAGACCTTGTCTGAGCAGATTTTGCGCACAGATCCGGTGACCGGCGCGCAGACCCGTCTGTTGCGCCTCGAGCTTCACATCCGGCCCCGCGTTACCACATGGCACATCCTGAACCAACGGTATCAGGGCATGGACGACATGGCTTGGTTGCGCAACAGCCGCTCCGGGCGCGTCGCTTTGCAATTGCCCTCCTGGTCGATCACCGATGAAGAAGGGCGACCCATTCCCATGTGCCAGCTTGTCCGGCCCACCGGATCGACGCGGATCGACCGGGGATCGCTCGCGCATAGTCACTGGGCCTGCATCGATGCCGAGACATTCAAGGCCGACTGGGACGAGGAGGTAGCCGCCGCGGAAGGACGGCTCGACGTCGAGACCATCTGGGTCGCGACGGGCCTTCTTCTGCCTGTCTGGAACAGGCTACCACAGGACGATGTGCGGGTGTGGCGTATCGATAATGGCGCGGGCACATCTATTTTGGGCCGGATCATTCGTCCGGGCGCGGTTGAAAAACTGCAGGCAGCCTTTGGACTGGAACAGGGCACAAGGCTGGGTGCCAGAGACCTGCTTACTGCCGTAAAAGCTGGGGACGACGTCGCCATACCGGGTCTTGGCAAAGCGCGTCTTGCCTATGTTCTCGTCAACAGTGCCCGTCGCCTTGAAATCCGCGACTATGATGCTGGTGACCGCGCCTGGCTGAAAGCGCGCGGTGTG
>Ga0163161_10002523_pt1 | contig 13062 bp, 5 predicted proteins | sample S45metaG_FD_129847 | JGI IMG/M metagenome (GOLD analysis project Ga0163161, IMG submission 129847) | Switchgrass rhizosphere microbial communities from Kellogg Biological Station, Michigan, USA - S4-5 metaG | ecosystem: Host-associated > Plants > Roots > Rhizosphere > Soil | place: USA: Michigan... | reverse complement strand
GCACCGGCGCCGGTACAGAATGGTGTATTAGGCGCAAGCGGACCGGCGGCAGCGGTCGGAGGATCAAGTCCCGCTACGTATCGCTCAAGCTGGCTGCGGTCGAGGCCAATGCTGCCGTCGCCAAAGCCTGGCAGCCTTGGTGCCGTGTCCATCCTCTGGAACTCGTTCGTCGGATAGCTGCCTGTCGCCGGGCAGCGTCCGCTGTTGTTGTTCGCAAAGAGGTCGTACCACGTATAGTCGTCGCCATCGAGACGGCCGTCACCCGGTCCCGGTACGTTCGGCGGAGCACCCTCGACAGATGTCGCCGAGCGGTTTATGTCGCCTTCGCAGCCCGGTGATACCGCACAGTTGGCCGGTGTCGGAGTAGGTGTCGGTGTGACCCCGGGCGTCGGCGTGGGTGTCGGCGTCGGCGTAGGTGTCGGTGTCGGCGTCGGTGTCACCGTCGGCGTAGGTGGCGGCGTGGGGGTCGGTGTCGGTGTCGGCGTAGGTGTCGGTGTCGGTGTCACTGGCGTAGGCGTCGGCGTAGGTGTCGGCGTCGGTGTCACTGGCGTAGGTGTCGGCGTAGGTGTCACTGGCGTCGGTGTTGGTGTGGCCGTCGGCGTCGGTGTTGGCGTCGGTGTCGGTGTTGGCGTCGGCGTTGGCGTCGGAGTTGGCGTTGGTGTAGGCGTTGGTGTCGGTGTTGGCGTTGGAGTAGGCGTTGGTGTCGGAGTAGGAGTAGGAGTCGGAGTCGGAGTCGGAGTAGGCGTCGGAGTCGGACTTGGTGTTGGTGTAGGCGACGGCGTTGGCACAGGACCGCCGCACAAATTGAACGAGTCCGCCGTGGGCAAGAACCGTTGGTATGTATCGGTGTTTCGTGCGCCGCCGCTGCCGTTCGGACAACGCTGCAGTGAGTTTGAGTTAGGACTTGGATTCTCATGGACCTGTGGCTGGCCGGAATTCAGCAGTACCAACAGGCCGGGGTCATTATTTGACGAATTGCTGTCGTAGACGATGGCGTCGATCAGGTTGGTGGTTGTGACCGGCGTGCCATTGGGGAAGTTCGTTGAATCCCCGACGTAGATCGTCACGGCCGCGGGGCCGACGTTCAGCGTAGAATTCGGAATGACAAGGTCGACGCCCGGCACTGCGGCGCCGCCGATCGTGAAGTACCCGGCCGCGCTTGTGGAATATCCGTCGAGGTCGAGTGCCAGGTATGACGTATCGGTCGAGCCGTCATAAATGACGACAACGAGGCCGTCGAGCGACGTTGCACCCCCGGCGGCGTAGAGTTCGATGAACTCCATCGTGTCACCTCCCGACTGCACGGAATCGATCTCGTTGATGAGGATCGCGGGCGCATCGATCATCGGCGCCGCGGCCGAGGTCACGGTGCCGGACGAAACGCTCAGCGAGTCCCAAAAGGAAAAACCCGCCGCATGAATTGAGGCGGCAGCGATCGATAAGAGCAGACCGGCGATAACTACTCCGAGTGCAAGTCGGGTGAAAACGCGGTGGTACGGTTTCCTAAGCATATTTTTGCAAAAGCACACAAACGCCTTTATCGTTTGCGTTATTAACCAAAATGACTGTTATGGATCCTTTGGATGAGACCTTCGGAATGACTGGTGAAAATTATACGATAAAGCCGCTCTGCCATTCAAGAGTTTTTCCGGCGCGTGTGGAGACGTGCATCAGTACCCAAGGCCTGATGGCGAATTTTGCAACGGACGGACCCGGCGTTGTATAAAGAGGGCGTCGCACAGTCTGAGCATTTGCTCGTAGTTTTTTTGACGTCGGCGGTTGGCTAGATCACTTCATTAACTCCTTAAACAACTTCCGCGTTTCGGCCGAGGGGGCTAGGCCTAGTTCGTCTTTTAGGAGCTGCTCCATTTGTTCGTAGTGTTTTTTGACGGCGGCGGGTTTGGATTGGGCGGCGAGGACGCGGAGGGTGAGGCGGTGGAGGTCTTCGCGGTAGGGGTCGATGGCGAGGATCTCGCCGGCGTATTTGAGGGCCTCAGTCCAGCGCTTTTCGGAAACCGAGAGCTTGGCCAGGCCGTTGAGAACGCGTGAGAACTGTTCGCGATAGTGGAGCCGGTCATTCTCGGCCCACTCCTCGTAGCTGCCGTCCATAAAATCGCCGCGATAGAGGGCGTAGGAGGCCTCGAGGTTGGTGCGAAGCGCGGGATCGTCCTTATCGCGTTTGGCCTTTTCGGCCTCGGCGATAAAGTTGGCGAATTCCTCCGAATCTATAAGGTACGAGTATTCGGGATTGAGCTGATAGGCCCCGTCGCGAAAGACAATGAAGTTCTGCTTGAGCGCCTGGCGACTGTTGAGCGCTTTGCGGATGTGCGAGATCGTCGGGTGAAAGTTCTTTTCGATCGAGGCCAGGTCCTCATCCCGCCAAAACTCGTCGATGAGAATGTCCTTTGCCACGCGGCGGTGCTTTCGAGTTGCGATGTAGCAAAAAATGTCGCGCGCCCGCCGCGTCGTCCATGCGTCGGGTGCGAAGGGCTTCGACGGATCGCGAAAGATCTCGGCATGTCCGAGCACCTTGACCGTCAGATCGGTGATCGGCGCGGTGATCTCTATTGTCACGGCGCGTGGCTGCGCTGCGGCGGCCGTCTCGGCGGCGTTGACATCGGCCGTTAGATCGGGCGGCAGGCGTTCGAGGACATCCTCATGTTCAAAGATCGCCGGATTGCGGCGTATCTCGCCCTTCAGCCAATACTCGTAATCGAACCGCGACGAGAGGTCAAGCGCCCTCTGCAACGGCACCATCATCTCTTTTGTCTTGCCCGCTTTGAAGTAAGTTTCAGCGAGCAGCATCGCGGCGAGGGCCTCGTCATAGTAGTGACTTTCTTCGTGAAAGAACTTGAGCAGCTTCTCAACGCGCTCGGCAAGCCCGTTGGTCTTCCCTTCGGCGAGATCGACGCGGCACAGAACCAATTTCGCCGTGTTGATCATCATATCGCTGTTAAGTTTTTCACGAGCCTCGATGATGCTTTCCAGCAGGCCGCGCGCCTTGGCCGTGTCGCCGCGGATGAGATAGAACATCGCCCGCTCCTCGTTCAGCTCGCGTGTCGCCAGGTCGACGCCAACTTCGTCATAAGCGTTCTGCGACCGCGCGTAAAATTCCGCGGCATGAGCAAAGTCCTGCCTTTCGCGGTAAAGATTCGCATACGTCTCGAAGATCTCGGGCAGAAGCGACCGTAGATTGAACAACTGAGCGAGTTCCAGTGCTCGTTCGAGGTGCGTCTCGACCTTTTCCAGCTCGCCGCGATAGAGCAGAAGGCGTGCGACGTTCAGATGGCCGATCGCTTCCTGCGGCAATTGTTTGTCGGGCTGTCCCTCGCGAAAAATGCGGCTGAACCACCGCAACGCCTCGCCAAAATCACCCCGAAATCCCGGAGCAAGGGCCAGGTTGTGCGCTATCAGGCGAACGTATTGCTCATTCGACAGTTTCTCGGCGAGCTCGAGCGCGATCCGAAAATTCTGCTCTGCCTCGGTCCAGCTCCGCTGGGCGACGAGGCACAGGCCGCGCGTGTTGAGGCACTTCATGTAAGTTTCCGAATCGCTCGCGACGAGCTTCTCGGCCTTCTCGAGTAGCTTCAAAGCCTGCTGCGGATTGGAACGGCGGCGGGCGAGGCTCGCGAGCGAATGCAGCGCCTCTGCTTCGCCTGTCTTGTCACCGGTGTCGTGAAATAATTTTACCGCGCGATTTAGCAGTCCTGTCGACACGTCGGTCTCGCCCTGAAGGCGTGCGATCTCCGCCTTGTGCAATAGCGACAAAGGATGACGCTCGAGAAATTCGATCGGGACCTTATCGGCAAACCTCGCAAGAGATACGATGGCTCCCGCGGCTATCCATTCGCCGCCGCGCTCGGCGATGATATCGGCCGCCCGCTCATAATTCTCGGCGTCGAGCAAGAACGGCAATGCCAGCTCCCACTGTTTATTCGCAATAAAGACCTCCGCAATGCGGTTGCGTTCAACAGCAACGCCGGCCTGGCCAAGTTCTGACCGCAGCCGCCTCTGCAAAAAGTCCCGGAAGAGGGGATGAAAGCGATATTCCTCCGCCGGCCCTCCGTCGCCGGCGACTGTGAGAAATATGTTCTTCTGTGCCAATTCGGGCAGCGTTGCCGAGCAGTGCAAATCGGGAAAGATAAGGCTGCACTGCTCGAGCGGGAGCGATTCGAGGAGCGAGAGATACATCAGGAAACTCTGCGTTTGCTCGTCCTCTCGAGAGAAAACTTCCTCGGCAAAATAGTCGAAGATGTCCTTCTCCGACCGCTTCAAGACGTCGCTCAGATCGAGGCCGTTCGCATCACCGGCCTTCTCCTTTTCGGCGATCTGCCGCACAAGCTGCAGAGCCGTGATCCAGCCATGCGTGCGGTTGCGGTATTCGGTTATCTCCTCGTCGTGCAGCTCGACATTGAGCGTCTTGCGGAACAGCTCGCGCACCTCATCGTCGGTGAACAAAAGGTCGTCGCGTGTTATGACGAGAGCGGCCGACTGCGTCCGCCTCCGCATGATCGCAAGCGGCGGCAGGTCGCGCGTCGTGATGATCAGGTGCAAATACTCGCTCGAATATTGCAGTATGCGGTCAACGATCTTATGCACGATCGTGTCCGTGCCGATGTGGTGATAATCGTCCAGCACAAGCACAAAAGGCTGCTCGATCGAACGCAGGATCTCGTTTATCAATAGGTCCGCGGCACGCTCGGGATAACGGATCAGCTCTTCATTCGCCTCGGAAAAATAAGTGAACAGCGGCTCGCCAAAGTCCGGCTCGATGTTCCGAATGCCCTGCGCGATATAGTTCAAAAAGACGATGGGATCGGCGTCCGTATGATCGAGTTGGTACCAAACAGAGGGGCGCGCGCTGTCGCGCAGGAAATCGGCGATCAACGTCGTCTTGCCACTGCCGGCGTCCGCCGCAACGAGAGTCACCGGCGCGTCCGCATTGGCCGTCAGCTTTTCGGTCAGTCGGTCGCGTCTGAGGAACTCGGAAACGGCCCTCGGCGGCAAAAGCTTTGTCCGCAGAAAGAAATTTGGTCGCTGCATTTCTCGCAAAAAGGAAAAGGGGCGAGGTCAATTATGCCATAACCAGGGTGCGGTTACACGGGGCGGATCTACCGCCCCGCGTGTATAGAAGGCGAGTGTGGGAGGATCGTGGACTGATCGCCAGCGTATCCCAAAAGCTTTGAGATGCGGCCGAAACAATGCTTGTGAGCTTCTTTTGCACTTGATCCATTGAGGCCGAGCTTTTTGTATAGCTGCTCGGTCTCCTCGGCGTTAAAGGCGATGACCTTTTCGTCGAGCACGTTGAGCATCTGCTTTGAACGCAGCCGCCACAGCGGTCCGGGCGGCTTACTGCGGCATGTGAGCAGCAGATGCACGTCCGGCGGCAGCGAATAGAGAAGCAGGTTAAAAAAGTCGTCGAACCAGGTCGCATCGAAAAGATGGTGGATGTCGTCGAGTACGATCAGCGAATGCCCGGACGACGGCGTGGCGTAGGCGTTCGAGAACCTGTTCACCAGAAAGCGAGCTACCTCGCGCTGGGCGATTATCTCATCACCGGCATGAAGGTCGATCTCCTGGTGCTCGCCAAAGATCTTGCCCGAGAGTGCGGCAGAGAAATACCGCGAAAATACCGGCCATTCGACATCGGTCGACTCGACCGAATACCAGAAGACATTCTTCTGCGCCTCGGCAAAGCTCGCCGCTATGGCCGTCTTTCCCGTGCCGGCACGGCCGCAAACAAGCGTCGCGGGAAACTGGGTTAGCGAACTCGTGAGGATCTTATCGATCCGCGGCCGGGCTATAACGCCGTTGCTTTCGGGCATCTCCAGCTTCTCTCGCAGGATGTGAAATTCGTCTTTCACGGGCTCCTCATTTCCATAGGAGGAAACGACCTCTGGGTAATCGAACGCCGAATTCGGTTGTATGCTTTCATGTAGGGAAAATGTCATCGCCATACACCTGCGACTATAAAATGCGGCACTTGAGAAAAACTTGAACTCGGCTCAAGTTTTTCTCAAGCGCGTATATTTAGGATGGCATCAAGTCGACCGTTCGGCCTACTCTTCCCAAGGAAACTCAGCAGTAAGGAGTTAAATTAGGTGAGAAAGAGCGCGGCGACGGCACGCGTCGAGTAAAATGTTTGTTGCCGAAGCCAGGGGCCGTAGACTAGAATAGAAGAACCGCCCCCTTAAACAAGGGGTGTCGATGTTTAGATACATCGTCACCTTGCTTGCTTTGTTTGCCCGGTCATTTGTAGATGAAACGAGCGTTCTGCTTATTTTTGCTCCTGAATTTTGTGGCGAGTTCGGCGCTGGCGGGCTTGGATATTCGGCGCACGAACGGCATCACGCTCACCGGTGCTGACGGTATTCATTACATCGGGACGTCGGGCATTACGCTCACGGGTGCTGATGGATTTCTTGCCTTCAATTCGAACGGGATAATGCTCACCGACCCGAACGGCATCACGCTCACCGGCGCAGACGGCACTTTGGTGGGCGCCGATGGCGCGAGCTACACCGGCCCGAACGGAATCACGCTAACCGGTGCGGACGGCATCACGCTGACAGGGGCCGACGGGCTCACATTGACCAATCCTAACGGCATCACGCTGACCGGCGCCGACAATCAACAGTACACGGCAAATTCCATCCTGATCCGCAGACCGAACGGCATCACGCTCACGGGTGCTGACGGGATCACGCTGACGGGTGCCGACGGTATCACACTGACCGGCGCCGACGGCATGATGCGCGCCGGGCCGAATGGCATTACGCTTACGGGAGCGGACGGCATCGGTTCGACCGGAGCCGACGGTATCACCCTGACCGGTGCGGACGGTATCACGTTGACGGGCGCCGATGCGGTGACCGGCTTTGACACGAACGGGATCGTCTTTGACCGCGTCAACGCCGCCGGCATGGAACTCACGCGTGCGGATGGTATTACGCTGACCGGGGCTGACGGCATCACGCTTACCGGGGCCGACGGCATCTTCATGAAGAACATCGACGGCGTGATGCCTGCCGACCCGGAGGACGTGAACGGCCTGCAAAGCGTCGATCCCGAACTTGCGATAACGCTTAACCGGATAACTGACGACAGCTCGGTCAATGCGGTGGTCATATTCCACGATCAGGTCACCGAGGCCGACCTCACACAGCTGCAGCAGATGGGTATTCGCGGCGGCACACGCTTTCGCGTTCTGCCGATGGTCTATGTAACTGGAACAAAGACGCAGATGATCGCCATCTCGCATCTGCCGCGGGTCCGGTCCATATACGGCAACCGGACGCTTCAATTCAATTCCGACCCGTATTTCAGCAGGACCGGCGTTCAGCGTGTTGGGACTGACAGCGAACTTACGTATCGCAACGGCGGCTTCCCGGTTTCGGGCCGAAACGTTACCGTCGCGGTGCTTGACACGGGCATCAACGGGCTGCATCCGGACCTTTCCGGTAAGGTCGTCCAGAATGTGCGTCTCGTGGACGTCCAGAGTGCTCCGATCGGATTCATAAGTCCAATAGATGTTGAGAATCTGCCGAATTCCGATCCGGTCGCCGGGCACGGTACGTTCGTCTCCGGCATTATCGCAGGCAGCGGTGCGAGCTCGGGCGGCCGATATGGCGGCGTGGCTCCGGGAGCGCGGCTGCTGGGCCTGAGCGCGGGCGACGTCGACCTGACACACATCCTTTCGGGATTTGATTACGTACTAGAACGCGGCCCGAGTTACAACGTCAAGGTCATCAACTGCAGTTTCTCTGCAAACACCGTTTACGACAGCAACGATCCCGTGAACATCGCCAGCAAGATGCTTACCGACCGCGGCGTCAACGTGGTGTTCTCTGCCGGCAATAGCGGCCCCGGAAACAGCTCGATGAACCCTTACGCGACGGCGCCTTGGGTGATAGGCGTCGGCGCGACCGACCAGAATGGAACGCTGGCGAGTTTCTCGTCGCGTGGAACGTTCGGCAGCGACGCACAGCCGACGCTGGTTGCACCGGGCGTCAGTGTTGCGAGCATACGAAGCACGGTTTCGACAACGAGCGTCGGAGGCGTGGCAGGTGCCGATCAGTCGCGGTTGACCACCGGTGAGCTGCCCTTCTATGTAACCGCGAGCGGCACGTCCTTCACGGCTCCGCAGGTGGCCGGTGCCATCGCGCTGATGCTCGAGGCGAATCCGCAGCTGCGGCCTTCTGACGTCAAAGAGATACTCAGCCGGACCGCCACGCCGCTGCCGAAGTTTTTCAACCACGAGGTCGGCTCTGGAATGCTGAACACGTACGCTGCCGTTCTCGAGGCTGCATTTCCCAACCGCCCGATGGGCATTTTCCGATCCACATTGACTGCGAATACCCTACGATACGCGACCACGACGTCGCAGACCTTCACCCAGTCGGTCACACCGGGCGTGACCAGATCGGTCAACGTACCGCTGCCAGCGGACACGCTGCTGGCGAGCATCGGTATCACGTGGGGATTGAGCACGAATGATTTTGGTCTGCGTGTTTACGATGCGAACAATTCGTTGAAAGGCGAATCGAACTACCTCAACCTGCCCGTGCTCACCGGCCTTCATGAAGAGGTCGCCTTGCGAAATCCGACGCCCCAAACATATAGGGCAGCGATAGGCCACACTTTGGGGGTTGGTACGACGCAGAACGTCTATGGAGCGGTCGAGATCACACAGGTCCAATATCCCGACCTCCATGATCTGAATGGAATGACGCCGGAGGTGCGGTCCGAATTGGAAAGGAGCTTGCTGAGCAACGTCATGCTGACCCGCGGCCAGACCTTTGGGCCAAACTTTAAGGTGACACGTTCGGATCTCGCGGCAACTCTTCTTCGGGCCGGCATGGTTCCACAATACATGACCGCAAACCCGATGTTTACCGATGTGACGGACGCCTCGGCCCGCAACGCGGTCGAGAGTGTCCAGTCGAACCCGGGAGGTGCGTTGTTCTATGACTCAACGGCGGGCGGACGCTTCTATCCGAACAATTCGGCATCAAAACTCATTGCCGCTGTCACGCTCGTAAAGGCAGCCGGTCTCGACAGCGTGGCCGCTACCGCGGTCCTGCCCGCTAACGTCACCGACGGTCTTTCGATACCATCCCAATGGCGCGGCTATGCAGCAGTGGCTCTTCAGCGTGGATTTATCTCGCTCGACGGCACCCAGTTCAATCCCACCCGCGCCCTCACCCGCCTCGAATTGGCTCGGGCCGTTAATGCGTTGATGCAATAGGGTTTTTCAATAACCTCCGTTCTCAAATTTCATTTACAACCATAGCCAAATTGTGTATTATCGCGCTTGAATCTACTGCTCGACGCAATAATCGGCAACGCACGAACGGTTTTTTACATCCATTTTTCCGGCTGAAGTTTATTCACCTGACAATTCGATCCGGAGGAATTATGCGGTCCATCTATTCACGTGTTTTCGTCACGTTGGCAACGATCCTTGCGCTTTCGATCGCCGGCCTTGCCGATACGATCCGCCTAAAGGACGGCAGCATCATCAAGGGCCACATCGTGAGCTTCGCGGGCGGCAGTTTTGTCGTCGAGATCGGTGAAGGCGCGCGGCGGCGGCAACTGACTTTTGCAGCGGCCGAGATACAGTCGATCACATTCGACTCGCAATCGCCCGCGACAACGACAAACCGCAACGCCTCTTACACCGAGCCTGAGCAAAAACCTGAAGTGCAGCCGGCGGTCGTCCGGAACGATCCCAAGCCACAGCCGACGGCGCCGGCCGGAAAAATGAAGCCGATCGCCTGGAACGTCCGCGTCACCGCCGATAACACCTCGAATGGCTGGACGAACACCGGCTGGGTGATCAAGAAAGGCCAGCGAATCCGCATAACGGGTGACGGCAAGGTCTCATTGGGCCGTGGCCAGAGTTCCCCGCCCTCAGGCCTGCCGACACTCGAGGATAATCAAAAGCTGCTAAAGAGCGTCCCAACGGGCGCACTCATCGCCGTCATCGGCGACGATAACAACGACTTCATTTATGTCGGGGCCGAACGGGAATTCACCGCAACCCGCGACGGCGCGCTTTTTTTGGGGATCAATGAAGGTTATCTCGAAGACAACTCGGGCACGTTCAACGTAAAGATCGAGATCCTGCCCGACGAAGGGGCCTGATCTCTTGGCTGCGCCCAATTTACGCGGTGCGGTGAGGCTTGCCTCGACGTGCTGGCATAAATAATCTCTGGAGGCCATGCCTCCTTTTTTCATTTAGGGAACAGCAGCGCCCGGCAGCGGGATGTCGCTCGCCAAACCGAACGGCTGGATCTGGACGCCGCCGGTCGACTTTAAGATGTACCAGTTCGTGTCCGATGGCCGGAAGACAGCCGCGTCGAATAAACCGTCGCCGTCATAGTCGGCCGGGACAGGCTTGTCCGTCGAGTTGCCGAACGGGAACGCATAGTAGCTCGAGTCCTCGCTTCGCAAGACAAACCAATTACCTTGCGAGGGACGATAGAATGCCACGTCCGCCTTCCCATCGCCGGTGTAATCGCCGGGAACCGGCTTGTCTGTCGACGAGCCAAAGGTTGCAGCGAAAACACTTCCGTTCGAACTCCTCAAATACCACCACTGGCCTTCCGCTGTGCGGTAGATCGCCACGTCGGCCTTGCCGTCGCCGTCATAGTCGGCCGGCACGGGCAAGTCCGAGCTGATGCCGAACGGTGTTGCCGTCACCCCGCCGTCGCTCGAACGCAGAACGAACCACGTCGAGATCGACGGCCTGTAAACCGCGGCATCGGCCTTGCCGTCGCCGTCATAATCGGCCGGTCTCGGAATGTCGTTTGTCGAGCCGAACGGGAAGGCGTAATAAGTAGAATCCTCGCTCCGAAGCACGAACCACTCACCCGTCGAAGGCCGCCAGAATGCAATGTCCGCCCTTCCATCGCCCGTGAAGTCGCCCGGCACCGGCTTGTCCGTCGAAGCCCCAAACTGTGCTCCATAAACCGTGCCGTTGGTGCTTCGCTGGTAATACCATTCAGCGACGCTCGGCCGGAAGATCGAAATATCGGCCTTGTAATCGCCGTCAAAATCGAAGTTCGTCGGGGCGGTAATAACAGTCGTTGTGCCGGTTTGGGCGGTGTTATTGTTTTCGTTACTCTCCAGAATCAGGTTTCCCGGATCGACGATCACATTACTTCCGAGGCTGGTCAGCGTGCCTGCGGTCTGTGGGGTCAGGACAATCGTCAACGTGGCCGTCACCGTACCGTTTATGGAGGATAGACATCCTCCCGAAAACGTCACCCCAGTATCGTCCGGCGTTCCGATGAAGCCATTGGTCCCACCCGCGCTAATAAACACAAACGGCCCACCGCTCGGATAACTGAACCTAACGATCGGGCATGCGTTACCGCCTAACGCGGTCGGAATGTTGCTCACGAGCACGGTGTATGTCAGCGGATGCCCGGTGAGGACCGGGTCGGGCGAATCGCTTTGACCAATCGTCAAGTCAAGCTCTGGAAAAGGTGACGGCGTCGGAATTGGCGTCGGAGTTGGTGTAGACGTCGGAGTTGGGGTTGGAGTCGGCGTTCGTGTGGGCGTGGGTGCAGGAGTCGAAGCAGGACGGCAAAGCGGTTGCGGATTGGAGTAAAAAGAGTAAATGCCGCAGTTATAGAATTGGACACGGACTCGATAGAACACGTACTGTGCAGGGATGGTCACGCCCAGCAGGGAGTCACTTATTACCGTTTGGCCATTATTGAATGTGTAATTCTGTATCGAAGTCCGTGCGATGAAGTCAAAATTGACGCCGTCCGTTGACGCTTCAAGGTAGAAGTTCGCCTGCTGGACTTGGGTCGGGCCGGGATTGTTCACCAGGGCGCTCGCGTTTATGTCGAAGGTCTGCTCGACGGAATGATAGGTACAACTCGTACCGACCGTGGCTGTGAAGCAACCGGGCGTGGCGGTAGGCGACGGAGTGACAGTACCGGTCGGCGAGGGCGTCGGAGTCGCTGCCGGCGCATTGCAGACTTTGGCCAGCCCGGTAATGTCGTCGGTAAAGCCGTCCGGGCCGATCAGCGTGGCCGCGCCCGTCGCAGGATTGACACGATAGAGGCGGCCAGTATTCGACCGTGCCCCGCCTGCATAGAGCACGCCGTCGGACCCGAATTTCAAGCTGCCTGCCACGATACCAAGCGGCCCGACAACGGTCGCGGCACCAGTTGAAAGGTTGATCGTGACGAGGTTAAAAGGTCCGGTGCCGGCGGTCACGCCGTACATAGTGCCGGTGTTGGAATTGTATGCGAGTCCCGCGACAGGGCCAACGCCGGTCAGCCCGATCACCGTTGATGTCCCGGTCCAAGGATCCAGCGTTCGCAGCGATGATGGGCCGTTGACATTATTCATCGACGTGGCGTAAAGGACCGGGCCGACCCACTCAAAGCCTGTAAAATTGGCGCCCTCATCGATGTCACCACCGATACCTGCGCCGGTGAGAATGTTGAACTCATGACCAATGAACGTGAATCCTCCGTCCTGCACTATTGCCCGACCCGAGATCGGATCGTACGCGATCTCGGTCGGCTGCGCGACGGGCAGCATGCCGACCAATGTCCCGGCTCCTGTAGCCGTGTTAAGCGTGAATAGTCTCTGGTGATTATCAGCGCCGTAAAGCGTACAGGGGCTCGGCGTCGGCGTTACTTCGGGTGGCAGAACTTCAGTTATTGTTGCCGCTGTACCGGCCGCACCGAGGTATGGCAGGCCGTTGATGTATTCGATCGTCCGGAGTACGCTGAAGTGGTTGTAGGTGGCCGCCACATTGGCGTGTTCAAGCCATGGCGCGGCGGCTGCCGTGTAAATATGGCCGCCGCCGTTGGCATTCGTCGTGCCCTCATCAAAAGTGACGATGAGTAGGGTGTGCGCCCAATCAGGACTCGATGTGACCAGCGGAACAAAGGCCTGCAGGAATGCGTCGCCCTGGGCTGTCGTGCCGTCGTGCATGTCGTTGGTCATATTGGGCACAACGAACGCCACATCGACCGTCGGGTCAAAATTTGCAAGCGGCTGGATATTGGCGCATTCGATCGGGTTGAGCCG
>Ga0163161_10002520_pt1 | contig 13066 bp, 13 predicted proteins | sample S45metaG_FD_129847 | JGI IMG/M metagenome (GOLD analysis project Ga0163161, IMG submission 129847) | Switchgrass rhizosphere microbial communities from Kellogg Biological Station, Michigan, USA - S4-5 metaG | ecosystem: Host-associated > Plants > Roots > Rhizosphere > Soil | place: USA... | reverse complement strand
TCTGTTGCTTCACAGGGAATTGATGCCGTGGAAGCTTTAGCGAAAACTCCGATGGTTCGTGCAACTGATGATGCGATCTCTATTGCCGGAAAAAGCAATGTTGCCATTATGGTAAATGACAGACTGCTCAATCTTTCGGGACAGGAAATGATCAATTATCTTAAAACTTTACGTTCTGATGACATCGCAAAAATCGAAGTCATCACTACTCCACCCGCAAAATATGAAGCAGAAGGAAAAAGCGGATTGATCAATATTGTTTTAAAAAAGAACACTAGTCTCGGCTGGAACGGATCATTACAGACATCCGGAAGCTATTACTGGAACAGACCTGTAGTTTCTACCAGAAGTGGCGCGAGTTTCAATTATCAGGGTAAAAAACTTTCAATTACCACCAACCTGTCTTTGGGCGACAATTTTTGGGAGCAGAAATCCTACAATTATCTTACAGGAAAAGGAAATACAGATTATTGGAATACCGACAGCAGAAGCTCAAACAATTACCGTTACAAAGGTGGAAATGTAAAAGGTGAATACAAGATCAACGATAAAAATTTGATTGGAGTCAATTACAATTATTCTTACAGCAATCCGATCGAACAGGCAAAAAATTACACTCAAAGACAAACGGCTCATATCCAACAGAATTTCTACTCGGATTCCGACAATAGGAATATCAGAAAGGTTCACAATGCGACGGCCTTTTATGATCTGAAATTAGATACTTTAGGAAGCAAACTGAGTCTTTCAGCAAATGTAATGCTGAATGATGCCAATGCTAAAAATCTCTACAATACGGTTACCGATGTTACAAGCTCATCATTCGTCAACCCGATCAGTCAATATAAAATCTACTCCGGACAGGCAGATCTCGAAAAGAATTTTTCGAAAATCAAAACAGAAGCCGGATTAAAATATACGAGCATTAAAAATGATTCGTACTTTAATTTTTTTGATATTGAAAATGGTCAGAATATCAGAAATACCGTTCGTAGTAACGACTTTTTCTATAACGAACAAAACTACGCAGCATACGCTTCCACAAATTTTAAAATCAATGAAAAATGGGATGCAAAAGCCGGATTGAGATACGAATATACCAATCTAGAAGGAATTTCCGTCAATGATAACATTACTACCAACATCAAATATGGTAAATTCTTTCCAACAGCTTATTTGAGCTATAAAGCAAACGACAACAATACATTTTCTATAAACTACTCCCGAAGAATCAGCAGACCTTATTTTGGAAATTTGAATCCATTTAAATATATTATTTCAGAATTTGAATACAGCACAGGAAATCCATATTTATTACCGTCCTTCTCAGATAATCTGGAATTTGGATATGTTTTAAAAAACAATTTTAACATTACCGCATATTACAACTACAACAAAGATAATTCAGACAGAATTCAGGTTGTTGAAGGAAACCAGAAATACAGCATTGTAAAGAACTTTTATAATGAAGATCAGGCGGGAATCAACATCTCTTACAATTACAATAAATTGAAATGGCTGGAATCAAATATTTTCGTGAATGGTTTTTACGCAAAATCAAAATCTTATGATCCACAAGCAGTTGCAGCCGCTGCAGGATATGGAGCCAACTTCAATTTAGATAATAATTTCTTTTTAAACAAAGAAAAGACAGTAACCTTTATGCTTGGATTATGGAGCAATATTCCCAACAGGAGCGGAAATACCTATTTTTACGGAAATTTCTCAGCCTATTCCGGTGTGAAGCTCAATCTGATGCAGAAAAATTTGATGATCAATCTTTATGTAAACGATTTATTCAACACCAATCGTTCAAAAGGAGTTGAATATTATCCAAATTACGACGTAGAATATTATTCGAAAGGAATTACCCGAAATGTTTACCTTTCTGTTACGTACAAATTTGGAAACAATAATGTGAAGGGAGCAACCAAACAGGTGAAGTTTGAAGAATCAAGCAGAGCCGGTGGCGGAAGTTAGAATTAAAAAAAGCTGTTTCAGAATTTGGAAACAGCTTTTTAATTTATTTAATAATCTCTCCTTTGTAATACTTCTCTAAAAAGAAACCCAGATCAGCACGGTAGCCAATTCCCGAAGCTTCAAATTTCCAGTTGCCATTCTTTTTATACAATCTCCCGAATTCAATTCCTGTTTCGATGGAAAAATCTTCGTCAAGTTCATATTTGGCAATTTCCTGATTATTATTCTGATCGACAATTCTGATGTACGAATTTCTTACCTGTCCGAAATTCTGTCTTCTTCTTTCAAAATCTTCAATCGTTACTACAAAAAGAATTTCTTCAACTCTCTGATCAACTTTTTCAAGATCAATCATGATTGCTTCGTCGTCATCACCGTCACTATTTTTTCCACTCGGATCATCGCCGGTGTGCATTAAAGCTCCGTCAGGTGAACTCAGATTGTTATAAAAGACAAAATAATCTTCACTTACTAGCTTCCTTTGATTATCAATCATAATTGCAGAGGCATCAAGATCAAAATCATAACCCGTTCCTTCATTGGGATCCCAACCCAGACCAATAGTCATTTTTGTAAGTCCGATATCAATTCTCTGTCCTTTCTGTAAGTTAATCGCCATAATTTTGTATTGTATGCCTAAGATAGTTTTGATTTATTAAATTTCCAAATAATCGGATTAAAAAAACATTAAAAAAGCCCGATCAGAAGATCAGGCTGTATACTTTTATTGAAATCATTTTACGCAGATTTAAAATCAGTCTCTGCAGCAAGTTTATTCCGTGCTTTCGCCAACATTGGAATCGATAACAAACCTGTTGTGAGCATAATTACGATTTGTAAAGGAAGGGAGATGAATGAATAAGTCAATCCCATTTCGCCCCCAAATTCTGCACTTTTTCCCATTGAGATAAATAGTGCCATAAAACCGTATTTCATTGCCAGATTAAAGGCTCCAATTCCACCACTCGCAGGAACGATCATTCCTAAAGTACCTACAACGATGATGAAAAATCCGTCAGCAATAGTAAAATCAGAAGTTTCAGGTAATGCAAAACACACAAGAAAAGCAGCCATGTAATAGCAGATCCAGATTCCTAAAGTGTAAAGGATGAATTTTAATTTTTGTTTTAGCTTAAAAATGGAAGTTAAGCCTTGAAGAATACCTTTTCCGAAATTCAGCAATTGTTCTTTTTTATATCTGTAAAAAACCAGTATAGCCGAAAGTACAGCTACAACAATTGCGATTTTTAAATAAAAATAAAATGAATCAAAATCAGTAACTCCCAATTTCATTATCATTCTTTCGAAAAAATTAGGAACGAAAACCTCCTTTTTTTCTTTTTGTTGAGTAACAAAATCGTAAAATGAGAAAATCGCATCATATTTAAAAATCACCGTCAAAACCAAAAATCCCATCATACAAACCAAATCCACTACTCTCTCCAGAATAATCGTACCGAAAGATTTGTCTACAGGAACTTTTTCGACACCATATAAAGCCGTTGCACGAGCAACTTCTCCACTTCTTGGTATCGTTAAATTCATTAAATATCCAAAAGATATCGTCCAAAATGCATTGGAAGTTGAAATACGGTGTCCCATCGGCTCCAGCAGTAAGTTCCAGCGAACCGCTCTGAACCAATAAGCCAAAACACCAAAAACAGCAGCGAATAAAACCCAAATATAGTTGGCTTTTGCTAAAGATTTTTGCACCACATCAAAATCAAAACCTCTGAGAGCAAGCCACAGGAAAAAACCTGCAAATGCGAGTGAAATGACAATGGTAAGAATTGACTTTAAAGGATTGGTCGATTTTTTTTCCATGAATTAGGTAAGAAGGTTAGTTTTCTCGTCCGGGAAAACAATTTTCGGCTGAAAATCTCTGGCTTCTTCAGGAGTCATTTGTGCATAAGCAATGATGATGATGATGTCATCTCTCTGTACTTTTCTTGCAGCAGGACCATTTAAACATACTTCTCCAGATTTTCTTTTTCCTTTGATCACGTAGGTGTCAAAGCGCTCTCCGTTGTTTACATTGACGATATAAACTCTTTCTCCCACAACCAATCCCGCTGCTTCGATGAGTTCTTCGTCAATCGTTATACTTCCTATATAATTTAGGTCAGAAGCGGTCACTCTTACCCTGTGAATCTTAGATTTAAATACTTCTATTAACATAATGCAAATTTATTAATAATATTTAATAAAACGATGCTTAAGCAAATTTTAGAACTACCACAAAAACAGGCATTTAATTCGCAACAAAATAATATATTTTGTTACTCTTTACATATTTTACATCGAAATCAGTAAAACACTCAAAACTAATCACGAAATTTAGGATTTAATAAATATAAAAATTAATATCAAATATTTTAGAAAACCAATGATCATAAGCAGTTGGCATGATTTTAGCATCTCGAAACCTAGCTTTTTCGTGAAATTTGAAATTATGATATTTTGATTGTTTTAAGCCTAAAACAAAAAATAATCACAAGTTTTTAGAAAAAATTTGCACAATTTGAAAATTGTTTTATATTTGCTACAATTACTAACTAACTTTTAATATAAAAATTATGAACAAGTCTGAATTAATCGACGCAATTGCGAAAGATGCAGGAATCACTAAAGTTGCAGCTAAAGCTGCCTTAGAATCTTTCATTTCCAACGTTTCTACAACGCTAAAAGAAAAAGACGGAAAAGTATCTCTAGTAGGATTCGGTACTTTCTCAGTATCTGAAAGAGCTGCAAGACAAGGTATCAACCCTGCGACTAAAAAGCCGATCAAAATTGCTGCTAAAAAAGTAGCTAAATTTAAGGCGGGTGCTGATTTGGCGACTGCTGTTTCAGGTGTGAAGAAAAAATAATTTTACCTGATTATAAAAATGCAAACCTCATCTTTTGATGAGGTTTTTTTTGTTCTAAAAAGATATTTTCTATGGCGCCAATCGAGAAATCTCCCAATCCAGATCTTTCAGTGAATAGATAATTCTGTCATGCAATCTGTTGGGCCTTCCCTGCCAAAATTCAATTTCGTAAGGTTTTGCAATATAACCTCCCCAATTTTCAGGTCGTGGAACCTCAGAATTTTCGAATTCGGCTTCTAATTCTTTTAATTTTTTTTCCAAAAACTCTCTGTTCGGGATCACTTCACTTTGTGGAGAGACCGCTGCTCCCAACTGACTTCCTTTCGGTCTCGAATGAAAATATCCGTCACTTAGATTTTCTGCAATTTTTTCTAAATTAGCTTTAATGATAATCTGTCTTTCCAAACCCGGCCAGAAAAAATGAAGACAGGCTTTGTGCGTTTTTTCGATTGCTTTTCCTTTTCTGCTGTCGTAATTGGTGTAAAAAATGAAACCTTCATATGTATATTCTTTAAGCAAAACCATTCTTGTTCTCGGGCAACCGTCGTTTTCAACGGTCGAAATCGCCATTGCATTCGCCTCAGACACTGTCGGATTTGATGACGCATCCAAAAACCAATCTCTGAATTGCTCTATCGGATTCTCTTTAATCTCACTTTCAATAAGTTGAGATTTTTCGTAGATTTTTCTCTTGTCATGAAGGTTTTCCATAAATAATTTTTATTAAATTTGAGTATGAATTACTCATACAAAGGTAAAATATTAATTTCCACGCCTGATATTTCCGGAGATATTTTTTCCAGATCAGTAGTCCTTATTATCGATCATGACGAGAAAGGTGCTTTTGGTCTGATTCTGAATAAGAAGAATTCTAAAATGAGTGGCAGATTCAAAAATTTCTTTGATTTTAAAATAGAAGTTTACGATGGTGGACCTGTAGAAAATGAAAAAGTGTTTTTTATCATTAAAGGAAAGAAGGTTTCAGAATCATATACTGAAATTAACAATGAATTTTATGTAACTGAAGATATCGAAACGGTCATTAATTCTGTTCTCAGTAAAGAACTAAGCATTGATGACATCAAAATATTCTCTGGCTACTCCGGATGGGGAGCGATGCAGCTTGACGGTGAAATCAACAGAAAAATGTGGACGGTCGTAGATGTTTATAATCTCGATTATACCCTTCCTAATGATCAGACATTATGGAAATCTATTATGCAAAACCTTGGTGGAGAATTTCTTTTGTGGGCAAATGCGCCGGAAGACATTTCTTTAAATTGATCATTACTTTACATAGAAGCGATTTACATTTAACAGATTTTAAGTATTTGTTACATAATTTTTAACATACTTTTTACGTTCTTTAAAAAACTAAAATACAAAACTATGAACGTAAAAAAATTACTTATTGCTCCTCTTTTCGCTGTAGCATTTTTATCATTTAAACCAATTGACAAAAAAATCATCGTAATTGATGCAGGACATGGCGGAAATGACATGGGAGCAATCTACGACGGCATTAGCGAAAAGCAAATCGTTCTTGAGATTGCCTCTAAAATAAAACAATCCAATAAAGCTAACGATAATTACGAGATCGTTCTTACAAGAGATTCTGACAGCGATGCAACATTAGCCGACAGAACCGCGATGATTAACAAACTGAATCCGGAGATGGTGATTTCTCTTCATATCAATAGAGGTCCTGCAAAAGAATCAGCCAGAAAAGGACACGAAATATTTACTCAAAACTCAAACGCATCAAAGTCTTTAGCTGAAAAAATTTCAAAGAAATTCGGCGAATGTGATATTCAAGAAAAAAATCTTCATATTTTGAGAGAGTCAAAATCTCCTGCCGTTTTGGTAGAACTAGGATTTCTCAACAACACAGAAGACCGAAAATATCTGTCCAGTGAAACCGGACAAAAAGAAGTTGCCCAAAAATTCATTGAGATCATTACCGAAAAATAAAGTAAAAAATACACTTTTCTGATTGTATCAGAATAAAACCCGGTAAAGGACGTAACTGTTGTTTACCGGGTTTGTCAATTTATTTAGTTTGAAAAACTGTTTTTCCAGCCTTCTACCAATTCTAAAAATCGGGAGTTTTCAAATGTTTTATTTCTAATTTTCTTCACAGAAAAAATTCCTTTTTCATCAGATATCATTAATATTTCTTCGGCCTTTTGAGATTCAAAAGCGATAATTTCATGTTCCTGAATATCAGCTAAATTATTTTTGTGCAGATAAGTCACGAAATTTTCGAGCAACGGCGAAATGTATGCACCTTCAGAATGTTTCGGAATTTTAATTATATTTCCTTCTAAGAACATTAGATTTCCTGAAGTTGAACGGGCGATTCTTTTGCTTGGGTTTAAAAGAATGACATCATCCAAATCATTTTCCTGAGCGTAAATTCCCGCATAAATATTTTCCGGACAATGTACTCTGATGTTGCTTAAAAGATTATTGTTGACATTGATTTCTTTAATTAAATCTAATTCCAAAGGTCTGTCATGAACAGCCAAAACATCATCCATCTCATCAATTTCAAAGAAATAAGAAATGGTAGATTTTGATAATGTAATTCCGTCAGAATTTCTATACACCAGGAAATTGATGATTCCGTTTCTCACACGTTTTTCCTGAATCACTTTCTCATTAAAAAGATTCTGAAAAAATTCCAAAGTATAAGTTAACGGAATATTCATCCTCATTTTTCTCATTGAAGCCATCAGGAAAAAGTAGCACTCTTCATCCATGATCAACTGAGAATTTCTTACAAAAAATGAAACTTTCACAGCATCTCCCAAAAGAAACGCTCTGTTTTTCAGCTCGAGCTCTTCTGAAGTAAAATATGTATTTTCCAAAGTATGATTGTTTATAAAAAAATAATGAACGATAAATCGTTCATCAGTTTTACCATTAAGTCAGCACCGCTTACAGATTAAGCAGCACCTAATTTTATTCTAAGATTTTCGATCAGATTTTCCCAGTACAAAGCGTTTTCTTCTTCGTCACCTTCTTCACAGAAGTCTGTAATATTGAGAGCCAAATCTTCCGTAATATCGTCGATCGTGATGGTCATTTCAAAGAAGTTTTTGGTACCTTCATCTTCTTCCCATCTGAAACGTACGAAACCTTCAGGCTTATATCTGATCAAAGTCGCTTTTTCCTCAGAACCTCCACCCCAACTAAAATAGAAATCGTCACCTTTCTCTATTACATCATCTGCAAACCATTCGGATAATCCCTCAGCACTCGCCAAATATTCATACAAAATCTCTGAAAGACAATGCATTGGGAATTCGTAATGGACTTTATGTTTCGCCATATAACTTATTTTTAACGTCACGCAATATATAAATTAATTTTTTTATTACACAAAAAAGTAAATAGATTTTTATGCAATCTAAATGATATTTATCAGAAAAATAAATTTATTTCTTTCACTTTGGCGTTTTGTTTTTAATATGATGATATTCTATGAAAAAACCTCTTTATTCAAGAGGTTTTTTGGGTTTATAAAAAAAATATTTAGTTTTCATTGAGAACATCTAAGATAATCTTGCAGCCTTCTTTAATTTCGTCTTTAGAAATTGTAAGAGGTGGTGAAATTCTCAGATACTCGTTTCTATATAGTTGCCAAAATACGATTAAACCTTTTTCCATACATCTTTTAGCTACATTTAAAGTAAAATCCGGAGTTCCGAGATTGACTGCTAACATCAAACCTTTTCCGTTGATATTTTTAATTTTCGGATGTACTAAAAGTTTTCTATACAGTTCTTCTTTCTCTGCCACTTCATTCATCAATCCGCTTTCTAAAACTTCTTTTAAAGTCGCATGGGAAGCTGCTGCGATCAAAGGATTTCCTCCAAAAGTTGTAATGTGACCCAATTTCGGTGAGTGAGACAATGTTTCCATTATTTTTTTTGAACTCATAAAAGCACCTACAGGAACTCCGCCGCCCATTCCTTTGCCCATAACCAGAATATCAGGAACAATCCCGAAATGTTCGAATGAAAAGAGTTTTCCGGTTCTTCCGAAGCCAGGTTGAATTTCATCTAAAATCAAAAGAGCTCCCACTTCTTCGCATCTCTTTTTTAATTTAATCAGATAATCATCGTTCGGAACTAAAAATCCTGCTGCACCCTGAATCGTTTCAAGAATGACACAAGCCGTTTTTTCTGTTATTTTCTCGAAGTCATTTTCATTATTAAATTCAATAAAAGAAATCATCGGTAACAGCGGACGAAATTCTCTTTTGTGAAACTCATTTCCTGAAACACTTAACGCTCCATGAGTATTTCCATGGTAGGAATTTTTAAAAGAAACGATTTCTTCTCTTCCTGTATATCTTTTAGCTAATTTTAAACTCCCGTCGATGGCTTCTGCTCCACTGTTGACCAAATAGGTAATTTCTAAAGGTTCCGGTGTCGCTTCAGCCAACAATCTGCACAATTCAACCGGTTTCTTCTGAGCGTATTCTCCGTAAACCATGACATGAAGATATTTGTCGGCCTGTTCTTTGATAGCATTGACAATTTTTGGATGAGAATGACCTAAAGTATTGGCAGAAACTCCTGCCACAAAATCAAGATATTTTCTACCGTCTTTCCCAAAAATATAGCTTCCCTCCGCTTTTTCCACTTCAAAACCTGCTGCAAACTGCGTGGTTTGTGCCTGATATTTAAAAAAATCTTTTTGCATTTTTATGTATGAAAAATTTATGGCAAAGCTAAAGAAGATTCGTTAGATGGTAAAATTTTGAGGGAGAAAATCCCATTGTAATCTGATCCTTAAAAACAGAAAAGACCAGCTTCACAACTGATCTTTACTTTTTATTTTCTCACCCTTTTTGGCTTCTTAGCTTCTTCTGCAGCCTTCTGCTTGTCAATTACTTCCTGAGCCTGATTGAAAAGTGTATCTGCAGACTCATATTTGATCTCTTCATAATTCGGAGTGTCGACCAAAATATCCTGCCATTTCCTTATACGATCTTTAGTATTCCAATTAAAATCGGGGAACTTCTTTTTATCAGGACCAATTTTACTCATTGGGTAAGTAGAGGATTGCGATCCGATACTGCAGGAAATAATCTGCAATTCCTGCTGTTCAAAGAATGCGCCGATGATACCGCATGAAGAAAGCGTAATTCCTAATCTTTCGTTCTGCTTTGTTTTTTCATTAAAATCATCATCATAAGTAATTGCCTGAGCATTACCTATTACCTTGATGTCTCTAATGTCTTTTCCTTCATAATAAACTGCCATGAGTTTACCTTTCACTTGGTTGAACTCATCTTTCATGTTCAGAGAATCCGCTTTGCTGATCGCAAAACCGTTTCCGATTACTTTTATGGAATCTATATTTTCAGTTTGGGTATTAGAATAGACCTCAACTTTATCGCCGGTTACCTGTTTTTCACCGCTCCACAAAATCGGATCTTTATACATATGCATCACACCATCGGTCTCGTTAAAAGCAATAGAATCTGCTCTTCCTTGTGCATTAGATTTATAAATTCTGGCTTTTTTAAAGGCTCTTAAGTAGCTTTTTTTAATTTTCGTTGAATCCAATTTTTGGTAAGAAAGTATTTTTTCAGCAGCGAAATAGATTGAATCTTTTTCGAGAATTTTCACCGCATAAGGACCTTTTGTCATCATTGCAGAATCTTTCTTTTCGAAAATTTCTCCATAACCTCCTTTCAGATATCTCTTTTCTAAAGGATCATCCAAAGTCACATTTCCGGTAGCGGTACCGAAACCGCTAAGCTGATTATAATACATCTTATCTCCGGTAAGAATCTTATCGTTGTAATAAATCCTTGAATTTTTATCTAAAAAAGATTCTTTGGTATTCAGATTATGCGTGCCTTTTTCAGTAAAGATTCTGTTCTTAGGATTCTTTCTATTGCTAATTGTCGTAGGACCATTTATATCGACAATATTGGTATTCTGATTCTGAACGACATTGATACCATCTAAAATATAATCTTTGTCTTCAATTCTTACATTATCTGTCAAATTGATAGTCCGGTTCGTTAAATTATAGGTTGCAGATTTTGAATACGTAGTACTTTTGCCATCGTTAATGGTTCCTCCGGTATTATAATAGGCCAGATTTGAACCTCTGTCATAATACATGGTTTCTGTTTTAATTACTGTCCCTTTAGGATCAGTCAGAACCACATTTTTTCTGGCTACACCTTTTTGAGTGTTTCCGTCGTACTCCATTTCCTGCGCAGTAATTACAGAGCCATCTGCATTTTGAAGTTTAGTATTTCCGGAAGCTTTTACAAAATTTTCTTCATCATACATCACTACCAAATCAGCTGTAAGAACAGAACCTTGGTGTTCTATCTGTACGTTCCCGACAAGGTATCTGTTTCCGTCGTATTTGGTATCTTTTTTAATTTCATCTGCATGAATAATCTTCACCTTATTATTAAGATCAGATTTTTGTGGCTGATTTTTTACGGGATTCTGTAAAAACGGATCTCTCTGCACAGGTTTAGGTCTATCCTGAGCAAACATGAAAGTGGAAAATAAAATAAACAGAAAAAGAAATATCTTCATTGATTAATCATTCTTAGTGCCATAAAAATACAGCGAATGGGAATCAATTTTTACACCAAATGCCTCTTCAATTGCTTCCTTAATTCCCTGAATTCTAGGATCGCAAAATTCAATAATTTCTTCAATCTCCTTGTCTGAACCTTTCTTATAAATCACCAGATGATCATGTTGCTTATCGAAGTAAGATTTCTCATAAGAAGATGAAGTCAGGGTTTTTTCGCCAAACTGATGCTTACGGATCAATCCAGCATCAAGGAAGATCTCTATTGTATTGTAGATTGTTGCTTTTGAAACATGATATTTCTTCTGCATCATCAAAAGATACAGATCATCCACATTGAAGTGATGATCCATATTGTAGATTTCCTCTAAAATAGTATATCGTTCAGGTGTATTGCGAAATCCTTTTTCTAAAAGATAGTTTCTTAAAACATCTTTTATTAAAGTAATATTTTTTTCTTTTTGTAAAGTATCCATCAAAAAATTTATACTACAAATTTATCGATTTTTATTTAAATACAATATACCACTTGAGAGAGTACACGCCTGATATTCTAAAAATTGTGGCGTACATAATTTGCCTGCTCGATCTTATTTGCAGAAATAGTTTCTTCCGTCAAAGGTGCAGATTCTACTTCTACGTTGTGCATGGTAACTCCCCAAGCTTTAAAATCATCACTTCCGATATACTTTACAAAGTTGTACAAGCTGAGTGTAATCTTCTGTTTTACCGTCAGAAGAATATCATTGATATAGGTGTTATCAATAATTACATACTTCAAATCAGGCGGAATATTGTGTGCTCTTAAAGATGGATGACTGCTTCTTGAAGGAATTGTACCTTCTGCCATAAGATCTTTCAGAACCATACTGAAATAGTCATTAATTCTTCGATCTACTTTAAATCCTAAAAGGAAATTTACTTTATAAATAGTTCCAGGTAAAATCTCATCAACAGTGTATTTAAATGTATAAGGATCTTCCTGATTGACAATACTTAAAATAAAATAGTGATCTGCCCTTTTAGGTTGTTTTTTGATAATCGAATAAATAATTTTCGCCTCTACCTCATCATTATATTTTGCTCTGCTTAAATAGGCAAGATTAGTACAATATTTAGGAATTGTTTCGTCAAGTTTCATGTCTTTAATGATAGAAACATATTTATTAATTTTAACGAAATTGATAAATTTAGCCTTGATCAATCTACCGTTAATCCAAGAATACATACATATTCCAATGAATCCGGCCAATATAACTGTAATCCATCCACCTTCAAAAAACTTGATGATATTTGCACTGAAGAAACCTAATTCGATTGACATATAGGTCATTGCAAAAACTAAAATAATTAATTTATTGACCCTTTTCTTCAATAACCAGAATACCAGCAATACAGTAGTCATCAACATTGTGACTGTGATTGAAAGACCGTAAGCAGCTTCCATTTTACCTGATTCTCTAAAATGTAGAACAACTATAATACAAAGAATCAAAAGTCCCCAATTAATTCTAGGAATATACATCTGTCCTTTCACACCTGAAGGGTAATTGATCTTTTGATTTGGCCACAGATTAAGAGACATGGCTTCTGAGAAAATTGTAAATGAACCTGTAATTAATGCCTGACTCGCAATA
>Ga0163161_10002517_pt1 | contig 13075 bp, 12 predicted proteins | sample S45metaG_FD_129847 | JGI IMG/M metagenome (GOLD analysis project Ga0163161, IMG submission 129847) | Switchgrass rhizosphere microbial communities from Kellogg Biological Station, Michigan, USA - S4-5 metaG | ecosystem: Host-associated > Plants > Roots > Rhizosphere > Soil | place: USA... | reverse complement strand
GGATTTTCACCGGCTTCCTTGTGCTCGTCTATCAATAAAACAGTCGATAGTGGACGGCTGTCAGTGGTCAGACAAACGCGACGTCTTTATCACTGACCCCTGGCCACCGACTACTGACTACTGCTGTAAATCGTCGTAATTCTCACCTTGCCGCTTGCCGGATTCTCATCCAGTAAGACATTTACCTCGTAAACACTTTTCACGTTCCCTTCTGTTAAAACCTCTCTCGCTACTCCGTTCGCGAAGGTCGTTCCCTCTTTCAGAAAGATGATCTGATCTGCAAACTCCGACGCGAGGTTCAGATCGTGCGTGATCACGATCGCTGATGCTCCGTTTTTATCGCATCGCTCGCGCACGAGGCGAAACATCATCGCCTGGTGCGCAAGATCAAGATTTGCGGTCGGCTCATCGAGCAGTAAGATCTTCGCCCCGGTTGCCAACGCTCTTGCCAAAACGACCCTCTGCCGTTCACCGCCTGAAAGGTGATTCATCAAGCGTGTTTCGTATTCGGCAAGATCGCAATCCTCGAGCGCTTTTCTCGCAGCTGTAATGTCCGCGTCGCTCTCCCAGCCAAATGCACCACCATGGACAAACCTTCCGGCAAGAACAAACTCAAAAACGCTCATTGGAAAACGTGTCTCGTTCTCCTGGGCAACAACAGCGATCTTCTCGGCGATCTCGCGTCTCGACATCGCCCCCTGCCGTCGGCCGTCTATCACGATCTCTCCCGACGCAGCAGGAACAGTCCCATTCACCGCCCGGACCAGAGTCGTCTTGCCCGCCCCGTTCGCTCCGAGCAGGACGAGGATGCTGCTCTCGCTAAGGTCGAAAGACACGTTCTCGAGAACTCTCCGGTTCTCGTATTCAACTGAAAGCTCTCGAACCTTCAACATCGTAAAAAATCAGAGACGCTCTGTCCCATTCGCCAGTTTTTAGGGGTGTCCCGTCAGGTATGGGACACACATGTCCAATACATTCAATTATTTACAAAATTTCCCAACCCCCTGGGACAGCGGGGCAGGACACTAAATTCATTGCCGTCTAAGAAGGTAGATGAACATTGGTGCCCCGACCAGCGCGGTGACAGCTCCGACCGGCAACTCCCTGGGAGCGATCACCGTCCTTGCGATCGTGTCTGCACATACAACAAATATTGCACCCGCCAAGGCTGAAAACGGGATGACGAATCTGTTGTCGCTGCCTACACTCATGCGAACCAGGTGCGGAACGATCAACCCCACATAGCCCACTGATCCGCTCGCGGCTACGGCCGCTCCAACAACTAGGCTCGCCGAGCCAAAAACCAGCCATCGAACGCGATTGACCTCAACGCCAAAATCGAGCGCATCGCGTTCGCCGACCATCATCAGGTTCAATGCCCTGGCCTGCCAGGTCAGCACAAGCGTTGCGACGACGACCGCAGCAAGGCTCAAATAGAAACCGTTTCGCGTCGCCTGCGACAGATCACCGAGGAGCCAAAAGGTAAAGCTGCGCACCTTTGTCGCATCGAGCAGCGTGGTTAGAAAAACGATGATCGAGGATAAGAACGTGGTTACAATAACACCCGATAGAACGAGTCGCTCGACGTTCATTCCCGCCCTACTCTTTGCCATCTGATAGACGGCAAACGACGCGAGTGCCGCACCGCCAAATGCCATTAACGGTCGCGCGAAGTCAAATTGGTCAAAGAACACAAATGCGAGCATGGTCCCCAAGGCTGCGCCGTTGGACACCCCGAGCAAGTAGGGTTCGGCAAGCGGATTCCTCAGAAGGGATTGCAGTCCAGCCCCCGCAACGGCCAAACTCGCGCCGACGCAGGCGCCTAACAATATCCGTGGAAACCGAATATCGTAAAAGATAGCTCGCTGTTGCTCATTTAGATCAAACAGCGATAAATGCTCGCTTCCAAGAAATGACGCCGTGGCCAATGTCGCAAGAAGGAGTAAAAGAAGAATAGCTCCGAGACGCAGAGCCCTGGAAAATGAACGAGGGCTGAGGCGAACCTTGATGGGCTTATTTTCCACGATTACTATTAGCTCTGCGTCTTACTTCTCCCCGGCTGTAACTTTCACAATTTGTCTGGATGCAGATCGCGCGCGATCTGTTCCAACGCGTCGACCAGCCTCGGCCCCGGGCGCGACAGCAGGTCGGCGCTTATCTTATAGACCTTACCATTCTTTACAGCAGACGAGTTCTTGAACACTTCATTCGGCTCGCGATTATCATCGCTTTCCGACAGAATTATCACCTCCGGATTCAACGCCACGGCGGTTTCTTTGCTCAATTTTGGATAACCGCTAGGCACGTCCGCAGTGACCGATCTGCCGCCGGCTTTCGCAACAAGAGCCGTTACGAAGGAGTCTTTCCCGATCGTAAAAAGCGGCTCCTTTGAGATCTGCACAAATACCGGTATCGCACGTTCACCTTCAACGTTTTGCGTCACCCCCGCGATCCGCTCCTGCAGCTCGTTAAGCAGCTCGGAGGTCCTGTCAACGGTTCCCAGCAGATCGCCCAGCGCTCGCAAGTCCGTCAAGACAGCGTCGAGCGAGTTGGGATTGGTCACATAAACACCTATGTGATTTTGCTCGAGAACGTTTTTGAACGATTCTAGCTGCGACGCGGTTGAAACGAATACGACGTCAGGCCTTAATGCAACGATCGTTTCAAGACTTGGACTCAAGGTATCGCCTACCTTTTGGACTGACTTCGCTTCTTCCGGATAGTCGCAGTATGTGGTATTGCCGACCAACCTGTCCCCCGCGCCGACGGCATAAAGGTTCTCCGTAAGACTTGGCGCGAGGCTGACGACCCGGCCGATCCTTGTCGGCACAACCACCCTGCGCCCGAGGTCATCTGTAACCTCGCGAGTCGAGGTCGGACCTGCGCTTGCCGGCGATTCAGTCGAACGACTCCGGCAACTGCTCCATGCCACGATGATCGTCAGCAGGAACAACATGACCCAAAGCCGTTCGTTTATGCGTGATCCCTTTCGAATCATTTCCAATCTGCAATCCAAAATCCAAAATCTAAGACGCAAACGGCCCTGCTTCACCATCTGACGGGTAAAGCAGGGCCGCAAAATCTTTTTTGCTGCCATCGATGCTTTGACGCGAAACATGTCCGTTGGCAAATGTTCCAGGCAGGTTTTCCGGCTTTAACGGTGACGCGATCGCGCGAGATTTTCACTCGACTTACCCTCGAAGGAGCGTCCTGAAACACTTCTAATTGTTAAATAACAAGTCGTGATTATCGCCGTTCACAGTCCGCAAGTCAAAACTGCTGAAACTCCTGTTTAAAGTGGTGCAGCCCCGGGTTCGGGATCCGGGGCTGCTGATTTCGGATAGGCTTAGCTGCAGGCTATGCGGAGCTGATAGGCAAAAGGCAGATTGTCATTGGAAGGTACAACAAAGTGTGTCGGCGAAAAACTCCTCCGCTTTTGTTAATTCCCCGACACTGGGCTCTTTTCCGTAGATCGCGTTAACCCTAACTTCCTGGCTTCACGTTCGATCGTTTTCGGATCTGTTTTCAGATTATGTATCTCGTCCTGAAGGGCGAGATTCTCATCTGTCAAATTCTGTATCTGGTCGCTGAGTGTCTGATTCTCTTTTATCTCACTGCGTAGTTCTGTAAACGCTCGATAATTGATCGCCAGGCAAAGTGAGATCGCCATTACCGTAACAAGGACAAAGCTCACCCAACGCGGTCGTCCGGTCTTTGCCGTTACCTTTTCGCCATTCGCGTTTCTTCGAATTGCTTCTGGCTTATCCCAGTAGATATTTGCGGCCTTGTTCAAGCAGTTCCTCCAGATCGTTTTTTGCTTCGCTTTCGGCGTAGATCCTTACTAGCGGCTCCGTTCCCGAAGGACGCATCAGCATCCAACTCCCACCGGCGAATAAAAATTTTACACCGTCCAATCGGTTTATGTTTTCAACCTTGCGTCCGGCTATCTCGCTCGGGTCCTGTCCAAGTTTTTCTTTCAGTTTTGCAGCAACTTCGGGCGTAAGTTTTACTCCGATTCGGCCCGAAAAAAGCTGTCCAACTCTCTTTGTCAATTCCGCGAGCTGCTCTGTCAGGCCCGTTCCTCTTGCGGCAACGGCCTCCGCAGCCAGCAGGCACGCGAGAATTCCGTCTTTCTCCGGATAGTGTCCACGTATCGAGAGCCCGGCGGATTCCTCTCCGCCCAAAATGATCTCGTCTTTATTTATCAATTCGCCGATGAATTTGAACCCGACAGGCGTTTCGTGTAATGCGAGTCCTCTTTCTTTGGCGACCCTGTCAACCAGATGTGACGTTGCGACGCTTCTTGCAACTCCCAGTTTCCATCCGCGGCTTTCCGCAAGATAATCCGTCAATAACGCGATCAACTCGTTTGGGGTAATGAATCGTCCGTTGCTGTCAATTACTCCAAATCTGTCACTGTCGCCATCGGTCGCCAGGCCGAGCGTCAAACCTTTCTGTGTGACAGCCGTTCTAAGCTCGTCGACATGTTCCTCCCCGGGTTCCGGAGCCTGTCCTCCAAAAGTAACGTCCCGCCAGTCATGGAGCGTTTCAACCTCTAGGCCATGGTCACGCAGGATCTTGTCCAAATATCCTCGGCCCGTCCCCCACAATGGGTCATATGCATATCGGCCTCTTCCATTCGCAAGAACGTCGAATCTGATCTTTGTTGTCAAATCATCGAGGTATCCTGGGGCAGCATCATAGGATTCCACAGATCCCCCGCTGGCATCATCGACTTTCGGTCCCGCGACGATTAGTTCCTCTAGCCGCTTCGTAACCTCTGGCAGTGCTGGTGCACCGTCAGCCGTCGAAAACTTAATGCCCTGATACTCCGGCGGGTTATGCGAAGCGGTAAAGTTGATGCCTCCAACCGCCTTTTGGCTTATGATTGCGTGTGAGATCGCTGGTGTAGGTGTCGTTCCGGTACACTTAAACACCCGAATTCCCTTTTGGCTTGCGATCTCGGCGGCCACATCGGCGAATTTCTCGCCCATGAACCGCGAATCGTGTCCAACGATCAGCGTTTGATTGCCCGTTTTTCTTTCTATCAAAGAGCTACAGATCGCCTCGGTTACCCGTCGCACATTGGCGTACGTGAAATCGTCGGCGATTATTGCTCTCCAACCCGACGTTCCGAAACGTATTGCCATACCCTATGTCAATAAGATACTGCTTATACTCTCGTGGGCTTTCGACGGCTTTCGCCGCTGAATAATGCTTGCCGCTGAAAAGTTTTGTGGACCCAAACTCCTTGAAGTGACACAAAAGTTACCACAGATTGCTTAAGCTTGTAAAGCATTATTTTTCTGCAGTAAGTAACTTGTTCTCAGCATTTAGCCGATTAGGGTTCAAGTAAGAGTTAAAATGAGCGCTTAAAGTGAACGTACAGTGAACCTTTTTCAGTTTTCTGAATGGATTCTGTATTGAGCCATGTATTACGTTAGTTTGTGAAGGGCTTCACTTTCTCGGAACCGGGCTATCCAGAACGCGTCTTAAGCGCCTTCTTAATGCGGATGTGTGACCAGGACTTCAGTAGGGGATTTACCGAACTAAGTGTAGATTGAGCTGTGTCAAAAAATTCTACGCCTCCCGCACGCGCGTCAAATGTGTCATTTTGTCACTATAGATTTTAGTACACTTGCAGACATATAGAGTGCTAAATCATTGACTCAAAATAGCTTAGTGGCACTAACATTAAACGTGATGAAATGGCATGCATTTTGCCTTAAGTGAAACGACAAAACGAGCGCTCGCTTATCACAATTTTTCCAAAGCATTAATTTAGGGGATATTGAGCGGATAACGAAAGTTATTATTGGACGCATTACTGCGAAAAATTATGAGACCTGTAAAACATTTTGAGAAAGGACTGACATACATCGCGAAAGGCGCATTTAACGCCATCAAGTCGGTCAACCAATTCAAGCCAAATCCTTCGTTCACTCCTAAGTGGTCGGACAAGCCGATCCTCAAATCCTGGCAGAAATCGAAGCCGACGCTAGGCTTTCCGCGTCAGACGGATTCGCTTTGCCCCCAATGCGTGATCGAAGCTCGCGAAGAGATTCTGAGCGGCAAGCGCGATGTATCGACGTTGGTTAATGACAAGGTAGGCGAGATCAAGGCACAGATCATCGAACGCGACGGTCAGATCTGGATGGTCAAGGAATGTCCGCAGCACGGAAAGATCGAGGACCTGATGGCGATCGACTCGAAATTCCTCAAGCACATCGAGACGCTTTTCCCTGGCCGCGACATTCAGGCTCACAATGACGAAAAACTCCACAATCACGGCAGTTCGACGATCAAATACGGCCGCGGAGCTGTTTTGACAGTTGATCTGACGAATCGCTGCAATATGATGTGCGACCCGTGCTTTATGGATGCCAACCAGGTTGGTTTCGTTCATGAGCTGAGCATGGAAGACGTGAGCGAGATCCTCGACAACGCCATTTCGATCAAACCGCGTCGTCAGATGTCGGTCCAGTATTCAGGCGGCGAGCCGACATTGTCGCCTCATTTTCTCGAATCGATCCGCTATGCACGCAAAGTTGGTTACAACTCCGTGCAGGCCGCGACCAACGGTATCGAGTTCGCAAAATCGAAAGAGTTCTGCCGGCAGGCGGCCGAAGCCGGTCTTCGTTTCGTATATCTGCAGTTTGACGGCATCGGCAACGACGCCAACTCGCACCGCCAGATCGGCAACCTTTTCGATGTAAAACTTCGAGCGATCAACAACCTGCACGAAGCCGGAGTTGACATCATTCTTGTTACGACGCTGGTCAATGGCGTCAACAACGATCAGGTGGGAACTATCATTCGGTTCGCGCTCGAGAATCCCAAGAAAATTTCGTTCATCGCGTTTCAGCCGGTCTCGTTTACGGGCCGCGATGAGCACATAACTGAGCAGCGTCGTCTGCAGCAGCGTTATACGCTGTCTCACCTCGCCCAGGACGTCCAGAAACAGGTCGGCATCACTGAGCCGACGCGCGATTGGTTCCCGCTTTCATTGATGGGAGCCTTCGCCGATTTCGCTGACGTGGTCCATGGGCCGGACGCCGAATGGGGACAGGTCAGCTGCGGCTGCCACCCAAACTGCGGAGTCGGCACGGCCGTGATGGTAAATAAGGAAACAAAAGAGATGGCACCGGTGCCGCAGTTCCTGAACATACAGGGCCTCGTCACCGACATGCAGCACATCACGGATACCAACCGCGGCAAGTGGTTTTCGAATATCATGATGGGCCTCGCGCTTCTCAAGAATTACAATCCGTACGGAGCCCCGCACAGCTTGACTCTTGGCGGTATCCTGAAGAAGTTTGATAAATCGTTCGGCCTGTCGGGTAAAGATTACGGGAAAGTCGGACCGGACCGCACGGTTGAGGACATCGAGAAACGCCGTCAGGATCCTTGGAACTTTTTGTTCATCGCAGGAATGTGGTTCCAGGACCTCTTCAACTACGATTTCCGACGCACCGAAATGTGCATCATCCCGTACGGTACGCAGGAAGGCGAGATCTCCTTCTGTGCATACAACACGGGTATCGGTTGGAGAAATATCATCGAACACATGCACCAGAATGCGACCGTCGCTCAGTGGTATAAAGATCACGGCCGTCACGATGTTTTCGCCCGCGGCAAGAATGTCGAGCTCGGCGACAAATCCCACAACCTCATTCTTAACGAGGTCGACCTTTCGCGTCCGAACAAACCGGAAATGGAAGGGCCGAAGACCGCTGCTGAGGAAATGCAGATGATGCGCAAACTCTACAGCCAGATGGTCCTCGAGAAAAATCAGATCAAGGGCGAAAACCTCGTCCAGATCGGCGGCATCAAAAAGAAAGACAAAGAGTTGGCTGTGGCTGAATAAGTCAGCGGCCTCTGTTAGTCAATAAAAAAGCTCGCGAGCGATCGCGGGCTTTTTTATTGCTCTCGTACCTGTTTTACCGTTCACTACACCGCCGCTGGCGACATTACCGGCGGGCACCGTGCATATCCATTTCAGTACCGCAGTTTTCGCATGTCCAGCCGCCATAGATCGCCTGCCTGAACGACGTCGGGGTCCGGAGTTGGGGAACAGGAACATTACATTCAGGACAGCCTCCCCGGGCGTTAACGCCTTCCCTGATCCGCTGGGCCAACAAGAATACAACCACGACTGCAACAATAACCGACAAGCTGACTGTCATCATAGATCTTTCCGCGGCCAACGCTGGCCTTCCGAACCTTCCACCAACACATGACGACAACGCACCGGCCTTTTTGCCTGAAGCCGAACGGCAGACGATGCACGGGCGTTACCAGGCGATACCTTTTGTGCCTAAACATTTAAAAACAAAGGCCTTAAGAACGGCCTTGAATATCGTGAATTCCATGAAAATCGAGAAAATTCACCTACCGCTTTGCCTGTCGATGGTTTACAGGAAAATTCGCCCGGAACATCGACCCAGGAGGGGCGGAAAAAGAGGTTTTATATGCCGAAAAAACCGTTTCCGGCACCCGAAACCGATTGAAAACTGGTCGCGGACAGACCTTTTTATGAGCCTTTGACGCAAAAAAGTTAGGCCGTTCAAGTCGGGCGCGACAGATTCAATTTCATTCATTTGCTGCCGCGGTCAACCCGATCAATCTTATCTGGTCACTTAAATCGCGCGCGTTTCATGACAAGTAGTATGTTGCATTACTGACACGCTTATTGTAGAATCTCGGGACGGAGGTTTTCAGGGAAGGTAAATGAAAATGGAATGGGAAGAATTCGCGGGAGGGCCGAACGAACCAACAAACGCCCGCATACATGTAACGCTCAACAAAAAGAACAATCTGCTGATCAATAAGAAAGCATTTGAAGTACTAGGCAGTCCGGCGGCCGTAAAGCTGCTTTACGAAAGACGCATGCAGACGATCGGCGTCCGAGCAGCCGCCCCCGGCGAGGAGAAAGCGTTTCCACTAAAACGGCACCCGAGAGGCTCGCACCACCTGATCTCCGCCAGACCGTTTTGCCGGTATTACAAGATCAACCTGCCGGAGCCGATAAAATTCACTGAGCCGCTGATCGACAACGGTATTCTGATGCTGAGCCTGCACAAGGTGGAAGCGATCTCGCGGTAGAAAAGCTAAGATACGAGTAGCTATGCGCGAAGAAAAACAGCTGGCAAAGATCACGATACGCGTTCCCAAGGGATGCACAAAAATGGCGTTAAGCGTGGACGCACTCGACAAAGCAACACGCGACCTTGCCTGGAAAACATTCATCTATGCCGGCGAACAACCGCTCCTGTGTCGCTCATTCAAAGTAACGACAAAACCCGACGGCAAAAGGCTGGTGATGCTCGAAGTAATGGAAGAATGCTTTGAAATTGTCGAATCAGAAAGCTCCCCTCCCGGATAGTTGGGGGAGACACAGCTTTGGCGTGGGTTGGCAGAAATCAAAAAGGCCGGCCTGTGCTTAAACTAGCAGCCAGATCGTTACACGCTACTTTCGCGAAAACGTAGTCTTGTCCGAGGCATAGACTTCCCGGCGCAGCCGTATGGCGGTTTCCACCGCATCCGGGACGTTCATGCTCTCTCCGTTTCCAGAGATGCATACGCGGCTGCCGGTCATTTCCCATTTGTCGGAGCCTTTATGTCTCAGCCGGTTGAATGTATCGGCCGCGTCCCAGGCATTCACCAGCGTGAACGAATCAATAAGTCCTTCGACCTTGTTACGCTCCGAGATCGCCGCTTCGGCGGCGGCTCTTATGGCTTTTCTTGATTGTTCCACCAGCTCTCTTCCCAGTCTGGACTGTTCGGAAATATTCATTTCCGGTATTCCGCCGAGGTTGTGCAGCTGATCGCGGTATTCGTTCAGTAACTTGAGATATTTTCTGCATGCTGCGAGAAGCTCGTCGCTGTTTGCTTGTACGAGCGCGACCTCTGCATTCAATAGTTCTTCATTGATCAATAGGCTGACTATCTTCATGGCCTGACTCCTTCGCTCTCATAGCAGCGATCCGCCTGAGGCGAGCCGTTGAGGCGTCGACTGGTTGAGCGGCCCTGTCGTCTTGTCCTTGGTCAAGTCAAAACTTGCGCATGCGTCGTCCTCATTTTCAAAAATGTCGAATACGGTCAGCAGCTTGGTTATTGTCATCAGTTCCGTTACCCGCGACGGCATCTTCATTAGCTTAAGTTTCCCGCCGTTTTTTTCCAGCGTCGCAAAGGATGCTATCAGTTCCCCCAATCCGCTCGAATCGATCCGCGTGACACTCTCGAGATTCAACACAACATTTTTCTTGCCCTCCTGCACGAGCAAGCGGACCGCATCGTGCAACTGACGGTTCGATTCGCCCAGAAGTATCTTGCCGTCGAGATCGACAAAGACAACGCCGTCCACCTGACGCTCGATGATGGTTAGATCACTCATTGTTTTGTTCCTTAATTTCGAAGCTGCGTGGTTCAGTTGAAACGGCGGATTCCGCGGCAGACCGAGAAGAGAGTTAGCTGACTCTGAACACTTTAGACACTACGCCCGCATTGACTATATGTCAAATATAAAATATATTCAGCATACAGTATATATTTCGTTCATAGCATGTATAAAAGTACTCAGACCGCGAGGATCGCGATCCCGATTGACGAACTTCTTGATAAGCGTAAACAATCTTTCTATTGGCTATCGAAGGAAACTGGCCTCAGCTACACGACGCTGTGGCGCCTGAAAAAAGGTAGGGCACTCGGCATCAATTTTGCGACCCTTGAAAAGATCTGTAGCGTTCTCAAATGCAATCCGGGCGATGTTCTCCAACTCGACACTGCCAAAGTCAAAAAGAAAGCGGCCGGACAAGGATAATTTCATGAACTCCCAATATTTATGAAAAAGACACCGATAAAGGTTATTAAGAAAAGATCCCGCGCTATCTCACGGGCGATACCCGTCGGACCAGTTGGTCCTGTCTCCCCGTTGCGAAGTGATCCGGAGATCAATGTTCCCGCAGAGGGCGATATGGCCATAACAATTGAACGATGGATCGGCGAACGCCGGGAAAATCGCCGCGTTGAAAGTGTCTTCTCAGACACCCAGCTCGCCACATGGAAACAAGCTCCCGACACATCCAAGTAAAGTAGATAAATTAATAGTAGGGCTACCGCCAGACATCCATCTAAAGCTCTCTTGCTCTAGGTCTGCCTCAAGACGCGGACATTCTTGTCCCGCATCTTCCTTAATTAACTAGCCCGCGATCTCTCGCGGGCGTTCATAGTCGATGTAATCGCGAAGGTCTTGTGTTTTTTGAAGGCGCTCTGACCATAACGGTGATAAAAGCACTTTCTTAAGAACTAGATCCCAGGCCGGGGCACCGCCGGTATGTTTATTTCTGACCCGCCCCGCTCTCAACTAGTCACCATTTCGGTATTGGAGCCAAAGCCGGCACACCCGAAAAAAGGTCCCGGGCTATCTCTCTGAGCGGTTCGCGTCCGAGGACCGTTGAGGGGTCGAGTCGGTCGTGGGTGCCCGAGCCAGCGTTGGTTTTGGTTCGAATCTCGAAATGCAGGTGGGCTTCGCTTAGAGCCTGTCCTGCGGCGTTGCCTGTCTGGCCCGAGGTCCCGATCTGCTCGCCCTCTGCTATGAACATACCCGGCACAACGTCGATGGTCTGTAGGTGTGCGTAAAATGCATAAAGGGTGCGGCCGCGGTAATTGAATTCCAGGCAGATCTGTTTGCCATAGTCGCCATGATTCTTAACAAATCTGACGACACCGTTTGTGATCGCGTAAACCGGTGTGCCCGGCGGCGAAGATATATCCCACCCCTGGTGAGATTTTAGTGTTCCATCGGCGCGTGTCCGAAGATTCTCTCCGAATGTATTTTTGGGGTTCCCTTGACGAATGTGAGGTAAACCTTTGACTGGACTATGCATGTACTAGTACTCCTTAGGCTGAAGTTTTCGCGCGGGTTTGCGCGGGACCTCGCAACATCGACAAACTGAGCGCGTATTTCCAGAGCTGAAAATTGCAACAAAATGTCCTCCAAGCCGGTCCAAACTTTATACGCGTATTTTGTGTGGTTTTTGTTTAGAGGTCAGAAAACTTTTTTTTGACGAGTCTGAAAGAAAAAAGGCCGCCTTCTTACAGGCAGCCTTTTTTTCCGAGGGGTGTTTCGATTGTTCTAGAACGTATATTTACCACTGAGGGTGATCGATCGATTACCCCAGTTGTTCGTGTTCTTGCCGAAATCCGCACTGTTCATATTGTTAACAGCGATCCCGTAATTGTCCCAATTGAAAGCATTGAGAAAGTCTGCACGGACCTGGAACTGGTGCCTGGTCTCGCCGCCCCAGGGCAGCCTGAATCTCTTCAGGACGCTGAGGTCGGCATTCCAGAATCCCGGGGCTGTAAGAGTGTTTTTACCTAAGTTCCCGTTTCCGAGACTATTCGCCAGGGGTGTGCCCGACAAACCACCTGCCCCCGTCAACGGAACGAAATACCGTCCGCCGATCAATGGACTGGTGAAGGTGCGCAGGTCTCCAGTTACCGGGTCGGCTGTGAAGGCTCCACCGGGAACGAAATTCGGACGATCTGCTCCTTGTCCGTTACCGTTGGAATCTACACCCGTCACGATGCTGAATGGTTGTCCCGATTGATACGCGACGATCCCCGAGAACTGGAAACCACCGAGTATCGTATTCGCGAACCCATTGCTCTCGATAAATCCGGGAACCGGGATCTCATACAGAAAGTTGGTCACGAAGCGATGAGTTCGGTTGAAAGCCGAAAGACTCTTTTCTGCTCCGTAGTTAAAGAAATCCTGAGGGATCTGCGGCGAGCCGGTCGTGATCGCACCCACGCCAAGGGATTCATCGTTATTGCTCATCAGCTTGCTGAAGGTGTATGCAACGTCGAACGACAGGCCATTCGTGAAGCGCTTCTTGAGCGAAACAAAACCTGCGTTGTAGGTTGCCTGCGCATTTGCTGCGATCAGCACTCGCTGGCCAAATTGTGGAAATAGACGGCGTGCCTGCGCGGACGGAATCGAGTTAGGATTTCTGGACGCGAGGACCGTTGCGATCTGTGCGTCAGAAAGCGTTGCGGGATTATTCTGCAACTG
>Ga0163161_10002515_pt1 | contig 13078 bp, 12 predicted proteins | sample S45metaG_FD_129847 | JGI IMG/M metagenome (GOLD analysis project Ga0163161, IMG submission 129847) | Switchgrass rhizosphere microbial communities from Kellogg Biological Station, Michigan, USA - S4-5 metaG | ecosystem: Host-associated > Plants > Roots > Rhizosphere > Soil | place: USA... | reverse complement strand
CCGAAGAACGCGAACACCTGGCGCAGGTACGGGTCCTGGAAGTCGGTCGGGGCGCCGGTGTGCAGGCCGCCGCGGCTGCTGGCCACGATCACGCGCTTGCCGCCGGCCAGGCCCACCGGGCCGGTGTCGGTGTACTTGAAGGTCTTGCCGGCCACCGCCAGGCGGTCGATCCACGCCTTGAGGGTGGAGGCCACGCTGAAGTTGTACATTGGGGAGCCGATAACCACCACGTCGGCGGCCAGGAACTGTTCCAGCACCAGCGCCGCGTCGGCCACTTCAGCCGGGTCGGTCTGGGCCAACGAGCTGCTGCGCAGGTGCGCGACGGGCTGGGCGTCCAGGTCGCGGTAGGTCACTTCCAGGCCCGGCACCTGGTCGCGCCACTGCTGGACCACGGCGGCGGAGAGCTGGCGGGAAACCGAGTTGTCGCCAAGGACGCTGGCATCGATGTGAAGAAGCTTCATGGCAGTCACCTGTTATCTGGGGAGGGGCGGGCAAGGCGCCGCCGACGAAGAACAGGTTAGGTTGTTGCTTGACTGGGATAAAGGTGGTTGAATACCACGTATTGTTCTATATCTGGAACTTCGGTATGCAAGACCTCAACGATCTCTACTACTTCGCCATGGTGGTCGACCACGGCGGTTTCGCCGCCGCCGAGCGCGCGCTGGGCATCCCCAAATCCCGCCTGAGCCGCCGTATCAGCCAGCTCGAAACCGATTTGGGCGTGCGCCTGCTGCAGCGCTCCACGCGCCGCTTCGCGGTCACCGACGTGGGCACCAGCGTGCACCGCCACGCCCAGACCATGCTCGCCGAGGCCCAGGCCGCGCGCGAAGTGGTGGACCGGCTCAGCGCCGAGCCACGCGGCCTGGTGCGCGCCAGCGTGCCGGTGTCGCTGGCGCAGATGCAGCTGCCCAAGCTGCTGCCCAAGTTCCTGGCCCAATACCCCAAGGTGCGGCTGCAGCTGAACATCAGCAACCGCCGCGTGGACATCATCAACGAAGGCTACGACGTCGCCCTGCGCGTGCGCTCGCGGCTGGACGATGACGGCAGCCTGGTCATGCGCAGCTTCGGCCAGGTGCAGGAACTGCTGGTGGCCAGCCCGAAATACCTCGATCGCGCCGGCCGCCCGAAGGACCCGGACGAACTGGCCAATCACGTCACCCTGAGCATCAGCGAGGACGAAGCCCGCCAGCGCTGGGAACTCCATGGCCCCGAAGGCGCGGTGCGCCGGGTGGACCTGCAGCCGCGCGTGGCGGGTTTCGACTTCCCGCTGCTGCAGAGCATGGTCAAGGACGGCTTCGGCATCACCATGCTGCCCGAAACCGTCTGCGCCGACGCCGTGCGCAGTGGCGAGCTGGAAGTGGTGCTGCCGGAATGGTCGCTGCCGCAGGGCGTGTGCCACGCCGTGTTCGCCTCGCGCCGCGGCCTGCTGCCGGCGGTGCGTGTGTTCATCGATTTCCTGGCCGAACATCTGCCGCCGCAACTGGAGGCCTCGCGCCTCGATTGCGGTGGCGCGTGCGAGCGGGCCAAGGAGAAGATCAAGGCCAGTGCGCTGGGGGCGTTGGCGGTGGATGCGGGCTGAGCCTGACACCGGCTGGGTGGGCAAACCACACCTGAAATGCGAGAATGCGACCCCCGGCCCGTGCCGGGGAGCAATGCTGGGAGGGGCGACGCTCCGACCGGATGCCCGGGTGGCAATGACCTGGGCACGCGGGGCGCGGACAGCGTTACCGATACGGAGAGATGGCCGAGCGGTTTAAGGCACCGGTCTTGAAAACCGGCGAAGGGTCAAACCTTCCGTGGGTTCGAATCCCACTCTCTCCGCCACTGCCTCTTAAATCATTGATTTGAAATTAAAATCTTGATTTTGACGGGGAGGCAGGAAGCATGCAGAGAGAGCACTCGCATGTGCACCCCCATCACCTGAGCCGATCTGCGACCGGCCGCTGGTCATTTGTTCAGCGAGTCTCTGTTGATCTGCAAGCCGGGTTCGATTGCCGGCTGATCAAGCTGCGATGGACAGGTGAGAGGAGGAGCATCCCTCGGCGCCGCGATCCACAACGAAATAATTGGCGCCGGCAACCGAGTTGACATCGCGAGTATCGATGTCGGGGGATGCTGGCGACGTTGTCACTCTGATGGGCGCTGGGCTGTTCCATTGAATGACACGTTGCGGCTACCGATCGTTTGCGATCGAGACGTACTCTTCCAGAACATTGGCGCGTTCGCAGAGACGGAAAATTTCTCGCTGCATGACTTGAAAGCTGCTCACCGCTTCGCTGCCATAGAGTGACGCCTCAAAGGCATTGCTGGTGCTGTGGAAATCGAGCCAGGCGCGTTCGGCGCGGATCAGAGTGTCCTTGGCCGTACCACGCTGCTTGCTGAGCAGCGAATTGTAAGCAGCGTTCAATCGCGCGTCTTGTCGCTTCTTCTCCGCAGATTGACATGCAGCAAGTGCGATGTTGTCTGACTCCGCCCTTTCAACGCAGCCATAGAACACATTGCTAATGCCTGCGGGCGCTTGACGTTTGATGACCTGAGCGGTGCTTTCATACGCTTGCGCGCCCGATCCATACATGATGAGTGCAAGGCTGAGGGTGAAAAGTCTGGTTTTTGTTCTCATGCGGGGAGATTTCCGTCCGTACAATGCGTCAAGAAAAATTATTTTTGTTTGAAGCTTTCAGCTAGCGGATGCGGACCGGGGGACTGCATGCACTGTACGAAGCCACGCAATTCCTGTCGACCTCTTCGCATTTTTGAATGCCGGATGCAATCGCTTCATCCACGGTCGCTCTGGACGCGATGTTGTATACCCGTTCGCCAACAATCATTGCTGTGCAGCCGTTCTTGTAGGAGTTCTCGATCTTGCAGCTGCTGCCGCCTTTCGACGCGCAGTCAGCCAACGCTGCTTGCTGTGCGGCAGGTTCACTCGGGAACCCGGTCGAGAAACCGAGAATGCCTTGTGGCTTGTCGCCTGCAATCGCACCCCAGCGGTCCTCCCACACAGGCGCTGGAGGTTTGGATGCTTGCTGGTGCCCTCCGCCATTACCCGGAATAGGAGCGCATCCTGCAGTCGCGCGTCCGCCAATCGGGTAAAAACCTGCGGGGCAGTTTCCTTCGGCATGCGCGCCAGCGCTGACACACGAAAGCCAAAGTAGTGCGCCTAAACCACTGACACGCTTCAAGTACGAACTCCTTCGCGTTGATGTGGCCCGATGGCATCCTGAGCGGGCGATTGATTGGACGGTTGAACCCTCCACCGCCAACGTGTCGTGACCGTCGCTTGACCGCTTCAGCCAGTGGCTGTGCACGTCCTTCCGGTCACCGGCGTCAGGTAGTGCTCACTCTCCCAGGCCGTCATTCTTCGTCGATAGACCAATAGCAGTCAAGCGGCCGAAAGAGGCCCGGCAACCGACCGGGCCACCAGTGCCCTGCGCCGATGCGCCAACCGTTCCACGGAATATTGAGAGGAAACCTGCCGAACAGGCCTTCTGCACCGGTTTGAAAGGCTTGGATCGGATCAAGTGTGATCCGATCCAAGCCTTTTCCTTGTTCGCGCATAATGCAGTGATTTTGAAAACGATCAATTGAGTGTGGCGGAGTGGAGAGAAGGCGGCGCGTCGAGGAAACACTCGCATACGCATACTCCTCCATGTCACTCAGTCTCCAACCGGTCGCTGGCCCTCTGTCCAGCGCGTCCCCATGGACCGCCAGGCGGTGCTCGCCTGTATGCCGGGTCTGGGCGAGCGGTCGACGGGATCGATGGGACCGCAGTCATTGCCCATCGCTGCCTTGCGTCCTGGTCACAGCGGGGGTTTCCCAGTGGCCATCCAGCAACGCCGGCTTGGGACGGTAGTAGCGCATGAACATCACGAACGGCCCGCTGGGTGCCGGCAGCCAATTGGCCTGCTTTTCCTTACCAGGTGACTGGGCCTGGATGTAAATCGTCAAACCGCCATCTGCATCTTTCTTCAAGCCCGGCAACATCGGCGAGTTGATGAGATAGCGGTTGATCGGATTCTTGACCAGCAACTGCTGCGGCAAGCCATACATGGTGACCGACCAGAACGCGTCCACGGGCGGCAATTGGTCCTTGGCGAAGCGCAGCGTGTATGCGCCTTTGCTGCCGTCCAGCGGTTGCCCGTCGGAATCCTTGTCCAGAATCGGATACATCGCCTCTTCGCGCGAGTTCGCGCCGATGCCCACCTGGGTGCCGGTGGCACGGGCGACGTAGTCGTTCTTCAGGAAGTCCCGGTTGCCGAACAGGGCATCGGTCCTTCCTCCCAGCGACGCGCGCCTGTCATCGATCTGCTTCTGCCCCTCGGCCATGCCCTCCTTGAGCGCGGCCTGCATCGGCGGCGGCAGCCGGTTGGCATCGAATGGTTTGCCAGGCTCGATACCCAACCGGGCAAAACGTGCACGCAGGGCAGATTCGCTGGGATGCGGGGGCTGCGCGAACTGCAGTAGGAACGCCAGCTGGTTGAAGAACTCCAGCGACGTCCTGTCCTGCGCAGGCGGCGTTGGCTTGATCCATTCGACGGCAGGGGCCGGTGGCGGCGCTGGCGTTCCCGCGAACGCTGACAAGGGCTGCACCTTGTAGCCGGCCTGTATCTTCTTCACGTTCTCCAGGTCCGCGGCGTTGAACAGCTGCGTGCGCCCGACCACGCTGACGAGATCGGTTTCAGACCGGATCACCTTGGTAATGCCTTTGGGTGCCTCGCCCTTCCATGCCGGCCCGGCGATAAGAAAGCTGCCGCCGTCATTCCCGGTTGCGCGGCTGCCGATGTAGTCGAAATTGAAGGTGTAGAGATCCATCAGCTGGAAAACGAAGTAGCGGTCCTTCGCCATCTTCGGCACCGTGATGACGACCGGCTCCGCGCGCAGATCCAGCATGGCGAAGGAGTAGGGCGTGTCCGAGTTGGGCGTGACGAAGGCGGTGTCGTCGGGGGTGAACACCCGGGCGATGTTCAGAATGGAGTTGAACGGGCCCTTGTACTGCGGGTTGGCGGTGTCGACGTTGAACGCATAGACGGTCTTGTAGGTGTCCACCATCGGGACACCGTACACATAGGCGTCCCTGGCCGTCGTCTTCGCCTCCTCCAATGCCGAGGCGTCTGCCGGCGCTTGCGCGGGCGGAGCCGAGTGGCTCGCAGGGGGGGCCGTATCCCTCTCTTTGTCGGACGATGCCCGCTCGCTACAGGCACTGAGTGTCATGCAGCCGGCGAGGGCAAGGAGCATCCCGATCCCCGGAGCGGATGGAATTCGATGGTCGCGCATGTGGTCTCTCCTGGGGGGGCTGGTTCGCCGACATAGGTCGTGCGGAGTCACGGCGTATCTGTGTCAGCCGGTTGCAACGGGGGCAGATTCCACTTGCCTTCGATGGCAGCAGGGCTCGGGCCGTAGACGCGTCCCACCGCGCTGTAGGGCCCGGCCGGGGCAGGCAGCCAGTTGCTTTCCTTTTCCTTGCCAGGCGAAACGTGGCCGACATACAGGGTCAGCCCTCCATCGGCGTCATACCTGAGCCCGGGGGTCCGGTCGCCAATGGAGTAGCGCTTCAGCTCATTGGCGTAGAGGAAGCGATCCGGCAGGGTGTAAAGGGTGACTGACCAGAAGAACCTGGCGGGGGGCAGGGCGTCCTTGCTGAAATGGATCAGTGACGCCTTGTTGCCGTCGCCTTCGTAGCCGCCATACCACGCCTCATCGATCGAATTCCCATAGAGCCCCTTCTCGGCCGCGATGGCGCGCGTGAGATAGTTGTTTTCAAGGAACGCGCGCGAGCCGAACAGGCCGTTGGACGAAAGCATCGTCTTGGCCTTCTCGGACATTTCCGCCTTGGCATCTGCCACGCCTGCATCGATCGCGGCCAACCGGGCGGGGGGCAACGTCCTGGCATCGAACGGAAGGCCGGGGCCGATGCCAATCGTCGCGAACCGCTGCATAAGCTCGGTCTCACTTGGATGCGGCGGTTGAGTGAACTGAAGCAGGAAGTTGAGGTAGCCGATGAAGTCGTGCGAATGGACCTTGTCAGCATCATACGGGGGGAACCGGATCGCCGGTGCTGCCGGTGGAGACTGGGTTTTCAGATAGGCACTGAGCGGCTGGAGCTTCATCCCCGCCTGCACTTTCTTGACGTTGTCGATGTCGTCGGGGCCGTTCAGCGCGATGCGCGTGAGCGTCATCACCAAGGCAGTTTCCGAGGGAAATACCTGCTTGATGCCTTTCGGTGCTGCGCCCGTCCAGCCGGGGCCGGTAATCAAGTAGCTGGCGGCGTCGTTACCCGTGGCACGCGAGCCGATGTAGGCGAAGTTGTATGTGAACAGGTCGACCCACTGTTGCACGTAGTAGCGTCCCTCGGGCACCTTGGGAACGGTGACCACCCAGGGCTCAGCACGCAGGTCCAGCCAGGCCCACGAATAGGGCGTGTCGTTGTTGGGGGTCACAACGTCATGGTTGTCGGGTGTATAGAGCTGCGAGTAATGCCTGAATGTCCCGAAGCCACCGACGTATTCCGGAGCAGTGGGAGAGGCCACCTGCTTGTACAGGGTGTTGTAGTTTTCGAGCATCGCAAACGCGTAGATGTAGGCCTCTTTGGCGATCGCTCGCGCCTCCGCCTGCTCGCGGTCGCTGGCGGTAGCCTGGACGGGCTGTGTGGCCGGAACCGGCGCCGGTTTCGCTTCATCCGGCTGACGTTCCTGCCGCTGGCATGCTGGAATCAGCATGACCGTGGTCATCAAAAGCAATGGACCGCAAGGCATTGGGCGCATGGACATGAGCTCGATTGGGTGGGGCAGGGTGAAGAGAGAGACGACTCGCGGGCGCAACCGGCAGCGCTTGGCCCACGCCATGCACCACGTTCGTGCGTGCAGAGGTCCGAGAAGGTCCAACGCCACTGTGGTCTCCCGGCCACACAGGCGACAAGCGCGTATCCACTGTCTTCCGCTCAGTATTTCTACTGACATTGAGGCTCGGCCTCGATGGCCTGTGCGGCTCGAACGGTTACCCGTCAATCCGACCCGCGTCGTCCTATCCGGCCGACGTCCTGTTGAACCGAGCAGAGATCACGCCGGGAACCTCGGCTTTGCGCACGAGGTCGACAGTCCCGTGGATACCCAGCGCCTGTATCAGCGCGCAATTAGGGGGTGGGTGTACTTGATCACATGATCGGGAAACAACGCTTCATAAAAAGCGCTGGGAATGCCGAGGATGGTTATCTCGATGCAATCAGGCAGGAACGCTTCAGCGCCGTCCAGAATGGCAATTGCCATGGATGGAACAACCATGCCCGATGCCGTTTTTGCTGAAAGTCTCAAGCCGGAATGGTCGATGTCATTGGTGTGGCACTCGTTTTGAATGGACAGATACCCAGCGGTTGGCTCGAACCGGCCGAACGCAACGCCCACGGGAGGATCGCCACTCTCCAGCGACGCGTAGCCAACCAGGATCAATCCGCTATGGATCGAGAATCGCGCCAACTGATCGCCAGCCTGGATTCACTTGGCGGCGAGTGATGCCTGGAGCGCTGCAGCCAATGCGGCGTCGCCGTTGACCAACTCGGTCCACTGCAGCTCCAATCCCTTTCTCCGCCCTTTCAGCACGAGCTTGAGCCCGCTCGGGTCGATGGTCAGTGTGTAGGTGTCGTCGCCGACCTGCAGTTCTCTACGGATCGCTTTGTCGAGTGGGGTCATGTCCAGCGCCTGCGCGAAGGGGTGGATGGCGGGGCAAGACGCTGGCGCTGGGGAACGCCTGCGATCTTGCCGCCGGACTCAGGCTGGGTAGGTGGGGAATCGCTCGCCCGGGTGGTGCTTCTTCCACTCGGTATGGGCGACGGTTCCCTCCCAGGCGAGGAACGCGGCCGGTGGGCGTCCTCGCCCAGACCACGTCTCACCACTGAAGGGCAGCCAGAATCGGGGCGTCAGGGCTTCCTTCTGAGCCTTGGGAGCCTTGGGTGGCTTGGGAACCTTGGCCTGTCCAGGCGGCTTCGCACGGGCGTTCGCTCCGATCGCTTCGCGGATCCTGCGCTGCTGCGCAGGGCTGAAATCCTCGAAGTAAGCGGTCAGGAGCAAGTTGACGCGCTTGTAGGCTTCCTTGGTCGCTGCACTGAGAAGTGCCTTGTCCGTTGCGGTTCCCGAACGGGGCGCGATGGCAGGGACGTCCAGCGGCGATGCGGAGGGGGTGTTCGAGGGCTTGCGGGGCATGGGGTTCGGATTGTGTGCAGAGCTGGCGCCCACGATACCAAATGGCGGGGCCATCACTTCCGATCGGTCCTGCTGGGCGTCGGCGCACCGCTCCCGACCGGTGCAAAGCAGCCTAGTCAGCCGGCGTTGCCTCCGTATCGCCCCGTGCGACGCCCCGCATTCACTCTGGGCCCATGACGAAAGCAGACATCGGAAAAGCGCGCTGGGCGCGCGCACGCGCGGCGTCGCTGTGGCAGCAGGCCGACGCACTGGACCTGCAGCGCGGGGGCGACTGGCGGGCAAGGGCCAGTCGAGGGACTGCGGCCGATCGCCTTCGAACAGAGGCGGCGCGCCTCGATGCGATCGCCAACCGGCTGCAGCCCGTTGACGACGCTCAGGCGGCTTGAGCGACTGACCCCAAAAGAACGGCCCCCTATGGCGAGGCCAGGGCGCGGCCGCGCCGGGTCGCGCCAGGCGAGTGCCCCATGACGCGCTTGTAGGCACGACTGAACGCTGCCTGCGACGCGTAGCCCAGGCGCTCTGCCACTACCTCGATGGACAGGCGCTGGTGGGTCAGCCATTGGCTGGCCAACTGCATGCGCAGCTCGGTCACGTAGCGCAGCGGCGCGGTTCCAATGACGGTCTGGAACCGGTCTGCAAACACAGAGCGTGAGATGTTGGATTCTGCCGCCAGCGCGTCGACGGTCCAGTCACGCCCAGGGTCTTTATGTAACGCGAGCAACGACAGCGACAGGCGCGGGTCGCGCAGGGCCATCACCAGGCCGGATGCGCCGTCGCAACCGCGCTCGACCCAGTCACGGACGATCATGGCCGCCACTGCATCCGCCAGCCGGGCGAGTATGCCTGCATAGCCGATACGCCCGGAGCACACCTCGCGCTTCATCGCATCGACCATCGGCAACAGCCCAGGGAACTGCGTGGCGTTGCCATCGGCCAACATCACCGCCGGCATCGCCTTGCTCAACCCTTGCATGCCACCCAGATCGAACACCATGCAGCCGTGGAAGAGCACCGCGCTTGGCACGGCGTGCGTGCTCGGGCAGGTGTCGATCCCGCTCACCGCGTCACCCAATGGGGCTGCGTCGATCGTGTCCAGGCACTGGACGGGGTGGTCCTCGCCCGACAGCAACGCGTGTTCGTCTGCGCGGGGAAGCAGCACGACATCCCCGGCGGATAGACGGTGTTGGCTGCCGTCCGCGCCACGAAGAATCGCCGTACCCACTGCGAGGTAATGGAAGTAGGCATGGCCCGGCTTCGGGGGAAATCCAAGGCCAAAGCGCGGTCCGGTCTGGATGCGCCGGTACTGAACGCCGTGGAGCCGCATGCCGGTCAGCAGTTCGCTGATCAGATCGGTGGGCTGGGGAGCAGCAGGGGGCATCGAGAGGTTCCGGGGTTTCGATCAAAAATACAGGTCAGGCAATCATAGATCATCCTGAAGTGGCTCCCTAGACTCTCGGCTGCACGATTGCACTGGGATCTTTGATGAGCAATGACGTAGTTGATGCCGCAGGCGCACCGGATGCCGTGGACTGGGGTAGCGGGGAGCCTTCTTCCCCGGCATGGGTGGCGGTGTTTTCGCTGGCCATGGGGGTGTTTGGGCTGCTCACGGCCGAATATCTGCCCGCCAGCCTGTTGACGCCGATGGCGGCGGACCTGGGGGTATCGGAGGCGCTCGCCGGGCAAGCCGTGACGGTCACTGCGGTTGTGGCCCTGTTGGCCGGCCTGCTGGTGCCGCGGCTGACCCGCTCGATGGACAGGCGCCGGGTGCTGCTGGGTTTCACCGGCCTGATGATTCTCTCCAACGCCCTGGTGGCGTTGTCGTCCAGCATGGGCGTCCTGCTGGTGATGCGCGTCCTTCTGGGCGTCGCGCTGGGCGGTTTCTGGAGCATGGCAGCGGCGGTGGCCATGCGGTTGGTGCCGCCACAGCGCGTGCCTCGCGCGCTCTCCGTCATCTTCAGCGGGATTGCGGTCGGCACGGTGGTGTCCGTTCCCTTGGGGAGCTACCTCGGCGGGCTGCTGGGCTGGCGCAGCGCCTTCTGGGCTGCGACGGCGGTAGGCGGACTCACGTTTGCGTTCCAGTGGTTCACGCTGCCCCCGATGGCCCCGCGCAAGGCGGCAGTCCCCGAGTCGGTGGTGACGCTCCTGCGCCGGCCAGGCGTTGCGGTCGGCATGCTGGGCTGCGTCCTGGCGCACACCGGGCAGTACGCGCTTTTCACCTATATCCGCCCAACGTTGGAGAGCCTGGGGCAGATGAGCGCTGATGGCCTGGCGCTGATTCTGCTCGGGTTCGGTGTGGCGAACTTTGTGGGCACGCTCCTGGCCGGCTGGCTCATGGAGCGCAGTTTGAAAGTCACGTTGGTGATCATGCCTGCGCTGGTGGGCGCAGCCGCGCTTGGCATGCTGCTGTTGCCGGTGGGCGTTGGCGGGCTATCGGTCCTGGTCGCGCTCTGGGGCCTGGCCTTCGGTGGCGTGCCCGTGGCCTGGTCGAGCTGGGTCGCGCGTGCGGTGCCTGACCAGGCCGAGAGTGCCGGCGGGATGGTGGTGGCTGCGGTGCAGTCTTCCATCGCCGCGGGCGCCGCCTTGGGCGGGCTGGTGTTCGGGCTGGGGGGCATCGTCGCAGTGCTCACCGTTGCGGCGGCGGTGATGCTCCTCGCCAGCCTGCTCATTGCGTTGCGAGTGAGGGTGAGCGCGCCGACGTTGTCGGCGGGTCCGGCGTTTCATATTTAGTCGGGCATTCGCCTCCAGGGTGGCTGCGTGATCGCCACGCAGGCCTTGTAGCCACTACGTTGTTGTAGAAGACACCGACGGCGACCACGTCAGGAACAGACGTCGGGATGGAATGACTGTCGATGTGGTCGGCGTCCTTTCGCCACTTCCGCTAAAGTGCTCGCCCCTGTTTTGACTGGCGCTCGCACCCGAGCGTGCGCTTGGAGGACGTCGTTGTTGATGGTGTGGAAAGGTCTGGTGGTGTTGCTTTTGATGGTTGCGTCGGTTCCTGGTGTGGCGGCAGAGCTGGTCGGCCGCGCGACGGTCACGGACGGGGACACCCTCACCCTGGCGAAGCAGCGCATCCGCCTCTGGGGCATCGATGCGCCGGAAAGCGCCCAGCAATGCACCGCCAAAGACAGGCGTTCCTGGCCCTGTGGACGGCGGTCTGCCGCCGCGCTGGACGCGTATCTGCTGGACCAGACCGTGCGTTGCAAGCCCAAGGACACCGACCGCTACGGCAGGGTGGTGGCGGAGTGCTTTGTTCAAGGGGCGTCGGTCAATCGGTGGATGGTGCGCTCCGGTTGGGCGGTCGCCTATCGCCAATACGCCACGGCATTCATCGCAGACGAAGCCGACGCGCGCCAGCACCAGCGGAACCTCTGGCAGGGGCGGTTTCAGATGCCAGCGGACTTTCGTCGCGGCAAGCGTGACGAAGCGTCACGACGAACCCCGGTGGCCGCGCAGCCGGCGCCGGGCGGATGCCGCATCAAGGGCAACATCTCCCAGCAGGGCAAGAAGATCTACCACGTGCCGGGCCAGCGGGACTACGCGCGTACGAGCATCGACCCGAGCCGTGGCGAGCGCATGTTCTGCAGTACTGGGGATGCGTTGCGAGCAGGGTGGCAGCCGGCCAAGCGCTGAGCGTCTCAAGACCTCCCATGCAGGCGGCGGCGCAGCGCGCCCGCCGCCGCCGCGATAGCCATCGCGGGCAGCGCCAGCACCAGTGCGTATGCCAGCCCAGCCAGCAACAACGGGCCAACGCCAGACGTCACGGCCACCACCGGCACCTGCAGCGCGATGAGCAGCAGCCCCCAAAGCCACGCCCGCCGGGGAAAACAGGCGCCTAGGACGGCGGCGATGACCAGTGCGATGGGATAGACGACGGTCCAGAACGCAGGCGCGTCCCACGGCTCGCCCCCCGGCGTCCGCCAGGCCACCAACACCCAGAAGACCACGCCGACCTTGAGCGTGACAGCGCTTGCTGCCAGAAAATTTCCCGTCATCCGCATCGTTGCTCTCCCGCACGTACAGGCAGCATGCCATCGTTCGACGGGCGAGTGCTTCTACTTCATGGCCTCAAGCGGCACCAGCGATGCCCACACCAGCAACAGGGCCAGCCACAGCCAGCGCCAGCGACCCATGCCTTGCCACGCCGCGCGCCAAGGGCCGGGCAATTTTTCAGGACTCATGCCTGCCGCCTCTTTGCTTTTGATCGCAGCGCGTCCACTGTGCGAAGCCCGTAGAGATACACGCCGGTAAAGCACAGCCCGGTCAGCAGCGTGCCGGCCAGCAACCAGAGCAGTCGGATCGGCCAGCCACCGAAGCTGCCGAAGTGCAGGGGATCGGCCATTTCGGCGATGCGCTGATGGACCCCCAGCGCACGGCCGTCATGCATGCCGATCACGCGCCCGGTGTGCAGGTCCACGGCGATGTTGTTCGCCCGCTCCCGCACCAGCCAGGCGTCGGCCTCGCCCAGGAAGAGGATGCTCCCGCCATCGCGCGCGGGTAGGGCGCCGAGGATCTCCAGGCGAGGCCATTGGTGGCGGACGGTCTGCACTGCGGCGTCGACGGCGGCCGGGTCTACGGCGCCAACGCGGTCATCGCCCTTGGCCAGTCGCAGGGTCGGCGCGGCCGGTGCATCGCCGCCGAGCGATTCGATCAGGTACCACGCCCCGGTCAACCCGATCAGCAGCAGAAACCAGAGTGACCACACCCCGGCCAAGCGATGGACATCGCCCCACAGGCGGCGTGGTCGTGAGGGGTCGGGCCGTTTGAAGAAACCGCGCCACCACTTCTTGTAGATGTACAGACTGCTCAACAGCGACAGCAGCAACGGGATGGACAGAGAGGCCACCAGTGGCACGCCCCAGGCCACCGGCAGCATCAGGTGGCGGTGG
>Ga0163161_10002511_pt1 | contig 13091 bp, 10 predicted proteins | sample S45metaG_FD_129847 | JGI IMG/M metagenome (GOLD analysis project Ga0163161, IMG submission 129847) | Switchgrass rhizosphere microbial communities from Kellogg Biological Station, Michigan, USA - S4-5 metaG | ecosystem: Host-associated > Plants > Roots > Rhizosphere > Soil | place: USA... | reverse complement strand
GGGCTTGGAAGCCTTCTTCAGCTCGGCGACCAGGGCCGTGACAGCCTTGTCGATGCCGCGCTTCAGGTCCATCGGGTTCATGCCGGCAGCCACCAGCTTGAAACCTTCGCGAACGATGGCTTGAGCCAGCACGGTCGCGGTGGTGGTGCCGTCACCGGCGTTGTCCGAAGTCTTGGACGCCACTTCCTTCACGAGCTGGGCGCCCATGTTCTGGAGCTTGTCCTTGAGTTCGATTTCCTTGGCCACGGACACACCGTCCTTGGTCACGGTGGGGGCGCCGAACGAGCGCTCGAGCACCACGTTGCGACCCTTGGGGCCCAGGGTGACCTTGACTGCGTTGGCCAGGATGTTGACACCCTCGACCATGCGTGCGCGGGCTTCTCCGCCGAAGACTACGTCTTTTGCTGCCATGTTTATTTACTCCGAATGGATGGAATGGATTACTTCTCGACGACTGCGAACAGGTCGTCTTCCTTCATGACGAGCAATTCGTCACCGTCGACCTTGACGGTCTGGCCGCTGTACTTGCCGAACAGGACGCGGTCGCCGACCTTGACGGTCAGTGCGGTCAGTTCGCCCTTGTCGGTGCGCTTGCCCGGGCCGACGGCCAGAACTTCACCCTGATCGGGCTTTTCGGCGGCTGCGTCGGGGATGACGATGCCGGAGGCGGTCTTGGTTTCGCTGTCGATACGCTTGACGATCACGCGATCGGCCAAAGGACGAAGTTTCATTGCATCTCCTGGATATGGATAAGAAACGGGTTGGTGGTCGGGCGCCGGACCCGGAGGTTGGCGACCCATCGACTGGGAGCGAGGGCTGTTAGCACTCATCATCAGCGAGTGCTAATCATAAGGGCAATCGATGACGTTTCAAGGGCAAGGGATTGCCGCGGCAGCGTGAAGCACGCTGCTGGAAGTCAACGAAAGTACGCTTTATGGTTCGCATTAGCCGTTCGCGCTTCATGAAAAGCGCCGTGCGGCCCACCATGCAGGGATGCCTCCAACACTTCCGATCCAGGCCGATCGTCTCTGGCAACGCCTCGAGACCCTCGCCTCATTCACCCGCCCCGACGTTCCCTGGACGCGCCGAGCCTTTTCGCCGGAATTCGACCGCGCAAGGGATTGGCTGCGCGGCCAGTTCGAGCAAGCCGGGCTCACCGTCTGGACCGACGCCGCCGGCAATCTGACTGGGCGTCGCGAGGGCACCCAGCTCGGGCTGGCGCCGCTTGTCACCGGCTCGCACTGCGACACCGTGGTGGGCGGTGGCCGTTTCGACGGCATCCTGGGCGTGCTCGCGGGGCTCGAGGCGGCGCAATCGCTCCACGAGGGCGGCGTCTTGCTGCGCCATCCGCTGGAAGTGATCGATTTCCTGTCCGAGGAGCCCAGCGACTACGGCATTTCCTGCGTGGGAAGCCGCGCTTTCGCCGGCACGCTGGACGCGGCCATGCTCGCTTCTTGCAATGAGAGCGGCGAAAGCCTTGCGCAGGCCATGCAGCGCATCGGCGCCCGGCCTGGCGACCTGGCCGGCGCGGCCCGCGGCGCCCGCAGCATCGCCGCCTTCTTGGAACTGCACATCGAGCAGGGCCCGGTGCTGGAGCGAGAAGGGCTGCCCATCGGCGTGGTCACCGACATCGTGGGCATCCGCCGCGTCGCGTTCACGGTGACGGGGCAGCCGGACCACGCCGGCACCACCCCGATGGACATCCGCCGCGACGCCCTCGTCGGCGCGGCGCGCCTGATCGACACGGTGCACCGCGAGGCCAGCGCCATGGACGGCCGCCCGCACTACGTGGTGGCAACGATCGGCCGGATGTCGATGAGCCCCAACGTGCCCAACGCCGTGCCCGGCCGGGTCGACATGGTGCTCGAGGTGCGCAGCAACGCCCAGGCGGTGCTCGACGACTTTCCCGAGCGCGTGATGGCGCTGTGCCGCGACGACTTCCGGCGGCTGCGGGTGGGCTGCAGTGCCGCGCCCCTGACGCAGACGCCGCCCACGCAGTGCGACGACATCGTGATGCGGGCCATCGCCCAGGCCGCAGACCGTCTGGCACTGCCGCACCGGGCATTGCCCAGCGGCGCCGGTCACGACGCAATGCACGTCGCGGCCGCTGGCCCGATGGGGATGATCTTCATCCCCTGCCTCGACGGGCGCAGCCACTGCCGGGAAGAGTGGGCGAGCAAGGAGCAAGTGGCCGCCGGCGCCCGGGTGCTGGCGGAAACGCTCAGGGTGCTGGACGCACGCTAGTCGCCGCCACTGCTGCGACTTCGAAGGCCTGCCCCGCCGCGACGACGGCGTCGATGACCTGCCGCAAACCCTTGCTCACGGGCTTGTCGTTGCGAGCAACCAGCGCGAGGGTGCGGTGCAGCGGCGGGTGGAGCGGGCGCAGGTCGAGTTCGGGGTGATGCCCCTGGCCCGTGACGGCCATCTTCGGCAGGATCGCCACGCCCAGCCCGGCCGCGACCATCGCCTTGATGGCTTCGACGCTGTCGAACTCCATGACCGGCGGCGAGGCATGCCCACCGCGCCGCAGCCAATCGTCCACGATGCCCCGCGCGCTGGCTTCGGACACGAACTTCACGAGCGGCAGCGATTGCAGCGCGGCCACCGTCACCTCGGCGGGCCAGTCGATGCTGCCGCGCTGGCAGATGGCGACGAAGTCGTCCCGCAGGATCGGCGTGACCGACAGCGCACGCGAGTTGACCGGCAGCGTGACCACTGCGGCGTCGAGCGTGTTGTCTTCCACGCGTCGCACATAGCCCTCGGTGTTGCCCGTGCTCACGATGATGTTGAGCAGCGGAAAGCGTGCGCGCAGATCGCGCAGCGCCGCAGGCAGCAGGTAGAGGCAACTGGTGCCGCCGGTGCCCAGCCGAACGCGACCCGCCACGCCCGCCGAGTGGAAGGTGGCGGCGTTGATCGCGTTGGAAAGCGCCGCCGCCACGTGTGGAAGCTCCGCCATCAGATCGGTGCCTGCGGGCGTGGGGCCGACGCGTCGGCCGACCCGTTCGATGAGGCGCACCCCGAGGCGTCTCTCGAGTTGCTTGACTTGCACGCTGACCGCCGGCTGCGTCAGACCGAGCCGTTCGGCCGCGGCTGAAAAACTACCTAATTCGAGCACCAGTGAAAAAGTGTGCAATTGCTCGAAATTAATAGACGAAGCCAAATTGTTTTTTATGAGGTGCATAACGATGCACGGCTTCTTTTAAGCATGCGTGAATACAAGAATGATTTGGGGAGGGCAAAGAGCAAAAAACATCGACTGAACGAATTGGATGCCAAGGTTGGCGAGATCCGACGGGAGGTTATATGCCAAGGACCCGCATTTCAAAACAAGCTGCTCAAAGGGAATGGCATGCAGGACCTTATTTCCATCGAGGATCTTTCCAGGGGCGATATCGAAAACCTGTTTTCGACCGTCGATCATTTGCGGCGCACGCCCGATGCCTTCAGGCACGCGCTCGCCGGGCGTGTGGTGTGCACGCTCTTTTTCGAGCCGAGCACGCGAACACGGCTGGGCTTCGAGGCGGCGGCGCATCGCCTGGGCGCGCGCGTCCTGAGCGTGTCCGACATGCGCAACACGCGGCTGGAGCTCGGTGAAAGCCTGCTGGACACCACACGCATGGTCGGCTTCTATTGCGACGCGGTGGTTGCGCGCCATGTCGAGGACGGCGTCATGCACCGCATCAAGGAAACGGTTCGCGTGCCGCTCATCAACGCCGGCGAAGGGCAGGTTCGGCATCCGAGCCAGACGTTGATCGATCTATATACGCTGCACGAACACTTTGGCGCTATCGACAACCTGCACGTGGGCATTGCAGGCGGTATTCGTTATTCGCGCGCAGCGAAATCGCTGATTGCTGGATTGCGCAAATTCAGCAATATCCGCCTTCACTTGGTGGATGCGGTGCGGGAGATGGACGAAGGCACCGAATTTCCCCGGGAACTAGGGGAATTGAACGGCGTGCCCGCGCTCGAATATTCGTCCATGAAGGAAATGATTGGACATGTCGATGTCGTGTACGTGGTGCGTGTGCAGCAAGAAAAATTCACCGATCCGGTCGCCTACCAGCGCCAGTTGCACAAGTGCCGGCTGCACCGCGCACTGTTGTCTCGCGCGTCGCCGAGCCTGGTCGTCATGCACTGCCTGCCGCGCGCCGACGAGCTCGATACGGACATCGACGACACCCCGCAGAACAAATACTTCCAGCAGGCGCGTCACGGCGTGGCCGTGCGAAGCGCCGTGCTGCTCCGGTGTCTTGACGTCGACTCGCGCAGGGGCGCGTTCGGCCGAGGCAAGTCGTGGTGACCGGGCTCGTGCTTGCGGCGCTCGGCCTTTTCATCGGCGCGGTGGCGGTCACCATCGGCGGTGGGGCGACGGCGGGCGTGCCGCTGCTGCTGCTCATGGGACATTCGGCGGCGCAGAGCATTGCCACGGTCAAGTTCGCGCTCCTCGGCTCCTTTGTCACCGGGTCGCTGGCGCATCGCGGCGACGCCGCCGCCGCCGCCGAGCGCAAGGCGATGCCCTGGGTGGTCTGGCCGCTGGCTGTCGTGGGGTCGGTGGCGGGCTCGCTGCTGGTGGTCGGCATTGACGACCGGGTGCTCAAGATCGTGGTGGCGCTGCTGATGGTCGTGATTCTCTGGATCACGCACCGGACCGATTTTTCACAACGCCCACGCGATGCGCACGCGCGCCTTCCATCCGCCCCGTTGGGCGTGGCGGTGATCTTCGGGTTGTGCGTGTACTCGGGCTTTTTCGGCGCGGGCTTCGGCACCTTCTTGATCTTTGCGCTGATGCACTGCTACGGGCTCACGTTTGGCGAAAGCGCATCGGTCATGACACGCATCAACCTGCTGGTGGTCGGTGCATCGGTGACCACGTTCATCTCCAGCGGCGCTGTCGACTTTCGCGTGGGCATCCCCTTGTTCGTCGGCTGTGCGGTGGGCGGATGGCTCGGCGCGTGGGTGTCCCGCGTGACAAACCCGAAGCGCATGAAGGCCGCCTTCCAGGCCTTCACGTTGTTGCTGGGTGCCAAGCTGTTGTGGGAAGCGTGGGCGGCGGGTTAGACACCCGAATGCGCAGGGCGCGGTCGGCGGGCCGCTACAGCTGGTCGGTCGGCACGAACCAGGAGAAAAGCAGCAACTGCAGCCGCGTCAGCATGCTCGAATCCGGCTCGCTGTCGAGCACTTCGTTGTTGACGTCGCCGGTGCCGATCCATTGCACGTTCTGGCCGTCCGGCTTCAGCACCACGCGGTAGACACCCTCGATGTCGTCCAGTTGATAGGCGAAGAGCAAGGCCTGTGTCAGGTCGAAACTGCGCACGCGCACGCCGAACTCGGTGTTCAGCAGGGCGGAGCGCGGATCCAGGTTCATGGAGCCCAGCAGCACCCATTGGCGGTCGACCAGCGCCAGCTTGGCATGCAGCCGGCCGCGCGCCTTCTTGAGCAGGTCGCGGAACTGGCCGCTGCGCCGCAGCTGCTGCGTGCTGACCTCGTACAGGTTCACGCCCAGCTTGAGCATGTCGACGCGGTAGCGGTTGTAGTTGATGTTGACCAGCGGCTCGTCGCTGTCGGCCAGCGAGTTGGTGATGACGGTGATGTTGATCCCGTGCTCGCGTCCCATGCGGATGCGCGCCATGCCCTCGTCGCCCGGAATGAAGTAGGGCGAGATCACCACCACGTTCGACTGCGCGGTGGCCAGCATTTCATGGAAGCGCTGCGCCAGCGATTCGGTGGGGTGCGCCATGACGCCCAGCGCCTTGTTGGGGCTGTCGGCGGTGGCATGCGCTTCGGCGCGCATCCACTTCGCCTCGTCGATGTTCGCCAGTTGCGTGGCCAGCGGCGGGTCGCCCAGCAGGTCGGTGGCGGCCAGCGGGTCGGGCGGCGGTGCGTAGCGAGGGGATGTGTCGGTCTCGAACGCGGACTTCAGCTCGTCGGCCGTGCGGCTGGTGCCGGCGACCCGCTGCAGCGGGTAAACCACGTCGCTGTTCCAGTAGGTGTCGAAGATCGCTGCCGACTCCCGAACCACCGGGCCGGCCATGAGCACTTCGAAGTCGATGAAGTTCGCGCTCTCGCTGCGCAGGAAATATTCGTCGGCGAGGTTGCGGCCGCCGGCGATGGCCATGGCGCCGTCGGCCACGAACAGCTTGTTGTGCATGCGGTGGTTGAGCCGCCGGAAATCGCCGAAGAACTCCAACCATCGGCCCGACGAGTGGTCGCGCAGGTTGACGAAGGGGTTGAACAGGCGAACTTCGGCGTTGGGCTCGGCGGCCAGGCCCAGCAGCAGGCGGTCCATGCCGGCCGTGTAGAAATCGTCGAGCAGCAGGCGCACGCGCACCCCGCGGCGCGCGGCGTTGCGCAACTCCCGCAGCAGGAGCCGGCCGGTCTTGTCGTTGCCCAGTTGGTAGGTCTGCACGTCGAGCGAAGACTGGGCGCGCCGAATCAGTTCCAGCCGCGCGTCGAGTGCGTAGGAGGCCTCGATCAGCGGCCGCAGGCTGGAGAGGCCGTCAGGCGGCGTGTTCAGGCTGATGGCGGCGCGGCCGAGCGCGGTGGCGGGGGAGGCTGCGATGGCCTGGCTCGGTAGTTCGGGCGTGCGCGGCGGTAGCCCGGCGCAGCCCGTCAGTGCAAGGGCGATCAGCAGCAGCACCGGTGCGCGCAACGCAGGAATCAGAAGGGCAATGAGCTTGTGCATGAGACCTGCCGGCACGGAGAAATGTGCCCGCGGCATCGTAGCCGCTCTGCCCCGCGCCGAGGACGCAAATGCGCAACGCAACCCCCTTTGCCGCGCTTGGGGATTGGACAAATTGAGATTTTTTACCTACTAAAATGAGAATGCTTCTTAATTGACATTTGATAAACGCTTGGAGTGAGGCTGGAATGAAGAGGATGTTGGCGCGGCGGAGAGCCGCCTCGGTGCTGGTGGGATGCATGGCCGTTTACATGCAACACCAGGTGTTGGCGCAGACGGGAGCCCAGGGTTCGCTGCCGGAAGTGCGGGTCGATGCGAATGCAGAAGCTGAAACCGCCACGACGCCCGTCATCGGCTATCGCGCGAAAAATGCCGTCACCGCCACCAAGACCGACACGCCACTGTCCGAAACGCCGCAATCCGTCACCGTCGTGACGCGCGACCAGATCGTCGACCAGGGCGCGAACAACCTGCAGGACGCGCTCAACTACGCCGCCGGTGTGCGCTCCGACGCCTACGGCCTCGACTCTCGGACCGACTCCGTGCGCGTGCGCGGCGCCTACCCCGACGTCTATCTCGATGGCCTGCGCCAGGCCTACGGCTACTACACCAGCACCACCCGCACCGACCCCTACACGCTGGAGCGGCTCGAAGTGCTGCGTGGCCCCTCGGGCATGCTGTTCGGCGCCGGCACGGCCGCGGGCGTGGTCAACATGGTCAGCAAGCGGCCGCTGCAGGAGGCCCAGCGCGAAGTGGGCGTGCAGTTCGGCAGCTTCGGCCGCAGGCAGATCCAGGCCGACCTGACCGGTCCGCTCAATGCCGACGGTTCCCTGTCGTACCGGTTGATCGCCTTGCAGCGCAAGTCCGACACCCAGGTCGACTACGTGCCCGACGACCGCAGCCTGATCGCCCCCTCGCTCACCTGGCGGCCCAGCGCGGCGACCTCGCTCACGCTGCAAGGCCTGTGGCAAAAGGACAAGAGCGGCAGCAGCTCGCAGTTCCTGCCGTGGGAGGGCACGCTGCTGCCGAACCCCAACGGGCGCCTGCCGGGCAGCCGCTTCATCGGCGAACCGGGCGACTTCTACAACAGCGAGCGCAAGACCTTCGGCTGGCTGTTCGAGCACAAGTTCAACGACAACTGGACCGTGCGGCAGAACTTCCGCTACGCGCAGAACGAAAACGCCAACCAGTACCACTATGGCGCCGCGTTCAGCGGGTTCGACAGCTGGTCCAGCGATCCGATCTTCAAGCGCGTGCTGGGCCGCTACTTCGACAACCAACTGACCCTCAACCGCACCCAGACGCTGGACAACCACATCGAGGGCCATTTCCAGACCGGCGCCCTCAAGCACACGCTGCTGGTGGGCGCGGATTTCGCGCGCCAGCGCGAGAACGTCTGGAGCGGCACCAATGTCGACACCATCGACGTCTACGCGCCGGTCTATGGCCATCGCGACGTGCCCGACGCCACCGCGCTGCCGCGCACGCGCCAGCGCCAGACGGGCATCTACCTGCAGGACCAGATCAAGCTGGACAACTTGATCTTCGTGGCGGGCCTGCGCCACGACCGGGCCTCCTCCAGCGCCGTCGGCAGCGACGAGCAGAAGAGCAGCGCCACCACCAAGCGCCTGGGCGTGATGTACGCGTCGCCTTCGGGCTGGTCGCCGTATGTGAGCTACAGCGAATCGTTCACGCCGCAGTCGCCGCGCCAGGGGCGCATCTTCACGCCGCTGCGCGGCGAGCAGTGGGAAGTGGGCGTGAAGTACGAGCCCAAGGATCGTGCCTTGGCTTTCAGCGCCGCGGTGTACGACCTGCGTGAGAAGAACCAGGTCGTCGAAGAGCAGCCGAACGTGTTCTCGCAGCGCGGCCTCACCAAGACCAAGGGCGTGGAGCTCGAAGCCAAGGGCTCGATCGGCCGCGACCTCGACCTGATCGCGCACTACAACTACATCGATGCCGACGCACTGATCGAAGGCCTGCCCAAGCACCAGGCAAGTGTCTGGGCCAAGTACAGGTTTTCCATTGGCGACATGAACGGCTTCTCGGCCGGCGCCGGCGTGCGCGCGATGAGCTCGTTCCGCGACGGCACGGGCCCCCGCATTCCGGGCGTTGTGCTGGCCGACCTGGTGTTCGCCTACGACACCGCAAGCTGGCGCTATGCGCTCAACATCAACAACGTGACGGACAAGAAGTACTTCTCTACCTGCCTGTCGCGCGGTGACTGTTGGTACGGTTCGCGCCGCAACATCGTCGCGAGCGCCACCTACCGCTTCTAGACTTCGCCTTCAACCCACACAGCCGCAACGACATGAACAGCCGAAAGATCAAGACCTGGGCCTGGGTGCACAAGTGGAGCAGCCTCGTGTGCACGGTGTTCATGCTGCTCCTGTGCGTCACTGGCCTGCCGCTGATCTTTCATCACGAGATCGGGCATCTCCTGGGCACCGAGGTCGAGGCCCCGAAGATGCCGGCCAACACGCCGCGCATCAGCCTGGACAAGGTGCTGGACATCGCCAAGGCCAAGCACCCCGACCGGGTGGTGCAGTTCGCCTCGCAGCCCGAGGACGACGACGGCCTGTGGTTCGTCACGCTCACGCCCACGCCCGCGCCCACGGAAGACTTCAAGTCGGTCGCGGTCGACGCGCGCACGGGCGTGGTGCTGGCGCAGCCCAAGTTCGACGAAGGCTTCATGTATGTGATGTTCAAGCTGCACGTCGACCTCTTCGCGGGGCTTCCCGGCAAGCTGTTCCTGGGCTTCATGGGTCTCCTGCTGCTGGTGGCGATCGTCTCGGGCGTGGTGCTGTATTCGCCCTTCATGCGCAAGCTCGACTTCGGCACCGTGCGGCGCGAGAAGCGCCCGCGCCTGAAGTGGCTCGACCTGCACAACCTGCTGGGCATCGTCACGTTGGTGTGGCTGTTCGTGGTGGGCTCCACCGGCATGATCAACACGTGGGCCGACCTGGTCATCAAGTACTGGCAGTACGACCAACTCAGCACCTTGCTCGCGCCCTACAAGGATCAGCCGACCGTGGCGGTGGCCGAGCGCGGCTCGGTGCAGCGCTCGATGGACGAGGCCATGCAGCGCGCGCCGGGTACGAAGCTGTCGTTCATCGCGTTCCCCGGCACGGCGTTCTCGAGCCCGCACCACACGACATTTTTCCTGCGCGGCAACGAGCCCTTCACATCGAAGCTGCTGCAGCCGGTACTGGTCGATGCCAAGACCACGGAGGTGACGGCGGCGCCCAAGATGCCGTGGTACCTCACGGCGTTGCTCGTATCGCAGCCGCTGCATTTCGGCGACTACGGCGGCATGCCGATGCAGATCCTCTGGGCCTTGCTCGACATCGCGACCATCATCGTGCTGGGCAGCGGGCTCTACCTGTGGCTCAAGCGCGGCAAAACCATGCCGGCAAAAACGCTTGCGGCTTCGCCTGCCTCGGAGCGCGCGCCGCCCACGGCATCGGGCGCGCAGCCCGACCCGGCACCGGCCATGAAGGTGCAGGCATGACAACGCACCACAAGACACCGCACCAGTCGTTCTGGCGCATGTGGGGATGGCCGATCGTGCTCGGCGTGCTGACGACCATCGGCCTGATCTCCGCGCTGTTCAGCGACGGCGGCTTCGGCGACATGCTGGCCTGGGTCGCACTCGGCATTCCGGTCGTCGTGTGCGCCTGGTACGGCTGGCGCCGCGCGCCGGCGGACTGACCTCGCCGGGTCCGTTGCCTGGCGCCGGTCGGGTTCCCGATAGGCAGGGCGCTCGTCGCACCGACGCAGAATCGGTGCAATGACCGCCGCATTCGCCACCACCTTTCGCCTGTTGATCCTGGGCGTTCCCTTCGCCGCACACGCCCAACAGCAGGAGCTTCCAGCCGAAACGGCGAAGGGCCAACTGCGAGAGGTCACCGTTTCCACGCCGCGCGGAGAGGTGGCACCCTTCAACGTCCCCGGCTCGGTCGACCGCATTGACGGTACAGAGATGCGCGACAGCCGCCTGCAGGTCAATCTCTCCGAAAGCCTCGGCGCCGTACCGGGGCTGCAGGTGCAGAACCGGCTGAACTACGCGCAGGACCTGCAACTGTCGATCCGCGGCTTCGGCGCGCGCTCGACCTTCGGCGTACGCGGCGTGCGGCTCTACGTCGATGGCATTCCGGCCACCTTGCCCGACGGGCAAGGGCAGACGTCGAACATCGACATCGGTTCGGTCGATCGCGTGGAGGTGTTGCGCGGGCCGTTCTCGGCGCTCTATGGCAACTCTTCGGGCGGCGTGGTGCAGGCCTTCACTGCATCGGGCGAAGGCGCACCGCGTCTTTCGTATTCCGTGGCCGGCGGCAGTTTCGGCACTTGGCGCCAGTCGATGCAGATCAGCGGCTCGCAGGGCGCGGTCGACTACCTGCTGGGCGCGAGCCGATTCCACACCGACGGCTGGCGCGAGCACAGCGCCGCGCGGCGCGACATCGCCAACGGCAAGCTGGGCATTGCGCTGGACAACGGCGACAAGCTCACGCTCCTGCTCAACAGCGTGCGCATCGACGCGCAGGACCCGCTGGGCCTGACCGCCGACCAGTACGCGCGAGCGCCCCGCAACGCGCCACTCGCGACGCAGTACGACACGCGCAAGACGGTCGAACAGACGCAGCTCGGCCTGCTCTACGAGCGGCGCATCGACGCGACGCAGGGGCTGCGCCTCATGGTTTACGGCGGCGAGCGCAAGACGACCCAGTACCAGTCGATCCCGTCCTCGGCGCAGCAGAGCCCGCTGCATGCGGGCGGCGTGATCGATCTCTCGCGGCAGTACGGCGGCGTCGATGTGCGCTGGACCGCCGCGCTGCAACTGGCGGACCGGCCGCTCGACGTGGTGGCGGGCCTTGGCTACGACAGCCTGCGCGAACGCCGCCGCGGCTACGAGAACTACCTCGGCAGCGTCGCGAACCCGTTGCTGGGCGTGCAGGGGCGCCTGCGCCGCAGCGAGCGCAACGAGGTCTGGAATCTCGATCCTTACGCGCAGGCCACCTGGCGCTTCACCGACCGCTGGACGCTCGAGGCCGGCGTGCGCCGCAGCAGCGTGCACTTCGCATCGAACGACCGCTACATCGTGGGCGCGAACCGCGACGACAGTGGCACCGCGCGCTACAGCAAGACGCTGCCGGTGGCGTCGCTGCGCTATCAGGCGACGCCAGACCTCGCGCTCTACGGCTCCATCGGCCGCGGGTTCGAGACGCCGACGCTCAATGAGCTCTCGTACCGCTCGGGCGGCGCGAGTGGCCTCAACTTCGCGCTGCGGCCATCGGTCAACGACAGCATCGAGCTGGGCGCGAAGGCGCGGCTCGCTGGCGGGCTGCTGACGGCGGCGCTGTTCCAGACGCGCACGCGCGACGAGATCGTGACCGACACCAACGTCGGCGGCCGCGCCACTTTCCAGAACGCGGGACGCACACGGCGCAACGGCTTCGAGCTCGGCTGGCAGCACGAGACGTCGAACCACTGGCGCACGCAGCTGGCCTACACATGGCTCGATGCGACGTACCGCGATGCCTTCTGCTCGCCGTCGCCCTGTGCGGCAGCCAACACGGTGGCGGGCGGCAACCGCATTCCGGGCATCGCGCGGCAGTCGCTGTTCGCATCGCTGGGCTGGGTGCCGCCCGAGGGTTGGCGCGCCGGTGTCGAGATGCGCGCGCTCGGGCGTATCCAGGCGAACGACGTCAACACCGCGAGCGCGCCGGGCTATGCCGTCGCGGCGCTGTATGCGGGCTACCTGAAGAAATGGGAGCGTTGGGAATTCAACGCCTTCGCGCGTGTCGACAACCTGTTCGACCGGCGCTACGTGGGCTCGGTCATCGTCAACGAAGGCAATGCGCGCTATTACGAGCCCGCGCCGGGCCGTAACTGGACGGTGGGCCTGAGCGGTGCTTACCGCTTCTGACGACCCACCGTCTTTTTCTATCTCTCTACTTACTTGAGGCCGGCTGCTGCGCGCAGTGCGGGCGCTTGCGTCGTCGCTTCCCAGGTGAACTCGGGCTCTTCGCGGCCGAAGTGGCCGTAGGCGGCGGTCTTCTGGTAGATCGGGCGCAGCAGGTCGAGCATCTGGATGATGCCCTTCGGGCGCAGGTCGAAGTGCTCGCGCACGAGTTCGGCGATCTTCTCGTCGGGGATGAGGCCGGTGCCCTCGGTGTAGACCGTGATGTTCATCGGCTCGGCCACGCCGATCGCGTAGGCCACCTGGATCTGGCACTGGCGCGCAATGCCGGCGGCCACGATGTTCTTGGCCACGTAGCGCGCGGCATAAGCGGCCGAGCGGTCGACCTTCGACGGGTCCTTGCCCGAGAACGCGCCGCCGCCGTGCGGGCAGGCGCCGCCGTAGGTGTCGACGATGATCTTGCGGCCGGTGAGGCCGCAGTCGCCCTGCGGG
>Ga0163161_10002510_pt1 | contig 13095 bp, 10 predicted proteins | sample S45metaG_FD_129847 | JGI IMG/M metagenome (GOLD analysis project Ga0163161, IMG submission 129847) | Switchgrass rhizosphere microbial communities from Kellogg Biological Station, Michigan, USA - S4-5 metaG | ecosystem: Host-associated > Plants > Roots > Rhizosphere > Soil | place: USA... | reverse complement strand
CGCATCGGATCGGTCACCTGGAAGTACAGGATGCCGTCGACCTGCAGCTGCGTGTTGTCGCGCGTGATGCAGATCTGGCTCGGCACGTCGAGCGGGATTTCCTTCAGGCTGTGCTTGTAGGCCACCCGGTCGATGAACGGGATCAGGAAGTTGGGGCCGGGCGTCATGGTGCCGTGGTACTTGCCCAGACGCTCGCGCACCCAGGCGTTCTGCTGCGGCACGAACTTGACCGACTGGCTGATGAAGATGATCGCAATGACCAGGATGATGAGGGGGACCGAAAATTCCATGGTGCTCTTCCTTGTTCCGAGTTCTTGAGTTCTGACTGACTAGATCTTGTCGACGACGAGACGGCTGCCGACCACCTCGACCACGCGGTGCTCGCCCGTCGAAGGCGCATGCCCCGCGCGCTGCACGACGGTCCATTGGGCGCCGCGGTAGCGCACGGTGGCGGTGCCGTCGGAGTTCCATGCATCGACCTGCACGCTCTCGCCGATGTCGAGATTCACGTCGCGGTTGGTGCTGGCGTCTGCTGCCCGCGGGCGATTGCGCTGGATCGAGTACCAGACCAGCACGGCACCCACGCCGATCACTGCCGCAACGATCAATTGAGTGATGGTGCCGAAGCCCAGGTGTGCCGCGATGGCAGCTGCCGCGAAGCCGGCGGCCAGCAGGAGCAGGTAGACCGTGCCCGAGAGCAGCTCGACCACGATTGCAGCTCCCGCGATCAGCCACCAGATGGTGGAATTCGACATGAAAACTCCTCTTTTTTGCTTGTTCGATGCGCGCCATTCTGAGGCATACGGCGCCATGCGCTTGCCTCACGTAGGGGTACTGGCCCCAGAGGAGTGCCTCATGCGGCCATCGCTCGAATGTCTTGCACCAGGCTGACCGAATTCTTCATCTGAATTCCGTACACTTCGCGCCTCATTGCCTGTCCGGAGCCCCGCTCATGAAATTTCGCTTTCCCATCGTCATCATCGACGAGGACTTCCGCTCCGAAAACACTTCGGGCCTCGGCATTCGCGCGCTCGCGCAGGCCTTCGAAAGCGAGGGCTTCGAGGTGCTGGGCGTCACGAGCTACGGCGACCTGAGCCAATTCGCGCAGCAGCAAAGCCGCGCCAGTGCCTTCATCCTGTCGATCGACGACGAGGAATTCACGGTCGGCCCCGACCTCGATCCGGCCGTGCTGAACCTGCGCACCTTCATCGGTGAGGTGCGGCGCAAGAACGCGGACGTGCCCATCTACATCTACGGCGAGACGAAAACCGCGCGCCACATTCCGAACGACATCCTGCGCGAGCTCCACGGCTTCATCCACATGTTCGAGGACACGCCGGAGTTCGTGGCGCGCCACATCATCCGCGAGGCCAAGAGCTATCTGGAGGGCGTGCAGCCGCCGTTCTTCAGGGCGCTGATCGACTATGCGGAAGACGGCTCGTACTCCTGGCACTGCCCGGGCCACTCGGGCGGCGTGGCTTTTCTCAAGAGCCCGGTGGGCCGGATGTTCCATCAGTTCTTCGGCGAGAACATGCTGCGCGCCGACGTCTGCAACGCGGTGGAAGAGCTCGGCCAGCTGCTGGACCACACCGGCCCGGTGGCGGCCAGCGAGCGCAACGCGGCTCGCATCTTCAATGCCGACCATTGCTTCTTCGTGACCAACGGCACCAGCACCAGCAACAAGATGGTGTGGCACCACACGGTGGCGCCAGACGACGTGGTGGTGGTCGACCGCAACTGCCACAAGTCGATCCTGCACGCGATCATCATGACTGGCGCGATTCCGGTGTTCATGAAGCCCACGCGCAACCACTTCGGCATCATTGGCCCGATTCCCAAGAGCGAGTTCGAGCAGAGCGCCATCAAGGCCAAGATCAAGGCCAATCCGCTGCTGGCCGACGTGGACCACGAGAAGGTCAAGCCGCGCGTGATGACGCTCACCCAGTCGACCTACGACGGCGTGATCTACAACACCGAGACCATCAAGAACATGCTCGACGGCTACGTCGACACGCTGCACTTCGACGAGGCCTGGCTGCCGCACGCCGCCTTCCACCCGTTCTACGGCGCCTATCACGCGATGGGCAAGCGCCGCGTGCGTCCGAAGGAATCGCTGGTGTTCGCCACGCAGTCCACCCACAAGCTGCTGGCCGGCATCAGCCAGGCCAGTCACGTGCTCGTGCAGGACTCGCAGAATCGCGCGCTCGACCGCGACCTCTTCAACGAGGCCTACCTGATGCACTCGTCCACCAGCCCGCAGTACGCGATCATCGCGAGCTGCGACGTGGCCGCCGCGATGATGGAGCCGCCCGGCGGCACCGCGTTGGTGGAGGAGAGCATCCTCGAGGCGCTCGACTTCCGCCGCGCCATGCGCAAGGTCGAGGAAGAGTTCGGCAAGGACGAGTGGTGGTTCAAGGTCTGGGGCCCCGAAAAGCTCGTCGACGAAGGCATCGGCCGCGCCGACGACTGGATCATGAAGGGCGAGAAGGACGGAAAGCCCAAGAACAAGAAGAGCCCGCGCAACTGGCACGGCTTCGGCGACCTGGCCGATGGCTTCAACATGCTCGACCCGATCAAGTCGACCATCGTGACGCCGGGCTTGGACCTCGAGGGCAACTTCGCGGAGACCGGCATTCCCGCGAGTGTGGTGACCAAGTTCCTCGCCGAGCACGGCGTGATCGTCGAGAAGACCGGCCTTTACAGCTTCTTCATCATGTTCACCATCGGCATCACCAAGGGCCGTTGGAACACGCTGCTCACGGCGCTGCAGCAGTTCAAGGATGACTACGCGCGGAACCAGCCGATGTGGCGCATCCTTCCCGAGTTCTGCCAGCAGCACCCGGGCTACGAGCGCCTGGGCCTGCGCGACCTGTGCCAGCACATCCACCAGCTCTACGCCCGCTACGACGTGGCGCGCCTGACGACCGAGATGTACCTGAGCGATCTCACGCCGGCCATGAAACCGAGCGACGCCTTCGCCCACATCGCGCACAGGAAGACCGAGCGCGTGGAAATCGACGAACTCGAAGGCCGCATCACGACCAGCCTGATCACGCCGTACCCGCCGGGCATTCCGCTCCTGATTCCGGGCGAAGTGTTCAACAAGAAGATCGTCGACTACCTGAAGTTCTCGCGCGAATTCAACCTGCAGTGCCCGGGTTTCGAGACCGACATCCACGGTCTCGTGGCGCGCGTCGACGAGACGGGCAAGAAGCGCTACTACGCCGACTGCGTGCGCAGGGCCGGCTGATCGCGTTCAGGAGTGCGGGGCGTCTTCGCGCACCCGCATGAAGCGCGCGAACCGCGGCAGGCCGCTGGCATTCGTGCCATTGAAGCGGTAGGTGACCCAGGCGCCGATGGCGGGCGGGTTCTCGCGCTCGGCATCGGTCAGGCCGGAGCCAAGCTTGAAGCGCTTGCCATCGGGCGTCTCGACGACCAGGGCGCCGAGCCGGTGGCTGTTGCGGCCCTTGCCGGTCACGTGGCCGACCACGCGGGCCTCGGCATCGTCGTAGGGCTTGACCTTGAGCAGATCGTTGTTGCGCTCGCCGCGGTAGAGCGAGCTGCCACGGTGCAGCATCAAGCCTTCGCCGCCCATCTTCACCGTCTTGTCGAGCAGGGCCTGCAGCTCGGCGTGCGTGGTGGCGCGTTCCTGCGGCACGAGCACGACCCACGGCGCGTCGGTGATCGGGAGCAGCTTGCGCAGTGCCGCCAAACGGGCGGTGAAGTCGCCGGGCTGCGCCGGCATGTCGAAGACCATGAAGCGCATCTCGCGCCAGGCGACGTCGTTCGGCGTCTGGCTGCGTGCGGTGGAGACCGCATGCGAGAAGCGACCGCGACCCGCCCACAACTCGCCGTCGAGCGGTTGCTTGGGCAGCGACGCGATGAACCACGCGGGTGCCGCGACGGGCTCGCCGCCGCGCGTCCAGAGCTGCTTGCCATCCCAGTAGCCGCGCACGCCGTCGTATTTCTCGCTGACCCAGTAATCGGCCAGCGACATGCCGGGACGGTAGACGTCGGCCAGCATCAGCGAGGGCGCGGCGTTGCGCGCAAGCGCCGGTCGGACCAGGGCCAGGCCCAGGGTCGCGAGCAAAAGGGAGCGTCGGTTCAGCACGATGCTATGGAATGAATAGCGGGATAGCGAAAAACGGCCGCAGGGCGGCCGCTTGCCGGGTCCAACGGACCTTATTCGGCCATGCCCCCGACGACGTTGCTGAAGCCGCCGTCCACGTAGGTGATCTCGGCCGTCACGCCGCTCGCCAGGTCGCTCAGCAGGAAAGCGGCGACGTTGCCCACTTCCTCGATCGTCACGTTGCGGCGGATCGGCGAGGCGTCGGCCACGGCTGCCAGCATCTTGCCGAAGCCCTTGATGCCGCTTGCGGCCAGCGTCTTGATCGGGCCGGCGCTGATACCGTTCACCCGCATGCCCTTCGGGCCGAGCGACGAGGCGGTGTAGCGCACCGAGGCTTCGAGCGAGGCCTTGGCCAGGCCCATGGTGTTGTAGTTGGGCAGCGCCCGTTCGGCGCCCAGGTAGGTCAGCGTGAGCAGGGCCGACTTGTCATTGAGGAAGGGCAGGGCCGCCTTGGCCATGGCCGGGAAGCTGTAGGCGCTGATGTCGTGCGCGATCCTGAAGCCTTCGCGCGAGAGGCCGTCGAGGAAGTCGCCGGCGATGGCTTCGCGCGGGGCGAAGCCGATGCTGTGGACGAAGCCGTCGAACTTGGGCCAGGTCTGGGCGAGGTCGGCGAAGAGCTTGTCGATCTGGGCGTCGTCGCCAACGTCGCAATCAAAAATCAGGCTCGAGCCGAAGTCTGCGGCATATTCGGTGATACGGTCCTTGAATCGTTCGCCGACATAACTGAAGGCGAGCTCCGCGCCTTGTTCGTGGCACGCCTTGGCGATGCCGTAAGCGATCGAGCGATTGCTCAACACACCGGTGATCAACAGTTTTTTGCCGGAAAGAAAGCCCATGAAATTGCCTTGTGAAAATCTTGGGCAGAATTCTCGCATGCGGTTTCTCTGGGTCGGTTGGTTGTTGGTGTGTGCGGTTCCCGCGTGGGCCGCGCATGGATATGCACTTTGGGACGACCTGAAGTACGCCCCCGGCTTCACCGCCTTCGACTACGTCAACCCCGATGCGCCCAAGGGCGGCGAGCTGCGACTGGTCAGCAATCTGCGCGTTTCCACCTTCGACAAGTACAACCCGTTCACCATCAAGGGCTCGGCACCGGCTTACCTCGACAGCCTGATCTTCGAGACGCTGCTGGCCGGCTCGATGGATGAAACCGCTTCCGGCTACGGCCTGCTGGCAGAGGACGTGGCGGTAGCACCCGATCGCCGCAGCGTGACCTTTCGCCTCCGGCCTGAGGCGAAGTTCCACAACGGCAAGCCGGTCGAGGCGGCCGATGTGAAGCACAGCTACGACACGCTGATCGGCCCCTTCACCTCGCCGGGCTACAAGACGCTGCTGCAGGAGGTCGACGGTGCCGACGTGATCGATGCGCGCACCATCCGGTTTCGCTTCAAGACCCCGAACCGCGAATTGCCGCTCACCGTGGGCAGCTTGCCGGTCTTCAGCCGCGATTGGGGCATGGAGAACGGCAAGGCCAAGCCGTTCGACCAGGTGGTGATGGACATCCCCATCGGCAGCGGTGCCTACAAGATCGGGCCGGTGCGTTTCGGAAAAGACATCACGTATGTGCGCGACCCGGGCTACTGGGGCCGCAACCTTGCGGTGAATCGTGGCAGCTACAACTTCGATCGCATCACCGTCAAGATCTACAAGGACAACACGGCCCGCCTCGAGGCGCTGAAGGCAGGCGAGTTCGACATGATGAGCTTCTACTCGGCCGGCGACTGGGCGCGGCGGGTGACTGGCAAGCGCTTCGACACCGGCGAACTCATCAAGCACGAGTTCCAGCACAAGAAGCCCGCGGGCTTCCAGAGCTACGTGCTCAACAGCCGCCGGGACAAGCTCAAGGATCCGCGCGTGCGCGAGGCGCTCGGGCTGGCCCTGGACTACGAATGGATGAACCGCCAGATGTTCTACGGCGGCTATCCGCGTGTGAAGGACCTGTTCGGCAACACCGACTGCGAAGCGCAGGGCCTGCCTTCGGCGGAGGAAAAGGCCCTGCTGGAACGCTGGCGCGGCAAGATTCCCGACGCCAGCTTCGGCCCGATGTACGTGCCACCCACGACCGAGGGCGCGGACCAGTCGCTGCGCAACAACCTGCGCCGTGCGCGCGAGTTGCTCAAGGAGGCCGGCTGGGAGTACCGCGACGGCGCGCTGCGCAACGCCAAGGGCGAGGCCATGGCGCTGGAGTACCTCGACAGCAAGGAGGGCGGTGTGCGCACGGTGTCGCCGTGGGTCCGCAACCTCGAGAAGCTCGGCATCACGCTCAATTTCTCGTCCGTCGATTTCGCGCTTTACCAGGAGCGGTTGGACCGATTCCAGTTCGACATCACCACCATCAATTTCCCCGGCACCAACAACCCGGGCCAGCAACTGCTTGAAATCTTCGGCAGCAAGGCCGCCAAGACGGAGAGCTCGGGCAACTACATGGGCGTGTCCACGCCAGCCGTCGATGCCTTGCTCAAGGACATCGTCGATGCCGACACCAAGGCCGAGCTGCTGCCTGCTTGCCGGGCGCTGGACCGGGTCATCATGCACAGCCACTACCTGATTCCCCAGTGGACGCTGAGCTCGCACCGCGTCGTGTACGACGACTGGCGCCTGGCGTTCAAGGCGCCGATGCCGTCCTACGCCGCGGCCGAGGGGTGGATCATGGGCACCTGGTGGGCCAAGCCGCCGAAGAAGCCATAGAAGAGAAAGAACGCCGCCAATGCTCTCCTATGTTCTCAAACGACTGCTGCTGTTCATTCCCACGCTGCTGGGCGTGCTGCTGGTTACTTTCCTCGTCATTCAGTTCGTGCCCGGCGGGCCGGTAGAGCAATACCTGGCCGAAGCGAAAACCGCAGGCGTCGGTGGCGGAGGCGGTGGCTTCGAGTCGGGCGGCGGCTCCTACCGGGGCAACCAGGGCGTCGATCCCAAGCGCCTGGAACAGATCAAGGCGCTGTACGGCTTCGACAAGCCGCCTCACGAGCGCCTTTGGCAGATGCTCGGGCAGTTCGTGCGCTTCGACCTGGGCAAGAGCTTCTTCCAGAACAAGGATGTGTGGACGCTGATCCTCGAGAAGCTGCCCGTATCGATCAGCCTCGGCCTCTGGACCTTCTTCATCAGCTACGGCGTGGCAGTGCCACTGGGCGTGGCCAAGGCGGTGCGTGCCGGTTCGCGCTTCGACCTCATCACCACGCTGATCGTGCTGATCGGCTATGCCATTCCCGGCTTCGTGCTTGGCGTGGCGCTGCTTGTGATCTTCGGGGGGCAACTGCAGTGGTTCCCGCTGCGAGGGCTGACTTCCTCGAATTGGGATGAACTGAGCTGGGGCGCTCGCATCGTCGACTACCTCTGGCACATCACGTTGCCTGTCACGGCCATGGTGCTCGGCAGCTTCGCGGTGACGGCCATGCTGACCAAGAACTCGTTCCTCGAGGAGATTCGCAAGCAGTACGTGCTGACCGCGCGCGCCAAGGGGCTGGGCGAGCGGCAGGTGCTCTGGAAGCATGTGTTCCGCAATGCGCTCATTCCCATCATCACCGGGCTGCCGGCGGCGTTCATCGGCTCGTTCTTCGCGGGATCGCTGCTCATCGAGACGCTGTTCTCGCTCGACGGGCTGGGCCTCTTGGGTTACGAAAGCGTGATCCGCCGCGACTATCCCGTGGTGCTGGGCACCCTCTACATCTTTACGCTGATCGGCCTGGTGACCAAGCTGATCTCCGATCTCTGCTACGTCTGGGTGGACCCGCGTGTCAAATTCGACTGAGACGGCCCCGCACATCTCGCCCGGCCGCCGCGCCTGGATGCGCTTCAAGCGCAACCGGCTCGGGTACTGGAGCCTGGTGCTTTTCACGTTGATGGTGGTGCTGAGCCTCTTTGCCGAGGTGCTGTCCACCGACAAGCCGCTCGTCGTGCGCTATCAGGGCCAGACCTATTTCCCCGTGCTGCGCGACTATTCCGAGAAGACCTTCGGGGGCGACTTCGAAACGCCGGCCGACTACCTCGACCCCTTCATCCGCGACCGGATCACCGCCGGCGACAACTGGGCGGTCTTCGCGCCCAATACCTATGGTGCCAAGACGCTGAACTATTTCGCGAAGGCGCCGAGCCCGGCGGCGCCATCGGCCGACAACTGGCTCGGCACCGACGACCGCGGCCGTGACCTGTTGGCCCAGCTGATCTACGGCTTTCGCGTGAGTGTGCTGTTCGCGCTTGCACTCACGGTCATCGGCACGGTGCTAGGGGTGGCGGCTGGCGCGGTGCAGGGCTACTTCGCAGGGAGGATCGACCTCGCGTTCCAGCGCTTCATCGAGATCTGGAGCTCGATGCCGGAGCTCTACCTGCTGATCATCTTCAGCGCCATCTTCAAGCCGAGCGTGACGCTGCTGCTCATCCTGCTGAGCCTGTTTGGCTGGATGGCCCTGTCCGACTACGTGCGCGCCGAGTTCCTGCGCAACCGCCAGATGGACTACGTGCGTGCTGCCCGCGCGCTCGGTGTGAGCAACCTGCAGATCATGTGGCGCCACATCCTGCCCAACAGCATGGTGCCCGTCGTCACCTTCCTGCCGTTCCGCATGAGCGCGGCGATCCTGGCGCTGACCTCGCTCGACTTCCTCGGCCTCGGGGTGCCGCCGGGCACGCCGTCGCTGGGCGAATTGCTCAATCAGGGCAAGTCGAGCATCGACGCCTGGTGGATCTCGCTCTCCACCTTCGGCGTGCTGGTCGTCACGCTCATGCTGCTGACCTTCATGGGCGACGCGCTGCGCGATGCGCTCGATCCGCGGAAGGCTGACAAGTGAACGAAACGACAGCAAGAAATCAGCCTTTGGTCGATGTGAAAGGCCTGCGCGTCGCGTTCAGCGGCAAGGAGGTCGTGCACGGCATCGACTTCCAGATCGCCGCGGGCGAAAAACTCGCGCTGGTAGGCGAGTCCGGCTCGGGCAAGACGGTCACGGCGCTCTCGCTGCTTCGCCTGGTACAGAACGCCGACCTCGCGGGCTTCGCAAGGCTCTTTGGCCCCGAACCCTCGCAGGGCGCGCGCGACCTTCTCTCGATTCCAGAGCGCGAGCTGCGCGGCATCCGTGGCAAGGAGATCGCGATGATCTTCCAGGAGCCGATGACCGCGCTCAACGCGCTCTACAGCGTGGGCGACCAGATCGCCGAGGTGCTGGAGCTGCACGAGGGGCTGTCCGCCCGCGCGGCGCAGGCAGCGGCCGTCCAGCTGCTGGCCGACACGGGCATTCCAGAGCCGGCGCGGCGGGCGAGGTCGTTCCCGCACCAGCTGTCTGGCGGCCAGCGCCAGCGCGCCATGATCGCGATGGCGCTCGCCTGCAAGCCGCGCCTCTTGCTGGCCGACGAGCCGACCACCGCGCTCGACGTCACGGTGCGCGCGCAGATCCTAGAGCTGCTCGCCGAGTTGCAGCGCAAGTACGGCATGGCCGTGCTGCTGATCACCCACGACCTGAATCTCGTGCGCCGTTTTGCCGACCGCGTGGCGGTGATGGAGAACGGCCACATCGTCGAGCACGGCGCCGTAGCCACCGTGTTCGATGCCCCGCAGCACGCCTACACACGGAAGCTGATCGACAGCCATCCGGAGCGCGACGTGGCGGCGGTGGCGGCGCGGGCCGATGCCGCACCGGTGCTCGAAGCCAAGGCCTTGCGAGTGAGTTATCCGGTGCCGAGGCCGGGCTTTGCCGGGTGGTTCCGCAAGGGGGAATTCATTGCGGTGCAGGGCGCCGATTTCCGCATCGTGCCGGGCGAAACGCTGGGTGTGGTCGGCGAGTCGGGCTCGGGCAAGTCGACGCTGGCGCTCGCGGCTCTCGGGCTGCTGAAGCATCGGGGCGAGCTGAAGGTGGACGGCAAGGGGTGGGCGGTCGATCGCGCATCGGACCTGGCGCTTCGCCGCACGATGCAGGTGGTGTTCCAGGACCCGTTCTCCTCGCTCTCGCCGCGCATGACGGTCGAGCAGATCGTGGGGGAGGGGCTGCGCGTCCACGCGCCGGAACTCGATACGAAGGCGCGCAGGGCTCGCTCGCTCACTGCGCTGGCGGACGTGGGGCTGACCGAGGCGCAGTTTCCCGCGCTGCTCGACCGCTATCCGCACGAGTTCTCGGGCGGCCAGCGGCAGCGGCTGGCGATCGCGCGCGCCTTGATCGTCGATCCGCAACTGCTGGTGCTCGACGAGCCGACCAGCGCGCTCGATGTGACGATCCAGAAGCAGGTGCTGGGCCTGTTGCAACGGCTGCAGCGCGAGCGGGGGCTGAGCTATTTGCTGATCACCCACGACGTCGAGGTGATCCGCGCCATGGCGCACCAGGTCATCGTGATGAAGGACGGGGCGATCCTCGAGACCGGGACGGTCGAGCGCGTGCTGGATGCGCCGGAGCATCCCTATACGCAGAAACTGGTGGCCGCTGCGCTGCTGGAATAGAACGAAAAGAGAAGAAGAATGTCGGTAAACGGACAGGACCGCCGCGGCGCCTGGCGTGCGGCGCTGGCCTGCATGGTCACGCTGGCGGTGGCGATGGGTCTCGGGCGATTCGCCTTCACGCCGATGCTGCCCATCATGCTGGGGGAGGGGAAACTCGAACTGGCCGGGGGCGGCGTGCTGGCGTCGCTCAATTACCTGGGCTACTTCCTTGGAGCGGTGAGCTGCGCGGCCATCGGGATCAAGGCGTCGACCATGGTCCGGGGCGGGCTGGCCGCGACGGCGGCACTGCTGATCGGCATGGGCCTGCTCCACAGCTTCACGGGCTGGGGCATCCTGCGGGCGGCGGCAGGTGTGATGAGCGCCTGGGTCTTCGTGTTCGCCTCGGGCTGGGGCCTGCGGCGGCTGGCCGAAACGAATTCGCCAATGCTGGCCGGCGTTATTTATACGGGGCCGGGGATCGGGATTGCCATGACTGGGCTGCTCGGTGGCGCCTTGGGGCGCTGGGGCTCGGAGGTGGGCTGGATCGGGCTGGGCTTGCTGGCCGTAGTGCTCATCGCGATCATCTGGCGTGTGTTCGATGACGGTGAAGCCGCGCAGGGCGGCGGCAGCACGAAGGCCGCTGTGTCAGCAGGCAGGGGGACGGCACCCGGCGCGGATCGCAGCGATGCGATCTGGCTGGTGGCGCTCTATGGGCTGGCGGGGTTCGGCTACATCATCACGGCCACCTTCCTGCCGGTGATTGCGCGCCAGGCGCTGCCCGATTCGTCCTGGCCCGATTTCTTTTGGCCGCTGTTCGGCGCGGCCATCATTCCGGGCGCCCTGATCGGCGCCCGCGCGCCCACCCATTGGGACAATCGGCTGCTGCTGGCGGCCGCCTATGCATTGCAGGCGCTGGGAGTGGTGCTTTCGGTGGCTTGGCCCACGATCGGCGGGTTTGCGCTGGGGAGCCTGCTGCTGGGCATGCCGTTCACTGCGATCACGCTTTTCGCGATGCGGGAGGCGCGCCGGCTGCGCGGCAATGCGGCGGCCGGGCTGATTGGCTATGCCACGGCGTCCTATGGAGTGGGGCAGATCATCGGCCCGCTATTCGCGGCGCCGCTGGCCCAGCGCACCGGCTCCTTCGAGCAGCCGCTCCTGGTCGCGGCGGCGGCGCTGGCACTCGGCGCGGTGCTGTTTGCAGTGGTCTGGTCGAAATCTCGCCGTCTGAATGCCGCCTGAGCACCAAAGCCCCTTCATTTATCACACGAATAGCATATAATTCGAGGCTCACGACCAAACGGGCGGGTACCAACCGCCCGTTTTTTTTGGTCTATCCATTCTTGATCATTCGTTACGTTCGCTGAGATTTCGGCATTCGCAGCATTCGCATTGGCGGATATCGCGAATTCGGCGAATTGAGTATTTAAAAGGCACCTTCGAACACGTGGCATTGCAGCAAATAGTGGAACAAACCGTGGCCGGTCTTGGCTACGACCTGGTCGAGATCGAGCGCTCGGCCGGGGGGCTGCTGCGCGTGACGATTGATTTGCCCTGGACGGCCCCCACCTCTGAAGCTGTGGCTGCAGGTGTGCCGGAGCCCTTCGTGACGGTCGAAGACTGCGAGAAGGTGACGCGGCAACTGCAGTTCGCGCTCGAGGTCGATGGTGTCGATTACAAGCGGCTCGAGGTGTCCTCGCCCGGTATCGACAGGCCGTTGCGCAACGAACAGGACTTCGAGCGTTTCGTGGGCGCGGTGATCGACGTCACGCTCAAGGCGCCCATGGGTGCGGCGGCTGCGGGTCAGGTGTCCGCCACCCGCAAGAAATTTCGCGGCACGCTGGAGCGTGCTGAAAAAGCAGAAGGGGCTGACGCAGCCCCGGGCTGGCAAATCGTCTGGAGCGATGCGCCCAAGCCCAAGCCGGGTCAAAAAGTGAGCAAGAAGCGCGCGCCTGCACCGTTGCATGCGCTGGGCTTCGCATTGGACGAGCTGCGCGATGCGCGGCTCGCGCCGATTGTGGATTTCAAGGGCCGCAAGGCCAAAACCCAACCGGGTTTTTCGGACATTGACGACGGAACGAACGTTCCTGACTGACAAGAGGAGTGGTGGCATGAATCGCGAAATGTTGATGTTGGTGGATGCGATCTCGCGCGAGAAGAACGTCGAACGTGACGTCGTCTTCGGCGCGGTCGAATCCGCACTGGCGCAAGCCACCAAGAAGCTCCATCAGGGCGATGTGGACATCCGCGTCGCCGTCGATCGCGACAGCGGCGACTACGAAACCTTCCGCCGCTGGCACGTCGTTCCCGACGAAGCCGGCCTGCAGTTGCCCGACCAGGAAATCCTCCTGTTCGAAGCCAAGGAAGAAATGTCGGATATCGAAGTCGGCGAGTACATCGAAGAAGCGGTGGACTCGGTGCCGATCGGCCGCATCGGCGCCATGGCCGCCAAGCAGGTCATCCTGCAGAAGATCCGCGACGCCGAGCGCGAGATGCTGCTCAACGACTTCATGTCGCGCGGCGACAAGATCTTCGTGGGCACCGTCAAGCGCCTGGACAAGGGCGACATCATCGT
>Ga0163161_10002509_pt1 | contig 13095 bp, 12 predicted proteins | sample S45metaG_FD_129847 | JGI IMG/M metagenome (GOLD analysis project Ga0163161, IMG submission 129847) | Switchgrass rhizosphere microbial communities from Kellogg Biological Station, Michigan, USA - S4-5 metaG | ecosystem: Host-associated > Plants > Roots > Rhizosphere > Soil | place: USA... | reverse complement strand
ACAGAAACGGTGTAATAATCGCTGAGGTGTTGAGTAAGACGCCGCACCGCGCCCGAAGGATACGAGATCTCCCATAGATGCGATCCGACGAGTGGACTCTCGCGGGCTGCGACTATCAACGAATCCCCGCTGGGATGCCAGGCAATGTCGTCGATGAAGGTCCAACGGCCAGATCCCAGGTCTGATGACGAACCGTCCGCGACCGATATGAGCCTTATTGACCTGGACGGACCTGGCTCCAGCGCACGATCACGGTGGGCGACGGCCAGATATTTTCCGTCTGGAGACCAAGGTGAAGCCAAGCGCTCCTCTTCCGATGTGATCTTGCTCTCATTCGAGCCGTCCGCGTTGGCAATAAAAATGCCGCCCTCATTCTTTATCAGCTCGTAACGAATAAAGCTGACCTGCTTTCCGTCGGACGAAAACTGCACTCCACTTGCGTTCGTGAGGACCTTTGCAACCGTGCCGCCAAGGCTCGGCGCGCGATAGACCGTCGGGGGCTCCGGACGAGACGTGGTGCCGTTAAAATACACAAAGCTGCCGTCCGGCGAAAACGTTATTTCACCCATGCCATCGAGTTCGCCGGGTTTGACGATCGGAACGGTGCTATTCGTCTGTATCTGCTTGATCCAAAGAGATTGCTGCCCACCCTCAAGCTTCAAGTACGCGAGAAATTTTCCGTCCGGCGAGATCTCGGCCTGGTAAGACTTGCCGTCACCCGTGAGCCTTTGTGTCTTTATGGCTGCCGGTGTTTTCGGCTGTTCCGATCTCGGTCCTTCGAAAAGGTTGTACATCCCATAGCCGAATCCGCCAAGAACGATCGCGGCCGCCGCGAACATCAACGCGGCTCCAAATTTATGCCGGCGGATCGTCGAGGTCAGCATTTCGGCTCCCGAGACGTGGGTTGGAGCGGCGTTGGTTTGGTTCGAGATCCTGCTGTCGAGATCCGCCGTGGCATTTTCGTCCATTTGTCCGGTGCCCGTGTGCAGCGGGCCGGTCGATCCGAAGACGGATGAATGCTCGATCTCACGCTTGAGGTCTTTGAGATCGAGCAAAAGGTCCTTGACGGTCTGGTATCGCTCGTCCGCCTTCTTCTGCAGCGACCTCTTTATGATCCGCCGCAATTCAAAGGGCATTTCTGTGTCGATGGGCGGCGGCTCCTTTGTCAGGATGGCGGCTATCGTGTCGCTCGGGGTCTCACCGGCGAACGGCGTCCTGTTTGACAGCATTTCGTATATGACGATGCCCAGGCTCCAGATATCGGTGCGTGCGTCGGTCTCCTTGCCGCGCGCCTGCTCGGGCGACATGTAGGCCGCTGTGCCCATCACCATTCCCGGAGCTGTGTTGACCTGGGCCTTGGTCGCGTCTTCGGAACCGGGTTGTGCCGGACGCGTTTCTGTCAGCTTCGCAAGTCCAAAATCGAGGACCTTAACAAACCCGTCGTCGCGGAGCATTATATTCTCGGGCTTGATGTCGCGGTGTACGATGCCGGCACCATGTGCGGCATTGAGCGCGGCTGCGATCTGGGTTGCGATGTCGAGTGCATCGACAAGCGCAAGCGTTCCGCTGCGTAAACGCTGACGCAGCGTCTCGCCCTTGACCAACTCGGTCGCGATGTATCGGGAATTTTCGACTTCACCGATCTCGTAGACGGTGAGGATGTTTGGATGATTGAGCGCCGAGGCGGCCTTTGCTTCCTGCACAAAACGCCGAACACGCTCGCTGTCATCAGCGACCTCATCTGGCAACACTTTCAGCGCGACCTGCCGGTCGAGCTTGGTATCATCGGCCAGATACACCGCGCCCATGCCGCCCACGCCTATCTGCGAAACGATCTTGTAATGAGCTATCGACTCGCGCATTGTAAAGGGTCAAGGTATTTTCGCGTTAGATCGCGAGTCAGTCAACCCGCAGGCCGGCAGTAACAAAGGCCCGCCGAGGCGAGCCTTTTGTCCGAGGTCTAAGTTGAGTGTCGATCGGGCCTCATTCATTAGCGGCTAATGCCGAAAATGTACGGTGCGATGATCAAGCTGACGATCGACATCAGCTTAATAAGGATATTCATCGACGGGCCTGACGTGTCCTTGAACGGGTCGCCGACGGTGTCGCCGGTGACCGATGCTTTGTGCGGCTCGGAGCCCTTGTAGTATTCCTTGCCGTCAATCGTGACGCCCGACTCGAACGACTTCTTGGCGTTGTCCCACGCACCGCCGGCGTTCGATTGGAACATGCCCATAAGCACGCCTGTAACCGTGACGCCGGCGAGCATTCCGCCAAGTACCTCGGGGCCGAAGATAAAGCCGACAACGACCGGCGTGATGAGCGCGATCGCGCCCGGCTTGATCATCTCGCGGAGCGACGCATTGGTCGAGATGGCGACGCACTTCTCATACTCGGGCTGTGCCTTGTATTCCATAATACCCGGGATCTCGCGGAATTGACGACGGACCTCGTTGACCATGTCCATCGCCGCGCGGCCCACGGCCTGTATGCACAGCGCGGAAAAAATGAACGGGATCATCGCCCCGACAAATAGGCCGGCAAGAACATTCGCCTTGTAGATGTCTATGTGCTCGATACCGGCGATGCCGACAAATGCAGCGAACAATGCGAGGGCCGTTAGCGCGGCAGAAGCGATGGCGAATCCTTTTCCTGTCGCCGCCGTTGTGTTGCCGACGGCGTCGAGTTTGTCAGTGCGTTCTCGAACCTCGGCCGGCAGCTGGCTCATCTCGGCGATGCCGCCGGCGTTATCAGCGATCGGGCCGAATGCGTCGATCGACAGCTGCATCGCGGTGGTCGCCATCATGCCGGCAGAAGCGATCGCCACGCCATAAAGCCCCGCAAAGTAATACGAAGCCATGATGCCCCCGGCGAGCGTCAGGATCGGGATGACCGTTGATTTCATGCCGACAGCAAGTCCGGCGATGATGTTGGTGGCGTGGCCGGTCGACGATTGACGGACGATGGAAAGGACCGGAGGCTTGCCCATCGACGTGTAGTATTCGGTAACGAAGCTCATGATCGCACCGACGATGTTTCCGACGACGATCGCATAAAAGACGTCCATTTTGGTGAACGTGGCGGTGCGCAGTGTGATCGGCCCATCGGGAAGTATCAAAGTCACGGCGATATACGATGCGATAACCGTCATAATGATCGAGCCCCAGTTGCCGAGATTGAGAGCTCCCTGCACCGACGACTTGTCGTCCTTGATCCTCACAAGGAACGTTCCGACGATAGAGAACACGAGCCCAAGCCCGCAAATGATCATCGGCAGAAGGATCGGCGACAGACCCCCAAGCGTGTCGGTGACCTTGATCTCTTCGCCGAGCACCATTGTCGCCAAGATCGTCGCCACGTAAGAACCAAACAGATCGGCTCCCATACCGGCGACGTCACCGACGTTGTCACCGACGTTATCGGCGATGGTCGCCGGATTGCGGACGTCGTCCTCGGGAATACCCGCCTCGACCTTGCCGACGAGGTCAGCGCCGACGTCAGCCGCTTTGGTATAAATACCGCCGCCGACACGCGAAAAGAGTGCGATCGACTCGGCTCCGAGCGAAAAGCCCGTCAGCACTTCGATCGCGGTCGCAACCTGATCAGCGCCGAGGCCGGCAAAGAGACGCAGGAACAAAATGAACAAACTGCCGAGGCCCAGCACCGCCAAGCTCGCCACACCGATGCCCATCACGCTGCCGCCGGTAAAGGAAACCATCAACGCCTGCTTTAGGCTCGTGCGGGCCGCTTGAGTGGTGCGGACGTTGGCTTTCGTCGCGACCTTCATCCCGATAAAGCCGGCCGTCGCCGAAAACACGGCTCCAAGGAGAAATGCGATGCAGATCACCCAGCTCGAGTGGATCTGGCGTCCATTCACCTCGTGCACGGTGCCGGAGTATGCGAGAAGTGCGGCCGTGATAACGGCAAAGATGGCGAGGATGCGCCACTCGGCCTTGAGGAACGCCATCGCCCCGTCGGCAATGTGGCCGGCGAGCTCCTGCATGTTCTTATCGCCGGCGTCTTGTTTGCTCACCCAAGCCGACTTGATCGCCATCACGACGAGCCCCAAAATTCCCAGGGCGGGAGCTATATAGATAACGTAACTGTTCATATGATTATTACCGTATAAATCTCAAAACTAATGATTATCAAATAGTTGAGTTATTTATTCAAATAGCCGCAGAGCTCACCGAGAACTCTGAGATAGGTCTTCTCAGTGGTCTCCCTGTCCTCTGTGGCTAATTTCTAGTCACACCGCCATTGGCCGTTGATGCGTTTGGCAAAGGCGCCGTCGGTACCGGCCTGGCCTTGCGAACAGACGGCACCGCGGCGGCAGTCCTTACAATAGGCGATCGCTCCGTCCTCGGCTCGTGGCCGCGTGCCGTCGCCGGCGGCCCATTTTGTGATGTCGCCGAAGCTGACGTTGGGGTCGAATTGCAGGAGCCCATCACCGATGCGAACGTTATAGCCAAAGTAGTTTGGCCGGCCCTGGATGCGATTCGGTCCCGTGTCCTCGCCGACGCGGCCGGTCTCGAACATGCGGCGTCCGCCCGAGATCCCCGGATCTGCGACATTCCGGCCCGACGCGTCGGTGCAGCGTCCGGGCAAGATCGTTGAGTCGTAGCAAAATCGGTCGCCGACAGAGGTGATGGTCACGTTGGGATCGGCAAGAACATTATTCGCCAGGAAAAAATTGCCGGTTGATACAAAATTGAGGCGTCCGTGCAGCTCGAGCTTGTCGCCGAACGCGCTGCCGATCACGGTCAGCATCATCGACGAGATCGAGCCTGCGGGGTTCGTATAGATGCTTCGCTGGTTGCGTTCCGCTCCCGAATTGATCATCGTCAGTGTGCCAATGTTGTCGATATAGAGAAATGTTCCGCCGACATTTGAGCCGTAATCATAGCCGCCGCCGAATGTTTGCTCGATCAGCATCGAGCCTGCCTTCTTGATCCGAATGCCGTCACCCGGAGCGTTCGACGCTGCGTAGGCAAAAAAGGTATTCGTGATCTTCCAGTCAGTGTTGTACGTATCGATCCAAATACCCGTGCGGTTGTTGAGAAGAATACAATGGTCGATCGCGACGAAATCGAACTGCCACTGGCCGCAGGCCTGTTCCTGCGAGCGGCAGTTGTCGTCGTTCGCGTTGTGGACATAGATGCCGCGGTCGAGGTCCTGGAACGTGACATTCTCGACCTTGAGGCCTTGTGTTTGGTTGGCGGCCTGGTTCGGCTTGAGAGCAAGTTTGCCAAGGCCCTCGATGCCGTATGTTCCGGCGCGGTCGCGCGGCATTTCGCCATACAGCGCTGAGTTGCCGAGGAGCGAGATGTTGCGGACCGTCACGCTGTTCGTGCAGCCGCCGATGCGAAAGATCGACTGGTTCGGATTGCGCAGGCGAATACGTGTCGCACCTGTTTTGATCGGGAGGTTCGTCCCCGGGAAAGACAAATTCCAACTGGCACCTTCAATAACGATACCCGAAGGCAAGGTTATTGCCTCATATTTTGGGTCACGCCGGATGCCATCTAATGTTCCGACGACATAATCGCCGTCGGGAAATCGCAGCGTGCCGCCCTGACGGACAGCAATGTACGCAATCGCGTTCCTGATCGTCGCGGTATAGTCCGTCGGCTCGGTGAACGTGTATTTCGGCGCTGATCCGGCTGTCCTGGTAACGGGCCTGAAATCTTTTACGTTGTAAAAGCCCGTGTCTCTCGTCACTGGATACCACAGGAAGTTCGAACCGTTGCGGAGCTTGATCTCATACATTTCCTCCGGCCCCGTAAAGCACCATCGGCCATCGCCATTCGCAAAGACCTGACTGCTCCCGCGCACTGCCGAGCCGTCACACGCCGCCAGCTCGGTCGCAGGAGTCCGTTGGTCCGTTCCGGCCAGATAGACGTCGATCGCGTTGCCGTTATCGGCAGCAGGCAGATACCACACCGGACAGCCGCCGCCAATATTTGCGTCGACGACGACCGAGTATCCTTCGTACCGGTTCTGGCCGTAAATGCCTGTGAACAAAATAAATATCGCCACGATGCAGACAGCGCGGTTCAAACTTCTTCGCATTCCTTTGCTCAACTCCTTAGGCTTTTGCCTGTTTGATATACTAACCCAAAATCGGTATATGCAGACGTTGACCATTGCCTCATCAGCCCGCGAACAGATGCTCGACATCACCGCTGAAGTCGAAAAGCGACTGCGCGAAGCCGATCGCGACGGCGGCGTTTGCGTGGTGTTCGTCCAGCACACGACGTGCGGCCTAACAGTCAATGAGAACGCCGATCCTGACGTCCAAAGCGATATGTTGGGTTTTTTGAAGCGTCTCATCCCGCAGCACGAGCCGCACTTCAAACACGGCGAGGAAAACTCGGATGCGCACATCATATCGTCGCTCGTCGGCACGACGGTCACAGTGCCGTTCGAGAAAGGCAAACTGGTGCTTGGGCGTTGGCAGGCTGTTTATTTGTGCGAATTCGACGGCCCGCGTCAGCGAAAGGTAGTGTTGCAGATCATATGACCGCAGGCTATTCCGGGACGCCGTTGGCGAAGAAATTGGGGATCAAGGCAGGCTACAAGCTCTATCCGGTCAATTCGCCGGCGGATTACCTTCAGCTTCTGGATCCTCTTCCTGAAAACGTCCTATTGCTCGACAGCGCGGAAGCAGATGTCGATCTCGCACACCTTTTCACGAACAGCCGCGACGAACTATTTGGTCAACTCGCCAAGCTGCGCCATGTCATAAAACAGGACGGCACGATCTGGGTGTCTTGGTACAAAAAGGCAGCCAAACTGCCCACCGAGATCACCGAGGACACCATTCGCGAGGCCGCCTTCCCACTCGGGCTCGTCGACGTAAAGGTGTGCGCCGTCGATGACAAATGGTCAGGATTGAAACTTGTCGTCCGCAAAGAGCACCGCACAATAAAATAGCAATTTTCGATAACGCCTGACGGCTGACACAGCCCGCATTTTCGGTTATATTATCCACATGCCTTCAACCGATCCTCGTGTCGATGCTTACATCGACAAGGCCCAAGATTTCGCGAAACCGATCCTGAAACATCTGCGTAAACTCGTGCATTCAGCCTGTCCGAAGGTCGAGGAGACAATGAAGTGGAGCTTCCCGCACTTTGATTACAAAGGGCAGATGATGTGCTCGATGGCGTCGTTCAAGGCACACTGCGCGTTCAATTTTTGGAAGCAGAAGCTCATCGAATCGTCGGCTTTTCCAAAAGAAAAGACCGCCATGGGCAGCTTTGGCCGCATTACTTCACTGAAGGACCTGCCGGACGACAAGACGATGAAAAAGCTCATCGCCGACGCGATGAAGCTCAACGATGAGGGCGTCACGGTCAAGCGGCCAGTCTCGAAAGAGAAAAAAGAGGTCGTCGTGCCCGACGCGCTGCTCGCGGCGCTCGCAAAAAATGAAAACGCGGCCGACACATTCAACAACTTTCCGTACAGCTGCAAAAAGGAATATGTCGAGTGGATAACCGAGGCCAAAACTGACGCGACCCGCGACAAGCGTCTTGCGACGACCGTCGAATGGCTGTCGGAGGGCAAGCGGCGAAATTGGAAATACGAAAAATGTTAAGACGAACAATAATCCCCGCCCTGGTTATGTTCTTGATCGTCGCCGCGACGAGTCAAAACCTCTTCGCTCAGAGGACCGTCCGGCTCAGCTCGACGCCGAGTGCGTTTCGCTTCTTCTACAAGAAGTTCGTCAAGGCTGTGAACCGTGGTGTCGGGACCGAGATCGCCGCGATGACGAACTTTCCTTTTCAATACGGTTTTGACGCCGGCGATGAGGGTGTGTGGACGAGGAACCAATTCCTGAAAAACTACGGCAATATCTTTATGCCGCAGCCGATCGTCTTCAAGCGCAGAGACCCGCAGTTCACGGTAGAGGCCGGGACGTACACGCTGTACGACTCAAGTGACGCATCGGCTTTTACGTTCAAGAAAGGAGGCAGCAGCTACAAGCTCATCTCATACGTGGTGGAGCCATAGGTCCGTGGCAGTAGCCCGCACATAAGTAAGGGCTCAAGATAAAGAGGAGAAATAAAATGGAAGGAATAAAACCGTATATATCGTTCAAAGGTAACTGTAAAGAGGCGATCGATTTTTATAAGGAAAAACTCGGTGCCGAGGTGCTGTTTACCCAAACCTATGGCGAATCGCCGATGGCGGAGCACGCACCGGACAACCCCGATCTGATCATGCACACAAGCATCAAGATCGGCGACTCGGTCATCATGGCGTGTGACAATGTTTTCGAGAACAAGAACCCGACTATCGTAGGCAACAACATCTCGCTCGCACTCGGTTCGAGCGACGTTGCTCATGCCGAAAAGGTCTTTGAAGCGATGTCAGACGGTGCGACCATCGTCATGCCGATGCAGGAGACATTCTGGGCCGAGCGGTTTGGGATGCTGACCGACAAATTCGGCATTAACTGGATGTTCAATTGCGACAAGCCGCACGGCGATCAGCAGAAAGCAGCGGCGTGAACGCCCGTGTTTCAACGCACGTCTATTGCGGGACAAGCCTTGACGGTTTTATAGCGAGACCGGACGGCGACATCGGCTGGCTGGTCCGGTTTGCAGACGACGAGGCGTTGGCGGCCTATAATGAGTTTGCGGCCCGGATCGATGTCATGGTCATCGGGCGCGGAACATTTGAAAAGGTCCTCGAATTCGACACCTGGCCCTACGATAAGCCGGTCTATCTCCTGAGCAGCACGCTGGAAAGACCGCCCGAGGGATTTCAGGACAAGGTCACGATCGTTTGCCTGAAACCGTCCGATCTGCTCGCTCATCTCTATGAGGCTGGTTTCAGAGCGGCGTACATAGACGGCGGAAAAGTGGTGCAGAGTTTTTTGGCCGAGGACCTGATCGACGAGTTGATCGTCGCAAAAGTCCCGGTGCTGATCGGGGAAGGCATTACGCTGTTTGGCAGCCTCGCATCCGACATCGAGTTTGATCATCAGGAAACTCGCATTTGCTCGAACGGGTTAGTTAGGAGTTATTATGCAAGGCTAGACCGCGCATAGCCCGCTGTCGATCCGATCAATATTTATGGCAGATCCGATCCTAGTTGCAAAAAATGATGCGGCCGAGTTCTTCCTGCTGCCGGCGATGTCCAACCGCCACGGCGTCATCACAGGCGCCACCGGGACGGGCAAGACTGTGACATTGCAGCGTCTCGCTGAGGGCTTTAGTGCCCGCGGCGTGCCGGTGTTTATGGCCGACATCAAGGGCGACCTGTCGGGCGTGACTCAGCCCGGTGGCGGTAATCCAAAGATCGACGCGCGTAACCAACAGCTCGGCATCACGCCCGTATTTGAGGGATTTCCCGCGACACTTTGGGATGTTTTCGCGAAGCAAGGCCACCCGCTTCGCGCGACCATTTCAGAAATGGGCCCGCTGCTGCTCGCGCGGCTTTTGCAGCTCAACGAAACGCAGGAAGGCGTGATGACGATCGCCTTTAAATACGCCGACGACAATGGTTTGCTGCTGATCGACCTCAAAGATCTGCAATCGCTGATGATGTATGTCGGCCAATCGGCCGACGAGCTGACGCTGAAATACGGCAACGTCTCGGCGGCGTCGGTCGGGGCGATCCAGCGCGGCCTGCTTCAGTTGGAACAGCAAAGCGGAGCGCTTTTTTTTGGCGAGCCGGCGGTGAAGCTCGACGATTTTATGCAAACGTCGGGCGGCAAAGGCGTTTTGAATCTGCTCGCGGCCGACGAGTTGGTCCAAAATCCGAAACTGTATTCGACATTTTTGCTATGGCTGCTGTCCGAACTTTGGGAGAACTTGCCCGAGGCCGGCGACCTCGAGAAATCGAAGCTCGTATTCTTTTTTGACGAAGCTCATCTATTGTTCAGCGACGCGCCAACGTCGCTGATCGAAAAGGTTGAGCAGGTCGTGCGGCTTATTCGCTCGAAAGGCGTGGGTGTCTATTTTGTCACGCAAAATCCGGCGGACATTCCAGAGAAGGTGCTCGCTCAACTCGGCAATCGCATCCAGCATGCGCTCCGCGCCTATACGCCGCAGGAACAAAAAGGCGTCAAGGCCGCGGCGACGTCGTTTCGCGTCAATCCAAAGCTCGACACGGAAACAGTTATTACGGAACTCGGCGTGGGCGAGGTGCTGATCTCCACGCTCGATGAAAAAGGCGTGCCGACCGTCGTCGACCGAGCGTTGGTCGTGCCGCCCGTCGGCCATATCGGGCCGATCACGCCTGAGCAGCGGCAGCAGCTGATCGCGAATTCGCTCGTCGCCGGTGTTTACGAGCAGGCCGTCGACCGCGAGTCGGCATACGAAAAGATCAGCTCGGTTCAACAGGCGAAGCAGGCCGAAGAAGCACAGGCGGAGGCGGCAGCGGCAGCAGCAAAAGAGGAGGCCGCCAAGGCAAAAGCAGAACGTGCCGCAGCCCGGCAGCCTGACTCAGTCTGGGAATCGATCGGCAAAAGCGCGGCCCGTTCCGCATCGAGCAGTATCGGGCGCCAGATCGGTGACAAATTGCTGCGCGGTGTTCTTGGCGGATTGCTTGGCGGTAAGAAGAGTTGGTTCTAATGCACAAGCCCGCACGTAAGCAACGGCGGTACATACAATATAAGGAGACGAAATGGCTGCGAAAAAAGACCTTCTTCTCTTGGTAGGCACTGCAAAAGGCCTTTTTATTCTTAGCGGTGACGGGAGGCGTGAATGGCAAGTGGATGGGCCGCACTTCGCGGGACGTGCGGTTTACTCAGCCTTTCTCGATCAACGTAAGCGCCGCAACGTGATGTGGGCCGGGCCGGCGAGCTGGCATTTTGGTGCGGAATTAGTAAAAAGCACCGACATGGGCGCGACATGGGACGAGCCCGAGAATCGCCGCATCAAGATGCCGAAGGTGACCAAGAAATCGCTCGAGAACATCTGGCAGATCGCGGCGGGCGGCGATGACGATTCGCTTTATGTCGGAGTCGCTCCGGCAGCATTGTTCGAGTCACACGATCAAGGCTCGACGTGGCAGTTGAACAAGGGCCTTTGGTCGCACCCGCACCGCAAGCAGTGGCAGCCCGGTTTCGGCGGCCTGTGCCTGCACACCATCGTCACCGACAACAAGAACTCGAAGGACATCAAGATCGCCATCTCGACGGGCGGCGTGTATCAGACGCGCGACGGCGGCAAGAATTGGCGCGTCACGAACAAGGGTGTCAGCGCGTATTTTATGCCGAACAAGTATCCCGAGTTCGGCCAGTGCGTCCACAAGATCGCCAGGCACCCGCGCAAGAAAGACCTCTTTTTCCTGCAAAACCATCACGGCGTTTATCGCAGCCGCGACGGCGCAAGATCGTGGCAGGAGATAGAGACCGGCCTTCCGTCGAACTTCGGCTTTGGGCTGACCGTCAGTAACGCCGGCTCGGCCTTTATCGTGCCCTTGCAGTCTGACGGGCAGCGTTTCACATGTGACGGCAAGCTGCGTGTCTATCGAACGCGCGACGAGGGCGACTCGTGGCAGCCGCTCCGCCGCGGCCTGCCGCAGCAGCACGCCTACGAGGTCATTCTGCGCGACGCCGTGACGTCGACAGGGAATAATATCTTTTTCGGGACCAAGAACGGCAAGCTCTTCGGCTCGGCGAACGACGGCGACTCTTGGAAGCTGATCGAAGGCTCGCTGCCCGAGATCTGCTGCGTGAAGGCGTATAGCTTATGAATAAATTTGGGATTCCTGAAGCTGAGGAAGCTATCATCCGCGAGCGGGACAAGGTGTGTGTATATTGCGGGAAGACCATGATCTTTCCATTTGATCGCACGCAACAGGCTGATTCTGCAACCATTGAGCATCTTAGCCACCTGCGTCCTTTCTACTTTCACGAGGGAATGACTTCCGACAATATTGTTATCTGTTGCGGAGAATGTAACTCCCGTCGCGGACCATTGCCACTTTTAGATTGGTTCAACACCAAATACTGCCTGGACAAGGGTATCTGCGCCGATTCGGTAGCCGAGCCGGTAAAGGAATATATTCGACGGGTGAAGGTGCAGAGCTAGAGTTCAATGGTAATTGTCCATCTTTCCGGCCATCTAAAGCCTTTTTCCGGCGGCAATGTGGAAGTGCAACTGCCGGGCGAATTCAAGACGGTCGCCGACGCGTTGGAATTGCTATGGCAATGGCATCCAGCACTCCGCGACCGGGTCCTTACCGAACAAGGCGATATACGCCAACACGTCAACATCTTTGCCGGCAGCGATGACGTAAAACGATCGAAAGGCCTTGCGACAAAGCTTTCGACAAACGAGCTTCACATCTTCAATGCCGTGAGCGGCGGCTAGACCCTCAGTATTGATTGCCTATGGAATTCATCACCAGTAGAGGCTTTGAGTTGCCAAAGACGCCTGGAGAAATGGAAGGCAAGACGTGGTTCAACATGTGGCAGCGGCGCAATTTTCCTTACAATGAGCCGCTGGTTGGTGATGTACTTTATTGGTTCGATACAACGACCCGGGCGATTGTTTGGAAAACAAAAATCATCAAGATCGATCGTTTTCCTTACAAGAATAAAGGGGACATATTAAAGCATTATCCTGGCAGCGACGATTCGGATTATTTCAGAAAAGCGGCTGACACTGGTTTCTTCGTGATCTACAAAGTCAAAGAATTGAAGAGGTTGAGTATCGGTAAGCCAGAGAATTTTAGATTTCCTCAAATTGGATGGTTACGGGTGGATGATGAAGTATCAATCCAATGGTTTCAGCAACGCGCGGCTGATGATTCGGGTGTTCTCGATGACAATTTCGGAACTTTAAACAAGCCGGTTTTTCAATTGCTAGTGGAACTGAATGAAAAGATGAAGGAGGTCTCTCCTGAACGGATCAATAGGATGATTTCGACATCGATTCGCAAAGATACGCCGATGGTGAGGGCTCTGAAGCGATATTACGACTATCGCTGCCAATTTCCACGGTGTGGGGAGCGGATAAGAACAAAGAACGGTGGCTACTACGTCGAGGTGGCCCATATTCGCCCCGTAGCTAAGGGTGGTAAAAGCACGTTGGGGAATTTACTGGTATTGTGTCCGAATCACCATAAAGAATT
>Ga0163161_10002507_pt1 | contig 13096 bp, 11 predicted proteins | sample S45metaG_FD_129847 | JGI IMG/M metagenome (GOLD analysis project Ga0163161, IMG submission 129847) | Switchgrass rhizosphere microbial communities from Kellogg Biological Station, Michigan, USA - S4-5 metaG | ecosystem: Host-associated > Plants > Roots > Rhizosphere > Soil | place: USA... | reverse complement strand
TCGCTGTCACCGCCGTCGCCAGGTAGTGCGTGTCCCCGGTACGCGGTGCATTCGGCGCGGTCTTGAGAAAGCGTCCCTTCGCCAGCCACACACCGTCGATTTCCCCGCGCAGGAAGCCCGGCATCAGCCAGTATCGCACGCGTGCTTCGGACTGATGCCCGGCGAAGTTGCCGCTGCGCCTTGACGCATCGCGCACCCCGGTCGAGGAGAACGCGTCCGCTCGGTCCGCCAGCCAGAGGCCGCGAAAGGCGGCGAACGCGTCCAGCCGCTTGGTGGGGGCGACTTCAAGCCGTATCCCGGGTGTGCTGATGTTGGTGCGGGCCAGCGCGTTGTAGATTCCGGCAGGCGCAAGGTCGGCGCGGCGCATGCCGAACAGCGTATCGAAGCGGCCGTAGCCCTTCCCAGGTCCATCGCCGCTGGCGTAGTCGTACTCGACAGACAGCCTCGCCTTTCCCGCGCCGGCAAAGCTGTAGCCGGCGTCGATGTGAGCGAACCATGCCGAGACCGCCAGGCGAGCGGCCGTCTGCGCGGTGCCTGCCCGGATGCTTCCGGTCTGGTAGATGCCTTCGGCTTCCACATCCCACCGGCCGGGCTTGGGCTCACGAATGACGCGAGCGCCCAGCGTGGTCAGGTTCCGGTTGCGAGTGGGTCTGCCAGGAGAGTCGAACTCCTGCAGCCGGACGAAGCTCAACTCGGCCATCGCATCCCCCAGCGTGCGGGGGCGCGCCACGAAGCCGCCCCACAGGCGCAAGTCGAAGCTCTCGCGATCCCAGCGCACCTTCTCACGCCGGATCGAGGGCAAGTCATCCGGCAGGCGGATCTGCGGCAAAGTGTAGAACAGCGTCGCGGTGGTCTTGTCCGCGCCTTCAAGGTCGGCACGCACGCCGGTGTAGCCATTCGTGGTGTTGCGGTAGTCGTCCGCCGCCACCAGCCGTCGCGATCCCAGGTTTAGCATCATGCGCCCCACCTGCAGGTGCGTGGCGCTCCTCGCTCCCAGCACGTCATGCAGATCGACTCCCGCATAGGCCTGCACCAGCTCGAAAGTGTTCACTTCGTTGGCGGACACCGCGCTGCCGGTACGGTCCAGGTAGACGCGGCTGTCGTAGATCTCGCCACCGATGCGGATGTCGCCGCGATGGTACTCGCCGGCGAGGGTGGATCGTACGGCCAGCTGTTCGTCATCGCTTCGCAAGTTGATGCGCGGCTGGCCGTCCAGCACCTCGTGTCGCACGCGGACGCTGGCGGAAAGCTTGAAGTCGTCGGGATCGCCGAGGGCGGCCTGCAGCGTCGGCGCTTTTGCCCAAGCGGTGTGCCCGAAGCCTAGAGCCGCAAGGAAGACGATAACAGACGGGCGCACCAGGGCCATGAACATGCTCCTACGTCCGGCAAACGCCGGGCCAGAAGCAACGCTTGAGCACCGCAGAGGCACTTGGTCGGGAGGTTGCACGGCCCCGAGATGAGCGGTCGCTTAGCGCGGGTCGCCGCCAATGCCAAGACGTGACCGTGCCTTCTCTACGGGCGCCGGATCACGCCGCGCGGGCGATGGAGGCGATCTCGCCGTCCTGTTCGCAGGCCTGGATCAGCCAGCGATCGGTGCTTTCTAGGCCGATGGCGGTCAGCTTGCCGCTCATGAAGGCGCCGGTGTCGATGCCGATGCGGTTGGGGAGCAGTTCGGGCGCGTCGGTGACGGTGTGGCCATGAACGATCACGCTGCCGTGGTCGCCCGCGTGGCTGAGGAACGGTTCACGGATCCAGCGGCAGTCCTGGCCGGTCTGACGCTCCAGCGGCATGTCGGGCCGAATGCCGGCATGGACGAAGACATAGTCGCCATAACGGACCATCTTCTCGAACCCGGCCAGGAAGTCGCGATCCTCCTGCGGCACGGCCTCGGCCATCAGCCGCTGCAATTCCTCGCTGTCCGCTTCGGCCAGGGCGCGTTGCGAAATTCCGTAGGACAGCATCGTCACTTGCCCGCCATAGCGCATGAAGCTTCGCAGGACGCCCTGCTTGGTAAAGCTGTCGAGGAACATTTCCTCGTGGTTGCCCATGATGAGCTTGATGGCACGCTGCTCCGCCCACTCGCGTGCCAAGGCGACGACGCCGGCGCTGTCGGGGCCGCGATCGATCAGGTCGCCCAGCAGCACGATGCTGGTCCGGGCGGGCGCACGCTTGGCGTCGTCGGCCTCGATCGAGCGGATGATCTCGCGGAACAGGTCGAGCCGGCCATGGATGTCGCCCACGGCATAGATGCGCGTTCCCGGCGGCGTGGCCGCGGGAGTAAGGGGTCGCACCGGCAGGGGAGGCTTGCCGGAAAGCCGGCGAAGAAAGCTTTTCATCTGTTGCGCCGCATCATAACTGGTTGATGATTAAGGGGCAAGACGTAGCTCGATGCTGAACGGGCTGGCGTTTTCGCGTGTTCGTCGCCAGCTAGGCCCATCACCGTTCCAAGCCGAGGCCAAGCCTTTACCATGACCAAGTTCCTGCACACGATGATCCGCGTCACCGATCCTGACGCGACGATCCGCTTCTTTAACCTCATCGGCCTGAACGAAGTGCGCCGCACCTCTAGCGAGCAGGGTCGCTTCACGCTGATCTTCCTCGCCGCGCCGGGGCAGGAGGGCGTCGCCGAGGTCGAGCTGACGTACAACTGGGATCCGCAGGACTACACCGGCGGGCGCAACTTCGGGCATCTCGCCTATCGCGTCGACAACATCTACGAGACTTGCCAGCGGCTGGTCGACGCCGGCGTCGTCATCAATCGCCCGCCGCGCGACGGGCACATGGCGTTCGTCCGCTCGCCCGACGGCATCTCGGTCGAGCTGCTGCAGGACGGCACGCTGCCGCCGCAGGAGCCCTGGGCCAGCATGGCCAACACCGGCACCTGGTGATCGGTCAGGCTTCTGGCGTTGCCTTGCCGGCTGCGAACCGCAGGATCGCATAGCCCAGCAGCGACGACAGCACCGAACCGGTCAGCACGCCCAGCTTCGCCTCTTCGACCAGCGCCGGATGGTCGGGAAAGGCAAGCGGGGCGATGAACAGGCTCATGGTGAAGCCGATCCCGCACAGGATCGCCATGCCCCACAGCTGCAGCCAGCTCGCACCGGCCGGCAGCGATCCCAGGCCGAGCCGGCGGCTGGCGAACAGCGCGGCCATGATCCCCGCCTGCTTGCCGAGGAACAATCCCAGCGCAATGCCGAGCGGAAGGGGGGCGAGCAGCGCGGCAAGGCCGAGCCCGCCGATGGCCACCCCGGCGTTGGCGAAGCCGAACAGTGGCACGATGACGAAGCTGTTCCATGGCGTCAGCGCATGCTCCAGCCGCAGCAGCATGCTGTCGCCGCGCGCATCGTTGCGCAAGGGGATGGTAAAGGCGGCGAGCACACCGGCGACAGTGGCGTGGATGCCCGACTGCAGCACGCAGAGCCACAGCCCCAGGCCCAGCGCCAGGAACACCGGCACGCTACTCACGCGCCAGCGATTGGCGGCGATCAGGCCGGCGAGGAACAGCAGGGCGCCGATGGTCCAGACGAGATCCAGCGCCGGGGTGTAGAACGTCGCGATGATCGCCACAGCGCCCAGATCGTCGACGATCGCGACGGTCAGCAGGAACAGCCGCAGCGAAGGCGGGATACGCTTGCCGACGAGCGCGAGCACGCCGACGGCAAATGCGATGTCGGTGGCGGCCGGGATCGCCCAGCCTTGCGGCAGCACCGGTCCGCCCGAGCGTCCGGCGACCAGCAGGTAGACGAGCGCCGGGGCGGCCATGCCGGCGGCGGCGGCCAGCACCGGCAGGCGTCGTCGCGCCGCGCTGGAGAGATCGCCGACCAGGACCTCGCGCTTGATCTCTAGCCCGACGACGAAGAAGAACACCGCCATCAGCGCGTCGTTGATCCACGAGTGCACGGAGGTCAGCTGCGGCACCGGTATCCACGGCAGCGTATCGTGGAACAGGTCGTGATAAACATGGTCGAGCGGCGAGTTAGCGGCGATCATGGCCGCCACGGCGACGAAGATCAGCAGCAGCCCGGCGGTCGACTCGCCGCCCAGCACCCGTGAGATCGTGCGCGCCAGCGCGTTGGCGAGATGTCGAGGGCGTGCCATCACGGCTCTGTCCGCGATGCGGCGGGCACTTGCAAGGCGCGTGGCTCGCGGCAAGGTAAACGAACTGTAATTTTGCTTACATAAATGTAAATGGCGTGGCCAGGATCGCCGGCCATTATGGCGACGAGTTCGCCGAAGCGCATGGCAAGACGCTGGTCGTGCGCGATGCCTTGCGCACGCCGATCCCGGCGGCAGGCGTGGGCTGCGGCTTCGGGCGCGAGCGGCTGGCCGATCTCGCGCGGCGGCGCGACCCGGCGGGTCGTGAAGGACCTTTCGCCTCCGAGTGCCTCACCAAGGATTACGAACTCGGCCTGCTGTTCTCCCACGACAATGGCCGCGCGCGGTTCCTGCGCGTGCGCGGGCGCGGCGGCAGCCTGGTCACCACGCGCGCCTAATTCCCGTGCACGCTGGAGACGGCGGTACGGCAGAAGACCCGGTGGATCCAAGGCATCGCGCTGCAGGGTTGGGACCGGCTCGGCTGGTCGCGCCGCCCGCTCGACGTATGGATGCGGCTGCGCGACCGGCGCGGGCCGCTGATGGCGGTGGTGCTTGCGGCGGCTTACGCGTGGCTCTGCGCCAGCGGACTGCTGCTGCTGGCGCAATGGTGGGGCTGGAGCCTGCCGGTGCGGGACACGCCGGCGCTGCGCCCAATGCTTCTCGTCAGCATGGCGAGCCTGGTCTGGCGCATGGCGATGCGCTTTGCCTTCACCACGCGCGAGTACGGCGTGGCGGAGGGCGTGCGGTCGGTGCCGCGCATGTTCGTCGCCAACGTGATCGCGATCATGGCGGGGCGCTGGGCGCTGGTTTCGTACGTGCGGACCCTGCGCGGCGCGGCGGTCGTGTGGGACAAGACCGAGCACCATCAGCATCCGGCGCTCGCGCAAGCCCAGGGAGCGTTTGCATGAGCGCGGGCGTTCGCTTTCGCGGGCAGCCGCTGGTGGTGCTGGGCGCGCTGCTGCTCGGCTGGACCGGCGCCCGCGTCACCAGCTTCAACGGCGAGGGGCTCAACTTGCCCGAAGCGGTGCTGACCGTCGGCACCGCCACCGCCGCCCAGGTCGAGCCCGCCATCTTGCCGAGTACCGGGCCGCAATCCTATGCGAGCCTGCCGCCGATGATCGGACCTGCCGCCTATCCCATGCCGGTGCAGTTCGTGCCGGTGTGGTACCCGGACCGCCGCCGCATGGCCCCAGCGCTGGGCTACGCGGCATCATCGTATGCCGAGCCGCACTTCTTCGGCGATGTCCCGCGCGAAGCGCCTATCGCGCCGGCGCGGCGCGAGGACGACGTTCTCGCCGGCGCGATGCCTCCCTTGGGGACCGGAGCGCCGGCGGCGTCGCGGTATGGCGAACCCGCAACGCTGCTGGGCGGGCGCATCGGCCGGATGATCGGCGATCACGCGCGCTGGTCGATGGATGCCTGGGCGCTGATCCGCAAGGAACCCTCGCGGATACCCGCGGCCAGGATCCTGCCGGCAGCCTATGGCGCGAGCCAAGCCGGGGCGGTCCTGCGCTACCAACTGGCGATGCAGAACCCGCGCCAGCCAACCGCCTATCTGCGCACCACCAGCACGCTAGGCGGCATAAGCGAAACCTCGGTCGCGTTGGGGCTGTCCGCAAGGCCGGTACCGGCAGTGCCGATCATCGTCGCCGGCGAGGGGCGCCTGACCCAGCAGGGCGGTTCGCGACGAGTGCAACCGGCGGTCAGGGCGGTCACGGCGCTGCCGCCGCTCGGCCTGCCGGGCGATCCTCGCGCAGAAGTCTATGGCCAGGGCGGCTACGTCGCCGGACGCTATGCGACGCCGTTCGCGGATGGACAAGTGCGCGTGGATCGTGCGCTGCTCAATCTGGGACGGGCTCAGGCACGGTCGGGGCGGGCGCCTGGGGGGGCGGCATCCAGAAGGGCGCCTCCAGGCTCGACGCCGGGCCGGGCGCCACTGTCTCGATGCCGCCGACCGCCAAGGTGTTTGGCCGGCTGGCGGTCGACTGACGGTTCCGGGTGGCCGGCAATGCCGAGCCGGACTCCGGCCCCGCCGTGACCGTCGCCGCGGGTTTCTGATCCCGCGCCTTTTCTTGGCTTCATGGGTAGGCTAGCGAGGGGGGACCGTGGACGTCTACCTCCCCATCGCCAACTTGTCGGTCAACGGCCTCGTCATCGTGGGTCTCGGCATGCTGACCGGCCTGCTTTCGGGCATGTTCGGGGTCGGCGGCGGGTTCCTGACGACGCCGCTGATGATCTTCTACGGCATCCCGCCCACCGTCGCCGCCGCGTCGGCCGCCAGCCAGGTCACTGGCGCCAGTGTCTCGGGCGCGTTCGCGCACTCACGGCGCGGCGGGGTGGATTTCCAGATGGGCGGCGTGCTGGTGGCCGGCGGCATCCTGGGCACCGGCATCGGCGCGCTGCTGTTCAACCTGCTGGAGCGGCTCGGCCAGATCGATACGGTCATCAACATCCTCTACGTCGTGCTGCTCGGCTCGATCGGCGCGCTGATGGCGCGCGAGAGCATCCAGACCTTGCGGGCGGAGCGCAGCGGCATGCCGCTGCCCGCGCGCAAGCGCCGGCACCATCCGCTGGTCGCCAACCTGCCGATGCGCTGGCGGTTCTATCGCTCCGGCCTCTACATTTCGCCGCTGGCGCCGCTGCTGCTGGGCATGGCGACCGGCATCCTGACCATGCTGATGGGCATCGGCGGCGGCTTCGTGCTGGTTCCGGCGATGCTCTACATTCTGGGCATGAGCGCCAACGTCGTCGTCGGCACTTCGCTGTTCCAGATCCTGTTCGTAACGATGGCGACGACGATGATGCACGCGATGACCACCAAGGCGGTGGACATCGTGCTCGCCTCGTTGCTGCTGGTCGGCTCGGTCACCGGCGCGCAGATCGGCGCGCAGTTCGCGCAGAAGGCCAGTCCGGTGAAGCTTCGGCTGCTGCTGGCGGTGGTGGTGCTGCTGGTCGCCGGCCGCATGGCGATCGGGCTCGGGTTCCGCCCGGATGATATCTACACCGTGGCGCCGCTGTGAGGGCGGCGCTCGCCCTCTTGCTCCTGCTCCTGCTGGGCGCCGCCCGCGACCCGATCCTGGTGCCCGAAGTCTCGCAGCACGAGGTCCTGCTGCGCCAAGGCTTCACCGGCACCGAACTGCTGCTGTTCGGCGCGGTGCTCAGCCCCGAAGGCACCCGCGCGGCGCAGGATTATGATATCATCGTCGTCCTCAAGGGACCGACCCAGTCGATCGTCGTGCGTGAGAAGCAGAAAGTCGCCGGCATCTGGATCAACGTCGACAGCGCCGAACTGCGCTCGGCCCCGTCCTACTACGCGATCGCCTCCACCCGCCCGATCGCCCAGATCGTCGACGACAAGACCGCCGCGATCTACGAACTGGGACTCAAATGGCTGCAGCTTTCGCCGATCGGTTCGATCGATGCCGCCGAGCAGTCGCGCTTTGCCGCTGGCCTCGTCTCGCTGCAGACCGGCAACGGACTATACCGCCAGGAGGAAGGCGCGGTGAAGGTCAGCGAGCAAGTGCTCTACCAGGCGCGGATCGGCCTGCCTTCGCGCGTGCCGATCGGCTCTTACACCGCAGAGACCTTCGCCATCTCAAAGGGCCGCGTCGTCGCTTCGGCCAGCAGCACCGTCGAAGTGCGCAAGATCGGCGTCGAGCGGGCGATCGCCAGCTTCGCGGACCAATACGGCGTGTTCTACGGCCTGCTGGCGGTGGTGATTTCGGTGGGCATGGGCTGGATCGCCGGGCGGCTCTTCGCGCTCGTCTGAGGTGCGGCCGCGAGGGCTTAGTGTGATGTTAACCTCGTAAGCATATCCAGGAGGCTGACAAAAGCCGTCGCCCGCCAGGACCAGACAAACCGCATGGCAGATTTTGGGGTCGCCCCACACATCGTTGACGCTTCGCCCAGGCCGGCGGTCGCCCTTGCGACCGACAATGCCCGCGAGCCCATCGGCATGGTGATCGAGATCGCCGGTGCCGGGTCGCGCATCGTCCTCGACATTCCGCGCCTGACCGAATGCGCCCACGACGACGATCCCGCCGTGGCGCTGTCAGGACAGGTCGGCAGCCAGATCAAGGTGCGTGCCGGCAACACCTGGCTGCTCGCCAGTGTCCGCACACAGAAGCAGGATCCGAGCTCCCACGAAGCCATCGTCGCGGTTGTCGACTTCCTGGGTGAGGGTGATGTCGACCCGGTGAATGGCCAGATCCTGAGCTTCCGTCGTGGCGTGACGAACTATCCGATCCCCGGCTCGATGGTCTATCCCGCCACCAGCGAGGACTTGCGCCAGATCTATGCCAGCACCGGCCGCGCGGCGGTTCAGGTCGGCAACGTGTTCCCCACGCGCGACATACGCGCAGGGCTCTACATCGATGCGCTGCTGGGCAAGCACTTCGCATTGCTGGGGTCCACCGGTACCGGCAAGTCGACCAGCGCCGCGCTGATCCTCCACCGCATCTGCGAGGCCGCGCCCGAAGGCCACATCGTCATGATCGACCCGCATGGCGAATATGGCGCGGCTTTTCGCGACAACGGGGTCATCCTCGACGTCGGCAACCTGCAGATGCCGTACTGGCTGATGAACTTCGAGGAGCATTGCGAAGTCTTCATCACCACGCGCGGCGAAGAGCGCGAGGCGGATGCCGAAATTCTGGGCAAGTGCCTGCTGGAAGCGCGGATGCGCAACCGGCTCGCGCAGCAGATGGGACGGATCACCGTGGACGCGCCGATCCCTTACCTTCTGTCCGACCTGTCGAGCATCATCAACCAGGAGATGGGCAAGCTCGACAAGGGCCGCACCACCGCCGGCTACATGCGGCTCAAGAACAAGATCGACGAGGTCAAGGCCGACCCGCGTTACCAGTTCATGTTCGCCGGCATGCTGGTGGGCGACGTCATGGCGGACTTCATCGGCAAGCTGTTCCGCCTGCCCTCGAACGGACGGCCGATCTCGATCATCGACGTGTCGGGCGTCCCGTCCGAGATCACCGCCACCGTCGTCGCGGTGCTCAGCCGCCTGGTGTTCGACTTCGCGGTGTGGGCCCGCGAGGAGACTACCCAGCCGATCCTGCTGATCTGCGAAGAGGCGCACCGTTACGTCCCCAACGAGCGCAATGCCGATGGCTCGTCGGTCGGGCGCATCCTTTCGCGCATCGCCAAGGAGGGGCGCAAGTACGGCGTCTCGCTGGGGCTCATCACCCAGCGCCCATCCGATCTGGCCGAAGGCGTGCTGTCGCAGCTGGGCACGATCATCACCATGCGGCTCAACAACGAGCGCGACCAGGCCTTCGTGCGCGCCGCCATGCCGGAAGGTTCGCGTGGTTTCCTCGAAGCCATCCCGGCCTTGCGCAACCGCGAGTGCGTGATCTGCGGGGAGGGCGTCTCGATCCCCATCCGCGTCGCCTTTGACGAGCTGGAGGAAAGCAAGCGGCCCGCGTCGGGGGATCCGTTGTTCAGCACCTTGTGGTGCCGGACCGGCGGCGAGGACGAATTGGTGCGCCGCACCGTCCAGCGCTGGCGCGCGGGCGGACGTTAAGGGGGGTCACGCCGCCGGCGCGCCGGACGCAGGCGGGATCACTTCGGCCCGGCGCCAATTACCGCGCGTGTAGTAGCCCACGGTCAGCAGCACGGCGACGGCGGAGCCGGCGGGATAGGACCACCACACCGCCTCGCCGCCGATGTGCGGGTAGGCGAGATAGTAGAAGCCCAGCCGCGCCGGGTAGAGCGCCAGGAACATGATGACCATTGGCGCGATCACCGCGCCATAGGCGCGCATCGTGCCCGACAGGATCATCGTCACGCACATGATGACGTAGGAACTGGTGCAGACCAGCTGGATGTGCTGCGCGATCGGCATCGCCGGGCTGCCGCCACCCAGGAACAGCGCGAGCAACGGCCGGTCCGCGAGCACGATCAACGCCGCCAGCACGGTCGACATCGCCAGCGTCGCCAGCAGGCCGATCCGGGTAACGTCGCCGACGCGCTTGTGGTTGCCCGCGCCCAGCGACTGCGCCACCATCGCGCTCACGGCCGAGCTGACCGCGAAGGCGGGCATCTGCAGGTAGTTCCACAGCTGCAGCGACGCGCCATAGGCGGCGGCGGCGTTGAGGCCCTCGCGGTTGACGAGGCCGACCATCACCAGCCCGGCGGACGAGACCAGCACCATCTGCGCGCCCATCGGAATGCCCTTGCGCATGATGTAGCGCAGCGCGTCGCCTTGCGGGATGAGGTAGCGGAACTCAGGCCCACGCAGCCGCAACGGCAAGTCGCGCGCGTAGATCCGCCACAGCTGGAACACGAGGCCGGCCAAGTTGGCAAAGGCGGTCGCGGCGGCGGAGCCGGCGATGCCCAGCGTCGGCAGCGGGCCGGGGCCGATGATGAGCAGCGGGTTCAGCACCACGTCGACGGCGGCGGTCAGGATCATGGCGTAGAGCGGGGTCTTGGAATCGCCCGCGCCGCGCATGCCCATCGACACCATCATCGAAACAACGCCGAAGGGGATCGTGATGAAGATCACCTGCAGGTACTGCAGCGCCAGCACGCCGCTGGCCGCCGGTGTGCCCAATGCTGCGAGGATGTCGGCGGTGAAGATCCAGCCGACCACGCCGGTCACCACGCCCAAAAGCGTGCAGAAGCCGACGCCGGTGCCGAAGTTGCGTCGCGCCGCCTCGATGTCGCGCGCGCCGAAGAACTGGCCGACGCGCACGGTGGTCGCGGTGCCGAAGCCGATCACCAGCGCGATCAGCAGGAACATGACGATGTTGGCGTTGGCGGTCGCCGCCAGCGCGCTCTCGCCCAGCAGCCGGCCGACCCAGATCGCGTTGATCGAGCCGTTCAGCGTCTGCAGGATCGAGCTGATCAGCATCGGCACCGAGAACGTCAGCAGCGTGCCCAGGATCGGCCCCTGGGTGAGGTCACCCTGCATCGATCCCGGCTTGCCCATCGCCGTTCGGGGCGGCGGCGTCTGCGGCGTCGGCTGAGTCTCGGCGGCGTTTTCGCCGATGGGAATGGGGCTGGCCTCGTTCATGTGCCCCTCGTGTCGCCGTAGAGGTGGATGTGCAAGCGATCGGTGAAGCGCAATCCGTGCTGCAGACACGTTTGCGCCAGCCAGCGGTTGCGCGCGTGAAGCTCGGCCGGCGTGCGCCCTTCCGCCATCAGGAACAGGCGGTCGCCGGGGATCGCGTAGGTCTGCTGCAGCGCCAGCACTTCGGCGAGGTCGTCAGCGCTCGCGACCACGAACTTGAAGAAGGCGCGCGGATCGGCGGACCAGGCGGCGAGGCGGTCGGGGATGAGCGCGAGATCGGCCGGATTGCCGCTGTGCGCGAGCTTGGGGCTGACGTTGTACTGGTGCACGGCCGCGTCGAGCGCGGGGTGCGGCGCGACGCTGCCGTTGGTCTCGATCTCCACGTGCATGGCGGGCAGCAGCGCGACCATGCGGGCGAGCGCCGCGCCCTGCAGCAGCGGCTCGCCACCGGTGATCACCAGCCGACTTGTGGCCAGCGCGGCGATGCGGGCGGCGACATCCTCCTCGCCGAGCGTGAGCTGGTTGGACGTGCGATCGAAGGCGAGGGCGTCGCGGTGGGGGCGAGTGTCGCCCTCAAAGCGCCAGGTGTAGGCGGTGTCGCACCACTGGCAGGCGAGATTGCAGCGCGACAGCCGCACGAACGTGCTCGGCCGTCCCAGCGACGGCCCTTCGCCCTGCAGCGAAGCGAAGATCTCCGGCTCGCCGGGGGTGGTGGTCGCAAGGGTCAGCATCGGTATGGCGCAGGTGACAGATCGCGGCGATGTAGGAAAATGTTTTGTGGCCGCGGCAGATAGGATCCTCTCCTGGAAGGGGAGGTGGCAGACGCGCAGCGGCTGACGGAGGGGTGTTCCCGCCTGAGTAGTGCCCGAAAGAGAGGGTTACACCCCTCCACCACCTGCCGTGGTCCCCCTCCCCTTGCAGGGGAGGATCTTTAGCCCAACCGACCCAGCGCCGTCTGCAGCCGCTCGGCCTCGGCGGCGTGGGCGGCGTGGTCGGCCTTGGCCTTCTCCACCGCCTCGGGCTTGGCCCTCTCAACAAAAGCCGGGTTCTCCAGCCGCTTGCCCAGCGAGTCCCGCTCCTTAAGCGAAGTCGCCAGCGCCTTTTCCAAACGGCTCTTCTCGGCGGCGAGGTCGATTACGCCGTCGAGCGGGATCGCCAGCATCGCGTCGCCGGCCCCGACCTGCATCGCGGGGCCCGCCGGCGCCGCTTCGAACCGGATCGCGTCGAGACGGGCGAGGCGGTCCACCACGGCGGCGTTGCGCTCGATCGCAGCGCGGGTCTCGGCGGGGGGATCGGCCAGGTAGGCGGTCAGCCGCGCGCCGGGCGAGATGCCGAGCTCGGCCTTGGCGCCGCGCAAATTGCCGACCAGCACGATCAGCCACTCGACCTCGGCCTTGGCCTGCGGGTTCACCGACGCGGCCGGCTCGGGCCATTGCGCCACGATCAGCTCGTAAGGCCGCGCGCCCATCTTCGACCACAGCTCTTCGGTGACGAAGGGCATGAACGGGTGGAGCATGACCAGGATCTGGTCGAGCACCCAGCCCGCGACGGTCTTGGTCTCGTCATCGAACTGGCCCTTGATGAGCTCGATGTACCAGTCGCAGAACTGGCTCCAGACGAACTGGTAGATGGTGTTCGCGGCCGCGTCGAAGCGCAAGTCGGCCATCGCCTTGTCGAGTGCGGCGACGGTCTCGACCACTTCGCCGATGATCCAGCGATTGACCGCCGACGTCGCCTTAGGCGCCGCCACGGACTGGCTCGCGCCGATGCCGTTCGACTGGCAGAACCGCGCGGCGTTCCACAGCTTGGTGGCGAAGTTGCGATACCCCTCGACGCGCTTTTCATCCATCTTCACGTCGCGGCCCTGGCTCTCCATCGCCGCCATGAAGAAGCGCAGAGCGTCAGCACCATACTGGTCGATCAGGCCCAGCGGATCGACGACATTGCCCTTGGACTTGGACATCTTCTGCCCGTCAG
>Ga0163161_10002505_pt1 | contig 13101 bp, 10 predicted proteins | sample S45metaG_FD_129847 | JGI IMG/M metagenome (GOLD analysis project Ga0163161, IMG submission 129847) | Switchgrass rhizosphere microbial communities from Kellogg Biological Station, Michigan, USA - S4-5 metaG | ecosystem: Host-associated > Plants > Roots > Rhizosphere > Soil | place: USA... | reverse complement strand
TGGGTTGCTCGGGCGCCATCGCCAAAGACTGCCGCACCACCTCTTTCCTGGTCGACACGGACCTGCTCGTCGATGCGGGCACGGGCGTCGGAGATCTCACGCTCGAAGAAATGGTCTGCATCGACGATGTCGTGCTCACCCACAGCCACCTCGACCACATCGCCGCGCTCCCATTGATGCTCGACGCCGTCGGCAGCCGCCGCAAGCGGCCGCTGCGCGTGCACGCGCTGAGGGCCACCATCGACGCGCTGCGGGCGCATGTGTTCAACAACGTCATCTGGCCGGATTTCGAGAGCATTCCCAGCGTCGAGGCGCCGTTCGTGAGCTTTCACGTCATTGCCGTCGGGCAAATGCTGCCGCTGGGCAGCCGTGAGCCCAAGCTGGTCGAGGTGCTGCCTGCGGTTCATACCGTGCCGGCGTGCGGCTTTGCCGTGAGACGGGCCGAAGGTGGTGCCCACTGGGTGTTCAGCGGGGATACCGAGCGCAACGCGCCCTTCTGGGAACGCGTGAATGCGCTCGACGTCGCGATGCTGGTGATCGAAACAGCCTTCAGCAGCCGTGAGCAGGCGCTGGCCGAGCGCAGCCTGCATCTGTCGCCCGCTGTGCTGGCCGACGAGCTGGCGCACATCGGGCCGGGGAAGCAGTACCCGATCTACATCACCCACACCAAGCCCACCGAAACCGATGAGATCATGAGCCAGATCGAGGCGCTGATGGACGAGCAGGTGGCGGGACTGGCGCAGCGGGACATACGCTGGCTGAAGGCGGATGGGATCCTGACTTGCTGATGCGGGGTGATGCGCTGGCATGACAAATTTGTCACTACGTGTAGCTTTTACTAGCGAATCGTGTCACACCGTGTAACGCCAAAGTGGGTAAAGGTGACGTGTTCGGTCAGCAGGAGGCTCTGGGGATGGGTGGCACAGATGCTGCGGAAGGTACCTCGCTCCGGGCAGGTTCCCGGGCGTAACAACCAACCAACCTGGAGTTAGTGAATGAACCGTCGTTCCATCGCACGCAACGTGCAAAAGGGTTTCACCCTTATCGAATTGATGATCGTTGTGGCGATCATTGGTATCTTGGCTGCTGTGGCGCTGCCTGCGTACAACGACTATGTGACGCGCGCACAAGTTGCTGAGCCCGTGGAACTGCTGGGTGGCTTGAAGGCCCCATTGGCAGAATTCGGTTCCAATCAAAACGCTTGGCCTACCTTGGTTCAGACGGATGGAACTAACACGCAAGTTGTGGCCGCCACCTCAATCGCTGCTAACCTGACTGGTAAGTATTCGACTTTGGGTACCGCCATCACTGGAACCTATCCCGCTGGAACGCTTACCGCGACCATGCGCACTAATTCGCGTGCAGCCGGTACCGTCGTCTTCAACACGACCGATGGCGGCGCAAACTGGAGCTGCAACAGTGGAACCGTAGCAAACAAGTTCCTCCCCCAAGCTTGCCGTGAAGCAAGTGCTGGAACTACGGCACCTGCACCTGCACCATAACCGCATCTTAGAAATAAAAAAGAGGCGCAAGCCTCTTTTTTTTATTCTCGCCTAAGGAGATTTAATGCCAATTGCTGATAAAAGCCAGGGGTTCGCCAAGGCAATGGATATGCTCTTGCTGGGCGGGGCTTCGGTAATTGCTTGGTTGTTTTTTAGATTTATTGAGCTTGATAAAAGGGAGATTTTAATTCTGGCATTTGGCATGATGTTTTTGGCGAATTTCGTAAACCATCCCCATTTTATGCATTCGTATCAGATGTTTTTCGAAATTTGGCCCGTGATAAAACAAGAAAAAGGATCGGCTAAATACAAGATTAGGTGGCTGGTGACGGCGATATTTATTCCATCTCTTCTTGCTGTCTTGTTGGGTTTTTCGGTCTATCTTTCAATGAAGGGCGATTTCCGGTTAATGCAGATGTGCGTAGGGTTGTATGCTGTTCTCGTTGGATGGCACTACGTGAAACAATCTTTCGGCATGGCTCTCTTCGACGCAGCGCGAAGCAAGGTTTATTGGTCAGCCAAGTCGCGAAAAATACTTCTTTGGAATTCGTACATAAGCTGGCTAGCTGCACTGATCATTGGCGCAGGTGTTCTTGCTGGAGGCGATTTTTGGGGCGTGAAGTTCCCTGTCCTCAGGCTACTACATGACGGCTATTGGACGGCAGCGGCAGCCATCGTCGCCACAGCTTCTGCTGCATGGACATTGCTGGCCATTTGGCGCCAGATTCAATTGTGGAGAAGTTCGGAGATCGCTATTTCAGATATGCCACTTGCGGGAATCATTGGCTATGTGGTTGGTATTTATTTGTGGACCTTGCTGGCGTGGCTCGATCATAAATTCATTTTGGTGATTCCATTTTTCCATTCCTTGCAATATTTGGCTATAGTGTCAAAATATCAAAAGGGGAAAAATAAAATAAATCTAGGAGTGTCGCGCTTGCTGCCTATGGATATTTTGACGTATGCCAAAGCAGCTATTCTTGGATTTGGGTTGTTTTGGTTTATTCCTGGTGCGCTGGACTACCTCGAGGGAGGAAAGCTAAATTACCTCTCGGGTGGAGTTTTTGTCTTTACCGCCGCCATCTGGATTTTTATAAACATTCATCACTATTTTATCGATAGTGTGATTTGGAAGAAGGAAAATCCATTGATGGGGAAATACATTTTTTCTTGAGATGATTAATTCCTTGATCGGCTCAATTTTGCTGAAATATTGGATTCAGAGTCGAGTCCTAAGGTTTTCATTCAGAGCGGTTGCAGCAATCTTTTTTTTGAGATTTGCGACAGAGGCCTTGGTAATTTTCTTCGAAACCAGATCGATTAATTATCTATTGCTGGTAATATCTGAGCTAATAAGTGTTGGGTTGTTAATTTTTGCCAGAGATTCACTTGATGTAAGAATGACTTCACTGGCTGTCTTGTCCACTGTGTGCGGCACCTTTTATTATCTTTTGATGGATTTTTTCGAGTACTCAGTTATTGGATTAATTTCTTCTGAATCTGGGGCTTTTTTGCAAGCAATCGGGATTGTATTGCAAATTTACTCAAAATTGAGTCTCGGCAGAAGTTTTGGCCTTCTTCCTGCAAATCGCGGAGTAGTAGATAAGGGAGCTTATAGTTTTGTTCGGCATCCGATATATGCTAGTTATATGGTGGGGCATATTGGATTTATTCTCAGTGCCTTTAATTTTTGGAACCTGGGAATCTTGCTTTTTGCGTATATTTTTCAGTTTATCAGAATCAAGGAAGAGGAGGCGATTTTGAGAAAAGATGCAAGCTATCTAGCTTACTCGGAGCGCGTGAAGTGGAGAATTTTTCCTTTGATTTTTTAAGGGCTTTGTGCTTTTTGAGGCGCTGAAGAATTTTTCAAATCAGATGCTCAAAACCACAGGCACTCACGCAAAAATAATTCTGACTTTTAGGTTCGGCGGGTCGTCAAAACCACTTCAACTTGCCGATGTGATTTGACGGTTGTACCATCGATCTTCGAGCGTAAATTGGATTGTCAAGAAGGCTTCAGTTGGCACGTTCAAAGGCGTTCAGTAGACTGTCCCATCAAACGGGGCCACCAACACCACTGTGCTGTGCGGGTGATTCCAGTCATAAGCCCCCCGCGCAACGCAAACTGGATGACCCACACAGCTTTGTTGTTGGTCTGTGATTGGTAGTAGGGCCGCGCGAAGCTGTGCTTGATGTCAAGCTCGGCGCAGATCGCGCGGAAGTCGCGCGAGCAGAACACCACACTGCTGTCCGCCACCAAACGCCTCGTTCCCGTGGCTATGTTCGTCACGGCACAATTATGTTGTTCGCCGTGCTTGATGTGGTCAATGGTCAAATCACCCGCGTGTGCAAGCGCAGCATCGACAGCAGGAGTTTCTGGACTTCCTATGTCATCGACAGGCAAATGCCGCTGGAGCTAGATCTGCGCCGAGTAGACAACTACATGACTCACAAGCAGGGCGAGGCGTAAAAACATGGTTGGCACCCAACCCGCGCTTTCACTCGCACTTCACGCCTACAGCTTATAGTTGAATCAAGTCGATCACTGGTTTGCGCTGATCAACGAGCATGCCATTCCACGCAACTCGTTCTCCTATGCGCACGAGCTCAAGCTACAGATCGAGTAAATTATTCGCGCAGCGCTACAACGTCGATGCCGTGTGTCGTTCCAACGGGTCGCCACCACCGACTCAATCTTGCAGAAGATCGAGTGAATCGCGAAACGTATTTCTGCGACAGGACCGTGCATGTAATTTGAGAATCGTTATTCGGTAGCCGAAGTTGTGCAGGTCACATCCGTCGCAGGCTGGCAAGCTCGCACTCGCCCAGTCTTAGCAACAACCACAATCCGCGTTTGACTCGTCTTTTGTGCGCCCGAGATGTCATTGCGCTCAATTTTTAGTGTGGCGGACTGGAACGTCGAGGCACTGGTCTGCGTGTAGCCTGAAGGATTGAACATGACATAAGCAGAGCTCCCTTGCGCTGTTCCTTGCCCCGTTGCTGTGAAGTAGCTGGGCATTGCGCCCTGCTGCACGATGAGAACGTCAGACCCATTGAATTGCTGGTTATTGTCAGTATCGACAAAAATGGTCCAGCCAGTTGCCCAGTCATTGTTCTGCCGGGGCACGACAACCGCATGTTGGCCGCGCTTCATGGCCTCTCCGCGCGCTGCGCCAAGCGCGGCAACAAATGAATTGGTCGCTGAGGTCAATTCAGAGTTTCGCTGGAAGCCGACGAAGCTCGGTACACCGATCATTAACAGTACTGCGGCGATTGAAATTGTCACTACCAACTCAATTAGCGTGAAGCCAGCAGTTCGACTCAAGGGAGGACGAGTTTTCATGGCCAGCAAAGCCTGAATCTGGCATCTGTGGAGACAATGTTGCACGCCTTGGTGCCCGTACTAGTCAAGCTAAGCGGCCCGACGGTGGCATCGCTAGCCGCTGGCGTGGCAGTGAGTTTGACGCATTCGGTGATCGACTGGCTGTCGCATGCAACTGCGGAAAGCCGATAAGCCGGACTAGAGGCGTTGTCTCCCGAATAGACCTTGAATGTGCTTGCAGCCTGAGTCGGGGTGGTAACACCCGATGAGTTTGTGCTGAAGGCCATGTAGGTGTTCCGTTGCGTCATGTACCTCTCTTGCTGTTGCATGAGCTCCAACAGTGCAGTCCGTGCTTGCGCCCGCCTCCCTTTCAGCACGGAATCGTTGTACGAGGGGTATGCAATGACCGCCAGGATCCCAATAATAGCCACGACGATCATCAACTCGATCAGCGTGAAGCCGCGCATGGAGGCGCGATTCTTTATGTTGGTCATATTCACGATCCGCGCTTCAGGTCCAGGTAGTTATTGATCTGCCGCCAGTTCAGCCGTCCGGCAGTGATGATGACACTCGTCTGTCCGGTGTTCCCCGTACCACCCGCGGCATTGCCGACACCGCCAGAGCCTTGTGCAATCGTCTGGCTGGTGATCTTCTTCTTGCGCCGGCCGGTGCTGTCGCTGATGCTTTCGACCGTGGAGGCCACCTCGATCACCAAGGGCTGCCCCATGATGCCGACGGTCGATGCTCGTCGGGTTCCTATGCCGGTGTCCACGTCGACGATGTACGAATTGCCGCTGCCCCCGCCTACGCCGCAGGTGGTCGAGTTGCCCGAGGTGCCCGGAATCAGGCTGCCGAATATCAGCGTGCTGCCATTCAGCAATGCCCCGCTCACCTGGCGTTCGGTGCTGGCGTAATCCATGTACCAGCCGGAACTCACGGTCGATGATGTGGTGAGGTCGCTCGTGGCACGACCCCAGGTGAAGCTGGGCACGGTAATCGCGCCTGTGGAGTCGATCGTGGCAGCTCTCAGCCGTGCGCGCCCGCTGATGGCCCCGGCACCGTTCGGCGTTGCATCGGAGACGCTCGTGCCGTCGTCGTACACCACGTAGAACGAGTTCTGCGCCGTCGACGAGCGGTCGTCCACTTCCAGGTATTTGCCGGTGCCGAAAGCCACCTGGATGGCATTGATGTTGTTCGTCGCCGCCACCAGCGTGGGAGCCATGCTGATGGGTTGCACGTTGCCGGCGCTGTCCTTGGCAACGTAGAGCGGGTAGGGCGCGTTGTTGCTGGCCTTCTTGAAGGCTGACAGGTTCGCCATGTTCCACTCGGAGGTGCCGTGGCTGCGGAAGTCGAGCTTCCACATGTTGCCGTGCAGATCGCCCGCAAAGATCTGGGCCACCTCGCGGTTGCCGCCTGTGGCAATGGCCGCCTTGAAGTTGAGCACGCCGGTGGCCTTGGTCACGGCCAGCGTGGCGTCGAAGGGCAACTCCACCTTGTAGTAGTTGGTGCCAAGGGTCCAGGCCGTCTCGGGCGCCTTCGAAAGGTCGAGCAGGAACAGTGCAGGGTTCCCGGAACTGTAGTTGTTGGCCGAATTGACCTTGGTGTAGTTGTTGACGCCGCTGGCCACCACTGCAAACCACTTGTAGGTGGCGGTCGTGGCTGTCGGCGCGCTGGTACGCATCTTCAGAATCTGCGGCTGACCGACGACGAAGCCCATGTCGACGTCATCGTCCTGCGTGAACTCCCACATCACGTTCGAAGCCGAGAACGACGAGGGGTTGGTCACGTCGAGCGCGAACACGCCGCGCCCGCCTGCACCGGTGCCCGAGACGAGCACCGTCTTCCAGTCGGCCGAGGTGCCGGCGGAACCCACCTGCGCTTCCGCCACCACGGGCGGGCCGTCGACGTAGCTTTGGTGGTTGGACACATAGCTCGAGTCGGTGAGCGCGCCCAGCTTGGGCGTCATCCAGCTCGGGATGTAGCCGAACAGTTCATCACCGGTACCGGCGTTGAAGGCATGCAGCATGCCGTCGTTTGCTCCCACGAATACGGCCGGGGTGCGGTTGAGATTCGCCGTCCTGAAGGCCGCATACGAAGTGGAGTTGATGTTGTTGGCAGGCGCACCCGAATACACAACACCCGAATTGATGATGTCGCCCAGCAGCTTGTTGTTGCGGCGGCGGAACGGCGAGCCTTCCCGCGCGTTGCTGCCGCGCAGAAAGCTCACGCGGTCGGAGCCTAGCGAGTCGGCCGTGGCCGAGGGAATGATCTTGTTCAGGTCGGCTTGTTGCGCGGTGGTCAGGGAGCCCCACAGGAAAGTGCTGGCCTTTGGCACCGCATTGCCCGGGCGCCCGATGACGATGTTGCGCGAGGTTGCAGGCGCGGACAGCAAGGCCATCCGAGCCGAGGCTGACCAGGTGGGGGTCGGTGAAATGCTGGCGGTGCCGTTGCTGATGGAGATCGATTGGGCAAGCAGGTCGCCGCTCCAGTCGCTGGTGTCGAAAGCGCCCTGGTAGACCGAGTTGTCCGTTTGCAGCGACTTCGATTGCACCGCACTGCCGGCAATGCTGCGTGCGGAAGTCGAGGCGCGGCTGAAGATGCTGTCGAAGGCACTCAGCACGCTTCGCGCACTGCTCTGCAGGTAGTAGGTGCTGGCCTCGCCGGGGCGAGCACTGTCTTGCCAGACGTTGTCATCGACCGTGGTGTCCTGGCGCCTGAAGGGGTTGCCGAAGGTGTTGTAGGGCTTGCTGCCGGTATTGGACGGATCCGATTCGAAACCGCCGTACTTCGCCGAGGTGAAGAACTGGTTTCTGTTGCGGCGGGTAGTGGCGTTGTTCTGGTCGCCGTACTCGTTCACGTCGAAGAAGAAGCTTTTCACACGCAGGCCGGGGCGCTGTTTGGCAGTCTGGGTGGTCCAGTCGGTGCCGCGAATGTCGTGTGTGTGGGCCCAGTATGAGTAACCGATGATCGCCTCACCGCGTGGGTTGCTGTTGGTGCTGGCGTTTCCGGTGGTGTGCTGCTGTGTGCCCTGTCCATCGAGATAGGTGGTGTCCACACCCTTCTCAAAATTCTTGACCACGTTCGTCCATGCGGTGAGGTTGGGAATGTTCCCTGCTACGTCAGTGGTCGGATAGCGGCTGCCGTCGTGGGTGTTGATGTCGCCGATGACCACGATGTTGCTCTTGAGGCACGAGTAATTGCTTGTGCTAGTACGGCCATCCCCGTATGGGTCGGTCCAGGTGGTAAACACCGGGTATCCGTCGTACATGCTCGTCGTCATGTTGCTAACGGCGATGTCGCTCGGCTGCAGGCCCTGCAGATAGCGCAGCGATTCGTAGTAGAGCTCGCTGACCGGGTCGTATTGTTTGTAGCGTCCCGCCACCGGGCCGGTGCGGCCGAACTTGTTTAGATAGTTGATGACACCGCTGACTCCGAAGTTGGCGTTGGTGCCCGACAGCGCGCTGCTGTCGGGGTTGGTGGCGAACACGCCTGTCGTGGCGTTCCACTCGGCCGCCGCATTGCCGCCGCTGGGAGTGTTGTCGATGCCGTTGGTGTCGTAGGTCTTGGCGCCGACGTACTTCATGGGGGCGCGCAGCACGCCACCGTATCGCCCGCCGTCGGCGCTGTTCGTCTGGTCCATCAGGTAGCCGAAAGCAGACAGGCGCAACTGGTCGCTGTACTTCTGCACGGTGCCGGTCGGCTTGTAGTTGCCGCTCGGGTACTTGGTGCAGAAGGTGTAGTCGCGGCTATCGGCCAAGTTGCCAGCGGCATCCTTGTCGCAGACCTTGACGCGGGAGTAGAAGAAGCCGTCGCTGTTGAGGCCAGTCGTTGGCCGGGGGGTGGTGTTGGAGGCGATCGAATAGCAGGCTTTGACGGTGCCTGGCACTGGATCTGTGAATACGGCGTTGGTGCAGGCCGCGCTGTTCGTGAACTGGCCGACGATCCAGGATGTGCCGGCGCCGTACCAGATTTCCCTTGAACTTCTGTTGAAGTTGCAGGTGCCGCCCTCGTCAGCACACTTTGTGGCCCCTGACGGCTTATCGCCGCTGAAGGGGAACGGGCCAGTTCCTGTCGTGATGGTGCTCAGGCTGTAGCTGGCAGGGCTGGCGCAGCTTCCGCCGTTGGCTGTCCCGAAGTAGATGCGATTCAAGGTGTTCGCCACCCAGATGTCGTTGGTTCCAGCCGCTGTGATCATGCTTCGCGGCACCGCACCCCAGTAACGGCCACTGCCACCGCCATCCCGCGTCAGTTGCTTGGCTGGAAAGTTGGTCGAATTCCACATGCAGATCGGATCGCCGTTCGGAAGTACCGCACGCTGCAGGATAGTCAGGTCGGTCGTGTCGATGTAGCGGTCACCACCCGATAGAGCAAGCCGCAGCATGTCGATCGCCGAGCTGCTGGCCCAGTTCAGGAAGTTGCCGCTGAAGCCGTCATCGCACATGCGGTCTGTTCGTGTGCTGGACAGGATGCGGTCGAAGCGCTTGTAGTCGGTAGCAGAGAGGCCCGAGGCAGGTGTTTCCGTGGGCGCGTTGTTGTACGAATAGCAAGCGTAGGCGTCGTAGTAGCCGATGTATTCGTTCAGATTGCTATAGGTGTTGTCGGAGCTGCCGCCGGGCGTGTACTGCGCGCCCACGGTCGGGTACTCCACCGACAGCGCCAGCGCCAATGCCGGCTTGTCGCCGGATGTGGTGGCATAGAGCGGGTCGCTGGCCAGCGCGACGGGCTTGATGTTGGGGGCCGTGCTGGAGATGCTCGCAAAAGACAGCGCGAGCGTTGCGGCCACCAGCGGAAAGGCTAGCCAGGCCAGGGTGCGCGGTCGCGCGAACCAGGGCCGTACGTTGGAATTGGACATTTTCATGAAAGGCGGCTCGCTTCAGTCGCGGTAGATGATTTGGACGACACCCTGGATGTCGTCCCGCGGACCGAAGCCCATGGCCGTCACGCGGTAGATGTAGCTGGTTGTCGAGCCCGAGATGTCGCGGTTGGCCGGATCTTCGATCGGCTCGATCACGTAGCGCGGAGCCTTGGCGGGCTGGATGCCGGTTGCACCGGCCGGGAAGCTGCGGCCTGTGAAGTCGCCATAGGCGGCTGTCTTGGCGCTGTTCGTTGCGGTGAAATCGACGGTCAGCCACGCAGGCTTGCCCGTCGTTTCAAGTGTGCACAGGCCCTTGCTGTTGCCGGAATCGCCGCATCCGCTGACGAAGGCGTTGGTGTTGGCCATGTTGGTGAACACGGCTCGCCGGCTGGAGGCAACCGGGCCATGGATGTCGAATTCGGCGTCCATCAGTGCGGCTTCGGCCGACTGCCAGGCCACCTGCATATCCCGGTCATTCCGGGAACTGCGTTCACCCATGGTCGCGATCTGCGCCGCGCCCACGCCAAGGATCGAGACAATCACCAGCAGCAGCAGCACGATGATCAGGGACACGCCGCGCTGGCCTGCGGGACGTTGGGAGAGTGTGTGTTGCATGTCAGAGCCCCTGGTCGTTGCGCAGGTGGATCGTGAAGGTCAGGGTCTGGCGCAGTCGCCCGTCCGGCGTGGGCTGGAAGACAGTGCCTGCGTCATCAGACGAGGCGAAGGCACTGCCGGCCGAGCCGCTTGCACTGCTCCTGGTCGGGCCGAACGGGTAGAAGGTTTGCGCCTGCGAATCCTGGGCGGCACCCCGGGCGCTTCGCAGAACCATGCCGATGCGTACGCTGCGCACCCGGCGCCAGTTTGCGTTGGTAGCGGCACTGTTACCGGCCACCGCCATCTGATCGGCGCGCAGGTACGCGTTTGGCACGTTGGGCGAGGGTGCGTTCGCCGCTGGCGCTGCTCCGGCCGTGACCCCATCGACGCCGTACAGCACCTGGAAATTCTCGACGCCCTGCACGATGGGGCTGGACAGCCACGAGCTCGTCGCGGTGTCGTAGTAGGTGCACATGAGCGAAGGCTCGCCCTGGTTGATGCCCACCGAGAAGACGCTGGCCAGGAGCGTGTCGCGCGCGGCGGTAGTGTTGATGTCCGCGACGGTGGCCTGCGCGTTGCCGGCACAGTCGATCATGGTCTTGTCTGCATCCGTGGAGCCGACCACCATGGTGTGGGCCTGTGCAGACTGATAGCGCAGTATCAGCACGTCGCTGCCAGTTCCTGCTTCGGTGGAGGGCCGTGTGGTAGACGTCGTCAGCGGGTTGGTCAGGTTCACCTTGGCGCTGTTGAACCCCATGATGCTCGGCGCTGGATCGGTCGCGGTCGGCTGGCGGGTTGTTGCCGCGAAGAACACGTCCCTGTAGCCGGTCTGCACGCCGATGCGCTGGATCATGTCAGCAGCAAACCTGCCGTTGTCGCGCAGTTGCGAGGCCGCATCGACAGTGGTGAACCCCCGGCGCGCGACTGTCAGGGCAGAGACGGCCGCCAGCACCACCACCAGGCCCACCGCCATTGCGACAAGCAGTTCGATCAGGGTCAGGCCGCGGATGGCGCGGCTGCGTGAAATGACGATCACAGGGTGCTCCCCGGCGTGACCGGCAGGACGATGGACGGCTGGGCCGCCTGATTGACCGTCGTGTCACCTGTCTTCGTTGACGGACGGCTCCAGCCGATCTTGACGAGGATCGGGTCGCTGGTGTTGGTCGAGGTGCATGTCCAGACGGCGGTGCCGTCCGAGCCGAAAGGCGCGCTGTCACGACAGATGTTGATTCGCGCGCCTGGCAGCGCATCGTTCACCCGTGCCAGCCAGTCGGTGAGTTCGGCTTGCGCGACGGCAGCCTTGTCGGTGCCGCAGTTCTGGCCGATCGACAGGCAATACGACGCGGTTGGAGGAGTCAAGGGACTCGACAGGTCTCCAATCAGGTAAGGATTGTTGGTGGCGAGCAGTGCTTGATCCTTGTTGCCCCGCATCATCTCTGCGAGTTCGCGAGCCAGCACTACGGCCGTCGATTGAAGCCGCGCGTCGCGGTTGGCTTGCAACGATGCCGCCTGCAGGCCGACCATGCCGAGCAGCCCGAACGACAGGACGACGATGGACACCAATACTTCGATCAGAGTGAAGCCAGTGGCGCGGCGGGCGTTTCGGACCTGACGGATTGCGGAGTTCATCGAAACAATGCGTGGAGTCGGCAAATTGTGAGAAAACGTGCCGGAATGTGGCTGAATGTGAATGGCGATGATGCCGGAGGCGGTTTGCGGAGCGCGTGCCGCTCGTCGGGCGAGGGCAACCGTTCGGAAATATTTGTTGTTGGATCGTCAAAAGCCCGCGAACCCCGGCATTGCACAATTCCGCCGATGCCCTCCCTCAGCTCGGCGCTGATCGCCCTCCCTTTTTTGTTTCCTTGGGTGGCCGGTCCGTCAGTCAATGTCTGGCAGTTGCTTTGCGCGTGGGCCTGCCTCGCGTTCCTGTTGCTGCTGAGCGACGCCGGCGCAATGGGGCCGAGTCGCCGTGTTCTGTGCTGGCTGGCGCTCTGTGCGGGTTGCATCGCGCTGTTTCGCGGCGATGCATGGGGTTACTGGCTGCCCGCCTGCGCCGCGGTGGCGGTTGTTGCGGCGGCGACGCTGGTGGGCGCTCGCATGTCGAGTGCCGCCCGGGGCGCTGCCGTCCTGGCCTGGGGAGTCCTCGCTGCGGGCCTCGTCAGTGCCGTGCTTGGCCTTCTGCAGTACTACGGCCTTGCCGAATGGCTTGTCCCCTGGACCACCTCTCCCGCCCTCGGCCAGGCCTACGGCAACCTCCGCCAGCGCAACCAGTTCGCCACGCTGATCAGCATGGCCTGGGTTGCGGCGCTATGGCTCTACGCCATGCATCCATCGGTGCGCGCACGGCGCGGGTTGATGGCCGCAGCGCTGCTGCTCCTTGTTGCCGCAGCCGCTTCGACGTCCCGCACGGGGTTGCTTCAACTGCTGTCCATCGTCGGCGTGGCGGCCTTCATCGCCAGACGAGAGCGCCGGGGCTGGCATGCCGAAGAGGTCGGGTTGCGGCTGCCCTCGCCACTGCTCTTGTTGGCGACCATCCCGCTCTACTTCGCCATCGCCTGGGCATTGCCTCAGCTGGTGGGCGGCGGCAGCGGCGGTGTCGAAAGCATGCTCCAGCGCCTGCACACTGGCGCGCCAGACGACCACAGCCGGCTGATCCTGTGGCACAACGTGCTCACGCTGATCGCAGAGCGTCCCTGGACCGGCTGGGGCTGGGGCGAACTCAGCTTTGCGCACTACAGCACCCGGTACGCCGGTGCCCGGTTCGTCGAGATCCTGGACAACGCGCACAACCTCCCCCTGCATCTGGCAGTGGAGCTGGGCATTCCCGC
>Ga0163161_10002503_pt1 | contig 13104 bp, 12 predicted proteins | sample S45metaG_FD_129847 | JGI IMG/M metagenome (GOLD analysis project Ga0163161, IMG submission 129847) | Switchgrass rhizosphere microbial communities from Kellogg Biological Station, Michigan, USA - S4-5 metaG | ecosystem: Host-associated > Plants > Roots > Rhizosphere > Soil | place: USA... | reverse complement strand
TCAGCGTGCGGCACCGGGGTCGCAGCAACCACCAGTTTCTCGCCGGCATTGGCCAGGGAAGCAGTCAGAGCAGCCGCCAATGCGGTAAACAACAGAACCTTTTTCATGCAGTGTCCTTATCGAAAATCACGGTCGTCATCGACGACGGCATTAATACGTGTGCCAGTGAAGTGATATCGCTGGCGTGGGTCGGACAATACCGGGATTTTTTATTCCCGGACAATAACGTTTATTCAGCTTCATATTCCATTTTGTTCATGTTGAACGAAACGGTTACAAACCCTCACTCAAACGAATCAGCAAATCTTTCAAGGCCTTACGCTCATCGACGCTACCGCCGATGTTGATTTGTGCAACCAGCCGTTCGATCTGAAGCTGCGGCCCCGACACCTCGGGCAGATTCAGGTGCTCCGGGAGAATCTCGTCGCCGGTGCTCACCAGCAAGGCAAAGTGAATGACGTTTTCCAGCTCGCGGGTGTTGCCCGGCCAACTGTGTTGTTCGAGCACATGCTGCGCCGCTTCGCTGATCAATGGCACCGGCAAGTCCAGACGCTGGCTATAGATGCCAAGGAAATACTCGGCCAGCGAAAGAATGTCGCCGATGCGCGCGCGCAAGGCGGGCAACTCCAGTTGCCCTTCGCTCAAATAGTGATAAAGGCGCTCATGAAATTTTCCGGCGTCCACCGCTTGCGCCAGATCGATGCTGGTCGCCGCGACCAGGCGCACATCCACCGGGCTCGGCTGATGCGCTCCGACACGGGTGACTTCGTGGTTTTCCAGCGCTGCCAGTAGTTTGATCTGGATCGGCAGCGGCAAGTCGCCGATTTCATCCAGGTACAAGGTGCCGCCATTGGCCGAACCGAACCAGCCCGCGCGACTGCTCGCCGAACCGCTGTAGGTGCCGGCGGCATAGCCAAACAGTTCTGCATCGGCGTAGGTCGGGCTGATGGCGCCGCAATTGACAGAGACGAACAGACCACTACGATCGCTGGCGCGATGGATGTGCCGGGCGAGTAGCTCCTTGCCGGTACCGGTCTCGCCACGTATCAACACCGAGACCGATCGTGGCGCCAATTGCTCAAGCTCTTCACGCAACTGACGCGAGCGCGGATCGACAAACACCAGCGCCTTGGCGCGAATGCTCAGGGGGCTTTTTTCTGCATCGGGAAAGGTCAGCAACGGCTGACCGAACGTTTCGAAACTCATGGCAGACTCCCGCCCAAAACCGCCGGGAGACGGGGGCGTTGAAAGAAATAAAATCAGGCGCGGCGGCGGGCGTGGTGTTCCAAGCGGTTTTGCAGGCGATAGAGATAGGCAAAACCCTGCTCCCAACGCTGATGCCCGGACTTGACGTTGATGTGTCCGGCGCCAGCAAGAATCCCCGCTTCGGCGCCCCAGTTGCGCGCCAGTTCAAGCGCTCGCGGTGCACTGACGGCAGCATCGTTATCGGAGCTGACCACCTGGCTCGGGAACGGCAGCAGATCCGTCGGAATCGGTGCGAAGTTGCGCAGCGCCGGCGCGCAGGCCGGACGCTCGACGTCCGCTGGCGCGACCAGCAAGGCACCGCGTACCTGACGCAGGTATTGCAGCGGCGCCGTGGCTGCCCAATGGGCAACGGTGATGCAGCCGAGGCTGTGGGCGATAAGAATGACCGGCGTGCTGTCGGCTGCAATAGCCTCGGCCAGTGCCGCCACCCAGTCTTCACGACGCGGCGTCAGCCAATCGGCCTGCTCGACCCGCGCGCTGTTCGGCAGGCTGTTTTGCCAGTGGCTTTGCCAATGATCTTCTGGCGATCCTTGCCAGCCCGGCACAATCAGGTAGCGGATTGATTCGTTGCGCATGGGGAGCTCTCCTGCGTCGTGTCTGTTCCTGGACGAGTATAGGGAGGGGATTTATATTCGTTAAGGAATAAGAAGCTATTTATTAAGATCTGAATTGAATATGCGATTTGTGCATGGCTTGAAATCTTTTCCCCCTCACCCCAACCCTCTCCCCCATGGGGGCGAGGGGAAAGGGAGCCGATCTATGCGGTTTTCAGATTTGGAGTTCGACTGGATATTTCAGGTCGGTGTAACTCGTAAGAACAACGCGATCAGTCCCCTCTCCCTCTGGGAGAGGGCTAGGGTGAGGGCTTTGCTTCTAATGCCAGAAATAAAAAAAGGGCCGCACCCTGCCAAGGAGACGGCCCCGGAAAAACGTAAAATCTGTCACCGCGCAGTAATCACCGACAACTTGGTAATCCCCGCTCGTTCAATCGAAGCCATCGCCCGCGCCACTTCGCCGTAGTTCACCCCGTCATCGGCCTGCAACTGCACGCGCACTTCCGGGTCCTTGGCCTTGGCCGACTTGAGGTTGAATTCCAGCAAGTCCGGCTGAATCTCGTCCTTGTTGATAAACAGCTTGCCGGCGCCATCGATGCTCACCACCAGCGGGTCCTTCTGCTCGACCGGCGCCACCGCTTCGGTCTTCGGCAGGTTGATCGGGATCGCGTTGGTCAGCAGCGGCGCGGTGACGATAAACACCACCAGCAGCACCAGCATCACGTCCACCAGCGGCGTCACGTTGATCTCGCTGAGTACCTCATCACTGTCTTGCGTGGAGAAGGCCATATCAGGACGCCTCCTTCACTTTTGCTGCGTTGCCGCTTGCTGCGACCTTGTGCGCAGTCGGGTGGATCAATACGCGGAACGCACTCTTCTGCGCCAGGCTGTAGAAGTCGTGGGCGAAGTCATCCAGATCCGCCGCCGTCAGTTTCAACCGACGCAAAAAGTAGTTGTAAACCAGCACCGCTGGCACCGCGACGGCGATCCCCACACCCGTGGCGACCAGTGCCGCACCGATCGGCCCGGCCACCGTTTCCAGGCTCGCCGAACCGGCCGCGCTGATGCCTTTCAACGCTTCCATGATTCCCCACACCGTGCCGAACAAACCAATGAACGGCGACGTACTGCCAATGCTCGCGACCACTGCCAAGCCTGTTTCCAGAGAACGGCGTTCGCGGACAATTTGCTGGCGCAGGGCGCGCTCCAGTCGATCCTGATGGTTGATCGCCTGGCTCAAATCATTGGCCTGTGGCGCCTCGCCCACCTGAATCGCCGCGTAACCGGCCTGCGCCACCCGCGCCGCAGCGCCGGGTTGGGTTTCGCTCAATTCAGCGGCGGAATCGAGACTGGACGCCGCCCAGAAGCGTTTATGAAAACGCCGGTCCTGCGCCTTCAGACGCCCGAACTGCCAAGCCTTGAGCAATGCCAGGCCCCAAGTGGCGACGGAAAAAACCACCAGCAGCCAGATCACCGCGCTTTCGATGGATTCCAGTGGAGATGCCAGTAACGTCATGATGTATTCCTCGTGTAAACGTTTCGCGCGAATTTGGTTTCGGTTTAATGAATCTTGAAATCGATGGGCACGCTGACCCAGCCGTCCTGGGCGACATCACCCTGCTTGGCCGGGACGAAACTCCAACGCTTCACGGCGTTCAGCGCCGCGTCGTCGAGCTGCTGCCGGCCGCTGCTTTTGGCTATCTGGATCTCACCCGGCTTGCCGCTGGCCAGCACATGCACACGCAGCAACACCGTGCCTTCCCAGCCGCGACGCTGAGCCAGCGACGGGTATTCCGGCGCCGGGTTTTTCAGGTACGCGGCGTTGGCTGAGGCCGGGGTTACCGGTGCCGGGGGAGCAGGTGGCGCTGGCGCTGCAACCGGGGCTGCCGGTTGTGGCGGCGCCGGTGGTTGCTCGACCGCTTTCGGTGCTGGTTTGGGTGCCTGTTTAACCACCGGTTTGGGTTTCGGAACCGGTTTGGGCGGCGGCGGTTTTACCGCCAGTTCGTCTTCCACTGGCGGTGGTGGCTCAACTACAGGCGCGGGCGGCGGTGGCTCGACAACCGGTGGCGCTGGCGGCGCCGGGCGCGAGAATTCGATGGTCATCGGCGGAATTTCCGGCGGCACAATCGGCAGCACCGGCGTCGGCTTCTGACTGATCCAGTAGATCACCGCGCCATGCACCACCAACGCGAGCACGCCAAGCAGAAAAGTTTCGCGCCGACTCAGAATGCCCTTGGGCGCACGCTGCAAACGCAACTGCCCCAGCGGCACACGATGCGGCCGGCCGAGATCGACCAACTCGCCACCCGGCGTCTGACGCCACAGCAATTCCTCTGCGCTGGCGGCGGTCTGGACATTGCCCATTGATTCACTCCCTGCGGTCTTTTTGCGTTCTCTACAAAAACTGCCGATCGACCGTTTGTTGAATCCCCCACGGTGGATCGATGGGTGAATCATTGGGCTTGTCGCTTATCTCCGAAAGTAATCTTTAACGTTATGCATAGGTCCTTATGGAATATAAGAATTGATCAATTCCGCCAAAGCCACGTGCCACGCGGGCTGCAGCGATGGGTGAAAAAACGCATGCTTTTCAGGCATTGAAAGTATTCATTCAACGCATCAAATTCGCCTGAGCCGGTTTTGCAGGACAACTAATACCAAGTAGATAGTTGATTATTATTTTTTCCCGGAACAACAAAAAAGGCCGGCACACTTTCGTGCGGCGGCCTTTATCGATTGCGCGTGGGTTATTGTTTGACGAATTCCCCTGCAAGGGTCACTACTTCACCGTCAAAGTTAGTACGGGAACCGGCCGCGCGCACTTTTGCGTAATTGTGATCAGGAGAAAACAATGACCACGCTTGAAATCCGCTATTACCATTCAGACCGACAAACGTGATGGTGGTAGGTTGTCCGGTGCTGTTCTGGAAATGGTAATGCCCGTAGCTGACGTCATAGTTAACGCCGCCCTGGCTGAACGTGCCGCTGAATGTACCGTTGGCGTCGTTGCCATCGGTAATCGTCAGTTTGGCGCCAGCGTTGGCGTTTACATAAGTGCCATTAATGCTCGACATGATTCGATTTCCTTTATCGTTGGGATAAGTGTCTTCCGATGAGAGCAAGTTTCCTCCTGGAAACTCACGACAGTCAGGATGGTTGGACATTCAACTATTGTCCACGCGAGTGACTAACGAAATTGCAATAAGCAGCCTTCAACTCGCTCATAACTTATCGCCGTTCGTTCGAGCACTAATTCCAATTCAACTAACGACTGGCATTGGCTTGCTGCACGTTGACAACCGGTACATTAACCGCCGTCTCCGAGCGTGGCGTACCCGCTGGCACCCAGTCATAACTCACAGGTAACGCCCGATAGACCCAGTTGCTGATCGCATCGCTGCCCGGCGCTTTGCCCAGATACGGGCTGACGTATTCCCAGACGTTCTCACCGTTGGCCGTCACCTGGAAAAACCGCCCGTTCATGCCCTCGTCGATCAACGTGTTGCCATTGGGCAAGCGCCGAGCACTGCTGATAAACGAACTGTAGAACGCCCACCCCGGTTGCTTCGAATTGGCTGCGCTGTATTGCCAGACGATCTGGTTTTTCACCGGGTCGATTTCCAACACCCGCGAACCGGAAATCAGCCCAAGAGTGACATTGGGATAACCCGCCGAACCCTGGTTGTCGAACACCAGCAAGTTACCGGCACCAGGCAATCCCGCCGGGATTATGTGTGCATCATGCTGACCGACAAACTGATCCACAGGACGCGGCAGTTTCTGCGCGGTTTTCGGGTTGATCAGCGGCAAATTCGGTCCGAGACGCCAGACCACTTTGCCGCTGCTTTTATCAATGATCGCGATGAAGTTGGCATTGCGTGAGTCGATCAACAGGTTATCCGGATTGAAGCGCTTGTCACCGGCATCGAACCACTTGTTCGGCCCCACCAGACTGAGGTTGTTGATGTGCAGGTAATCCGGATTTTCACTGGTACGCACCAGCTTCAACTGCTCGGCGGTGAAGCCGAATTCATTGAGATGCTCCGAGGCCAGCCACTGCCATTTCACCGCGCCTTCGGGGCTGACTTCATAGATCGCATCGTCGATCACCTCGGGGACTTTGAAGCCTTTGACCTTGTGCACCTTGTTCGCCAGCACCACGGTGTTGCCGTTGCTCAAACGACGCTGATCATGGTGCTGCTGAGCCGCGCCACCGGGCGCCTTGTCGCCCCACTGCCAAACGACTTTGCCATTCCAGTCCAGCTCGCCGACGCTCTGATTGCCCAGACCGTTGCCGGCCGAACCGAGTTTTCCGGGATCCTTTTCACTCAGTTGCAGCAGCACGTGACCGCGCTCGCCGCCGACCAGTTTCGGATCAATGATCGCCGACGGGAAACCCGCCTGCGGCCAGGTTTTTACCTCGTTGCCGTTCATGTCGATCAGGTGCGTCTGTTTGTCGGCGCCGCTGAAAATCACGTACTGATTGAAGGCCTTGTTCGGGTCATAACGGGTCACGCCGGTCGGGTAAACACTCGGTGCGGCGAATGCGCCGGCGCTGAGCACTGCGCCGGACAGCAACACCGGCAAAGCGGTTTTGATACGCAACATGATGCAGCTCCTTGAGTGACAAATCAGAAGTCGTAGCGACCGGTGACGCCCAGCGTGCGCGGTGTGCCGAGCAGGCCTTCATAGCCGCCGTTGCCGCCCGTCCACAGGGTTGTGTAATAGGTTTTGTCGAAAGCGTTTTTCAGCCACAGCGACACGTCCCACTGGCCTTGGTTGAAGTCGCCGCGCAGGCCGGTGGAAAAGTTGACCACGGCGTAACTCGGGATCTGCCCGTAGTCGGAATCCTCGACCGTACCGACGGCTTTCGAGCGGAATGCATAGCTCGCGGTGACGTAAGGTTCGAAGCCGTTATCCAGATTCCATTTGTATTCGCCGTTGGCGTTGCCGATCCACTTCGAAGCGCCGACCACTTGATGACCGCTGAGGTCGCATGACGCTGGAGCACCCGGCGCCTGGCTGACTTCCGGCGGGCACGGGGCATCTTTGTACGAGAGATAGCTGACGTCGTTGTAGGAGCCGTTGATGTTCAGAGTCAGGCCGCGCAACGGGATCACCGTGCTTTCGAACTCGACCCCGCGCGAACGCACGGAACCGGCGTTGGTCAGGTACTGCACGCGATTTTCCGCATCGTAGGCGTTGGTCTGGTAAGCGTTGACCTGCGTCCAGAAGACGTTGGCGTTGAGTTGCAGACGGTGATCCCACAGCGTGCTTTTGAAACCGAGTTCGGCGTTGTTCGCGCGTTCGGTGCCGATCAGCAGTGAATCGGCGCCGGCCACCGGAGCGGAACCGACCGCGAGGTTAACCCCGCCGGATTTCTCGCCGTGGGACAGCGTGGCGTAGCCGAGCACATCGTCGGTGATCCGGTAGCTGAGATTGAGCAGCCCGGAGGGACTGGAGCTGTACTGATTCAAGTCGCCGGAATCGTAAGCGCCGGCACGACCGCGTCGCGCCGTGGCCGCAGCGCCCGTTACGGTCGCGCCACCCAGCGGCGCATCGCGCGTGACCCAGGCAGATTTCTCTTCATACGTGCCACGCACCCCGGCGGTGAAATCCAGCCGCTCGCTGAGGTGCCAGGTGCCTTGGGCGAACAACGCAAAACTGTCGGTCTTGATATGGCCGTTGCCGACACTGGTGACGTTGGCCAGCGCACCGGGCGCCGTGCCATTCCAGATATCCGCTTGCGGTCCGTAATAGGCGAAGGATTTATTGTCCAGATCCGAGCCGAAGTAGTAAGCGCCGACGACGTAATCAAAGAACTCGCCCTTGGGCGAGGCCAGGCGAAATTCCTGCGAATACTGTTTGTCCTCCACCGACACCCCGGCGTTGTAACTCGCCGGCACGTTGAGGCCGTCGTCGTTGCGCGGGGTGAAATTCCAGAAGCGATAGGAGCTGATTGAGGTCAGCGTGAAGTCGCTCGGCAGCGTCCAGTTGGCTTCCACCGACGTGCCACCCTGATGCACGGTAACGTGCTGGTCGTTGTCCAGATTGACCTTGCGGTGCGAACCGTTGACCAATGTTGCGCCGGCCGCGTTGGCGCGCGACTGGTACAGGTTGACGCCGTTGATGGTCGGCCCGGTGTTGTAGAGCACGCGGGTGCCGGCGCTGGAATCCTCCTCGTTGTAGTCACCGATCCAGCGCAGGTTGAAATCTTCATTGGGCTTGAATAGCAGTTGCGCGCGGAAGCCATCGCGCGAGCCGCCATTCAAATCATGGCCGTCGTATTCGTTTTTGATGTCACCGTCGCTGCGTGTGCGGTAGGCCGAAAAACGCCCGGCCAGTTGATCGTTGAGCGGGCCGGAAATGGTGCCCTTGGTCTGGAAATACCCGTCCTCGCCGACCGAGGTTTCGATGCTGCGTTCGGGCGTGAAGGTTGGCGCGCGGGTGCTGATATTGATCACCCCGGCGGTGGTGTTTTTGCCGAACAGCGTGCCCTGCGGCCCACGCAAGACTTCGAGCTGTTCGATGTCCATCAAGTCAAACACCGCCATCCCCGGGCGGCCCAGATAGACGTTGTCGATGTACAGGCCGACGCTGCCTTCCAGGCCATCGCTGGCCGGGTTATTACCCAGGCCGCGGATCGATACGCTGGACTGGCGTGCGTGCATGTAGGCGACGTTGACGCTGGGCACCAGTTGCTGCAAATCCTGAATCCGGTAGACCCGTTGCGTCTCCAGATTCTGCCCGCTGACCACGCTCATGGGCGTCGGTACGTCCTGCGAACTTTCCTCGCGGCGGCGGGTGGTGACGGTCACGGTTTCCAGTTGCGAATTGTTTGCGGCAGGCTTGCCGGCCGGCACTGGTGCCGGGGTTTCAGCATCGGCGGCGTAGCCGTGCGTCCAGCTCGCGCTCCCTGCCAGCAACAGGGCCAGAGGCAGGCGTTTGAGCCGTCGTGGCGTTAAGGGTGACGCAAGGTTCAACGGACTCATGGCGCGGCTCCTGGTCAAAAAACACACAGACATCTTCAATGCTGTATATTCTTTTAGGTTATTTATTTATGTTTTTGCAAAGATTTACTGCATAAGAGATTGCCTTTATAAGGAGTCGACGTAATGCATATCCAATGCATTTCCCGGATATTTTTTATGTGAAAAATGCATATCGACTTGCGCCAACTTCGTCACTTCATCGCCTTGGCTGAACAACGCAGCTTCGTCGCCGGCGCGCAGGCGGTGAACCTGTCGCAGTCGGCGTTCAGCCGCAGCATTCAGGCGCTTGAGCACAGCGTCGGCTGTCAGTTGGTTGATCGCGGGCGCAAGGAATTGCCACCGACCAAACAAGGTCAGGTCTTGCTCGAACATGCGCGGCGGCTGGTCAGCGGCGCGCAGCAGATGGCCAACGAGATCAGCCAGTTCAATGGGCTGGAGGCCGGGGAATTGCGCTTCGGATGTGGGCCTGCGCCGGCGGCAGGTTTGATTCCTCGGGCGATTGGCAGCTTCATCGGGCGCTATCCGAAAGCGCGGGTGCAGTTTCAGGTCGATGACTGGCAGAGCCTGAGCAAGCGATTACTCAGCGAAGAGTTTGAATTCTTTGTCGCTGACACTCGGCACTTCGAGGCGGATCCGGATTACCTGACCTACCGGCTGCGACCGCGCAAGTGGCATTTCTGTTGCCGCGCGGGGCATCCATTGGCCGGGTTTGATCGGGTCACCGCCGAGCAATTGATGAGCTATCCGCTGGCGGTAAGTATTCGTCCGCCGAACCTGCGCAAGGTCATTGTCGACCTCAGTGGGCGGCCGGATTTCACGCCGAATGTCGAATGTGAAAACAGCTCCAGTTTGCTCAGTGTGGTGCTGCGTTCGGATGCGATCGGGATTGTCGGGGCATATTCCGATGCGCTGCATCAAGCCAAGGGAGAGTTGATGTGTTTGCGCATCGAAGGGTTGGCCGATGATCTTGAGGAGTTGTACACCCGTTACGGGATCGTCAGCCGGGCGGGGTATCGGTTGTCGCCGTTGGCCGAGGCGATGATTGAGCAGATCAAGGCGATTGATGCGGTAGATGAGGAGGTCTGTTCACTGGACGGACTCGCTGTCTGATCTACCGCTATCGCGAGCAGGCTCACTCCTGCATTTGAAATGCGCTCACCTGTAGGAGTGAGCCTGCTCGCGATGGCGTCAGTTCAGGCACCGATGCACTGCCTGCATAAAACCCATTCCCCAAATGCACTTGCCGAACCCCCCCGGCGAAAGCGAAAACCCTCGCCTGTCCCATTGACCGGTGAACCCCATGCCCACCCCGCCAAACCCCGTGCGCAACGTGCTGTACATCATGTGCGACCAACTGCGCCGCGATTACCTGTCCTGCTACGGCCATCCGCATTTGCACACGCCGAACATCGATCGCCTCGCCGCTGCCGGCGTGCGTTTCAGCCGCGCCTACACCCAAGGCACGATCTGCGGCCCGTCGCGGATGTCGGCTTATACCGGGCGCTACGTCAGCAGCCATCAGGTGGCGTGGAACGCCGTGCCGTTACCGCTGGAAGAACTGACCCTCGGCGATTATCTGCGTCCTCACGGCATCCGCACCGCCCTGGTCGGCAAGACCCACGCGACGGCGAATATCGATGCCTTGCAACGCCTGGCGATCAATCCCGAAAGCGAACAGGCCGAAATCCTCAACGAAGTCGGCTTCGAACCCTACATGCGCCATGACGGCATCTATCCCGACGACCCGCTGTTCGACGACAAACGCGAATCCGCGCCCTACACCCATTACCTGCGCGAACACGGTTTCGACGGCAAAAACCCTTGGCACGACTGGGCCAATGCCGCCGAAGGCGAAAACGGAGAAATCCTCAGCGGCTGGAAAATGCGTCATGCGAATTTGCCAGCACGAATACCCGAGCAACACTCAGAGACTGTCTACACTACAAATCGAGCCATCGACTTCATCACCGAGCAAGGCGAGAAATCGTGGTGTTTACACCTTTCCTATATCAAACCGCACTGGCCCTACATCGTACCAGCGCCGTACCACGCCTTGTACAGTACGAAATCGATTCTCGAAGCGGTCCGCGCGACGCCCTCCGAAGCCAGCAAACACCCCGTATACACGGCATTTCGCCAACATGAGGAAAGCCTCAACTTCTCCCGCGATTCAGTACGATTGACTGTAATCCCTACGTACATGGGCCTGATCAAGCAGGTGGATGATCAACTCGGACGGCTGTTCGATTTTCTGCAGAGCAATGGCCGCTGGGATGACACGCTGATCGTGTTCACCAGCGACCACGGCGACTTTCTGGGCGATCACTGGTTGGGCGAGAAGGAGTTTTTGCTGGAGCAGGCGGTGGGGGTGCCGTTGATCGTGCGCGATCCTCGGGCGGCGGCAGATGTCACGCGCGGAACGGTGGATGATCGACTGGCGGAAACCATTGATGCGTTGCCGACATTCCTTGAGGCACTAGGATTGCCGGGGGCGGAGCATCGGCTTGAAGGGCGTTCGTTGATCCCGCTTCTACACGGCGAAAACCCGGACTGGCGCCACTATGCGATCAGTGAATACGACTACGCCTTCCAGGCGCCGGCGCGGGAGCGTTTGGGTCAGCCGATCGATCGTTGCCGGATGACCATGGTGCGTAGCGAGCGCTGGAAATACCTGGCGTACGACGGCTTTCGACCGCAGTTGTTTGATCTGCTCAATGATCCGCAGGAACTGCGTGATTTGGGGGATGACCCGGCGTTCGCGGCGGTGCGCGAGGAGCATGCGGGGTATTTGTTTGAATGGGTGCGGGGGTTGAAGCGGCGCACGACCATCAGCCATCAGGAGATTGATTGGCGGGGGCAGCGGTTTCGTTATGGTGAGCCGGAGAGCGAGAAGGTTGTTCAGATTGGTGTTTGGTAGTGGGAAGAGCCCCTCACCCTAACCCTCTCCCAGAGGGAGAGGGGACTGAATGGGGGATATTTCAGAGGTATACCGACCTGATCGTGCTTCACCGAATCCATAATCGATAAGGTCTTTCAGGTCGGTTCTAACGCGAGACAACTCGGTCGACTCCCTCTCCCTCTGGGAGAGGGCTGGGCGGGCGGCGTTCCGATGAGGGGCTGTTGATCTTCAGTCACGACCTTTGATGGTTTGACTGCGTTGCCCATTCGCGCCCACCGGCACTTCACCCTTGAGCGTCACCCGACGCACCACCCGATCCTGAGTGCCGTAATCATCAATCGCGTAATGCTGCGTCGAACGGTTATCCCAGATCGCCACATCACCGGCCTTCCAGCGCCAGCGCACGGTGTTTTCCTGGCGGATCACATGGCTCTGCAAAAGCCCGAACAAATGCGCCGAATCAGCCTGCGAGTAACCTTTGATGCGTTTAACGAAATGCCCCAGCAACAAGCTCTTCTCGCCGCTGATCGGGTGCACGCGCACCACTGGGTGCTCAGTCTCGTAAACAGTCGATGTGAAGACTTTGCGATAACGCTCAAGCTTCTCCGCCGAGACGTCCGGCTTGGCGCTGGCGTAGTCGTATTCGTTGCTGTGCACGGCGACCAGTTTGTCGGCCAGCTCACGCAGCTCGGTCGGCAAGCCGTTGTACGCCGTCGCGGTGTTGGCCCACAGGGTGTCGCCACCGAATGCCGGTGCCACCACGGAGCGCAGGATCGAGGCTTTCGGGTAGGCGTCGACGAAGGTCACGTCGGTGTGCCAGGAGTTGGCGCGCTGACCTTCAGCGCCGTCCAGTTCGAGCAAATAACGCGTGCCTTCACGCGACGGCACAGTCGGGTGCGCTACGGGTTCGCCGAGCAGATGGGCGAAAGCTTCCTGACGCTGATCGTCGAGCTGGGTCTGTTCGCGGAAGAACACGACTTTGTACTGAACCAGCGCCTGCTGAATGGCTTCGACGGTGGCGGCGTCCAGTTCACCGGACAAATGCACGCCACGGATCTCGGCGCCGATACGGCCGGCTACCGGGTGGATTTCCAGCGCGTGGACAGCGGGTTTAACTGCGAGTGCGGCGTTGCTCATGGGTAGACCCTCATCGACTGCTTACGGTTTGGCGGCAGCGAAACAATGCTCTATCTATATTCCATTTAAATCTAATAGATATTCACATGCTTCGTTGACGGAATAAGAGCTTGCATTTAAAACCTCTAGTAACCCTCGTCGCAAATGCCTTCGAGCTATTTTTAGGATGCCGGAAAAGCATATGGATCTTCGCCAGTTGCGTTACTTCATCGCCCTCAACGAACACCGCAGTTTTGTCCGTGCGGCGGACGCAATG
>Ga0163161_10002502_pt1 | contig 13105 bp, 5 predicted proteins | sample S45metaG_FD_129847 | JGI IMG/M metagenome (GOLD analysis project Ga0163161, IMG submission 129847) | Switchgrass rhizosphere microbial communities from Kellogg Biological Station, Michigan, USA - S4-5 metaG | ecosystem: Host-associated > Plants > Roots > Rhizosphere > Soil | place: USA: Michigan... | reverse complement strand
TGAGGCGCTCGCTGCCTCAAGGCAGCTGATGCCGATGGAGCTGCATTCATTGTAAATGTATACTGAAGTTTGCGGTAAGCTTCCCATCAAATCAACCACTATATTACCTGTAAAGTCTGCGGTGTAGCGGTATACTACTTCATTACCTGCAAAATATGAAAATGTTGAGCCTGTACAGCCGGAAAAACCCACCGATCCCTGAAAGGAATCGGCAAAATTTGCCGTATTATCGCTATCTGAGAATGGAAGTGTAGTGATCTCTAATGGATTAGTACAAGTATCGCCATATCCGTACGTTTTAAAGTTAAAGGGGCCTGCCCATTCGCTCATGCCTGTATCGTCACAAAGGGCACGTATGTAAAACTTATATTCTGAATCGATATCAAAAGGGTTTTGGATAAGCGGGCTTGCCGTCGCTGTGCCTGTAGCCGTAAACGGTGGTAAACCGGCATACAATAACCCATGCCCTGTAGGATTGCTGCCATCAGGAATGATCTCAATCTCCCAGTTTGAGGCAAATGCTGTATTAGTCCAATTTAGCTGGGCAGTAGTTAGTGTTATATTAGAGGCTCCAAGCCCGGAGGGTGTTTGGCATAATGATACCACCTTTGCCTTATCAACAAGCCAACGGTCCATGTTATCGCCCTCCATTACAAAGGCAATACGCACAGTTGTACCTGTATAAATAACAGGTATCTGGACGATCTTCTCGGTATAGTTAGTTTGCTGCGGATTAAGGTCTAACTCTGATGCCCAATTAAACATGTCTAAATAATTGTTGATGTTGGCCGGCGCTGCAAGTGATGCCATGGGAAGAATTTTTATCCTGTATGTGCCACCATTATCCGAAGGTATTGTCAATCGCGACTGAAAGCGAAGCTGCCCGTTAACGGGCACCACAAATTCTGGAGTAACGAGGTAATCAATGGCCAAAAGGCCGTTACTTACATTCTCCCGCGGAAGATATGCAGCGTGCGATCCGGGTGTGCCCTCGTAAGAAGGAGTTAAATTGGCTACGTGCTCCTTTTGTACCCAGGTAGCGGTTAACCCAATGCCATTGTCCAATACGAGCCAGTCCGAAGCACTGCCGGTTGCGGCAGGCACCGGCGACCAGGTCCCTTCAAAATCTTCTTCCGCAAGCTGGGCAAAGCTGCACAGATAAAATAGCGTAAAGAAAGTGAGTGTAATTTTCTTCATTACAAGTTTGTGTATATAGTTTAGTTTAGCTTTAATACTGCGATGCGCCAGCCTCGTGCAATGCTTAATAATATAAACTACTGGAAAATATTAAAAAATAACAATTGCAACCTGTATCTGCACCAGGCCTTAACATCACATACAGTTATAGTTGTTTACTTAGTTATAAACAATTATGACTTTTAACAAATCTCAGCTATCTGTATGTAAATGTGTTAAAATATAAAGGATTATCAGGGACAAAATCCGGGATTTTTGGGGACACAATGTGTAAAAATAATACTATTATCAAAAAATACAGGAAAAGAATACGTTATTATCAAAAATTGTGATAAAAGATAAAAACTATACGTTTATGCCAACAATGTAAGCATAAAGTTCTTCAGCATCAACACCCATTGTTTTAGCAATGCGCTGTTTTCTTTTCTTACAGGATTCCAATGTTATATTAAGGATAATACTTATCTCTTTTAAATTTAGATTCATATAAATATAACAAAGGAATCTGATTTGGGCGAGGCTAAGAGAAGGATGCTTTAACTGCAGCGTTTTTAAAAAATTAGGGTTTACTTGCTCAAAATGAACTATAAAGTTATCCCACTCTGCATCGGTCTTTAAATAGCTTTTAAGCGTATTCACATAAGTACTGATCTCCCGATTTTGTACTAATTGCGGAATTTGTGCCATTGCATTTATAACTTCCTCAACCAACTCATTCCTCCCTGATAAATACAGGGCTTTTGCCGAAAGCATCCTGTTTCGTTCCTCAATTTCACCCTGCAGGGATTCTTGCTCCTGTTTAGCCTGCATTTCTTTTTCAAGCATTCTTTTTTCAAGAAGAAGATTAACGTTGTTTAGGCGTACCTGCTCCAGTTGGGCATTGATCTCTCTTTCCTGTATTTGCTTTTCAAGCAACAGGTTCTGATCCATCTTTTTACTCAGCTCCAACTCGGCAATCTTCCTGTTGCGCTCGGCAATATGCTTTTTTTGCCTGTAGGCCAAAATGGTAAAAATTACTACAATTGCAAAAACGCTAAGCAAGGAATAGAATATCTTACGTTCAGATGCTAATCTTTCATCCTTTAAAGAAATTTCATTTTTATAATTGGCAATTTCAAACTTTACCCTGTTAGCTTCAAACAGTCTTCCATTTTTAATATCATTGAGCTTCTGTAGGTTTACCAATACGGAATCTTTATATGCCAAAGCTTTGGCAAGGTCACCTTTTTGGTTCAAAATTTTTACCAATAAGGTGTATGTGTCATTTTTTACATCAATATCGGGATTTTTACTTAAAATCTCCATAGCTGTTGCATACGCCTTGTCATACTCTTTTTCCCTACTGTAACTATCAGCTGTAATATTTAATAATCTGGGTTCGAAGCCAAAAGTACTTATTAAGGCTTTATCAGTATAAAGCCTGCTTGCCTTTTTCCTTGCTATTGTTGTTTTGCCAGAATAAAGATCACATTCTATTATGCCGATCTGAGCATTAATGGCAGACCTGGATTTTGCGGGAGAGAGCCTCAATGCCTCGGTGTATCGCGTTATTGCCTTATTACAGTCGCCCTGAAATAACGCCACATCGCCCAGATTTGACGATGCGGTACCCATTGCAGGTAAATCCTTCTGCATCTTTCTGGACAGGTAAGCTTTTGTTAGGTATTCCTCTGCTTTTTCATAATTTTTATCTTTTATATATAGCACGCCGATGTTAGCAAGCACCTTATCTTCAAGCCTTAAATCTAATTTTTGCCTGGCAAGATCATAAGCTTGAAGGGCTACGTGTAGCGCTTCTCCATAATCCAGCATGTTATAATAGCACTCCGCCATGGTGTTAAGCGCACAAAAAACACCTTCATAATTCTTTTCCTTTTCAGCTCTAATTTTTACTTTGGCTAAAATTTCAAGGGCCTTCACAAAATCCTGTTTACTCATCTCTGCCCTGGATTCCAGCAACAGCGCATCGCAGGAATCCTTTTGAGGATAGACAGGTGTACTTAAAAGTATGAATGTAAGTAAAATGAGCTTATATGTATATTTTCTTAGAGGCATTTCAGGGGGTATTGCATTGTCCAATTTAAGCATAATTATCAAAAAATAATAATTAGGCATAAAATTTACATCGGTTTACACAATAGTACCAAAACTATATTTGTAAAATGAAACTTGCCATTAATATATACATCTCGCTGCTTTCGCAATTAAATAGCTGATAAATGATTATACATGTATAAACATCTATCAGCTATTTGACGGTCGGCGGCATTTATACTTTTAAATAAAAAGTTTGGTTGATAAATTAGGAGAATATATTAATGTACAGGCAAAAAAAAATACCTTAGCTCCGGGACAGGAGTAAGGTATTTTGAAATTTTAAAATAGAGATTTATATATCAATTTTTTACAAACTTTAAGGTGCTGATGCTTTGCACAGTAGAGATTTGAACAAAATAAATACCTATTGATAAAGCAGAAACATCGATACTTTCATTTGCTTTATTGGCTGGAAAAGATGCTACTATTTTACCCATCGCATCTAAAATCTTTATATCCGATAATTGTTTATTGGCAGTATTTATATTAAGTATATTTTTTGCAGGATTGGGGTATATTAAAAACCCTTTTACGTTAAAAACTGATGTACTTGCAGTTCCGGTAGCTTCAAAATTATATTCTTTTGTTACATTATCAAATGTAATGTTATAATTTCCTTCCTCTGCAGGTATATCTACTCCGTCCTGGTTAAAAATACCGGTGCCGGATGGCCAGGTGGCACCACCCCAGTTATTAGGCCAATCGTTATCCTGACGAAATTTAAGGCCACCGTTAATTAGTGTACAATCGCTCTTTGTGTAGGTAATACCATCGGTGGTAGAAAATAATATATCGCCATCGGTACTACCCCAATCTACAGTTGTGGCATTTCCACGAATACCTATTACCGGAAATTTGTATACAAAACTGTACTCTTTAGAAGTAAGATTAAAAGTAATATCATAAACCCCTACCATTACCGGCACATCCATACCGCCCTGATCCTGAACACCAACTCCGCTCGGCCAATCTGTACTACCCCAGTTTAAGGGCCAGCTATTATCCTGTCTAAATTTTAATCCACCCGTGTATAGGCTTATATTGTTAAGAACATACACAACACCATCTGTAGTGGTCATTTCAATATCCGGTTCACTACCGCTCCAGCCAAGCGGCGTTGCGGCTCCTAATATACCCACGCTGGGAAATTGCGCATATAAGGTAGATGTACCAGCCATAAAAAGCAAACAAATAATAAGTAGTTTTTTCATCATGTTAAAAATTATATAAGATAAATAATAAGGTTTTTGTTAGTTCAAGAAAACGTTATAGTTTGGGATATCTACAAACGCCCTCTCAAAACTTATTACCAAATTAATGGTTAAGTGCAACGCATATTTTTAATTATGTTACAATTAAATATAATCGGCGTTAACAAATTCTAATATCGATTTAAATAAATGAAAATCAGTAATTTAAACATAAAAAATAAATATACGAAAACGAAATAGTATCAATTTTGTTACAGTCTGCTATAAAAATGATACGCTGTTTGTAAGAAAAAAATAATTTAATAACATATAAATTATTAATCCTACATTTTATTACGCAATTAGTATGCTTTGAATTTTGACATACCTACTATTTTATAGTAACTTGCACCCTACATCTATATATAATAAGTGTCACACCATTCTAAATTTGTAAAGGCTTAACAGTACCATTATAGCCCTACTATACCGTTATAAACAAATGAAAGCTACTGATTTATTATCTTACATAAGATATTTTCTTATTACAGTGCTACTCTTTCCTGTACTATCATCATGTAACACGGCAAATAAAGACACCGCGGTAAAAATTGGTTTTTCGCAGGGAATGAATACCGACGACTGGAGGCGGCAGCTTAATAAGAGCATGGTGATTGAAGCCTCCCTGCACCCAGAAGTGCAGTTAGAAATTAAGGATGCAAACAACAACGTACAACAGCAGGTAAAGGACATAGAAAAATTTCTTAATGGCGGTGTAAATGTTATAATCGTATCACCTATAGAAGCTAAGCCACTTACGTCAATTGTAGAAAAATCTATAAAAAAAGGTATACCGGTAATTGTAGTAGACCGCAAGATAGACAGTGAGGACTATACCGCTTACATAGGCGCAGATAATATTGAGGTAGGTCGTATTGCTGCCAAGTACATCGTTTCTAACAGTAACGGTAATGGTAAAATAATAGAAATTACCGGGCTTAAAACATCATCTCCTGCTTACGAGCGGGGATTAGGCTTTTCGCAAATCTTAAAAAAGCATCCTCAGGTTAAGTTAATTACTACCGTTAATGGAGACTGGGAAAGTGGTTCGGTAAAACCGCAAATTAAAAAAATACTGCAAAACAATCCTGATGTAGAATATATATTTGCCCAAAACGACCGTATGGCTCTGGGTGCATGGGAAACAGCAAAAGAACTTGGCCTTGAAAACAAAATAAAATTTGTAGGTGTAGATGCGCTTAATACTCCAAACGGTGGTATAGAACTGGTTAAAAAAGGGATTTTACAAGCTACTATACTGTATCCTACAGGCGGTAATGAGGCTCTTAGGCTTGCCCTAAAAATATATAATAAAGAACCTATAACTAAAAACAACCTCCTTAACACCATTGTAATAGACAAAATAAATGCTGAAATTATCGAAAGCCAGTTAGATAAGGTAGACCAGCAGCAAACCGTTATAAAACAGCAGCTTGATGCCATAAACGTCCAGGAACAGGAATATGCTTCACAGCACAGCCTAGTGCGGTTGCTTACTTTATTTTTGGTAATCATACTAAGCCTTGCTATATACAGTATTTACAGTACCATCTCTATCTCACGCAAAAAACGGCAGCTGGAACAGATAAACAGTACTGTTACTGACCAAAAAAATGAAATAGAAATAATGGCGGCCGCGGCACAACGAAGTAATGAGGCAAAGCTTAGTTTTTTTACGGGGCTTTCGCACGAGTTTAAAACACCCATTACACTTATATTGAGCTATGCCGAATCGCTTATAGAGAATGACAAGATTAAGGGTACCCGGCTTATGGACGAGCTTAAACTAATTTACAGCAACTCCCACCGCCTGTTACGCCTTATAAACCAGTTGCTTGATTTTAGAAAAATCGAAGAGCGTAAGTTTACCTTAAAGGCTTCTAAAACTAATATCTACTTTTTCACAAATCAGGTAATGGCAAATTTTAAAGGTGAAGCAGCCCGCAGGAATATTGATTTCCGCCTGATATCCGACCGTAAGGATACCGAAGTTTATATTGATAACGGCCTTATGGATAAAGTGTATTTTAACCTGCTTTCCAATGCTTTTAAATTTACGCCCGATAATGGTAAAATAACCATTAGTATTAAAGACGGCACTGACAACACGTTGAAAATTTTGGTAAAAGACAGTGGCATAGGCATACCCGAAAAGGAAATGAGTATGGTATTCAATCCTTTTTTTAAGGCGTCTAACAACAATAAGAACAGTAGCGGTATAGGACTAAACCTTTCTAAAGAATTTATAGCCCTTCATAAGGGTACTATAGATGTCCGCTCCAGGCAGGGCACAGAATTTGTTATCACAATCTATAAAGGCAGCGAGCACTTTTTACCTTCAGAAATAAGCACAGCAATAACTACAGAGTACAATACCTCGCTTCTTCAGGGTGACCTTGAATATGATAACCTGCCTGAAGTTAACCTGTTAGCGCCGGCACAGGAAAAATATACATTATTAGTGATAGAAGATCATCCTGACCTGGTAAACTTTTTAAGCAATAAGCTTTCGGCAGAATATGATGTGCATGTCTCAGATGGCAGTAATGCTATAACTCTGGCTTTAGAGTTGGTTCCGGATATTGTTATTTGCGACATAAATCTTGTGGGAACAGACGGCTTTGAAATAAGCAGGACCCTTAAAAAAGACCTTCGCACATCTCACATACCTATTATTATACTGAGTGCCCAAAGTAATAAAGAATCGGTTATACAGGGTATGCAGGCCGGTGTAGATCAGTACCTCACTAAGCCATTTAGTCTTTCTGTTTTGCGCCAGTCGCTAAGCAGCCTGCTTTTTAACCGCGAAAAATTGCGTTATTATTACACAAACAATATTTACCGTATAGAGCCGGAATCTAAATTTGGCACCACAGAACAGGATTTTATTTCCCGTATGAATATTCATATTATGGAAAACATAGACAATCCTAAATTTTCGGTGGAAGAACTGGCCGACAAACTTAACGTATCAAGGGTGCAGTTATATCGCAAAGTGAAAGCGATACTTGGAATGAGCATAAGCGACCATATTAACAACATTCGTTTAGAGAAAGCTGCCATAATGCTGCGCGAAGGTGAAATGAACATTAGCGAGATAGCATATTCCCTTGGTTTCTCGTCGCCAAATTATTTCTCAACCGCATTTAAAAACAAGTTTGGCATTTCTCCAAAAGAATATAAAATAACAGGATAATCTGATACCAGAATGTACGTTACACCATGTATCAAAAACATATCTGTAGTAACAAAATAAGTACTATAACGTTTTTTATAAATCGTTATCGTAAAAATAACTCATTGGTTAACAGTTATTTTATACAAATCTTTTACGTGATCTGCATGGTGTTACTTAATTGTAACATTTTTAAAATAGCGAATGCAGCATTACCAATAATTTAGCAGCAGATCAATTAACAAATCTGCAATGAATAAAATACTTATCTGGTCTGTTACTGCTGCGTTGGCAGGCTTTCTTTTTGGTTTTGATACCGTAGTAATATCGGGTGCCGATAAACAGCTACAGGCGTTGTGGCATTCATCCGATGCTTTTCACGGCTCAGTAGTAATGGGCATGGCATTATGGGGCACAGTTGTAGGAGCCATTTTTGGAGGCATCCCAACAAATAAAATAGGCCGTAAAAACACACTTTTATGGATCGGGGTTTTCTTCCTTATCTCTGCAATTGGATCGGCCTTTGCAAACGACCCTTTTACGTTTGCCGCATTCAGGTTTTTAGGTGGTCTTGGTGTAGGTGCATCAACTATAGCCGCTCCGGCGTATGTATCTGAAATTGCTCCGGCTTCAAAAAGGGGCCGTCTTGTAGCCTTATACCAATTTAACATTGTATTGGGCATACTTGTAGCATTTATATCAAACTATTTCCTTAAAGATATTGGCGAAAATGCATGGCGATGGATGCTTGGCATACAGGCGGTACCGGCAGCAATTTACATAGCGCTAATGTTCACAGTACCTAAAAGCCCGAGGTGGTTACTTTCTAAATTCAGGAATGAAGAAGCACGTAAGGTACTTGCCATCGTAGACCCTCAGGCTAATATTGAGGTAATGATGCTGGAAATACAGCAGTCTGGCGATACAAGCCATGAAAATATTTTTATGAAAAAATATCGTTTCCCACTCATACTTGCCTTTCTTATTGCCTTTTTTAACCAATTCTCCGGTATCAATGCCTTTTTATACTATGCCCCACGAATATTTGAGGAAGCAGGGCTTGGCCAAAACACTGCTCTATTGAGCAGTATAGGTATAGGAGTTGCTAATTTACTATTTACACTACTTGGTGTAGCGCTAATAGATAAGCTTGGCCGTAAATTGTTAATGTATATTGGGTCTGTAGGCTACATTATTTCATTAGGATTAGTTTCGGCAGCATTTTATCTTAACTGGGGTGGTATGTCGGTACCGGCTTTCCTGTTCCTTTTTATAGCATCGCATGCAATTGGGCAGGGCGCGGTAATCTGGGTATTTATATCCGAAATTTTTCCCAACCATATACGTGCCTCGGGCCAGGCATTTGGAAGTTCGGTACACTGGGTGCTTGCCGCTATTATCCCTTCACTAATTCCCATATTATTTAGCACCATAGGTCCGGAAACCGTATTCCTGATTTTTACCATAATGATGGTTTTCCAACTTGCCTTTGTTGCTTTTTTAATGCCCGAAACCAAGGGCAGGTCTCTGGAAGAACTAAGCGAAGAATTAACCAAACAAAACACACCACAAAATGACACTAAAAAATCTTCTCCCATTAGCGTTTAGCAGCGCCCTGTTTATATCAACTTTTTGCAATGCCCAGGATACTAAGAGTTCTGAAGAGCAAATGTACAGGCCAAATTTTCATTTTACGCCTAAAAATAACTGGATGAACGACCCTAACGGACTTTTTTATGCCGATGGCACCTATCATCTTTATTTTCAGTATTGGCCTTATGGCAATAAATGGGGCCCGATGCATTGGGGCCATGCCACCACAAAAGACCTTATAAAATGGGAAGAGCAGCCCATAGCGCTTTATCCTGACAGGTTTGGCTACATATTTTCAGGTAGTGCAGTACTCGATGTAAACAATACAAGTGGTTTTGGTGATGGCAAGACTGCTCCCGTAGTAGCAATATTTACTTACCACGACTCTGTTAAGGAAAAAGCGGGTACAATTGATGTAGAATCTCAGGGACTTGCCTACTCACTTGACAACGGTTACACTTGGACAAAATATGACGCAGGTAACCCTATAATTAAAAACCCGGGTATACGTGACTTTCGCGATCCTAAAGTTACTTGGGACAGCGTTCACAACCAATGGATAATGGTACTTGCTGCACAGGACAGGTCGCAGTTATATACCTCAAAAAACCTAAAAGACTGGAACTATTTGTCTGATTTCGGAAAGAACATAGGTGCACATGGAGGCGTTTGGGAGTGCCCTGATTTTTTCCCTATAAAAGTTGAAGGCACTGGCGAAACAAAATGGGTACTGATTCAAAGCCTTAACCCGGGAGGGGCAAACGGTGGTAGCGGTACACAATATTTTGTAGGCGATTTTGATGGTAAAACGTTTACCCTTGATAAAGCTTTTGCCGAAAGGGTAACCAAAGAAAAAGCTGTGTGGCTGGATTACGGGAAAGACAATTATGCCGGGGTTACTTGGGGCAATGCCCCTGTAAAAGATGGACATCGTATGATGATCGGCTGGATGAGCAACTGGGAATATGCCGAGGTAGTACCTACCAATGCATGGCGCAGTAGTACTACTATACCGCGAGAACTAAAGCTGGTAAAAAAAGGCAACAAGTACGCCCTTATAACAAGTCCTGCCGAAGCACTTAAAAACTATATTGAAAAGACCGATAGCCAAAAAAATGTTGCTGTAAAAGGTACGGCAATACTTTCAGCAAAAGGCAAAACCGACTTTACAAAAGCAGACATCAGTTTTACTGTTCAAGGGTTAAAGCAGGATATTTACACCTTTACCTTTACAAATGATGCGGGCGAAACGCTGAGTTTTGGCATCAATAACAAAGAACGCAATTTGTTTGTAGACCGCTCTAAATCAAGCAATGCATCAACATTTCATAAGTTTACAGCAACACCATCAACGGCAGCATTGGGTGAAATTCAAAAAAGCGGCACATTCCGTATCCTGCTGGATAAGACCAGTATAGAAGTATTTTACAACGATGGTGAAACCGTAATGACCGAGATATTTTTTACAAGTCAGCCATTAAACACATTTTCAGCGTCTGCAGTATCGCCATTCACAATTAGCAACCTCAAAATTAACCAATTACAATTTAATAACACGAATAACTAAAACCAAACAATTACATGAAATCTAAAATTATTTTCTTTCTATTCTTTCTGTTCCCGCTTCTGGCTGCAACAGCCCAGGGAATTGAAGTGAAGGGAACGGTAATTTCGTCGGAAGATGGCATGCCGCTCCCCGGTGCTTCGGTAATAGTATCAGGTACTTCAAACAGTGCCTCAACCGACCTCGACGGTAATTTCACACTTTCAAATGTAGCTCCTGATGCGGTACTATCCGTGAGCTATATTGGCTTTCAAACGCAAACGATTGCGGCTCAGGCTACAGTTAATGTAACACTCAAATCAGATAATAAAGAACTGGAAACGGTGGTTGTTACAGGGTACTCTACACAGAAAAAAACGGATATTATAGGTGCGGTATCTGTAGTAGATATGAAGGCACTCAACAAACAGGTAGCACCAAACCCTATACAGGCCCTGCAAGGGCGTGTAGCCGGGGTACGCGTAACGACGGACGGTTCGCCGAGTGGGGCTAATACTAATGTTGTAATACGTGGTGTAGGTACATTAAACAATACCTCCCCTTTATTAGTTATAGATGGTGTGCCTACAAAAGCGGGTATGCACGAGCTTAACCCTAATGATATTGAAACCATACAGGTACTAAAAGATGCTTCGTCAGCAAGTATTTATGGATCACGCGCCTCTAACGGAGTGATTATCATTACTACAAAAAAAGGAAAAAATGGTAAAATGAGAGTCAATTTCAATAATTACACCGCTATTTCTACCTATGCTAACCGCACTAAAGTGCTTAATGCAGAGCAATATGGGCAGGCTCTATGGCAGGCAAATGTAAATGATGGCATAGACCCTAACAGCAATAATGTGAGTTACCAGTTCGACTGGGGTGTGGTAGACGGCAGGCCAACACTCAATAAAGTTTTAGTGCCGGAATATCTTGATGCAGCACATACGCTTAAATCATCCAATACTGATTGGTATGATGCGATTTCCCGCACCGGTATTGCCCAGTCGTATGACTTTTCGGTATCCAATGGTACAGACAAGGGCAGTTATTTATTATCCCTCGCCTACTATGATAATAAAGGTATAGTAAACACTACCCAATATAAAAGGATTTCTGCCCGTATGAACAGCTCCTATAAATACTTTGATGGTGCCCTTACTGTAGGAGAGAACTTTACCCTTAACCGAAATGGCGAAGTATCAGACCCCGGTGTTTTAGACCCGGCGTTAAGGGCTTTACCCATCATCCCTGTTCGAACTGTAGATGGCCAGGGCTGGGGAGGTCCCGTGGGCGGTATGAATGACAGGCAAAACCCTGCGCGGCTTTTAGAATATAACAAAGATAATGGTTATAAATATTTAAGGCTTTTTGGTAATGCCTATGCCGACCTTGAAATAATTAAAAACCTTCATGTACGGTCGAGCTTTGGTATTGACTACGGATATTACAACAAGCGCTCACTACAACGCAGCTATGTATCGGGTTACCTTAAAAATGACCAAACAAGCGTTACTATAGACCAGAGCGTAAGCGATAAATGGACCTGGACAAATACAGCACAATATAACTTTAGCTTAGGTAAACACAATGTAAACCTGCTTGCAGGAACAGAGATGTACAGGGATGTTTTTGATAATACTACCCTGCGTAAAAATGACTTTATTTTAGAAACCCCTGATTATATGTATCCTGATGCAGGTACCGGAGAATCGTTTACCAGCGGAACCTCTACACAGTATAAACTCCTCTCCTATTTTGGTAAGGCAGAATATGATTATGATGGGCGCTACCTTGCATCGGCAACCATACGCCGCGACGGCTCGTCACGCTTTGGTAAAAACAACCAGTTTGGTACTTTCCCTGCGGTATCTGCCGGATGGCGTATAAGCCAGGAAAAGTTTATGCAGGATAAGGCAATGTTCATTTCAGACCTTAAACTGCGAGCAGGCTGGGGCCAGACCGGTAACCAGGAGATAAGCAATACAGCTATATACTCACTTTACCTTGCTAATTATGCCGGTGGTAGCCCTACATGGGCAACCTCTTACGGTACTGCGTACGATTTAAGCGGTGCAAATAATGGTCAGCTTCCATCGGGTTTTATCGCCACACAAACAGGTAACGATGATCTTAAGTGGGAAACTACTACGCAAACAAACGTGGGGTTAGACTTTGGTTTCTTCGACCAAAAATTAAGCGGATCGATAGATTATTACATCAAAAAAACTAAAGATATCCTGG
>Ga0163161_10002500_pt1 | contig 13110 bp, 12 predicted proteins | sample S45metaG_FD_129847 | JGI IMG/M metagenome (GOLD analysis project Ga0163161, IMG submission 129847) | Switchgrass rhizosphere microbial communities from Kellogg Biological Station, Michigan, USA - S4-5 metaG | ecosystem: Host-associated > Plants > Roots > Rhizosphere > Soil | place: USA... | reverse complement strand
TGATCAACAGACCGCCTTCGAGGCCTTCGCGCAACGCCGGCTCACGGGTGTGCAAGGCTCGGCGGGCAACCAGCTCGCAAGCCACGCCTTGGGATTTAAGGTTCAGGAATTTGCTCTCGGCCACGGCCATTTCTTCGGCATTGGCCGCCAGCCACAGGGTGCCGTTGTTGCGGTAAGCGCAACCGTCGGGCAGGTCCGGCCCCAGTTCGCGCCAGCGTTGCAGCGAGTATTGACTCAGGGCCAGCTCGGCGGGGTTGTCATCCAGCACCAGCAAGTGCCCCATGCCCGCCGCCGTCGCACCGTGCAGGCCGGCGTCCAGCACCAGCACGCGCAAACCGCGTCGGGCCAGCGCCTGGGCGCAAGCGGCGCCGATGATGCCGGCGCCGATCACGATCACATCGGCCACCTGGCCTTGGCTCATGGGCGAATGCCCCAGGCGAACGGGTCGTCCTGTTCGATGATCAGGCTGGCCTCGGCGCTGATGAAGGCACGGCCGCGAATCGTCGGCACGATGCGCTCGCCTTGCAGTTCCCCGTTTTGCCATTCAAACGAACCTTCAAATTCGCTGCCAATCACGCTCGCCTGCCGCCAGATCTGCCCCGGCTGCAATTTGTCATCGGCCGCCAGGCACGCCAGCTTGGCGCTGGTGCCGGTGCCGCACGGTGAACGGTCGTAAGCCTTGCCGGGGCAGAGCACGAAATTGCGGCTGTCGGCCTGGACGTCGTCGGCGAACAGTTCGACATGGTCGATCAACCCACCGTCTTCCCCGCGTATGCCCTGATGCTCCAGTGCTTGCTGCACGGCATAGGTATAGGCAGTGAGCGCATCGAGGTTGTCGCCGGCGACCCGCAGGCCATGTTCGGCGATCAGGAAAAACCAGTTGCCGCCCCAAGCGATGTCACCGACCACTTCGCCAATCCCCGGCACCTGCAAGGCCACCGCCTTGCGATAGCGGTAGGCCGGCACGTTGCGCACGCTGACGGAGTGATCCGCATGCAGGGTCGCCTGCACCGTACCCACCGGCGTTTCGATGCTGTGCACACCCGGGCCGATCCTGCCCAGATGCGCCAGGGAGGCCACCAGGCCAATGGTGCCGTGGCCGCACATGCCCAGGTAACCGGTGTTGTTGAAGAAAATCACCCCGGCACAGGCGCTCGGGTCGACGGGCTCACACAGCAGCGCGCCAACCAGCACGTCGCTGCCCCGTGGTTCCAGCACACAGGCGGCGCGCCAATGGTCATGTTTGTCCGCCAGTTGCTGTCGACGTTCGGCCATGCTGCCGGTGCCCAGGTCGGGGAAGCCGGCGGTCACCAGGCGGGTCGGTTCGCCGCCGGTGTGGGAGTCAATCACGGTGATGCGTTTCATGAAGGCCACGTCCGTTCAGATGAGTGAACGCAAGAGTGGCCTGTGCGGGGCGTGGACGGCTTGATGGTTTTATTCTGTGCCGATGACGAAATCGGCACAGTGCAAACAGCGGTCAGTGATGGTGGGGCAAGTGTTCGAACAGGGTCTTGCAGACGCCGGCGATGTGCTCGTCGAGCAACTTCACCGCCCGGTCGACGTCGCCGGCGCGACACGCGGCGATGATCTCCCGGTGCTCGTGGTCGGCGCGTTCCTTGCCGGCCGACAGGCTCATCTGCATGCGCAAGTAACGTTCCAGCTTGTCGTTGACCGAGCGGATCAGGCCCACCAGAAACGGGCGTTGCGCCGGTTCGTAGAGGCAGGCGTGCAGTTCCCAGTTCAGCTCTGCCCAGCGTCCGACGTCATCCTCGCCGACGAACTCCTGGCAGATGCTCTCGGCGCGGGCGAAGGTGGCTTCGGTCATGTTGGGAATGGCCAGGCGCAACACCTTGTCTTCGAGCAGCATGCGCACTTCGAACATTTGCGCCAGTTCCGCATCGGACACCCGCGTGACCATCGCCCCGCGGTTGCGCTGGAACATCACCAGGCCTTCGGCCTCCAGGCGCTTGAGGGCTTCTCGCACGGGAATCTTGCTGACGTTGAACTGCCGGGCGATGTCGTCCTGACGAATCGGTTCGTCTTCGGCGAAATGCCCGGCGACGATGGCATCGCGCAGGTGGCGGGTGATGATTTCCGATGTCGAAGGCGCATTGCCTAGGTCGGGAGCATTGAACTTGGGTAGGGTCACGGCGGCGGTCGTTCGGAGTTGTTTGGCGATATGGTATACGAATTTGCCGGCGCCACTCACTGTACGTGCGGGGAGCAGCATTCAATGTGGAGGGGAATGGCGATAAGCTATCACCCGTGTGTCCATGATGAGCACGCATTGAGATCTGCATGGAGTTTCATTTCTTGGAAAAGCATTTCAAGTTCCTGACCCTGCCACATGCTGGCAGCACCGTGGCAAACGTGTTCATTCATGGCTATTCCGCCGGGCATGACCTGAGGGATCGCAGGCTGTTATCCCGGCAGATTCCGAGCACCTTGCACACCGGCATCAACATCCTGGGCTTCTGGCGCTCGGGGCACTACTTGAAAATTTCAGCCAATACCACTCGGCTCATTGCCGCCGCCAGCCGCGTCCATCCCTACGCGGCGGCGGGCGTGTTCGCCGGGGAGCGGGTTACGCAATTTGTAGTCAGTCGCCGCCGTGCAACGCAAATGGGCGAGGTCCTGCTCGGCGAGCTGGAAGAGTACTTGCTGACCAAACATCCCTACGTTGAAGAAATCAATCTGGTGGGCCATTCGCTGGGTGGACGGGTGCTGGTCAGTGCCTTGAGAAAACTGGTGGCGCAACCCGGCAGCTGCAGCCTGACCATCGGCGATGTGCTGCTGATGGCCGCTGCCGTCGAAGTCGACGCTGACGAAGCGGAAGCACTTGCCACCTGTGCCAAGGGTCTGAGGCTGATCAATGCTTATTCCAAGGACGGTCACATTCTGCTGATGAACGTTGACGAAACCTGCCTGGGGCGGCATGCGGTGGCGCACCTCAAAAATGTGCCGATGGATGGATTCGGCCATCTGGATTACTGGCCGAGGTTGCACGATGTGCTGGCCAAGACGGGTTTCGCCGGATTCAAGGGGCAACGTTATCCGGCGCCCGTGGGTAAGCAAGCGTCGGAACCCGATGATCATGTACGCAGTGATTACTTGCTCCATGACCTGCTCGAACTGTCGCAACCGGCGCTTCTGGACGAGGCCATCAAACACCTCAAGACCAGCAGTTGGACCGATATCGGGGACGACGAAAACGACCGGCTTTATGCCTTCGCCCGGGAGTTCCAGTTACTGGGCGGACACTGTCTGGCCAACATGACGCGACGCCGTGGCCTGCCTTACGCCGAAATACTCGAAATGCTGGTCCTGCACTTCGAGTTGACAGAGGAACTGCACGACTGCGCAACGATCCTGGAGCTGGAGGCCGCATTGGTCGGCAAGTTTTTCAGCAATGCCTTTCCGGGCGGGCATGCACTGTCCGATGTGTCCGCGGCAACGCTGAAAACCCTATCGAACACGCAGTATTTCGAACATGTCGATGCGCTGGCCGAGCAACTGACACTCACGTCTTACTTCAAGTCACCGGCCTCGCAGAGCAAACCCAAGGCCAGCCAATCGGTCAGCACGCAGACCGCCATGGCAACGGTTGCCGGGGCGGCTACGTTGAACATGATGGCGCTCGCGCCCAAGTTCTTGGGCGAGGCTGTCGGGCGGGTCATTACCAATTTCAAGACGGCGTTGAAGCCTGGCTACTCGGCATTGATTCCAGCGGTAGCGATCATTTTTTATGCTCGCGTCAAACTCGGGAATGACGGGTTGCATTGATGCAGGGGAGACCGCCAGGGCAATGCGCCTGGCGGATTGTCAGTGATGTGCTGCAAAGCGCGTTATCAGTGATCCGCCGATGCCGGATCACTCATACAGCCATGGTTTTAACTCATCCAGATTCTTCACCACGATCTGTTGCGCCTCGGCCTTGGGGTCGAGCTTCTTGGGGTCGATCTGGAAACGTTGCAGCACATATTTGACCAGTGCTCGACGGGTGGGAATGATCAGCGCGCCGTCCTCCATCCCGAAGTCCGCTTCGATGATCGCTCTCTGTGCCGGTTTGAGGCGGGAGTCGGGTTCGATGATGACGGCAACTTCATTGTTCCAGTCATCGTCTTCATCGATCAGGTTGTCGGTCTTGCGTTCGAACTCCGGCTCACCGCGCAAGCGACTCAACACGAAATCGCGATACTCACGGTTCTTCTCGCAATAGGCCCGGACATGCCAGCGCATGCCGGTATAAATCAGGGTGTGGGGTGCAATCAGGCGAATTTCCGGCTCGGGGTTGGCGAGGGACACGTACTCGACCTCAATCACTTCGCTGTTGCGACAAGCCTTGAGCAATGGCCGCAATACTTCGGGGCGAATCGTGCGGTCCGGGACCTCCAGAACCAGGGTGTGGGCATACGCCAGCGCCAGTCCTTCTACATGGGGGGCACGGGAATGTGTCTGGTTCAGCAGGTGAAGATAGGCGTTTGCGCTTTCGTCAATGAACCGCGGCTTGAACTGTTTGCTCGGCACGTAACCCTTGAGATGTTTGTCATATGTAAGGTTTTTTGGCGCATGTTCCGTGATGTAGGTATTGATGTCTTTCGACGCCTGTTGGCGGCTGATCCCGAAGCTCTGGATCAGGTGCCCCGTAGTCAGGCGGCCTTCCCACCATGCAACGGTTTCGATCAAACGATAGCGAAGTGCCAGGTCCCAGCGAACCTGCTTGATGTCCTGCATGCGTTTCATGGCGTCTCCATCTGCTCGAATTGTTTACCTGTATAAGTCTACATTCTAGACCTGTCGTTTATCACTACATATCTTGTGCCTGTCTCGAACGTTGTTCGAACTGATAAAGGGAATGGATATGAATATGTTGGACATGGTGTCGATGGTTGCTTTGTTTTTGCTCGGTCTGATCCTGTTGATCCTGCTGTTGCAGTACCTGAGATTGCGTGGCATCTGCAACATGATGCTTGCCTGCCGCAGTGCAACGCGCTGGGCGCGGATCCGGGAAATGGAAAACAGGGAGCTTCGCTCTGCACTCAGGGCGGAAAAGGCGCAGGTCGAGCAACTGCAGAGAAAGGTTGTGTTGCTGCAAGCATTGATACCGGCAGCGTAGGCGCGAGCACATGGACAGATTTGAGCGCTTGTCTTGCGATCGTCGGATCGCAAGGCAGTGGCAAGTGGAGATTGGAGTTGTTCAGTCGAGGAACGAAAGATGCCGATAAAGCCTGAACCGTTCGCCTTCGAATGTGGTGAATGTGGCTGGAGGAAGGTCATGGCGCCTCAGAGCGATTGCCTGGGGCCGGGTGATTGGTTTGCACGGTGCCCCAAGTGCGGCCATGAGCATTTGCAGATGAAAAGGGCGGGGTGGCTGGAGAGGAAGTGGGCGCAGCTGCGTCCCTGGCGTTGAAAAGAGCCGGACGACGCCTGTCGCCCGGCACAGTGCTCGATCGGCCGTTGAACTGTGCCGGGACGCTTTAGAGGCTGTTTTGCTGCTCCGGTTTTTTGATGAACTGGACCTCGACTCGACGGTTTCGCTCATCCGATGGATCGATATGCGCCAGTGGCTGGGAATCGCCGTAACCGGCCACGATCACCCGTTTTGCCTGTTGCTCGCCGAGGGTCTCGATCAACAGCTTGCGTGCCTCCCGTGCCCGAGCCGCCGAGAGGGTAAAGTTATCGTCGTACACCGTGCAGTATTTCGCGAAGTCGGTCACCGGCCGGGTGACCTGGATATTGTCGGTATGCCCCTCTACCAATATCTGTGACTGACTGGAGGTGTCGATGAACGATGCGATCTTCGGACTCAGCAGTTTCAGTTCGCGATGGGCCTCTTCGGTGACGCAGGCACTGCCGCGGGCAAACATCTTGTCCCCCAGCGTGATCTTGCCGCCAGCCAGGTCAAATGACACCAGCCCCGCGTCCCCCTGATCGGCGAGCGCCTTTTGCATATCCTGCAAAAGGCTGCTCAGTCGTTCCTGATCCGTCACCACGCTCTTGTTCTTTTCTTCCTGGCGCTTGAGTTCGGCGAACTGGTTCTGCAAAACCGACACCACCAGCAACAGCATGACCACGGCCATGACGCCGGCCATCAGGTCGGAGATCGAGACCCATTCGTTTGGTTTGTCCTTCATGCTTGTTCCAGGACCTCGACGTCTTGTCTGGCGGACAGCGCCTCACGAATACCGGCCGCCGCATTGTTCAGTTTGTCCAGGGAGGCTTGCAGCGGCTTGAGGTCCGGCACCGGGCGTTCCGGGGCTGCCGCCAGGGTTTTCAAGGTGTCCGGGATTTGCTCAAGCATGCTGCTGACATTGCCATAGCGACTGTCCAGGTCCGCCATGCGCTGGCCGTTCTGCGAAACGGCGGTCAGGCTCAACTTGATGTCCTTGGTGACCTTTTCCACCATGTTGGTCATGGTCATCACGCTGGCATTGAGGTTGCCGCTGATCTCCTTGAACTCCTCGCTGCTTTCGATCTGAATGTTGGCGGTCTTTTTCATGTTGGCCGCCACTTCGTTCATGGCCGCGTTGACAGACCCCGACATGCTGTCGATGGACGTGGAGATGTTATCGGTTGCCACTTTCAGGTTGGCCGACATGCCCGACAGGTTGACCTTCAGTTCATCGCTCATGCTTCTGATGGTCGTGTCCAGACTGACGCTGACGTCCTTCATGACCCCTGACAATCCGGTGGTTGCACCTTCCAGGTCAGCGCCCATTTTCTGCAGGTTTACGCTGAAGTCATCGTTCATCGTTTTGAGGGTGTCGTTGAGACCGTCCTTGACCCCATTCAGTACTTCGGTCAGTTGCGTGCTCAAACCGTGGACCACGCCTTGCAGGTCACTGGCCGATACGCCGACTTTCAGGGCCGCGTCGCCCATGTTGGCGCCGGCTTTTTGCAAGGCGACCAGGTTGTCCTGGTTACTGTCGGTGAACTGGCGAAGCGCTGTCAGGGACTGATCCGAGAAACGGGAGATGTCTGCCAGATGGGTGAGGCTCTGCTGGGCGACTGCCTGCTGTTCTTCGCTGCGCTGAAGGACATTGGCGACTACGGTGTGCAGGTCCGTGATGCCTTGACCGACGCGCTCGAAATGTTCCTGCCAGCGAGCATTGCGGGCTTCATCCGCCTGGGTGCGCTGGTCATTCATGCGACGCCATTCGCCCTTCAGGGATTCCGTCTGCACCGCCAGCGCCGAGACGATCACTTTGGCCGAACCCATCATGGAGCTCTGAAGGAATTCGGACTGTCCGGCCTTGGCGGCTTCCTGCTGCTGGCGAGTGTTGTCCAGCTCGCGCTTCATCTTGCCGATGCACCAGATGAGGCGGCGGTCCTCGAAGCCGTTGATCGACTCCCATACCTTGAGCAGGATGAACGCGATGATCCCCCAGGTGGAGGTTTTGAACTTGGTGCCCAGACCTTGCATCATCGAGGTCAGGTCCTGCATCGCACCGCCCATGGCACCGACGGAGGTGCCACCGCTGTTTTGCAGGATGGTCGAGGCCTTGTCCAGCGCCAGGCCCAGCCCCAGGAAGGTACCCAGAAGACCCAGGATCAGCAGCATGCCGGGCATGATGTTGGCAATCTTCTCGGCCGTGGTGGCGACCGCCTGGCTCAGTTCGTGAATCGATCCGTGTTCGACTTCAAGCGTCGTATCCTGCTGCTCGTTTTTTTTCCCCTGCCACTTTTGCTCCCAGGCTGTTTCCCGGGCCTTGATCTTCACCCACAGGATGGTGCTGATCACACCCAGGACGATGATCGAGGAAAAGACAATCTGGATGGGTTCGTTGCTGGGGGTCAGAAAGTTCAGGACATCGGCAATCATGCGGCGACCTCGACCAGGGTGAAGGCTTCGGTCCGCGCGCGGCAATCAGCCTCGAAGATGTTGGCGAAATCGACGATGAGCGACTGTTGATCTTCTGTCAGTTCATCCCATTTTTTCTTGTTCTGAGCGCAATCGATGATCAGTTTGCCGACCTCGTTGCTGCGTTCGATCATGTAGCCCTTGCCTTCGGCGCAGAGGCCTTCCTCGCCCTTTTCGAGCAACTGCAGGAAGCCTTCGGACGCATAAACGTAGTTGCACTTTTCGCGGATGGCGTTTTCCAGTTCCGTCAGTTTCACCGCGTCGGTCTCGACCGACTTCACCAGGTCATTGAGCACCACCTGTTCTTCCGAATTCAGTGTTTCCAGGCGCTTGGCCAGGGTCAGTCGCTTGGCGAGGATTTTGTCGCGGGCCAGGGTCTGGTTCAGTTCTTTCCAGTTCGCTTCCAGCTGCTCAAGCTCTACGTTCCAGGCCAGGATCATCTCTTCGAAGACGAACGGAATGACCGGTTTGCCAAAGTGGCGGGTGGTCAGGTTATCCAGTGTTCTGGCCTGCTCGATGGCCAACTTCGGCGCATCGGAGATGAGGCAGGCGGAGATGTCCATCAGGTCGATCATGTCGCCGTCGACGTCCGCCAGCGTCTCGATAGACGTCATGCTCTTCTCGTAAAGCGCCAACAGTTTTTGAGCCGCACGTACCCGCAGGTACTGATTGAAGTCCTCGACCTTGCCGGCGTTCACGGCTTTGAGAATCTTGGCGCGCACCAACATGTAGCTGTTGATCAGGGTCGCCACGCGCACGGCGGGTTGTTCGGCTTCAGGCACTTGTTGCATCGCCGCCTCAAAGGCCTCGGCGCGGGCCTCGGCTTCCTTGATCTCGATGTCGTTGAGGACTTTTTCCTTGATGTCCTTGGCGTGCTTGATCACCCAGTCGATGGCTTTTTTCAGCTGGCCCATCACCGGGTGGTGCTCAATGTTCTCCAGAAACGCCAGTGCGCGTTCCAGCCCCTGAGCCATCAACTTCACCACCGGCCAGGGGGCGAGGGTGGCCAGGGTTGTCAGGGCCACGCGCGCCTTGCTGATGTGCGGTTTGACCGCCTGCCATATTTTCTGCACATCACCGACAAAGACTTCGGCTTCATCGGCCAGCCAACTGATGGTCTTGACCGCCACTTCCTTGACCTTGCTGACAACCGCGGGCACCACGCGGGTCACGGTGTCGACTACGCTGCTGACCGCATCGGAAATAAGGTCACCCACAAAACTGAAAAATCCCATGTCCTACTCCTTTAGCTGACGCCCAGCAATTTTCTGGCAACGTCCAATTTTGAATCCGAAGAATGACGAGGCGCTGCCGAGCCGAGCTCTGCAATCGCCGCCTGAACTTGTTCGATCGCTTGCTGGATGTGACTGGCCGACAACTGCGGGGTGCTGGATTGAACCAGCGCCTTGGGCAGCGCCAGGCGCATGCAGGTACGAATTTCCCGCCCGGACAGTGACTCCGACAGTTGAGTCGCGGTGTCGAGAATGGCGTCACGGTCATCGGCCAGTGGAATCCCCGGCACGAGCATTTTCGACCAGATGAAGCGCCGCTCTTCCTGCCCCGGAAGGTCGAACCTGATGTGTTGGGAAATGCGGCTGACGAAGGCCGAGTCGTAGTTCTTTGCAAAGTTGGTGGCGAAAATCACGATGCCTTCGTGACGCTCCAGTTCGATCAGCAGTGTCGAACGCATGGCGTTGACTTCGTTATCGATCCCCTGGGTGACCGACGACAGCCGTTTGCCGAGGAGGGTGTCGGCCTCGTCGAAAAACAATACGGCCTCTTCGCGCTTTGCAGCTTCAAAGACCTGGGCGATGTTTTTCGACGTATCGCCCATGAACTTGCTCTCGAGATCGGCAATGCTCACCAGCATGATTTTTTTGCCAAGACTGCCGGCAAAGGCTTCTGCCGTCAGTGTCTTGCCAGTCCCCGGCGGGCCGTAAAAATTCAGGATCAGGCCTTTGCCCGCGGGGTCCACCGCAGCGAAACCCCATTCCACGTAAATCTTCTGGTAGTGCTCGATTTTCAACAGTGCTTCGTCGAGCTGGGCGCGTACCGATGCAGAAAGAACGACGTCCGTATCAAGGGTGTAGCGAGGCTGGGTACACCTGAAGTCCGTAGCGGCGGGCGAGACCGGTTTGGCAGTGTTAACCGGCATATCGAGACCTTCGGTGAATTGAGGTCTGAGACGACTCATGAGTGAATCTTTCGATGACATGAAAGTGGGCCTTGAAAGAGGTGGATTTCCCGAATGCTCTGTCGGCGTGAAACCTGTTTCACTCGGCCAGGTTCAGGCTCGGACAGACCACCCTGTACATCATGTCCCTGCCAATGATTGGCTGGGCGTAGCCCCAAAGATGCCCGAACGTTTCCACTCGGGCTGCCGAGTCACCGTTGGTTAGCACATGCTCAAGTTTGTAGGCCTCCAGGGCGGAGGTCACGATGCTGAAAAAAGCTTGCTCGGAAATTGAAACAACAGAGTCAATCATGACGATCCTTGGTCATTTTGAAGCTTTTGAAGGAAGAGCGAAGGCGGGGGTAGCGAAATGATGGCTGATTGTCATCAATTTGCCTGCACTCAGGCAAGCGTTGGGGACCCACTTCGAGAAAATCGATGCCGGAGTCAGACCGGGCGAGGGCGTGGCGGACGGCATGATTGCTACGCGTATCGGGCCCGATATGCGTATGTCGGTGGGTGGATCTTCTGGCTACTTGAGTGCGACGAGCTTTCGATCTACCCCTATCGAGGTACCCCCACCGTGTAATTTTCGGGCGGGTTTTGGTTGCGCATACTGAGGCACAGACACCTCACAAGGAATAAACATGAAGGTCGAATTCGCCCAGCTGGCAGGCCGTGATAACGGTACAGCCCAGAACCTTGATCGAGCCCTGGCAGCGATTGCTGCGTGCGCCGCCGATACACAATTGATCGTGTTTCCGGAAACTTACCTGATGGGGTTCCCCACCGCCGATACCGTTGCGGACTACGCCGAGCCGGTGGAGGGTCCAGCGGTACAGGCCATTGTGCAGGCGGCCCGTGAGCGTTCCATCGCCGTGGTGATTGGCCTGGCCGAACGCGAGGGTGACCAGTTCTATAACACCACGTTATTGATTACTCCCCAGGGCGTTGCCCTGCGCTACCGCAAGACCCACTTGTGGCCTTTGGAGAGCGAGGTGTTCACCCCGGGTGATCGCTATGCCACGTGCCTGTGGAACGGTGTGCGGGTTGGCCTGCTGATCTGCTACGACATCGAGTTCCCGGAATCGGCCCGCGCCCTGGCGCAACTGGGCGCCGACTTGCTGATTGTCACCAACGGCAACATGGACCCGTACGCACCGACTCACCGCACCGCGATTATGGCCCGGGCTCAGGAAAACCAGATGTTCGCGATGATGGTCAACCGGGTGGAGTCGGGCGCGGGCGGTCTCTTGTTTGCTGGCGGCAGTGCCCTGGTGGACCCGTTCGGCACGTTGCTGTTCGAAGCCGGGCGTGATGAGGGGCAGTTCAGTGTCGAACTGGACCTTGAGCAACTGGCGGCGGCCCGCAAGTATTACGTTTACCTGAAGGACCAGCGCATCAAATTGCCGGGCGAGGTGATCGAACACAACGACGGCACCCGCGAATTACTGATCCCGAAACCCTGACAAACCTGCGCGTGTGACACATTCGTTTGCTTGCAGTCGAGGCCTTGAACATTCGGTTCAGGACACTGAAGGTTGATCAGGTCAATCGCAACGTTTGCTGGAAGGTATCGCCAACCACGATGGCAGGTATCTTGATTTGCTGTTTGAGTTGCGAGCATGAAACCGGGAGGGTGGCGCTGGGTTTCTCCCGGTGCCTGGTCAAGGCCGCGCCCCGGATGGAAAGCCATTCCCATACTCAGCTTCTGCAACGGAAACACCATGCGCTATCGACGCCTCGACCTCAATCTGCTGGTTGCGCTGGATGCCCTACTGAGTGAGTGCAGCGTCAGCAGGGCAGCCGAACGTTTGTGCCTGGGCCAATCGGCGACCAGTTCGGCGCTCGGACGCTTGCGTGAGCACTTCAATGACCCATTGCTGGTTCAGGTTGGACGGCGTCTGGAGCCCACAGCATTGGGTCTTGAATTACTTCCCAAGGTGCGGGAAGCCCTGACACTGACGCGGGAGATTGTCGCCGCGCCGGTGATTTTTGATCCGTCCTCCTGCAAGCGGCATTTTACCGTGGTGGCTTCCGATTACGTGGCAGGGGTGCTGCTGCCGGCGGTCAGCCTTGAATTGGCGCGCATTGCCCCTGGCGTACGCTTGAGCCTGCGGGACATGCCCGTACCACGCGACAACGACGTGGTCAGCGAAGCGCTCGACTATCGTCGCAGTGACTGTGTGATTGTGCCTCAGCGTCGGTTCAATCCTGCCTACCCCCAAGTACCGATAATCACTGACGAGCTCTGTTGTATCGTCTGTTCGCAGCAACCGCAGTACGCCGAGGACTTGACCCTGGCTCAGTACCGGGCTGCCGACCACGTTGTGCGTGAGTTTGCCGACGGGCGAAATCTGGCGATGGATGCGATGAGCCTGCATGAGCTGGGCATTGAGCGGCGCGTGGCGGTGACCCTTGAAAGCTTTGTACTGATGCCACAATTCATCGTCGGTACCGCGCGGATCGCCACCGTTTTCCGCCGGCAGGCCGAACGTTTTGCTCAGCGTTATCCGCTACGGATTCATCCTGCACCGGTGGCATTTGCCGAGGCGGTTCAAGTACTGCAATGGCATCCCTACCAGGACCATGATCCGGCGATGCGATGGTTCCGCGGCCTGTTGCTGGAGCAGGCCGCGCGACTTGATCCTCCCACGGTTGATCAAGTCGCCGGATCGCCGTTATCCGCCACCAGCCCTGCCTGATCGATTGCCTGGACTGCACAGCGCTCGTCGTTGTCCGATGTGTCGCCGCTGATGCCGATGGCACCGAGAATATGCCCCGCAGCATTGCGAATCAGCACGCCACCGGCCACGGGTATAACCTCGCCGCCTGTCAGGCTGTTGATCGCGTCAAAAAACGCCGGCATCGCTTGCGCGCGCCGCGCCAACTCACGTCCACCAAAGCCCATCCCCAGGCAACCGCGTGCCTTGCCGGTGGCGATTTGTGGTCGCAGGAAACTGGCGTGTTCATCGCGCAAGATTGCCAATGGATGGCCGGCGGCATCCAGCACGGTAACGGCCAGGGGCTTAAAGCCCGATTCCCGTGCAATGCGGATGGCACGGCTGGCTATGTG
>Ga0163161_10002498_pt1 | contig 13119 bp, 10 predicted proteins | sample S45metaG_FD_129847 | JGI IMG/M metagenome (GOLD analysis project Ga0163161, IMG submission 129847) | Switchgrass rhizosphere microbial communities from Kellogg Biological Station, Michigan, USA - S4-5 metaG | ecosystem: Host-associated > Plants > Roots > Rhizosphere > Soil | place: USA... | reverse complement strand
CGTGAAGCCGATGGTGGAGCGGTCCATCCAGGTCGCCATGAAGTGGCAGCCGATGCCGCCCATCGCGCGCGAGCCTTCGGGCACCACGGTGCTGGTGTTGTGCGGGCAGCCCGAGCAGAACCACGGCTGGCGCGTGGCGTCGGCCACGCTGGTGGAGGCCTGCTGCACCACCATCGAACGCTCCTTGGTTTCGAGGATGGCCAGCTGCGCGTCGATGCGCGCGGTCATGTCGGCACCGGCCGCGGCCAGGAGGCCCGTCTTCTTCAGGCGCAGCGCGATCGCCTTGGCGATGAGCGCGGGGTTCAGGTCGGCGTTCGCGCGCAGGAGCGTGTGCGCGGTCGGATTGGGCATCGACCATTCGCCACCGGAGTAACCCTCGGCCGCGTGCACTTCGCCTTCGTCGAACTTGCCGACGACGTTGGGGCGCACGTCGGGGCGCCAGTTGTAGAGCTCTTCCTTCAGCTGGTATTCGATGACCTGGCGCTTCTCTTCGACCACCAGGATTTCCTGCAGGCCGGTGGCGAATTCGCGCGTGAGCTGCGCTTCGAGCGGCCACACCACGCCCACCTTGTGCAGGCGGATGCCGAGCTGGCGGCAGGCGGCGTCGTCGAGCCCCAGGTCGAGCAGCGCCTGGCGCGTGTCGTTGAAGGCCTTGCCGCTGGCCATGATGCCGAAGCGGTCGTTCGGGCCTTGAATGACGTTGTGGTTCAGCCGGTTGGCGCGGATGTAGGCGAGCGCGGCGTACCACTTGTAGTGCATGAGCCGGGCTTCCTGCTCCAGCGCATGGTCGGGCCAGCGGATGTGCAGGCCGCCGGGCGGCATTTCGAAATCGGTGGGAATGACGATCTCGACGCGCTCCGGGTCGATCATGGCCGTGGCGCTCGACTCGACGATCTCCTGGATCGTCTTCATGCCCGACCACACGCCCGAAAAGCGGCTCATGGCGAAGGCGTGGATGCCCAGGTCCAGGATTTCCTGCACGCTGGTCGGAAAGAACACCGGCGTGCCGCAGGCCTTGAAGATGTGGTCGCTCTGGTGCGCGGCAGTGGAGCTCTTGGAGATGTGGTCGTCGCCGGCCACCGCGATCACGCCGCCGAATTCAGTGGTGCCCGCCATGTTGGCGTGCTTGAAGACGTCCGAACACCGGTCTACGCCTGGGCCCTTGCCGTACCAGATGCCGAAGACGCCGTCGAACTTGTTGGTGCCGGCAGGCGAAAAGCCCAGCTGCTGGGTGCCCCAGAGCGCGGTGGCGGCCAGTTCTTCGTTCACGCCCGGCTGGAAAACGATGTTCTGTTCCTTCAGGAACTTGCTGGCCTTCCACAGCGCCTGGTCGTAGCCGCCGAGCGGGGAGCCGCGGTAGCCGCTGATGAAGCCGGCGGTGTTCTTGCCGGCCTGCTTGTCGCGCAACTGTTGAAGCATGGGCAGCTTCACGAGGGCTTGCACGCCGCTCATGAAGGCGCGGCCGTAATCGAGGGAGTATTTGTCGTCGAGCGTGACGGTTTCTAGCGCGCGGCGAATGTGCTCGGGCAGCGGGGCGTTCATGTTGTCTGTCTCCGTATTGGCAGGGCCTTGTGGGCCTGGCTGGATTGGCTGTGGGTCTGTGCCCGGTAGGGCGCGAGCCCATGATCACGCAAAGTGTATGCCGGGGTCCGCGACAGGTGTTTGCGTTCTTTGCCTCGAAAAACGCGCTTCCAGAAAGAATCTTGCTTAACATCGGCATCCATGGAAAGCATTGACAAGTTCGACCTCGCAATCCTGCAAGAACTGCAGGCCGACGGCCGCCTCACGAACGCCGAGCTTGCGCAGCGCGTCGGGCTCTCGGCGGCACCCTGCTGGCGGCGGGTGCGGGCGCTGGAGGAAGCCGGCTTCATCAAGGGCTATCGCGCCGAGATCGACCGCCACAAGATAGGGCTGGGCGTGCTCGCTTTCGTGCGCGTGGACACCGAGCGCGTCACCAACGAGGCCACCCGCAAGCTGGAGGACGCGATTCGCAAGATGCCCGAGGTGGTGGCCTGCCACTACATCAGCGGCACCGGCACCTTCGAGCTGCAGGTGGTGGCGCAGGACCTGAACGGCTTTTCGGCCTTCGCGAGGCAGCACCTGATGAATTTGCCGAACGTGAAGGATCTGCACACGAGCTTTTCGCTGGGGGAGGTGAAGGCGAGCAGTGCGCTGCCGCTGGGGCATCTGGCGAAGTAGCGGCGCGGCTGCTGTGCGAGCATCCGCCATCACCAGGACAAGAAAGAAGAGGGAGCCGCATGAATCTCGACCCCAGCCACCGCGCACTGGACCACCTGCAGAAAGTCCGCCTGCTGACCGACGCCGAACACGCAGCCGCCACCAACGATCCCGAGTTGCCCAACGCCCTGTTCCGCACGCCAGCCGAAGCCCTCGCCTGGGTCGTCGCCCGCGAAATCATTCCGCAGGCGCAACTCGCCGATCTGCCCACCCGGGCCACTGGCGCGGGCCAGGAGAACGAAGCCCAGGCCATCGTCTCCGAAGCCACCGACCTCATCAGCGGCGAGTTCCCGCTGCCACCTTGGGCGCAGTTGCACATGCGCCTGCTGGACCGCCGCGTGCACGACGGCGTCAGCGCCAACGCGCTCGACGAACTGCTGGCACTGAAATTGATCGACGCGACGCAGCACTCGCACAGCCTGTCGATGCTGCCCACCCACGAGGAAGCCTGGGCCGCGCCCGATTCGCTGCCCGCCACGCTCGCCTGGACGGTGCTCCAGGCGGGCGCGCTGAGCGAGGATGACCTGAAGGCGCTGGCCGGCCGCACGGCGCACGACGAGATCGTCGCGGACGCCGTGGCCCGCGTGTCCGGCGCGCGGACGGAGATGCGAACGACGAAGACCACGACGACGTTCTCCGTCGATTCGATGGACTTCAGCACCACGTCGTCCTCGTCGACGTCTTCCTTGCCGTACATGCCGTTCGCGGCGCCGCCGTCTTCCGCCTCGCAGACGCGAACGTTCACCTGGACGTCGTCCTCGGCCTCAGGGCCTGCCCCGAGCCGCTGGAAGAACAAGTTGATCGGCGCCGTCGTGGTCGCGCTGATCGCGCTTTACTTTCTCTTCGGTCGCTGAAAAGCAAAGAGACAAGCGCGTTCGGTCAGCGTCGCTCGCCGCGGCTCGCATCGCGCGTCGCGCGGAATTCCGATCCTTGTCCCCATTCCGGCCAGCGCTTGCTGTTCGCCAGCGTCTCGCCCACGCGATAAAGCAGCGGCAGGTCGTGCGCCATGCCGGTGAAGGACCAGTCGGCCTTCCATTCGTCGGCCGGCTGGTGGTAGCGCTCGGCGGTGTAGGCCTTGGTGGATGCTTCGCCGGCCGCGAGACCCCCCTCGACCCAGTCGTTGCCCGAGGCGAACGAGAGCGCCGGCACACCACGCTTGGCAAAGGAAAAATGGTCGGAGCGGAAGAAGTAGCCGGCCTCGGGGTGCGGGTCCGGCGCGTAGGCGAGGCCGAAGCCCTTGGCCTGCTCGACCAGCAGGTCCTGCAACTGAGACTCGGCGCTGCCCGAGGTGCTGAAGTTGCGCGCCGGGCCTTCGGGGCTGAGCGCGTCCATGTTGATGACGGCGACGGTCTTGGCCAACGGGTACAGCGGCTTGGCGCCGTAGAACTCGGAGCCCAGCAGGCCGCGCTCCTCGGCGGTCACGGCCAGGAAGACGACGGAGCGCTCGGGTTTCTTCGGCGCGCTGGCGAAGGCGCGGCCCATCTCGATGAGTGCGGCAAGGCCGGTGCCGTTGTCGACCGCGCCGTTGTAGATCCTGTCGCCCTTGGCATCGGGCGCACCCACGCCCAGGTGGTCCCAATGGGCGCTGTAGATCACGGTCTCGCCGGGGCGCTGACGGCCTTCGACGCGGCCGACCACGTTCTTGGAAACGATCACCTGCCGGTCGATCGCGTACTCGGCCGTGAGGCTCGCGTCCTTCAGCACCTGGGGCTGGAACTCGCGCGTCTGCGCAAGCTTCTTCTGTGCCTCGAAGTCCAGGCCCGCGCGGCGCAGCAACTCGACCGCCACATCGCGCTGGATCCACGCCTCCAGCCTCGGATGCACGGCGGCCGGCTGGTCGCGCTCGATGTCGAGCATGGTCGCGGTGTTGGAGTTCTTCACCGTGGCCCAACCGTAGGCGGCGGGCGCGGTCTCGTGCACGATCAGCACGCCCAGGGCGCCGCGGCGCGCGGCCTCCTCGAACTTGTAGGTCCAGCGGCCGTAGTAGGTCATGGCCTTGCCGCCGAAATCTCCGCTGCCTGTCTCGAAGTCGGGATCGTTGACCAGCACGACGGCGATCTTTCCCTTGAGGTCGACGCCCTTGTAGTCGTCCCAGCGCCGCTCCGGCGCGCTCACGCCGTAGCCCACAAAGACCAGTGGCGCCTGCTGGATCGAGACCGAGGTCGAGCCGTCCATCGCGGCGCGCACCGCGATCTGCTCGCCCTGCACCAGCGCATCTCGCTGCGTGCCGACCTGCAGCGTGAGCTTCGGCGCGCCGCGGAAATCGGTCTTCACGAGCGGCACCGACTGCGTCCAGCCGCGCTTGCCGCCTTCGAGGTCCCCGCCGGGCACGAGGCCCGCGGCCTTGAACTGGGCCACGAGGTAGTCGACTGTCTTGGCCTCCGCGGGCGTGGCGGGTGCGCGGCCCTCGAAGTCGTCGCCGGAGATGGCCTTCACGATCTGCGACAGGCGCTGCGGATCGAAGTGCGGCGCCGGGTCGGCGGCCAGCGCGCCTGCGGTGCTCCATGCAAAGCCAACGCCGCAAAGAAGACGAGAAAGGGCACGCTGCTGGATCATGCAAGACTCCTGAATGGGGATGCCACGGATGCTAGTCAGCAAGCTGCCGCCGCCGAGGTATGCCCCCGGCCTCTCCCGGAGAACCTTAGTTGGCCTGCCCGCCAGACAAGCGAACCAAAGGGGCACCCGATAGCGCCAGCCTAAAATCCTCGCCCACCACCTGCCGCCTTCCGCGGATCGAAGAGGACCCTCGAATGAACCCCATCCGCCGCGCCCTGGCTTCCGGCCTTGTCGGCCTCGCAGCCGCCACGCTCGCCTTCGGTGCCCACGCGCAGAACCGTGAGCTGACCGTGGCCTCCAGCGCCACCTACGCGCCCTTCGCGTTCGAGAACAAGGACAAGCAGATCGTCGGCTTCGACATCGACATCATCAACGCCATCGCCAAGCAGCAGGGCCTGAAGGTCAAGGTCGTCAACACGCCGTTCACCGGCATCTTCGGCGCGCTGAACAACGGCGACGTCGACCTGGTGATCTCGGGCGTGACCATCAACGACAAGCGCAAGCAGAGCTACGACTTCACGCCGCCCTACTTCGCGGCGCGCCAACTGATCGCGTTGCCGAAGAACAGCACGGTCGCTTCGCTGAAAGACCTGGCCGGCAAGAAGATCGCCGTGGTGAGCGCCTCCACCGCCGACGACATCGCCTCGCGCGAATTCGGCAAGACCAGCCCCAACATCCGCCGCTTCGAGAGCACGCCGCTCATCATTTCGGAGCTGGCCGGCGGCGGCGTCGATGCGGCCATGGGCGACAACGGCGTCATCGCCTACCGCGTGGCGCAGCATGCCGACCTCAAGACGTTGGACGACAAGTCCTTCCCCGAAGAGGGCTTCGGCATCGTGGTGAAGAAGGGCGACAAGGCGCTGCTCGACAAGCTCAGCGCCGGCCTCGCGGCCATTCGTGCCGACGGCAGCTACGTCACCATCTACAAGAAGTGGTTCAACAAGGACCCGAACGTGCGCTGAGCCGCACGGCACCTGTGACCCGATCACGGCCGCCCTCGAAGCGGCCGTTTGTTTTTTCCGAGATGACGTGGAGGCGATGAGATGGAACAACCCATTCTTTTGTTCGGATGGTTCCGCTGGGACATCCTGGTCGAATACAAGGACCTGTTCTGGCAAGGCGCGTGGATGACGCTGCGCATGACGGTGGTGTGCGTGCTGCTGGGTTCGAGCTGGGGCCTGTGCCTGGCGCTCGCGCGCCTCGCGCAACCGCGCCACGCGCCGTGGACCTGGGTCGCGCGCTTCTTCCTGCGCTGGCCGGCCACGGTGTACGTGAGCTTCTTCCGGGGCACGCCGCTGTTCGTGCAAATCCTGCTCATCCACTTCGCGGTGATGCCGGTGTTCATCCATCCGACGAGCGGCATCCTCATCGACGGCGAGCTCGCGCGCACGCTCAAGCAGGAGCACGGCGCGCTCATCTCGGGCGTGGTGGCGCTCACGCTCAACTCGGCGGCGTACATCTCGGAGGTGTTCCGCGCGGGCATCCAGTCGATCTCGCGCGGGCAGTTCGATGCCGGCCGCTCGATTGGTTTTTCGCCCGCGCAGGTGATGCGCTACGTGGTGCTGCCGCAGGCCTTCCGCCGCATGCTGCCGCCGCTGGGCAACAACGCAATCGCGCTCTTGAAAGATACGTCACTGGTCTCGGCAATCGGCCTGGCCGAGCTGGCGTATGCGGCGCGCACCGTGGCTGGCGCCTATGCGCGCTACTGGGAGCCGTACCTTGCGATCTCGGTCATCTACTGGGTGATGACGCTGGTGCTGACCACGATGCTGCGCCGACTCGAACACCGCCTCGCACGCAGCGACCGGGGCTGACGCCAAAAAGCGCGCGCCACAATAGCGCCACATGCCACCGATAACGACCGAAGAGACACCCCTGCCGCCCACGCGGCCGCAACCCTCGAAGTTCGCGGCCCTCGAGCCCCTGAAGCTCCCCGTGTTCCGCATGCTGTGGAGCACCTGGCTCATCGCCAACATCTGCATGTGGATGAACGATGTGGCCGCGGCGTGGATGATGACCTCGCTGACCACCTCGCCGATCTGGGTCGCGCTGGTGCAGTCGGCCTCCACGCTGCCGGTGTTCCTGCTGGGCCTTCCGAGCGGTGCGCTGGCCGACATCCTCGATCGCCGGCGCTGGCTGGTGGCCACGCAGTTCTGGCTGGCCGGCACGGCCATCGTTCTGTGCGCAGCACTGGCGCTCGACCTCATGACCGCGCCGCTGCTGCTCGCGCTCACCTTCGCCAACGGCATCGGCCTCGCGCTGCGCTGGCCGGTGTTCTCGGCCATCGTGCCCGAGCTCGTCCCGCGTCCGCAGCTGCCGGCGGCGCTCGGCCTGAACGGCATCGCGATGAACGCCTCGCGCATCATCGGCCCGCTCACGGCCGGCATGCTGATCGCGAGCGCGGGGACCATCTGGGTGTTCGCGCTCAACGCGGTGCTGTCGGTGGCCTCGGGCTTCGTGGTGCTGCGCTGGCGGCGGGAGCACACGCCCAATCCGCTGGGCCGCGAAAAGCTCATCAGCGCGATGCGCGTGGGCGTGCAGTTCGTGCGGCAGTCGCAGCGCATGCGTGCGGTGCTGACGCGCATCTCGATCTTCTTCTTTCACTCGACGGCGCTGCTCGCGCTGCTGCCGCTGCTGGCGCGCAACCTGAAGGGCGGCGATGCGGGCACCTTCACGCTGCTCTTGGCCGCGATGGGCTCGGGTGCGATCGTCGCGGTGCTGTTCCTGCCGCGGCTGCGCCAGGCAATGGGGCGCGACCAGCTGGTGCTGCGCGGCACGCTGCTGCAGTCGGGCGCCACGGCGGTGATGGCCTTCGCGCCCAACGCCTGGGTCGCGGTGCCGGCGATGTTCTTCGGCGGCATGGCGTGGATCACGGTGGCCAATTCGCTCTCGGTGTCGGCGCAGCTCGCGTTGCCCGACTGGGTGCGGGCGCGCGGCATGTCGATGTACCAGATGGCGATCATGGGTGCGAGCGCAATCGGTGCGGCCATCTGGGGCCAGGTGGCGACCATGACGGCGCTGAACCTGAGCCTGGCGGTGGCCTCGGTGAGCGGCACGCTGCTGATGCTCATCGCCCTGCGCTTCGTGACCGACGTCACCGGTGAAGACGACACCAGCCCCGCCTCGGCCGGCTGGGCCGCGGGCCCGCCGGCCGAGGCACCGCAGGAAGAAGGGCGCGTGGTGATCACGGTCGAGTACCTGATCGAGCCGGCGCGCGCCGCGGCCTTCCACATCGTCATGCAGCAGACGCGCCGCGCGCGCCTGAGCCAGGGCGCCATCGGCTGGGAGCTGCTGCACGACATCGCGCAGCCCAGCCGCTACGTGGAGCAGATCGTCGACGAGACGTGGACCGACCACCTGCGCCGCTTCAACCGCGCGACGGCCAGCGACATGGTGCTGCGGGAGCGGCGGCTGGCGTTCCACATCGGCGAGACGCCGCCGGTGGTCACGCGGTACATCGTGCGGCGCTGACGATGCCTGAATTCAACCAGGTCGTCTGATTTGGCGCCCGGGCAGACCGCTGGCTCCAGACGTGCGGGTAAGTGCTGAGCCACTTTTTTTGACCGTTCGGTTGATTTAGGTCATCATCGCGCCGTCGCGTCACGAGGTACACCCCGATGAATCCGCCCACATTGCGCAGCCGCTTCTGGTCCGACCTGACCAGCGAAGAGTTCTCCCGCCTCGACCGCGAACGGCTCATCGCCGTGCTGCCGGTGGGCGCCACCGAGCAGCACGGCCCGCACCTGCCGATGTCGACCGACACCGCCACCATCGACGGCATGGTGCGCGCCACGCTCCCGCACCTGCCCGAGGACCTGCCGGTGCTGTTTCTTCCCACCGTGCCCTACGGCAAGAGCAACGAGCATTCGCGCTACCCGGGCACGCTCACCGTATCGGCCAACACGCTGATCTCGCTGTGGAAGGACATCGGCGCCTGCGTTGCCAAGGCCGGCGTGCGCAAGCTGGTGCTCTACAACAGCCACGGCGGCCAGATGAGCGTGATGGATATCGTGGCACGCGACCTGCGTGAGGAGCACGACATGATGGTCGTCGCCGCCAACTGGTACACGCTGGGCCTGCCCGAGGGGCTGTTCACCGCGCATGAGGGCAAGCACGGCATCCACGCAGGCGACCTCGAAAGCTCGGTGATGCTGCACCTCACGCCCGACTATGTGCGGAAGGACCAGTTCCAGAACTTCAGCTCGATGACCGAGCAGCTGGCCGCAGAAAACAAGTTCCTCTCGATCACCCCCAGCGGCAAGCTCGGCTGGCAGATGCACGACATCAACCCCTCGGGCGCGGCCGGCGATGCCACGCGCGCCACCGCCGAGAAGGGCGCCGCGGTGCTCGATCACGTGGGCCGGCGCTTCGTCGAGCTGCTGCATGAGGTGGACCGCTTCCCGCTGTCTCGCCTCGCCAACGAACCTGCCTGGCGCTAGGCTCGCCCCACCATGGAAAGCACCACGCCATCCACCACGCCGCCGCTGGTCCGCCTCCGCCATGTCAGCAAGCGTTTTGGCAACGGCACGCTCGCGCTGCAGGGCATGACGCTCGATATCGGCGAGCACGACTTCATCAGTTTTCTCGGCCCTTCGGGCTGCGGCAAGAGCACGGCGCTCAGGCTCATCGCGGGGCTCACCCGCCTCAGCTCGGGCGAGATGCACTGGTCCGGCGCCAACACCGGAAAGACGCAGAGCGACCGCGACCTGGGCTTCGTGTTCCAGGAGCCCACGCTCATGCCCTGGGCCAAGGTGTTCGACAACGTGTGGCTGCCGCTCAAGCTGGCCGGCCAGAGCCGCGATGCGGCGGCGCCCGTGGTGCAGCAGGTGCTGGAGATGGTCGGCCTCTCGCGCTTTGCCGACGTGTACCCGCGCGAGCTCTCGGGCGGCATGAAGATGCGCGTGTCCATTGCCCGCGCGCTTGTCACGCACCCGCGCCTGCTGCTGATGGACGAGCCCTTTGCCGCGCTGGATGAAATGACGCGCATCAAGCTCAACAACGACCTGCTGGCCATCTGGCGCGAGCACCGCTTCTCGGTGGTGTTCGTCACGCACAGCGTGTACGAGTCGGTGTATCTCTCGAACCGCATCGTGGTGATGGCCGCGCGCCCGGGCCGCGTGATCGACGAGATCCGCATCGACGAGCCCTATCCGCGCGGCGAAGAGTTCCGCACCTCGAGCCGCTACAACGCGCACTGCACGGCGGTGTCGCAATCCCTGCACGGAGCCCTGCATGGCGTCGACATCGATCACTGAACCCGTCGCCCTCGCGGACGTGGACACGGCGCCCTCCGAGGCCTCGCTGCGCGCGCACGAAGACAAGTTGCGCCGCCGCGAATCGCTGCTGCGCATCACCGTGCCCGCGGCCATCGTCGTGCTGCTGTTGCTCATCTGGGAATGGACGGTGCGCGCCAACAACATCCCGCACTACATCCTGCCCGCGCCCTCGCTCATCCTGAAGACGCTGTTCGACAACTGGGACACGCTCTCCAGCGCGCTCTGGTTCACGGTGAAGCTCACGCTGCTCGCACTGCTGGCGGCCATCGTCGGCGGCGTGCTGCTGGCGATCGCGTTCGCGCTCTTCAAGTGGGTGGAGATCGGTCTGTTCCCGATCGCGGTGATCCTGCAGGTGACGCCGATCATCGCGATCGCGCCGCTGATCCTGATCTATGTGTCGAGCACGACCGCGGCGCTGTTGCTGTGCGCGTGGATCGTGGCCTTCTTCCCGATCCTGTCGAACACCGTCATCGGCCTCAAGAGCGCCGACAGCAACCTGCGCGACCTGTTCCAGCTCTACAAGGCCTCGCCCTGGCAGACCTTCCGTTATTTGCTCGCGCCGAGCGCCCTGCCGTACTTCATGGCGGGCTTGAAGATCGCGGGCGGGTTGAGCCTGATCGGCGCGGTGGTGGCGGAGTTCACGGCGGGCACTGCTGGCAAGGAAACGGGCCTGGCCTCGCGCATTCTCGAATCGAGCTTCCGCACCGAGATTCCGATGATGTTCGCGGCGCTGCTGCTGGTGTCGTTGCTCGGCATCGTGATCTTCATCGTGTTCGCCGCGTTGTCGCGCATGGTGCTCGGCCACTGGCACGAAAGCGAAATGCGCCGTGAACGCTAGGCCGATGCGCGCAGTCATCGACTGGGACGCCGTGCGCGAAGACCTGCGCGGCCTCAACCTCGTCACCGCGCCGAGCCAGCGCAAGCAGCTGTCGAAAGATTTCTACTGGTACAGCCCCATCCTCACCGCGCAACTCGCGGGCTGCGTGGCCGACCTCGTGGTGAAGGTCAGCACCGAGGACGACGTGCGACAGGCGGCAGCAGTCGCCGCGAAGTGGAAACTGCCGCTCACCGTGCGCGCGGGCGGCACCGGCAACTACGGCCAGTGCGTGCCGCTCGAGGGCGGCATCGTGCTCGACGTGACGCAGATGTGCCGCGTGCTCGACATCCAGGACGGCCGCATGCGCGTGGAGGCCGGCGCGCGCATGCACGACATCGACCTCGCCGCGCGCGAGACCGGGCAGGCGCTGCGCATGTGGCCCTCGACCTGGCATGTGGCCAGCATCGGCGGGTTCATCGCGGGCGGCTTCGGCGGCATCGGGTCGTTTCGCCACGGCATCCTGCGCGACCCCGGCAACCTGCTGCGCGCGCGCGTGATGACGGTGGAGCGCGAGCCGCGCGTCATCGAACTCGTGGGCGACGAGATCCAGCAGGTGCACCATGCGTACGGCACCAACGGCGTGATCCTCGATGTCGAAGTAGCGCTGAGTCCGGCCGTCGAATGGGTGCACTGCACGGTGCTCTTCGAGACGTACCGCGGCGCGCTCGACTTCGGCATCGCAGCGCAGGCGCCGACGCTCGACATCTTCCTGCTCTCGACGGTGGAGGCCCGCTTCTCGCCGTACTACACGGCGATGCGCGACCGTTTTCCGATCGACCGGCACGCGGTCTTCACCATGGTCTCGCCCGAATCGATGGCCGAGTTCCGCGCGCTCGCCGAAGCGCACGGCGGCGCGATCTCCGTCGCGGGCACCGAGGCCGAGCTGCTCGCCGACGGCCTGCCGCCCGCCTACGAGTGCGCCTTCAACCACACGACGCTGCAGGCGCTGAAGGCCGACCGCGGCTGGACCTATCTGCAGGTCGCGTATGCGCAACCGTTCGACCCTTCGGTGGTCGAGCGCCATCTGCAGATCTTCGGCGACGACGTGCTGCAGCACCAGGACTTCGCGCGAGCGGGCGGCGAGTGCGGCACCTTCGGCATCCTGCTCGTGCGCTGGAAAGGCGAGGCCCACCAGTACGAGGTGATCCGCGAGATCGAATCGCAGGGCGGCTGCCAGATCTTCAACCCGCATGTGGTCACTATCGAAGACGGCGGCATGAAGACCATCGACACGCAGCAGATCGAATTCAAGAAGCGCAGCGACCCGATGGGCTTGATGAATCCCGGAAAAACACGCGGCTGGACGCCCGAGATGGCCGTCGAACGCTGAAAAGATTTAGTCTCCGCATCCCGTACTTTTCAAAACCTCCACAGGAGTCCGTCCCCATGCGCATCCCCGCTTTCCACCTCCGCCCGCTGGCCCTCGGCCTGGCGCTGACAGCAGCCGCCTTCGCCGTGCAGGCGCAGGAAAAAGTGGTGTTCGCCACCAACTGGAAAGCGCAGGCCGGCCACGGCGGCTTCTACCAGGCGCTGGTGGATGGCACCTACAAGAAGTACGGCCTCGATGTCGACATCCAGCAGGGCGGCCCGATGGTCAACAACCGGCCGATGCTGCCGGCCGGCAAGGTCGATTTCCTCATGACCGGCAACCTGCTGCAATCGTTCGACAACGTGAAGAATGGCGTGCCCACCGTGGTGGTCGCGGCCTTCTTCCAGAAGGACCCGCAGGCCATCTTCGCGCACCCGGGCCAGGGCTTCGACACCTTCAAGGACATGACCAAGGCGCCCGTCGCCTTCATCGGCAAGGACGGCCAGTTCAGCTTCTGGCAGTGGATGAAGTCGGAGCACGGCTTCAAGGATTCGCAGCTCAAGCCCTACACCTTCAACGTGGGTCCGTTCCTCGCGGACAAGAAGTCGATCCAGCAGGGCTATGCGATTTCGGAGCCGCTGTCGATCAAGGCGCAGGCCGGGTTCGACCCCGTGGTTCAACTGCTCGCCGACAACGGCTTCTCGACCTACTCGACCACCATCGAGACGCGCGCGGACCTCATCAAGACCAAGCCCGAGACGGTGCGCAAGTTCGTCGAGGCCTCGATCATCGGCTGGAACAACTACCTCTACGGCGACAACAAGGCCGCCAACGAGATGATCGCCAAGATCAACCCCGACTCG
>Ga0163161_10002497_pt1 | contig 13120 bp, 3 predicted proteins | sample S45metaG_FD_129847 | JGI IMG/M metagenome (GOLD analysis project Ga0163161, IMG submission 129847) | Switchgrass rhizosphere microbial communities from Kellogg Biological Station, Michigan, USA - S4-5 metaG | ecosystem: Host-associated > Plants > Roots > Rhizosphere > Soil | place: USA: Michigan... | reverse complement strand
GAAATCATTGGATCAGGCAGCTGCAACACTGGTGCAAAGCCCCCGTGTGAATACGATTGGAAAAGTGTGTGTGTTGGAAGAGCAATTGAAATTGGGCAGAACAACTGTGCGGCAGGCCGTGAACCTGATGGAAAAACCGGTTCAAAAAGCTTCACTGGCGCATTTTATTGCAAGCGGAGTGGTGTTCCAGGGTTACGCAGAACCACAATCTATTGTAAAGGAAGGTTTACTCCTTGCCGACAGTATACTCAATACCATTCCCGTTCCTGAAAATGACCCGAAGGCCTTGTCGGATCTATTGTTGGTTGGAATTGACATGAGAGCCGCCCTGGAACTAAACTTTGTTTACCAAGGAGATTCGGTGACGGCCGACCTGATAAAGAAGAATGCGCAGCGAACGGCGGCCTGGGCGCTGAATATTTTAACCACACAGCCTGCAGGAATGAGTGACATCGACATCGCAAATTTTGAGTTGGCGATGGAAAATGGCATCGCCTACAACGCATTTACAAAGGCGCAGTTACAGCAAATACTTGCAATACTATCACCATTTGAAAATAACACCCCTTCAAATTGGGTTCAGCAACATTTCAAACGCGAATTGCTGATGCCACGCGGTGAACTGGGTTATGGCTTTTTCTTCAACGGACTTTACCAGGACCTGGCCTACCTATATGCCGCTACAGGCAACACGCCGAAGGTTATGCAATGCATCGACACACTATTTACATACAGCCAGGCAAATTTCCAGGGCGATTATGCCGCAGGAATAGACAACGCCACCAATATTGCTTCGGTATATTTCACCAATGGCAACACTTCGCAACTTGACGATTTTGTAAATGGATATTCCAGCAGGAAGAAAATAACCGTTATTGAATTCTATAAAAGGTTGCTGGGCCGCATGCTTAGGGAGCGGGCAACCCTGAGCAATTTCGATTTGCTTTGGTGGCAGGGCGCTAAGTCCAACATCAATCTTCGTTTTGCTAAAATTAACCAGGTTGGGTTTTTCTATGATAAATTGAGAGAGGCGATCACCACCTCAGCCGGAAATGCCGATGAAAAGAATTTCCTGGTGGCGCTGGCTTACAAAGATGAGGGCATTCAAAAATCGGCTACGCGCGAAAAGGACCCCGATCATTCCACTGATTTTTATTTCGAACAGTCGCTGAAATTTTACGCGCTGGTCAGTGCCGGCTACCTGAATCAATCCATCCAACGTGCGGGTTCCGGTACCGGTGATGAAGGCATCAGCACAAATAAAGCGTTGTTTTTATATCCTGACCTCAGAACCGCTTTTCATCCGAACGAACCCCGATCTTATTTTTATTTCTATTTCGGCGATCATTTCATCGAGTACCTGCTAAGAAAAAATTTATTCAATTCGCTGTACACCTCCGATGGTGAGTGGAGAGAGGTAAGCCAGTGGATCTCTGACTATACAGGCGGGAAGTTTTTTGCGCCCACCTTTATTAATAGGGAAATTCGCTTCGACGTGCTAAAGGCATTGGTAGCGCAGTTTGAAAAGAGTACAGCCACTTACTCACCAGAAATCAACCTGTTGTATTTGCATTTGGCGAATGGCGCGCTGGCAGTGAAGGACAGTGTAGCCGCGTTAAATTATTATCAAAAGCTACGGCCTGAGAATTTGCCCGATCTGCTTCGCCTAAACGAATATGATGGCAACGTAAACCATTATGTTTTCAGGCAAATTGCCAAAGCGGTAATGCATTTGTACGAATCCGGAAATCGGCAAAAATCATTTGAAATTGTAAGGGTATTCAAAAATGCCGTGAATCGCTCTTCCATTTATGCTTATGGCGCACGCGAATTGATATTGGAAAAAAAGGAGAGCCCTTTGATTCAGGCATTGATTGATTCTTCAAGAAGCGAATTATCCAGAACGGTTAACCTTACTTCTGAACAGCCTAACCGGCAAGTATTGGCGGAAGCGCTGACTCTGCAATCGCCCGATAAGAACAAAGACGAAATCGCCCGTCTTATCCGAAATCTTTCGCAAAAAAATTGGGCTTACCAAAGCATCGCGATGTCGTTTGCATTCCGAAACGAATTGTACCAGGCGAAGGAAGCCATCCCGGCGCTGATTTCCGATGGTGACATGTCGTCCTTTATCTGGATGATCTTATACCGGTATGGGCAAACAAATTCAATCATGGAGCCCGGATGGAAAATATTTTCTCAACAACACCGCCCGCAAACAACGGATGGTTTGGTATTTATAAATGAAAATAACTGAGTCGATATTGCACTGTCCTTATACCGGCCTCCGTTCTTTCACGGAGGAGGAGAGCCTGTATTTCAAAGGCAGGGATTTGCAAGCCGACCAGATTACAGCCCTGCTGGAACAGAACAAATTTTTGATGATAACCGGCGCATCGGGTGAGGGTAAATCATCACTCATTTATGCCGGTCTTATTCCAAACGCGAGAGCTGGATTTTTTCGGGCCAGGTATACCAACTGGCTCATCGCTGATTTCAGACCTGAACGCAAACCCCTGAAAAACCTGGCGCATTCACTTGCTACACAATTGCAAAGCAATGAACATAGTGTTGAAACGGAATTGAAGCGCGGATTTTCTTCCCTGGTAGATCTCTATACCAATTCAGCGTTTTACGCTGGCGATGACGATGAACAACAACCTGATGGTAATAAGGAAAGAAGACGAAAGGCGGCGAACCTGCTCATCCTGGTAGATCAGTTTGAAGAGTTTTTTACCAACCCGGAAAATTTTCAGAACGAGCAGCCTTCGGCTGAAGCACAAACGGTGGTGAACCTGATTCTTGAAACAGCCACCATCGCCATTAAAAGAAATTTACCGATTTATGTGGTGTGCACCATGCGCTCTGATTATATCGGTCAGTGTTCAGCATTCAGGGGCTTGCCTGAATTTATCGGCTTCTCCCAATTCTTTGTTCCTCGTTTGAAGAGAAGGGATTTGAAAGAAGTGATTGAAGAACCCGCCCTGCTGAGCGGCAATCGCATTTCACAGCGACTAATAGAACGACTGGTTTACGATGTAGCCGAAGGCGTGGATCAGTTACCCATTCTACAGCATGCCTTGAGTCGCATTTGGCAATATGCCAACAACGGGCAGGAAGAAATGGACCTCGTTCATTATGCCATGGTAGGCGGTATGCCCGCGGAAGAATTGCCTGACGAAGACAAACCCCGCTTTTACAAATGGTTTAATGAGTTGAGTGATCGCCACAGGGCTTTTTATAAAGACCCGGGACTGCAAAAAGTGGTGGAAATACATGCCAACCTATTGTACGAAAATTCCTGGGAATATTATTCCAGTCACCATCCCGAACAACCCATCACGCAACGCGATGCCAAACGAATCATCGCGCTTTGTTTCAGTTGCCTTACGCGCATCGACAACAGTCGGGCCGTACGCAATCGTATGAGCCTGGAAGAAATCACTGCCATAATTAACTCACCGCATTTAACAACAACTATTGTTGGGCATGTGTTGAATATTTTCAGGGAAGAAGGCAATTCGTTCATCAGGCCCTTCATCACAGCTGACCGGACATCCAGGGAAATCAGTCCCGACACCGTTTTAGATATTACACACGAAAGCCTGATCAGGAACTGGAATAAACTCATTCAATGGGCAGAGAAAGAGTTTGAATATTATTCCACCTACCTTGATTTTTCACAACAACTGGAGCGCTGGAAAAGAAGCGGTAAAAGCCGGGGCTACTTGCTGCCCATCGGGCCCCTCACTTATTTTGAGAATTGGTACCAGGAAGCAAAACCCAACGTGGGATGGATTAACCGTTACGCCGGGAACCGCCATGAAACCTCAGCATATAAGGCTGAGCACGAGTTGGCAGATGCGAAACAGTTTTTGAAAGCGAGCGGAAGAAAGGTGGCCATTACCAGGGCCTTCATGAAATACGGTCCGCTTCGAATTGCGCTGGGCCTGGCCATCCTGATCATGCTGGGTTTGTCGGGATATTATTTATATGACGCCAATCTGAAAAAGAATGACAAGGTCATTCAACGGCTCAGGACCGAAGCCGCTTCATTAATAAGCAGCCCTGAGGTTAACCTCGCCGACAAAGCCATTTACCTGATTGCGCAGGAGCGATATGATTCCGGAACATTGATCCAGGATTTGCGCACGCGTGATTATGAGAGCCGATTGAAGCTCGCGGTGGAGAGCTACAAACAAGCGATTTATATTGATAAGCTTCACCCATCCTATATCAAAGACAGTTTGGTTTCACTGCTGTCTGAAATGCTGATTCATCCGCCATCCGCCGCATCGCCCGAATTATTGCTAACAGAAGGAAACAAATTCACAGTCCTCCTTGCCATGGACGGCTACTACCTGCCGGCCGGTGAAAAAGATTCCACACTGGCTGCAGTTTGCGAAAAAAATTACGACCTGGTTAATTTGTTTCTCACCCATCGGGAATGGTACCAGCCGTCGGTGCCCGTTCAGTTAAACCTGGCCATTCAATTCTGGCTTTCCAAGGGAAATGCAACGGCCGAAAAAATTAAAGCAGTCCTGCAAAAATTTTCACCACGTGAAGGAAAGGATGCGGCCGCGGCGTTTGGACTCTATTATTCCAAGGGGAGCTATGAAGCCAATGGCAGGTTAAGCAGCGATTTCAGCCTGGGCTACCATACGCTGGCCTGCCTGTATGCAGCGCTGGGCGATGCGGAGAATAGGAATTGGTGTTTCCAGGAGTGGCTCGACAATGGTCAGCGGGATTATTTCGAGGCGGCAAGGGTGTTGAACAACCACCTGAATGTAATCGGGTACTTGTACCAGTTTGGCCATCGCGACCAGGTACCGGCGATGTTGCAATGGCTTTCCACACACACCAACGACAATCCGCCACTTACCTTGTTGCGAAATACGGTTATCCGTTCGGGTTATATATCCCATTTGTATACCATTAATATCGATCGCGACTATCACCGGTCTACACGCGGATATCTTTATCCGAACCTTTGTTTAATGAGCCGCGCCAATTTCGATTCCCTTGAAGCAGACTATGAGGGCGAAATCAGGAATATGAAAGATGTGAATGAAAGAAATTTCCAGCTGGCAATGAACGACAAGCGCAAGGCGATGTTTTATTCAAAATATTTTTACGATCGCCATCTGCCGGTTGATAAGGGCCGCCTGGACGGCTGGCTGGATGAAGCCATGGATCTCTATTCAAAGATTGATCAGCAATGGCTGGAGGGCACACAATCCTTAACAGTTATTTACAATGGCGACGGTGTTAGAACGAGTGATGTGAAGAGGAAAAATCTTTTCATTTATCCTGACTACCGGGATGGTTGGTTTAGCTGGACCTTTCACACCGATTATTTTTTCAATTATTTGAAGTCGCATGGGCAGCTGGGCAATTTATACAAAACGGCGGCCGACCTTCAAAACATTCACTATTGGGCTTTCAAGGGCTTCGAATGGAAACCCCAGATGGCGCCTCTTACTTATAGCAACGACTTTCGACTTCCGGATTCAACGCTGAAGAGCATTCTTCAGTTTGTGAACCAGCATCCCGAAGGAAAATCTTTTGATCAGAATATGATTCACCTGGTTCTTGCGAACCGGGCCTTTGAGGCCGGGGATACGAGTGCAGCCATGTTAGAATATAAAAAAGTGAACCTGGATTATTTGCAGAGCTCTTCTAACAGGTATGAGTACTTGGAGAAAGATTTTGTGATCAATATGATGTACAGGTTAGCTACTTACCTGGCCGGTGCGGGGAAACTGACGGATGCCGATCAAATCGTAAAGCGATTTGAAACCGATCGGCAGAAGGTGCAGGCCTATCTTGGAATGTCGGAGAAATTGTACCGGCGCGAAGGTAATCCACTGAGTTTTGTTGCGCTCGATTCAGCCTTTGCCATCGACCGGAAAATCGACTATTCCTACGAAATGCCCGATGTTGATCCGCGCTTCTACAAAATTTTTGTGTTATCTGAAATCGGGAGTCGTACGCTGAGCGGGCAGGCCGGCGAAGTGTTGAGGGAATTGCCGGAGAGAACCAAGGGTTTTGGTATCATTTCCAGGGTTAGCGGAATAACTTATGAAGGAAATTATTACAACGCGCTCACCAATATCCCCGCCACATTAACGGAAACCCAGGACCTGCAATGCAGGGGACTGATATTGCTGCAGGCTTGTCAGAACCGGGAAAGAATTTCGGGCGACACACATTGGAAGGGCATGGACGAGTACTTGTTGTGGAATTTTACAGGCTATCTGGATTTTGTACCAAACTAATGAAAAGAGTAACTGCACTATATTACCTGTTGTTTTTTCTGCTCATCATGGGCGCATTCGCGTCTATGGCACAGAATAATTATGGAATCAAAATGCTTGGCGCCGTTTCCGTTGCCTTTGGGGTTCTTTTTGCCATGCAACTGATAACCCAACTGGGGAAGGATGAGCACAGGGATGGTTATTTGGTGATTGAATTGATTTGTTTGATAGTGCTGTCAGCCATTTTCGCCCTGCGCATCTTTTACGTTCGGTTTCCTTACATCGACTGGCTATTTATGCTTGCAGCGGGCATATTGTGTGTGCTTTACGTGCGGAAGATGGTATTGTCGTACCGCGCATTGTATTGGAAGAGTCGTCCACTGGCTATTTCCATGTTGGCCTTTTATGGAAGCATCGCTTTGTTCCTGGTCTCTATCCTTTTCATGAACGACGCAGCCAGGCTGTCAAGGTGGGCCGGAATTGATGGGCTGTTACTGGTAGTTCTGCTGGCGTTGTTGGGTTTTTTCACGAAGAGAAGAATGGTGGAAGGAGAAAATATGACGGGATTTGCCAGGGTCTATCGCACGCGGGAGAATTCTATTCTGATCATTTCAATCCTGTTTCTCTTCTCCCTGTATTCGAATCTCACCCGGTCAGGCGCCTTGCCCGGTATTTACTCAGACGAATACCCGCAGGCCTATTACGAAATGATAAAAAAGGACAATACCTCCCAGGGTGCAGCTGCCAACGCGACCAAAACAATTGAGTTCAAGGAAAAGTACAATGACTTCGTAAAAAGAAATATTACCGTTAACAAATAGCGCTTACCCGCCACAGTACACTTTCCTCATCCACACAGCTAAAATCACCCAATCCATTTGAATAAATGATGCTATCTTAAGTGGGATATCCATGCTAAAACGCGCCCTATCGACCTGCATTCCAGACCTAATATGATATCTTAAATTTATTCTACCCGGCTTCGACCTGTTCAACAAATTTGCTAACGCATACCGTTGTGGGATCCGGAAAGATGAACACGAAATGAAATTATTCGTAAGAAAAATAATATTGCCCTATACAGTTGCCATTTGCGTGGCATTATTTTTTATGAATAGTGGCATTGCGCAGCAGGATCACTACCCCTTTACGCTGGTTTCAAATCCAGATAGTATTCCCTTTGGTAAAGTAACCGGGATCGCACAGGATCCGAGCGGATACATGTGGTTTATAGACCAGGGCAATAGCAGCCTTGTGAGGTTTGACGGTTACAAGATGGTGAAGTATAGAAATGATTCCTATAATCCAAACTCACCGGGTGGGTTGGACCTGGAAGCATTGTGCGCAGATAACGAGGGAAAAATTTGGTTAGGCGTGGGGCTGGGTCTTGACATGCTTGATCCAACAACGGGGCTGTTCACCCATTACGTTCACAAAGACAACGATCCTACCAGCTTCAACGGTGGCTATACGCATACCATTTTAAAAGATAAGAGTGGATGGGTTTGGATTGGCACCGACCGGGGCGTTGAGCGGCTGGATGTGAAGACAGGAAAATTTACACATTTCCTGAGTGATTCCAACAATACGAGGAGTTTGAGTTGCAGTGCGGTTTGGACCATTTATGAAGATCGTCGCGGGGATATCTGGATTGGTACAGGGTTTCCATTTAATGGAAAGGTTCACCAGGAGGGAGGACTTAATCGGTTTGATCCAAAAACAGAAAGCTTTAGCCGCTATTTGCATGATCCTGCCAATCCCCGGAGCCTGGTAAATAATAGCATCGGAGCCATATTCGAAGACAGCGATGGAAATTTTTGGGTGGGAACGGCAGGAGATGGATTGCACAAGATGGATCGCGACAAAGGAACTTTTGAAAGATATGTTCAGGGACCCAATAACACAGGAAAAATCGCAAGGCCTCCGGTGAACGACCAGAACTATGCCGATTTCATTTCTTTCATTCGCCAGGACGCGGTAGGCAGAATTTGGATCGGAACGATATTTTCCGGATTGAGTTGTTACGATCCCAGAACCCAGGTCAGCACTTACTATAAAACCGATATAAGCTTTCCGGACGGGAGCGCCTTTTGCGGTTTCACTTCGCGTGAAGGAATTCTTTGGGTTGCTTCTCAATGGGAGGCCAAATTGTATCGGTTAGATCCTTTTCAAACCTATGTGCAGTTCACACCTTCGACAGAAGATATTCACCGGATTTTCCAGGATAAAAAAGGAAACCTGTGGCTCAGTAAAGGGCGGAGTGTTGTTGAATATCCAAATGGAAATCCCAAAGAATCCAGAACTTTTCCGCTACCACCAGACCAGTCCCATATGCCCGTTGGACAATTCGTAACAAATTTCCTGGAAGTTGATTCGGGCGCGTTTTGGTTGAGTAGTTCAGACGGGGTGTTCATTTTTAATCCGACCACAGGAGCATTTACACGCTTCCAGCATGATCCGGATAGTTCAAGACAATTTAAGAATTTTATCAGCGGTATTTGGCCTGATAGCAAGGGAAGGCGTTGGATTTTATCAGCGGGAGGGCTTTCCGTATTTGATCCTAAGACCAATACTTTCCAACATTTTTATAATCGCGACGGCGATTCAACCAGCCTGGCATCCGATGGCCTCACTACTTTCCTTGAAGACAGAGCGGGTAACATATGGATTGGTGATTATAATTTCAAAGGGTTGAATAAAGGAGTTCATGGAAATACATCCTTTAAACATTACCTGGTTGGACAACGGACTCAAATCATTATGCAAGACCTGGCGGGGACCATTTGGGTGGGTACCCAAAATGGCCTCTTCCGTTATGACAGTACCGCCGACCGTTTTTTGACCTTTAATGGTTCACCCGCCGATATTGAAAATGTTTCTATTGAAGGAATTGCGGAAGATGAGATTCGAAATCTTTGGGTATCGACCCCGTCGGCCATTTACAGGATTGATCCCGCAAGAGAGGGCGTAGTGAGATTCGGAAAGAAATTCGGTGTCAGGCCGTTTTCGGTGGGCCAGGCAATTGTCAAAACGAAAGACGGCCAAATGTTTACCGGTGGAAACGGCGGATATTATAGTTTTTTCCCCCGCGATATGGAAGGAAACAAAATCCCTTCATTCGTAAATATCACCTCATTTTATGTTGATAACAAACTTGTCGTGCCCGGCAAAGGAAACCTGCTGGATGTTCCTATCAATGACACAAAAAACGTCAAACTGAAATACGATCAGAATAATTTCGGGTTTCAGTTCGTGGGCATACACTTCACTTTTCCTGAGGAAAATGAACTCTATTTTAAACTGGAAAATTACGACAACGATTGGCGAAAAGCAGGAAAGGAAAACACGGTCAATTATTTCAAAGTGCCGGCCGGAAATTATGTCTTCAAGGTAAAATGCCGAAACAGCAATGGCATTTGGAGTGAGAAAGCAGTGGCTATCCGGGTGGATGGCCCGTGGTATTTTAAATGGTGGTCATTTACAATTGGGGCACTACTGTTGTTCTATGCCGGCTTTGATACCTATCGCAAGCAAAAGATGCGAATCATCCAGGCAGAGAAACAACGAACCCAGGCAAGAGAACTTGCGCAGGCCAGGGAGATTGAAAAAGCTTATCACGAACTGCAAACCACCCAGGCGCAGTTGATTCAGTCAGAGAAAATGGCTTCTCTCGGTGAACTCACTGCGGGCATTGCACACGAAATTCAAAACCCATTGAATTTTGTGAATAATTTTGCCGAAGTAAATATGGAATTGATCGGAGAAATGAAGGAAGCCTTGCAACAAGGCAATACCGGCGAAGCGAAGGATGTTGCGGATGATATATTCAAAAACCTGGAGAAGATAAGTCACCATGGAAAAAGAGCCGATGGCATTGTGAAAGGTATGCTGCAACATTCCAGGAAAAGCTCAGGGCAGAAAGAACTTACCGACATCAATGCGTTGGTGGATGAATACCTGCGTTTGAGTTACCATGGACTAAGAGCCAAAGACAAATCTTTCAATGCCGTATTCCACACGCAACTGGATCCATCAGTCGGAAATATTATGGTGGTACCCCAGGATATTGGCAGGGTGTTCCTGAATGTTTATAACAATGCTTTCTACGCAGTGCAGGAAAAAAAGAAGATGACGACGGAAGGACATTATGAACCGACAGTTTGGGTAACTTCCCGGAAATTGCCCGGTAGTGTTGAGATATCGATCAAAGACAATGGTGCCGGTATTCCGCCGAAAGTAGTGGACAAAATATTTCAGCCATTTTTCACCACCAAGCCAACCGGTGAAGGAACCGGTTTGGGATTGAGCATGAGCTATGATATCATTACCAAAGTACATAGCGGTAGCTTGAAGTTGGAAACCAAAGAAGGTGAGGGTACCACATTTGTTATTTCGCTACCCGCTTAGAATCGTACCTGTTGATTGCTTTAAGATTGAAAATGTAATACTGTATATAGAAGCTATTGTACCCGGGCTGCTTCCAGATTTAACTGTCGTGTATGCGTCCAAAACAGTTGCTTAGCATAGCTGCACTTTCTTTGATCCTGCTGTCTGCAGGTCATTCGCTATTGGCACAAACCCGGGTAGTCGCCGGGAAAGTTATTGACAGCAAAGATGGCGCCGCACTGCCAGGAATCTCCATAGTGCCAAACGGCACGTCCATTGGAACACAAACTGATTCCACAGGCAATTTCAGAATTAGCGTGCCATCTTCAGTCACCAATCTAAGAATTTCGGCCATTGGATACCAGGCCCAGGACGTCAGCATTATAGGAATGACATTTATTGAAGTGGCGTTAACCGCCACTTATACTTCGCTCAATGATGTGGTGGTAATTGGATATGGCACCGCGAAGAAGAAAGACCTTACCGGTGCGATAGGCTCTGTGGTCGAAAGGGATTTCAATAAGGGAATTTATTCTTCTCCCGATCAATTAATCCAGGGAAAGGTTACCGGTGTGCAAATGACCACGGCGAATGGAGATCCCGGTAGCGCCATAACAATAAAAATCCGGGGTAGCTCCGCATTATCGGGCACTGGGCAACCACTTTTTGTGATCGATGGCGTGCAACTGGATGGCAGGGCATTCCAGGAAAGGGACAATCCGCTGAATTTTATCAACCCCAATGATATTGCGTCGATTGACATTTTGAAGGATGCTTCTGCAACGGCCATCTATGGATCGAGGGCAGCATATGGCGTGTTCATCATCAACACCAAAAGCGGGCAGGCCGGTGCGCCGAAATTGGATGTATCGGTTTCGGCAGGCATTTCTTCCATTTTGAAAAAAGTGGATGTACTAAATCCCGCGGAATACAGGGACGCGATTAGTTACTATAACGCGAATCCCGGAAATGACAAGGGGAGTAATATAAATCCCTTCGATGCCATTTTACAAGACGCCTGGCAGCAAAACTATTCCCTTGCATATGGCGGCGGCAATGAAAATAACAAGTACCGCTTTTCCGTGGGCTACCAGAACAAAGATGGAATTGTGAAAAACACCAATTTCAAAAGGTACAATGCCGGCATGACGGCCAGCACCAAATTACTTTCAAGCCGGAAACTGGGTCTTGATTTTAATTTGAATGGAAGTCAATACGTTCGTGATGGTTCCGGTGTTTTCATTAATGATGACCTAACGAATGGTAACGATAATGTGATCAGGACAGCCCTTCAATGGAATCCGACTGATGATTTGTACAATGCTGACGGGTCAATAAAAATCATTCCCAACGGCCCGCAGAATCCGCTTTCACAATTGAATAATATCAGGGCTAACTTAAAGGTGACTACTCTTCTCGCAAGCATCACGCCGTCTTATAAATTCACCAGCTGGCTGGAATATAAATTATTGCTGAGTGTTAATTATAGCACGGGCACATTAAGGTCTGAAGTGAACCAGGCCACTTTCCCCGGATTCCCGGGTTTAGCCAGCATCAGAAATTTTGAATTGACGACAGAGCAGGTGACCCACACCTTAAACTTCAATAAAAAAATCTTTCCAAAATTAAACCTGAACGCATTAGCCGGTTACGAATACCTGAAGTTCACCAGCAAGGGATATGGCCTGTCTGGTATTGGTGTTGGTGGCGTCGGCTTTGGCGATTATGGATTGGATTACACCAACTATGTGCAGTACTCCGATGCGGGTTCCCGTGGTATTTCTTCTTACCTGGATCCCAGCTCCGAGTTGCAGTCCTTCTTTGCAAGGGCAATTTTTAATTATGATGAGAAATACCTGCTGACTGCAACTTTCAGGGCGGATGGTTCCACAAAATTTGGGGATGAGAACAAGTATGGATACTTCCCGTCTTTTGCCCTGGCATGGAATATTGCGAAGGAGCGTTTTTTTAATGTGCGTTGGGTTGACGCGCTGAAAATTCGGGGTGGTTGGGGTAAAACCGGAAACCAGGAATTTCCACCCGGATCTGCGCAGGCCTTGTACGCTTTCCGGAACAACGGAAACGTGGGTCAGATTAACAATCCCAATCCGAATCTCAAATGGCAATCCGATCAGCAATTTGATCTGGGTGTCGACTTTTCTTTATTTGATCACCGCCTTTCGGGAACGATTGATTATTTCAACAAAAAAACCACCAACTTATTATTTCCAAGTCCGCCCATACAACCGGCCCCGCCGGGTTCAACAGTGCGTTGGATAAACCTTGATGGGGAAATTATTAATAAGGGATTTGAATTTGCAGTTAGCGGAGGCATTATCAGAAATGAAAAATTCAATTGGGATCTCACAGTGAATACCACTTTTCTGAATAACAGTGTTTCCGGCCTGCCGGTTCCTATTTACACCGGTTTTGTAAATGGTCCGGTAGAAACCATTCAGAATGGCCTACCCATGAAT
>Ga0163161_10002496_pt1 | contig 13123 bp, 11 predicted proteins | sample S45metaG_FD_129847 | JGI IMG/M metagenome (GOLD analysis project Ga0163161, IMG submission 129847) | Switchgrass rhizosphere microbial communities from Kellogg Biological Station, Michigan, USA - S4-5 metaG | ecosystem: Host-associated > Plants > Roots > Rhizosphere > Soil | place: USA... | reverse complement strand
TTCATAGCATATAGTGAGTTATTACAAAAATGATAATCATTTCAAATTGTGTAGTAGCGTAATAAATATAAATATTTTACATATTTCAATAAAATTTTAAATAATTAATTAGATTAAGATATCAAATTTATAAAATGTTTAATAATATTCCTTACGGTTTTCCGTAAATAGCAGTTAAATAAGTCTTAAAAAGGTGAATTTTACCGATCAATATAACAAAAGCTAACATAGGTTAGATTAATCCTATGTCTTTTGCAATAGATATAAGATGAATAGTATTATTTGCTTTAAAATTTAATTTTAACCTATTTAATCTTTTTTCGATACTGCTGGTGCTGGATGTTTTTTTTAGCTGATTTCTAAAGGTATCGCTAATTTCCGATTGGGTCATCCCATTACTAAGGCAAATAAGCAATTCTATATCATCTTCATCTATGTGGTGCGAAAAATCTTTTAATATGTAGGCAAGCTGTGGAGAAATGTATTTTTCGCCGGTGTTGTATATAAGAGTAACAGCGTCAATTAGTTCGGTAACACTTTCGCGTCCTTTTGCCACAAAACCATCAATCCTGTAAGAATCAAATAGCGATTTGATCCTAAAGGGCTTATCATCTACAGAATAGGCTATGATACGTATAAAAGGCTGCTCTCTCTTAATTTGGTAAATAAGGTCTTCCCCGGTTGAAATTTTGGTTTCGCGCTGCGAATCCTGAAAAGACAGGTCGGTAATCACCAAATCAAAAGGATCATTTTCATTATAAGCTTTTTTTAATTTTAAAAGGGCTTCATCACAGTATTTGGTACTGCGTATATCAGCATCAAAATTAGATTCCAACAGTGTGGTTACGCCAATGCTGATACTGTCTATGTCTTCTACAATTAATATTTTCTTAAACATATATCGTGTTTGCCGGATAAATTAATGTAAGGTGAAATCCGCGCCCGGCACTAAGATCAAAAATAATACTGCCACCAATAGAATCCATACGGTTTTCTACATTTTGCAGCCCATTTTTAAAAATTATTTTTTCGCCAGCGGCTCCTGTACCGTTGTCAGAATAGGTAATGTTTACCTTTTTCTTTTCTTCCTTAAAATCTACAAGTACCACTGTTGCATGGCTGTGCTTTGCCATATTTACCATCAGTTCTTGTAACACACGGTAGGTAGCTATTTTTTTAGAAGCAATAATTTTATCCCACTCAACTTTTTCAAGGCCTTTTATTAAAACATTTACACCGTCACTACTATAACAGCCTAACATTAGCTTAAGCTGTATGGGAAACCTGGAACCCGTATCGATATCATGGTTTTCGCGTGAAATGTTGCGTGTGCGAAGGTAAATATCATCTAATTGCGAGATAAGTTTGTCTTTTTTTGTGCCGGAAACTATTTCTTCGCTTGCTACAAAAAGTATGGTGCTATAAATTTCGTTAGCAATTTCGTCGTGTACCTTTTGCGATATACGTGTTTCGGCTGTATAGGCCTCCAACATCTTTTCTTTCTTATGCTTTTGGCTCAGCTTATAAAAAAGCACAAAAGATGCCGATATGCTTGCTACCAGGCCAAGCAACAATACTTTATTATAGTCTTTGCTCATTTCCAGCAGTACTTCATGCCGATGCCGGGTTTGTATGCCGGCGTTAGGTGTCTGGCTGTACCCTGTGCTAAAAAATAGCAGTGTAAAAGCAGCAAATATGTATGTTTTTCTTATCATGATACCGGCAGAAAAAAGCTTAAACGTTACTTACATACAAATTGCAAGATGGCACACACGACTTTGCTACTTAAGGTATAATATATTTGCTTACCCGCCTGTAGTGCAGGCAAGCGAATTAATAATTATTTAATTGCTCTAAAGTAATATAAAATTCGTAAACTCCTTAATCAAATTCTGATGTGAAGAATAATTTTACACTTGGGTACTTAGATTGCGTCATTTGTATAGAGAATTCGCTATCGGCAAGGAACACAAGCTGCCCAAATTTATCTTTTGCCATAAACTTTTGCTTAATCCTCTTAAACTCGGCAAACTCTTCGTTTTTTGGGTCATCGGGCTTTACCCAGCATGCCTTATAAGCGGGGAACAATTCATATGAACATTTAGCTCCGTATTCGTGCTCCAGCCTGTACTGTATAACCTCATATTGCAGGGCGCCCACGGTACCAATAACCTTACGGTTGTTCATCTCAAGGGTAAAGAGCTGTGCCACACCCTCGTCCATCAACTGGTCTACACCTTTTTCCAGTTGTTTGGCCTTCATCGGGTCGGCATTGTTAATATACCTAAAGTGTTCCGGAGAAAAGCTCGGTATACCTTTAAAGCTCATGTGTTCGCCTTCGGTAAGAGTGTCGCCAATTTTAAAGTTACCCGTATCGTGCAGGCCAACAATATCACCAGGATAAGAAACATCCACAATTTCTTTCCTTTCGGCGAAAAATGCGTTGGGGCTACTGAATTTAAGGTTTTTATTGTGGCGAACGTGCAGGTAGGGCTTATTACGCTCAAACGTGCCCGATACCACTTTGATAAACGCCAGGCGGTCGCGGTGCTTAGGGTCCATGTTGGCATGTATCTTAAATACAAAGCCGGAAAATTTATTCTCATCGGGCTTTACATTGCGGGTATCGCTATCCTTAGGCCTTGGCGAAGGAGCGATCTCTATAAAGCAATCCAGCAACTCGCGTACCCCAAAGTTATTTAAGGCCGAACCAAAGAATACCGGTTGCAGCTTACCATCAAGGTATTTTTGACGGTCGAATTTAGGGTACACTTCATCTATAAGTTCCAGCTCTTCCCTAAGTTTTTCTGCCGGTTTTGCGCCTATGATGCCCTCAAGGTCGGGGCTGGTAATATCGTTAAAGGCAATAGTTTCTTCTATATCCTTACGGCTGTCGCCGCTAAACAGGTTGATGTTCTTTTCCCAGATGTTGTATATACCCTGAAAATCGTATCCCATACCAATAGGGAAACTAAGTGGGGTAACGGTAAGGCCAAGTTTTTGCTCAACCTCGTCCATCAGGTCAAAGGCGTCCTTACCCTCGCGGTCTAATTTATTGATAAAAACAAGCATGGGTATGCTACGCATACGGCATACCTCTACCAGTTTTTCGGTTTGTTCCTCAACCCCTTTTGCAACGTCTATAACCACAATAACGCTATCTACGGCGGTAAGGGTCCTAAAAGTGTCTTCGGCAAAATCCTTGTGGCCGGGAGTATCTAATATGTTTATTTTTTTGTCTTTATAATTAAATGCGAGTACCGATGTTGCTACCGATATACCCCTTTGGCGCTCAATTTCCATAAAGTCGCTCGTTGCGCCTTTTTTAATCTTGTTGCTCTTAACGGCACCCGCCTCCTGTATGGCACCACCAAAAAGCAGTAGCTTTTCAGTAAGTGTCGTTTTACCGGCATCGGGGTGCGAAATTATACCAAAGGTGCGTCTTCTCTCTATCTCTTCTTTAAAGCTCATTGTATCTGTAACTGTTGTTTAGCGTATTGAATGCAAAAATAGATTTTTCTAAGCTATTTAAATTAACCTGAGTACAATATTTCGCGATTCTGTTGCCCGATAGACTATGTACATCTTAAAAATTGCCCAACTGCAACGCCCTTAAATTTTGGTGCTGCATTACAAACCAATATAACAATTAGTAAAACTGTTAATAATAATACAATGAATATACCTAAAAATGTTATTTTTACAATCACTATCATAAATATACGCGTTGGGGTAGTTCTTTTAAGTGCAAATTTTTCCCTCACTAATGCTGACTTTTTAATGACGAACAAACATGATAGTGAGTAATGCCCCGATTGCGGCTGCCAAAGAAATAATTATATGGAGAAAAAATACCCGGTTTTACACACCTGTCTTTTATTTTGCCTGTTTATAGCTGTTGGCGCAGCTTATGCACAGCAGGACCCGCAGTACACGCAATACATGTACAATACGCTGGTGGTAAATCCCGGATATACAGGCTCTACAGGTAACCTTGAGGCAAATTTACTGCACCGCACCCAATGGGTGGGTATAGATGGTGCCCCGCAAACACAGGCTTTTAGTATTCACGCACCGGTATTTAATGAAAAAATAGGGCTTGGGCTAAGTGCCGTAAATGATAAAATAGGCCCAGCCAATGAGGTGTATGTAGATGCTAACTTTTCGTATAGTATTGATATGGGTCTGGAGTCTAAAATAGCATTTGGGCTTAAAGCCGGGGCAAGGGTATTGGATATCGACTGGTCTAAGGGGCGCTATTATCAGGAGGGCGACCCATTGCTTAATACCAATATTAATAACAAAATAAACCCTGCTATTGGTGCGGGTATATATTACTATACCGATACGTATTACGCAGGGGTATCGGTACCTAATTTTTTGAGGGCCGATTATTATGATGATATACAGGAGGCGACAGTATCAGACCGATTGCATTATTATGTAATAGGGGGCTATGTTTTTAATTTATCCGATAACTTAAAGTTTAAACCCGCGGTCTTGGGTAAAATAGTAAGCGGGGCACCTATTACGGTAGATGTTTCAGCTAACTTTTTATTGTATGAAAAACTTACACTGGGTGCGTCTTACAGGTACGACGACTCGGTTAGTGCATTGGCTGGCTTCCAGATAACACGCGGCATCTTCGTGGGCTATTCTTATGATTATTCAGTTACCGAACTTAACAAGTACAATGATGGCTCGCACGAATTTGTGCTGAAGTTTCAGTTAGTGCCTAAATCAACACGTATTAAATCGCCAAGGTTCTTTTAAACCATACTGCTATGACAAGAAGATTATTTTTATGGGGTCTATTACTGTGCTCAATTATAACTTTTGCTCAAACAAAACTGAAGAAAGCCGACAACCTGTTTGCTAACCTTGCCTTTATTGATGCTGCCAAAGCCTACGAAGACTATTTTACAACGGTAGACAACCCAAAACCGCAGTCGCTTATAAACGCCGCCGAAGCAAATTATTATACCGGCAACACAGGTAAGGCTGTGATGTATTACGAGAAATATATTGAGAGTGGTGTTATTGTAGAGGGAGCTAACATCGACATGCATTACTCGCAGACGTTACGGATGGAAAAAAAATACGAGCAGGCCGACTTTGCGCTTTTCTCAATGTATAAGTTTGATGAGAACAAGACGCAGCAGCTCACAAAACAAAAAGCGTATTTAGACAGTATCAACGGAAAACCTGAAAAATATGAACTGAAAAACCTTCCCTCCAATACCGCTATGGCCGACTTTGGCACCGTGTTTTACGGTAAGCAGGTGGTGTTTACATCGGCTAAGGATGCAGTGCGCGATGGCGGGAAGGTGTACGATTGGAACGGGCAGCCGTACTTATCCATCTTTATTTCCGACCGCAATGCCGATGGAACTTTTAGCAACGAGAAAAAGTTTTTAAACGATGCTCAAACCGGTTACCATAATGCCGCAGTGGGCTTTTCTCCTAATCTCAAAACGGTATATGTAAGCGTAAATAACGTAAATAAGCAGGACAAGCTTCAAAACAGTAAAAAAGGTACCAATAACATTCAGTTGGTGTATGGCGAGATACAGGGCGACAGGCTCACTAAAAAGCAAACCGCCGCGTTTAACAGTGCCGATTATTCGGTGGGGCAGCCGGCGGTAAGCAGCGATGGCAAATGGCTTTATTTTGTGAGCGATATGCCGGGGGGCTATGGCGCTACCGATATTTACTACTGCGAAATTTACCCTGATGGTGCCCTTGGTACACCTAAAAATGCCGGGCCGCAAATTAATACCTCCGGCAGGGAGATGTTTCCGTACCCGGATGGCACTACACTGTATTTTTCATCAGACGGGCATTATGGCATGGGCGGGCTGGATGTTTTTAAAAGCACCCTAACCGGCGATAGCTATACGTTGCCACAAAACCTGGGTAAACCCATAAACAGTAATCGCGACGATTTTGCCTACATTATAAATAATGAAGGCTGGGGTTATGTATCATCTAACCGCGAAGGGGGAAGAGGCGATGACGATATTTACTATTTTACACCTAAAGATGTTGCCTGCGAGCAGGTAATAACAGGAAAAGTAACCAACAAGAAAAGCGGCGAGCCTATACAGGGCGTGCAGATAAAAGCTAACGTTGCAGGCAGGGCTGTTAGCACCGCATCTGATAAAGATGGAGTTTACAGCATAACCATTCCGTGTGATGCAAACCCCGATGTTACGGCAGCCTTGGAAGGTTATACTACCGATAAGCCCGATGCAAATGGCAATGTAACATTGCAGGCCTACAAAGACCTAGTTAAGGTGGAAGATAATATAGAGAAAGTAGATATAAACCCTATTTATTTTGATTTTGACCAATATTACATTACGCCACAGGCAGCAAACGAGCTGGATAAGGTGGTTTTTGTAATGCAGCATTTTCCCGATGTGGTAATAAAGATAGAATCGCATACCGATAGCCGTGGCAAAGACGATTATAACCTGCGACTTTCTGATGACAGGGCAAAATCTACCTATAGCTACATAGTGAGCAAGGGTATAGACCCAAAGCGAATTGAAAGCGTAAAAGGTTATGGCGAAACACAATTGCGCAACAAATGCAGTAATGATGTGCCGTGTACGGATGAAGAGCACCAGCTTAACCGCCGCTCTGATTTTATCATCGTAAAAAAATAATTACTGGTATTAATTCATTCAAACAGTAAAAAGGCATCTTATTACAGGATGCCTTTTTACATTTACAGGCTTTTTGCAAATATATCCTTGCATAATATGTATGATTGTTTACTTTTGTGAGTTGCTAAAAAGCAAGGGTATAATTTTTTACCTTATGCTGCGTTTACTAACCGTACTAAAGCGTATAAATTAATTTTATAATGAAACTAAATCAGGTTCTATCAGGCCTACTATTAACGGCTTTACTAATTTCTGGCTGCAAGACATCTAAAGAGGCAGCCGCCCCGCAAAAAGAAGTTTTATTTACAGTTAATGAAAAACCTTATTATACCGATGAGTTTGAGAGGGTTTACAAGAAAAACCTCGATCTTGTAAAAGACGATTCTCAAAAAGACCTGGATAATTACCTAAACCTTTTTATTGGATACAAACTAAAAGTAAACAAGGCCAACAAGCTTGGGCTTCAAAACAATAAAAAATACCAGGGCGAGCTTAAAAGTTACCGCAACCAGCTTTCTAAAAATTATTTAACCGATACTAAAGTAACGGAGGAGCTTATAGAAGAAGCATATAACCGTTCGCTTAAAGAGGTAAGGGCATCGCACATACTGTTTATGGTTGATGAAAATGCGACACCTGCAGATACCCTTAAAGCCTATAACAAAGCGGCCGATGTTGTTAAAAAAGCCGCAGCCGGAGAAGATTTTGGCAAACTGGCACAACAATACAGCGAAGACCCATCGGCAAAAGAAAACCAGGGCGACCTGGGTTATTTTACTGTTTTCAGGATGGTTTACCCGTTTGAAACTGCTGCCTACAACACACCAAAAGGCCAGGTTTCTAAACCGGTAAGGAGCCGTTTTGGCTACCACGTTATAAAAGTTACCGATGTTAGGGATAACCGTGGCGATATAACCGTGGCACACATCATGATCATGAAGCCGCAACAGCCCGATGCAGCAGCATCGGCAAAGGCAAAAACCAAGATAGAAGACATCTATAAAAAATTAAAACAGGGCGAAGACTTTGCTGCACTGGCAAAACAATTCTCTGAAGATAAATCAAGTTCGGGCAACGGTGGGCAGCTTGCTAAGTTCAGTTCGGGAGAATTAACATCCGTTGAGTTTGAAGACCAGGCTTTTGGGCTTCAAAAAGCAGGCGATTTTTCGGGTCCGTTCGAAACGCAGTTTGGCTGGCATATTGTTAAGCTGATAGCAAAAGAGCCTTTAAAACAGTTTGCAGATGTTAAGCCAGATGTTGAGAACAGGGTTAAAAGGGATGAGCGTTCAAGGTTAATTGAGCAATCGCTTACAAGTACGCTTAAAAAGAAATACAGCGTAGAAAAAGATAAAAAAGTTTACCAGGAAGCCGTACTTGCCATAAACGACAGTATTTATGCACAGGGCTGGAAAGCGCCTAAAAAAGGCAATTTTACCAAGACCCTGCTTACCATAAATAAAGACAAAAAACTTACCGCACAGGATTATCTTAACTATGTAGATGCCCAGCAAAGAACAGGCGTTACTGCAAAGCCGGTTGCTAAAGCTGCCGATGTTTTTTACGAGCGTTTTGTAGATGAGCAGCTTAATGTTTATTACAATGATAACCTTGAAAAAGAATTCCCTGAGTTCTCTATGGTAATGGAAGAATATCGCGATGGTTTATTGCTATTTGACCTGATGGAGAAAGAAATTTGGGAAAAAGCCAAGAACGATACCATAGGCCTCCAGAAATTTTATGAAGCCAACAAAGCTAACTACCAGTGGAAAAACAGGGTAGATGCCGAGGTGTATTCATCTACTAACGAAAAAGATATCAAAACAGCCCGTGAGCAATTGCTTAAGGGTAAAGATGCTGCTGCTATTAAAACGGCGCTAAATACAAAAGATAAGGTAAACGTTATGGAGAAATCAGGCGTTTACGACCAGGATAGCGATGCCTTGCCTAAACAGGCTGTATGGAAAACAGGCATTAGCGATGTTATTAAAGAAGGCAATTACTACTATGTGGTAAAAACCAACAAAATACTGCCTGCGGGCCCTAAAACGCTGGATGAAGCTAAAGGCCGTGTGGTTAACGATTACCAGCAATACCTTGAGAGCACATGGGTAGATGAACTTAAAAAAGAGTTTACGGTGAAGGTTAACCAGGATACTTTTGCAAAAGTTAAAACAGAGCTTAAAAAGTAATGGTTAAAAATGCACTGCTATTGTTGTTTGCCTTTGCGGTTTTTTCGTGCGGAAGCAAGGAAGAAGCAGGCGGCCCAGATACTGCGGTGGCAAGGGTTAACAATGCCTATCTTGACAAAGAGGAACTTAAAGGCATTGTGCCTGCAGGTACTTCTAAACAGGACAGTATTGCCATTATTAAAAGCTACATAGACCGCTGGGCTTCGCAAAAGTTGTTGTATGATGCAGCGGTAGTTAACGTAGGCGACGAGAAACAAAGAGAAATTGAAAGCCTTATTAAGCAGTACACAGCCGACCTGTATACTAAAGCATATCTTGAAGAGGTGGTTAAGCAAAGTACAGATACCGCTGTACCGCAGGAAGAGCTTGTAAAATACTATAATGCCAACAAGCAAAACTTTAGGGCTACTGCCATGCTGGTACGCTTAAAGTATATTAAAATGGCTAAAGACCACCCTAAGCTTGCCCTGGCACGCCAAAAGTTTTTAAGCGGTAACAAAAAAGATATAAAGACACTTAATGATATGGCGCTTCAGTTTAAAAGCTATGCCTTTAATGACAGTATCTGGACGGATATGAATGAGGTGTATCAAAAACTACCCTTTATAACCCCCGAGAACAGGGAACAGTACATAAGCAGCGGCAAATCTTACCAATACCCCGATAGCACCGATGTGTATATGGTAAAGGTAAGTAAGGTAATAGACAGGAACCAGGTGGCTCCTTACGAATATATAAAGCCTACCTTGCAGCAGCTAATAATAAATAACAGGAAACTGGAGTTAATAAAGAAATTCCAAAAAGAAATTACGGATGACGCGATTAAAAATAACAAATATGAGATTTATAAATAACAGGGTTGTCCTGTTTTTAGCTTTTGCCTTTTTGGGTTTAAACTTTGCTGCCGCACAGGAAATAATTCCGGAAAAGGTAAAAGATTCGGTTAAGCCGAAACTAACGCCCGGTGCTAAGCTAAAGGTTGATGGTGTTGTTGCAGTAGTGGGCGATTTTGTGGTATTGGATTCGGATATCGACTTAACATACAAAGAGCTTCAGGCACAAAATATGCCTATTGCCGATATTACCCGTTGCGAGCTTTTAGGTAAGCTTATGGAGGATAAACTGTATGCACACCAGGCCATTCAGGATAGTATTGTGGTATCGGATGCTGAGGTTAACGAAACCATGAACCGCCAGATAGATTATTTTGTTGAGAACTTAGGTTCTCCTGACAAAATGGTGGCCTATTTTAAAAAGAAAAACCTGGAGACGTTTAAGACTGAACTTTTTGATATGATCAAAAACCAGAAGCTTACGGAGCAGATGCAAAAAAAGATCATTGATGAGGTAGAAATAACCCCCGAAGAAGTTAGGCAGTTTTACAGCAAGTTCACTAAAGAAGACCTGCCAACCTTTGGTGCCGAAATGGAGGTTGCACAAATTGTGGTAAAGCCGGAGATATCCCAGGCAGAAAAACAAAAGGTAATTGACCGTCTTAAAGAAATAAAAAAAGAAGTGCAGGATGGTGCCAGCTTTTACAGTAAGGCCGTACTATATACCGAGGATAAAGCATCAGCATCAAGTGGCGGCTATATCCCTGTAAACAGGAAATCACAGTTGGTGAAAGAGTTTAAAGACGCCGCCTTTAGTACCGATGAGGGCCAGATATCAGAGCCATTTGAAACAGAGTATGGTTTCCACATAGTATTCGTAGAGAAAATACGAGGCCAGGAGCTTGACGTTAGGCACATACTAATGACACCTAAAGTTACACCGGAAGCATTGGCTAAAGCCAAAGAAAAAATTGAGAAGATAAGGGCTAAGATAGTAAACGGCGAAATTTCGTTTGCCGATGCGGCAAGGTCGGAGTCTGATGAAAAAGAAACCCGTAATAGTGGCGGTTTATTAATGAACCCACGCACGCTTGAGACGCGTTTTGAGCTTACTAAAATGGATCCTACAATTTACAACCAGGTAGCCGACCTGAAGGATAAAGCAATATCCGAGCCTATTATGGACCAGGACCGCCTTGGTACCCCAAGCTGGAAAATACTTACAGTAACCAACCGTTATGATGAGCATCCGGCAGATTATGCTAAAGACTATACAAAAATTAAAGAATTAGCATTAAAAGAAAAGCAGCTTAAAACTATTGCAAAATGGAGCGCGGCTAAAATTAAAGATACCTACGTTAAAGTAAACGGCGAATACCGCGACTGTAAATTTGCCAATAACTGGCTAAAAAAATAAAAGCGTTTATAGCCTAAACTTTAGGTAAACAACAAAATAATTTATAAGTTTGAAGCTAAGGATTTCCTTAGCTTTAATTTTAAAATCAAAGATCAAAACTATGTCAGACGTAGCCGCTATACAAAATTTAGTTCAAAAACAGGCCGCTTTAAAAAAGGAGATAGCAAAAATAATAGTTGGGCAGGATGAGGTAGTAAACCAGGTAGTGTTAAGTATATTTTCGGGTGGGCACGCACTATTGGTGGGCGTACCAGGACTGGCAAAAACCTTGCTGGTAAATACCATATCGCAGGCGCTGGGGCTTAACTTTAAGCGTATACAGTTTACACCCGACCTTATGCCATCTGACATATTGGGTAGTGAGATATTAGACGAGAACAGGCAGTTTAAATTCTTAAAGGGCCCTATTTTTTCTAACATTATCCTTGCCGACGAAATTAACCGTACGCCGCCTAAAACGCAGGCAGCGTTGCTTGAGGCCATGCAGGAAAAAGCCGTAACCATTGCGGGGCACCACCACAAGCTGGAGCTTCCGTACTTTGTACTGGCTACGCAAAACCCCATAGAGCAGGAGGGAACCTACCCACTACCCGAGGCGCAGTTAGACCGTTTTATGTTTGCCATCAAGCTGGATTACCCTACGTTTGCCGAGGAGGTTCAGGTAGTAAAAAATACAACGGCTGATGCGTCGGTTAAGGTAAACCCGCTGTTTACGGCTGCGGAGATCATCGAATTTCAGCACCTTATACGCCGTATACCCGTAGCTGATAATGTTATAGAATATGCTGTAACGCTGGTAAACAAAACAAGGCCGGGCAATGCGCTAAGCAACGATTATGTAAAATCATACCTTGATTGGGGTGCAGGGCCAAGGGCGTCGCAAAACCTTATATTGGCAGCTAAAGCTAATGCTGCGCTAACGGGCAAGTACAGTCCGGATATAGAGGATGTACAGGCTGTGGCTACAGGAATACTACGCCATCGTATCATAAAAAATTACAAGGCCGATGCCGAAGGCATCACCGAAGAAATGATTATACAAAAGCTCTTTTAACTCTTGCACCCGATTAGTAAGTGGTTTAGGATTGTCCCCACGGTGTTTTATATACTGTTGTCATTTTTCGCTGCCTATGATTTGATATTTCATTATCGTTGGTCGTATGATTGGATATATGCTCTGGGTATCGCACTTACTTTTTGCTTACAGTTGACATTTAACCATATTGCTTTGGGTAGGGTTATGGGGCTTTTACTGATTATTGCTTCGATAGTGATTTTCAATAGTTCACTACCGATTTTATTTGGCAATGAAGATACCACCAATACCGACTACATAACTGGTTTTGGACTCAGCGCGGTAAATTTCCTAATGGCAGTTTCATTTTTTGCTTATTACGTCACTCGTAAAATAGAATAGCACTCATAACATGATAATTCAAAAGCTGTTTTAAACAGCTTTTTTTTATTTCTACTTTTGAAAATCGAGTTTGTTTCCAGGTGCAATTATTAGCTAAAGTGCTGCTATCGAATACTAAAACCAAAATCAGGCGTTATTGTAAATACAAACAATCAACCTTATTTATCATGAAAAAAATATTCAGGATTATCCCTTTGCTCTACTTTATTGGTTTGGGCATATTTTGGTTTTTGGAAAATTACATGAGTACCGGTACCATCAACTATATTGCGATGGCAGTAGTAGTGGTGCTGTTGGCAGAGTTGTTTTACAACCATAAAATTGTAGGGCTGGGTACAGGCGTGGTACTGAGCCTCTTTAGTACCTATATGCTGTTCGCAGTCTTATCTGATGTTATAAAAGGCGGAAGCATTAATCCTAATATGGTAAAGTTTATATTATTTGGCGGTGGGTTGTTTGGTATAGGATTGCTGCTTGCAGGGTTGCTGGTATTTTATCACGCCAAACAAAATTTTCCGGAAAATAAGCGCCAAACTACATCGGTTTAGCTGTATGTATAGCATTTTTACGATTATACATTCTGTAGTATCTTTATA
>Ga0163161_10002495_pt1 | contig 13124 bp, 9 predicted proteins | sample S45metaG_FD_129847 | JGI IMG/M metagenome (GOLD analysis project Ga0163161, IMG submission 129847) | Switchgrass rhizosphere microbial communities from Kellogg Biological Station, Michigan, USA - S4-5 metaG | ecosystem: Host-associated > Plants > Roots > Rhizosphere > Soil | place: USA: Michigan... | reverse complement strand
GGTCATGCGTTTCTGGGGCGCACGAGCGATCGGTCCCGATCAATTCGCACCGCTCGTCGATCCGCAAGTCCACGGAATCTCCTCAGGTGCGCTGGCGGCGTTTCTGTCGGCGCGAGGCTGGCATGTTTACGCGCTCAGGGGAAACGACGACCTGGTCCGGCATCACGTCGACGCCGGCCGCCCCGTGATTGCGTTGATTCGAGTCTCGCCTTCACGGCTGCACTACGTCGTCATCGTTTCGTGGACTGACGAGCGCGTGGTCCTTCACGACCCGGCGCAAGCGCCGTTCAGATCGGTCAGCAGAGCGACGTTCGATCGGGAGTGGCAGGCGACGGATCGCCTGATGTTGCTGCTGCTCCCGCCGGCCGGCGGTCTCGATTCCCCGTTACGGGCCGATGCCCACGTCGCTCCGCCGGCCTCCTGCGCCTCACTCGTGGCCGAGGGCCTCGCTCTGGCGTCGGACCATGCCTTCGACGCAGCCATCACTCGCTTGGGAGCCGCTCATGCGGCTTGCCCTGAATCCTCGGCGCCGCTGACCGAGCTTGCTGGAGTGCAGTTGTTGCAATCCGATCTTCATGCCGCCGAGGGGACGGCCCTCCAAGCCACGAGGCTCAATCCGGCCGACGCACACGCCTGGCGGACGCTCGCGACGAGCCGCTATCTGCTGCACGAGACCGACGCCGCACTCGACGCGTGGAATCGCGTGGGCGAGCCTGTGCTTGATCTGGTGCGGGTCGAAGGGCTCATGCGCACGAAAAGCGGCGTCGTGGCACAGGCCGTCGGCCTTGCGCCTGGCACAGTGCTGACGCCGCCAGCGCTTGCGCTTGGACGTCGACGGCTCGAAGACCTTCCCGCCGCCTCGGCGTCACGATTGGACTACACGCCCGTGGGCCGCGGCCAGACAGAGCTGCGCGCAGCGGTCGTCGAGCCGTCGCTCGTCCCGTCGGCATGGTTCGACGCCGGCGGCGTCGCCCTTGGCGCGGCAATCAACCGCGAGCTGGCGTGGACGTTCACGAGTCCCACCGGGAACGGCGAGGCGATCGCCGCGCAATGGCGATGGTGGGAGAACCGCCCGCGTGTCAGCGTGTCGGCGTCTGTTCCGATGCGGCCGGGCATCGTGACGATCGACGGATTCGTCGAGCGGCAGACCTTTTCAACGACCGACCCCACGCACGCCATCGTCGTCGACGACCGGCGCTCCCTCAGTGCCGGCCTGCACAACTGGGCGACACCCTGGCTGCGGTGGAATGCCGTCCTGGGCGCCGATCAGTGGAATGGCCTGGGCACGCTGGCACGCCTGACGGGCAGCCTCGACGTGCGAGCCGCCGCGGACCGGCTCGCGCTTGGTGTTGCGACGACGGTCTGGCCCGATCAGAACGGTTTCGCGTCAACGAGGGCGGGCGTCCGCTGGCGCTCCACCGCGAACCCAGCTGACGCGGCCCTCATCGCAGTCATCGACGGCACGGTCGTCACGAGACGGGCGCCGCACGACCTCTGGCCCGGCGCCGATACGGGGCAGGCGACATCGACGCTGCTCAGAGCGCACACGTCTCTCATTCACGGCGTCATCGTCAGCCAGGCGTTCGGCCGGCAACTCGCGCACGCCACCGGCGAATGGCAGTCGCGATCGAAGCCGGTCTGGATCGCGCGCCTTCGCGGCGCGGTGTTCGTCGATGCTGCGCACGCGTGGCAGGGCGACTACGTTCGCGATCGCACGCTGGTCGACGCTGGCGCCGGCGTACGGATGGGCCTGAGTGGTCGAGGCACGATCCGGATCGACGTCGCGCACGGCCTCACCGACGGCGCGAACGCGGTCTCGATGGACTGGGTCCTGCCGTGGCCACGTCCGTGGTGACAGCGAGGAAATTGGTCGGGACGACTGGATTCGAACCAGCGACCCCCTGAACCCCATTCAGGTGCGCTACCAGACTGCGCTACGTCCCGACTCTGGTGGGTGGCAGGCCTGACGAGCCTGCGCTACAGATCCCGCGTTCTCTGCGGCGCCGTTACTTCTTCGCGCGAGAGCTCGCGGTCTTGCGGTTGCCCGTGGACGTCCCCGCTTTCGGGGCCGGCGCCTTCCGGGCTTTCGGCGCCTCGTATTCTTCCGGATCGTTGTGTGCCGCGACGGCCACGGTCGTGTGCCCGTTGCCGCGCGGCCGGCTCAGCATTGCCAGCAGCGCGCGCAACTCGTCGCGCACTTTGAAAATCCGCTTGCGTGCGTCCGCCGGCAGCGACGCGATCGGCGGCAGCGCTTCGTCGTCGTCGAACGGAAGCGCGTCGCTTCCCGTGCCGCCGCGTTCTTCGTCGATCTTCCGCCGCGCCCCGGCAAGCGTCAGGCCTTCGCCAAACACGAGCTGCTTGATCCGCAGCACGCGGTCGAGATCGGCCTTTCGATAGACACGCGGACCGCCGGGTGTTTTCGTGACACCCAGGTCGGTGAACTCCATCTCCCACGTGCGCAGCACGTAGGGCTGGAGCTGCGCGACCTCGCAGACCTCGGTGGCCTTCAACCAGGCACGCTTCGGCGATTCGGCAGACGCCTGGGCCATGAGTGCGGCAGTCGGCCAGTCGGACGCGACCCGTCCGCGCGGCAGCCGACTAGCGAGTATAGCATCAGCCACCGGACTTACTCCCCGGGAGTCCGTTAGAATCTCGCCGTGACCTGTCCCTCCTGCGGACGAGCCGTGGCCGCTGAGGCGCGGTTCTGCCCGGCGTGCGGGGCGGCCGTCGACGCGTCGAACGACCTCACGCGCGCGGCGCCCGACAGCGCTCCGGACGCCGCCACCATCTCGCCGACAATCGCGCCAACAGTGCTGACGCCGGCGCCTGGACGGCCCGCGTCGCGCCCGCCCTCGCGCCCCGACTCGCGGCCGTCAGGCTCGGGTACGCCCAGCAATCCGTCGTGGCTGACGACGCCTGACGCCACTCACGGACGCTTTCCTCCCGGCACGATCCTCGCCGACCGTTATCGCATCGTCGGGCGTCTGGGAAAGGGCGGCATGGGCGAGGTCTATCGCGCGGACGACCTGAGGCTCGGCCAGCCGGTCGCGCTGAAGTTCCTGTCAGCGACAGTCGAGGCCGATCCCGTGCGCCTCGCGCAGTTCCACAACGAGGTCCGCCTCGCGCGACAGATCGCCCACAAGAACGTCTGTCGCATGTACGACATCGGCGAGACCGACGGCCTGCCGTTCATGACGATGGAGTACGTGGACGGCGAGGACCTGGCCTCGCTGCTGCGGCGCATCGGACGCCTGCCGGAGGACAAGGCTCTCGAGCTTGCGCACCAGCTCTGCGCCGGTGTCGCTGCCGCGCACGAACGTGGCGTGCTGCATCGCGATCTCAAGCCCGCCAACATCATGATCGACGGCGCAGGCCAGGTGCGCATCACCGACTTTGGCCTCGCGGCGATCGAAGGCGCGGCGGACATCGCGCACGCCGGCACGCCCGCCTACATGGCGCCCGAGCTGTTGGCCGGCCGGGATCCGTCGATCGAGAGCGACATCTACGCGCTGGGCCTCGTGCTCTACGAGCTCTTCACGGGACGCCGCGCGTACACGGCGCAGAACGTGCGCGAGCTCATCCGCCAGCAGAACGAGCTGACGATCACGACACCTGCGACGCTGGTGAAGGATCTCGACCCGGCAATCGACATGGCGATCACGCGAACGCTGGAGCGCGATCCCGCCGATCGTCCCCACTCGGCACTCGAGGTCGCCGCAAGCCTGCCGGGCGGCGATCCGCTTGCAGCCGCCATCGCGGCAGGCCAGACCCCGTCGCCGGAAATGGTGGCTGCCGCCGGCCACCGTGCTGCCGCCACGCGCATGCACGCCATTTTGGCGACGGCCGGCGTCATCGCTCTGCTCGTCCTCTCGGCGTTTCTGTCCCTGCCGCGGACTTCGCTCAGCCGGATTGATCTGCGCAAGCCACCCGACGTGCTCATCGATCGCGCGCACAGCGTGGTGGAAGCGCTCGGCTACGGTCCGCCGTCCACGCACAGCTACTGGGAGTTCGGCGGCGACGACGATCTGCTTCGAGAGATCCTGGAACATCCGGACACGCTCGGAGAGCGGGACGTCGCCACGTTCCGCCCGGGGCCGCTGCGCTTCTGGTGGCGATCCAGTCCGCGAGAGCTCGAGCCAAGAGACGAGCTCGGCACTCTGACGATGGACGATCCGCCATGGGACGTCTCCGGCATGGTACTCGTCGGGATGGATCCGCAGGGTCGTCTGCTGCGGTTCGGGGCATTGCAGCCGCAGGTCGATGACCGTCCTGCCGTCGCCACACCGCCCGACTACGCGCAGCTCTTCAAGCTCGCGGGCCTGGACATGTCGCAGTTTCAGTCCGTCGAGCCACGATGGCTTCCGCGCGGCAACAGCGATGCGCGGGCGGCATGGACAGGGCCGATGCCCGGCGGTCCGGCGGGCGTGCGCGTGGAAGCGGCCTACTGGCGCGGGCGTCCGATCTACTTCGAAGTGCTGATGCCATGGGCAAAGCCGCGTCGCATGGAGGGGAACCCCATCAGCCTCATGTCGAAGATTCTCAGCGGCACCGAATCGATCGCGACGCTGGGGATCCTGTTGACCGCCATGTTCATCGCGCGGCGCAACGTCAAGGCAGGACGGGGCGACATGATCGCGGCGACGACCCTCGCGATTGCCGCCGTGGTCGGCAAGCTGCTGGCCTGGTTGCTCATCGGCCCGCATCTCGCCGAGGCGCCTGACGAGATCGGGCGGCTCTTCGCGGCCACGGGCGATGCCCTCTTCGCCGCCGGTGGGTCCTTCGTGATGTATCTGGCGGCGGAGCCGGCGATGCGACACTACTGGCCGGACAGCCTGCTCGGATCGACGCGCCTGCTGCGCGGCCGCGTGATAGACGCGCGCGTCGGACGCGATGTGCTGCTCGGGCTCGCGGCCGGCGCCGTCATCATGCTGGTGATCTGGGCGCGCGAGCCGATCCAGTTCGCGCTCGGCGCACGCTATCCCGCCTTGTCGGCTGGAAACACGACCCTGCTGTCTGGCCCCGGCCGCGCGCTGGCCATTATTTCTCAGCGCATGGGCTTCCAGTCGATGTTCGCCGCGATGTGGTGCGTCCTCGCCCTCGTCGGCCTCAAGCGCGTCCTGCAGCGCATGTGGCTCGTCGGAATCGTCGCGACGGTGGCGCTGACGCTTTTGCTGGCGCGCGATCTCTTCGTCGATCAACCAGGGTTGGAGTGGGTCAACCTGACCAGCGCGTTCCTCGTCGTCGGCCTGATCGTCGCGATTGCGATTCACGCGGGCCTGCTGGCCGCCGCCGTCGCACTCTGCGCGACCAACCTGATTTCCGCGGTGCCGTGGACGCTGGATACGAGCGCCTGGTATTTCCCGCAGTCTGCGCTGGTGCTCGGGTCGCTGGCGCTGCTCGCGGCGTTTGGCGGGTACGCGATGCTCTCGGGAGGCGCCGACGCGCCGCGGCGCACGGCGTTATGACTTCGTTTTCTCGCGCCCGCGTCGCCGCACCTGCAGCCTGATCGGCGATCCCACGAATCCGAACTCGTGCCGCAACTGGTTCACCAGGAAGCGGTCGTACGAGAAATGGAATGACGTCGCGATGTTCGTGAAGAGCACGAACGTCGGGGGTCCCACCGTGGTTTGCGCCGCGTAGAGCACGCGCACCGCCCGGCGAGTGGGGCTCGTCGGCGGATGCGCGGCGGTGATCTGCTGCATGAAGCGATTCAGTTTTGGCGTCGGCACGCGCGCCAGACGCGCCGCCGCCACGCGATCGATCGCCTCGAGCAGCTTCGGCGTCCGCTCGCCGGTCTGCGCCGACAGGTGCAGCACCGGCGCGTAGTCCAGAAACTTCAGCTGCCGGCGCAGCTCCTCGTCGAACCCCTTCACGAAGTCGGGGCCGTTGCCTTTGACGAGGTCCCACTTGTTGGCGGCGATGATGACGCCGCGGCCCTGCTTGTCGGCCTCGCCGGCGATCGCCGCGTCCTGATCGGTTGCGCCGACGGTGGCGTCGATCACCAGCACGACGACGTCCGCCTTCTCGATGGCACGACGCGCCACCAGGACGCTCAGCGACTCGACCGGGCCCGACCGGCCGACGCGGCCCGGACGGCGAATGCCGGCCGTGTCCACGATACGGAAATCGCGCTTGTGCCAGCGCATCACCGAATCCACCGCGTCTCGTGTCGTCCCGGGCATCTCGCTGACGAGCATCCGCTGCTCCTGCAGCAACCGATTGACCAGCGACGACTTGCCGGCGTTGGGCCGCCCGACGATCGCCACGCCGATCTCTTTCAGCGGCGCCTCGCGCGGCGCGGCGCCCTCGGGCTCTTCCTGGCGCGCGGCCCTGCCCGTCTGCCGCACGATCTCGTCGAGGAGATCGTCCACCCCGACGCCGTGCTCGGCCGACACCTCGAACAGCGGATCGAAGCCGAGCTCGTAGAACTGCAGCGCGCTCTCGCGCGCCTTCTTCACGTCTATCTTGTTGACCACAGCGAGAATCGGCCTGTTCGTGGCGCGAAGCGCCGCGACGATGTCGAGATCGCCGGGGATGACGCCCTGCTGGCCGTCGAGGACGAACACCAGCAGGTCCGCCTGGGCAATCGCACGGTGGCCGTTCTCGACGACAAGCTTCTGGAGGGGGTCTTCGGTCGCGCCGAACATGCCTCCGGTATCGAGCAGGCGAAAGTCCACACCCTCCCAAGAGGTCTGTTGCTCGATGAGATCGCGGGTCGTGCCCGCGACGGGGGTCACGATGGCCTTGCGCGTTCGCGTGATCCGATTGAACAGCGTGGACTTGCCGACATTGGGCCGTCCGACGAGCACGACGAGCGGAAGGACGCGACTCACGGGACGAATTGTAACGGGCGCGAGCGGTCAATCTGCGGCCCCCGAGGGCCTCCCCGGGAGGCATTTACCGCCCTTCCCCGGCATTTGACACCGTAAGTATCTCTGTTTATGATACTTACCGGGCGTGGGGTTGCCCGGCATGATCAAGCTGGACATCGTCAACGAAGTCTCGAAGATTGCCGACATCACCAAGGTGAAGGCCGAACTGGCCGTCGACGCCGTATTCGACGCGATGCGCGTGTCGATGCAGCGGGGCGAGCGCATCGAATTGCGCGGGTTCGGCGTCTTCCAAGTGAAGCCCCGCAAGCGCGGGATCGGCCGTAACCCACGGACTGGCAAGGAAGTGCGGATTCCGCCCGGCCGGACCATTCGTTTCAAGCCCGGCAAGGACCTGCAGAACATCTCGTAGTCTCCCGACGTCCGGATCGGTAGCACCTGCCCTGTTGATCGAACGTTTCCGTTGACTGATCGCTTCGAGCCCCGCCGTCCGCTTTCGCCTGCGGAATCTCGCGTCGTCCTTCCCGAAGTACTGCAGACCCCGATGGTAGAGCTGTGGCCGCCGCCGGTGGTCCGACGCAAGGACCGCGTCTGGCTGCACGTCCTGCTCGTGCTGCTCACCCTGGTGACGACGACGCTTGCGGGCGTCGACCACTACCTTGCATTCCGGAACACCTTTGCCACGCCGAGTCTCAGCCTCGCGCTGGTCGTCCACGGGCTCGCCTACAGCCTGACGATTCTGGCCATCCTCGGGGCGCACGAAATGGGGCACTACGTCGCGTGCCGCCGCTACGGCATCGATGCGACGCTGCCGTTTTTTCTGCCGGCGCCGTTCATCCTGACGGGCACGTTCGGCGCGGTGATTCGGATTCGCCAGCCGATATTCCACAAGTCGGCGCTCTTCGACATCGGCATCGCGGGACCGATTGCGGGATTCGTCATCGCCGTGCCGGCACTGTTGCTCGGGCTGCACTGGTCCACCGTGACGCCGCCCCCGAGCGGACCGCTGCCCCCGAACGTCGTGTGGCTGTCTCTCGGCGAGCCACTGCTCTTCAAGTTCGCGTCATGGCTCGTCTGGGGCCCGCTGCCGGACTCGCTCTCGCTCAACATGCATCCCGTGGCATTCGCCGCGTGGTTCGGCCTGCTGATGACGGCGCTGAACCTCTTCCCGATCGCACAACTCGACGGCGGCCATATCTCGTACGCCGTCTTCGGCCGGCGCGCGACCTGGATCACGTATGCCGGATTCCTCGTGGCCCTCTCGCTGTCACTCGTCTCGTACAGCTGGGTCTTCTGGACGGTGACGATCGCGGCGATGCTCTTCATGGCCGGTCCCAGGCATCCTCCGGTCGTGGACGAGGACATGCCGCTGTCGCCGGGACGCCGATGGCTGGCGCTGGCGGCGCTGATCATCTTCGCGCTCTGCTTTACGCCGGCGCCAATTCAGCCGATGGATCTCCTGGGTCGCTGACCCGTACACAGAGGGCTCGGAGGTCGTCAGAGGTTCACTGAGGGCGGCCACAGAGGCACAGAGAGCACAGAGGTCAACCTGTCGGTCTCGAAGCCGCGCTCTTCCTCTGTGATCTCTGCGTCTCTGTGGCTGACCCTCTCGGTGACCTCTGAGGCACTCCGCGCCTCCGCGGCCGAGCAACAGCTCAGAGCATGCCGACAGGGTCCACGTCGACGGCTATGCGGCGCAGCAGTTCGGGCCGCAACGCCAGCGCGGCGGCCAGCGCGCGGCGCGCGGCCGTGCGGTGCCGTGTCTTGAGGAACAGCTGCGCGCGATACTCGCCGCGCAGCTTCGCAAGCGGGGCCGGCGCGGGGCCGAGCACGGCGGTTCCGGCAGGCGCCCGGAGGTCGCCCACGAGGTCGTGCGCGCCGCCCATCGCCTCCGCATAGCTTTTCCCCCGCACGACGACGTTGATCAGGCTGACTGCCGGCGGGTAGCGCATCGCCTGCCGGTAGCGCAGCTCCTCCTGGTAGAACGCGTCGTAGTCCTGACGACAGGCGAGGCGGATGCTGTAGTGATCCGGATTGATCGTCTGGACGACCGCGATCCCCCTCCGCTCGCCGCGCCCCGCGCGACCGGCAACCTGCGTCAGCAGTTGGAACGTCCGCTCGGCCGCGCGGAAGTCAGCCAGCCCCAGCCCCATATCTGCCGAGACGACGCCGACGAGCGTCACGCCTGGGAAGTCGTGGCCCTTGGCGATCATCTGCGTGCCGACGAGCATGTCGAGCTCGTGCGCGCCGAACGCCTTCAGGATGCGCGTCACCGCTCCGCGCTTCTTCATCGTGTCGCGATCGACACGGCCCACCCGGGCCGCAGGAAACAGCCGCAGCACTTCGGCTTCCACCCGCTCAGTGCCAAACCCACTCTGCTCCAGATACGGCGCGGCGCATTTTGCGCACGCGGTCGGCACCCGCAGCGAGTAGTTGCAGTAGTGGCACACCCCGCGTGCCTGTCCGCGCTCGTGGTGCACTGTCAGGGAGACGCTGCAGTTCGGGCAATCCAGGACGTGACCGCATTGGCGACAGAACACGGCGGTCGAGAAACCCCGTCTGTTCAGGAGGAGCAGCGACTGCTCGCCCTTCGTGAGGCGATCGCCGATTTCGGCGACGAGACGCCTGCTGAGGATGACGTCGGGGCCGTCGGCCGCGTACTCCTCGCGCAAATCGACGATGGCGACATCGGCGAGGGGGCGATCGAGGACCCGCCGCGCCAGGACGATCTTCGTGTAGCGGCCGGACTCGGCGTTGAACGCCGTCTCGAGTGACGGCGTCGCCGATCCGAGGACGACGAGCGCGTTGGCGCCTCTGCCGCGGACGATGGCGACGTCACGGCCGTGATAGCGCGGCGTCTCGTCCTGCTTGTACGACGCATCGTGCTCCTCGTCCACGACGATCAGGCCCAGCCGCTCGACAGGCGCGAAGACGGCGGACCGGGTGCCGACGATCAGGTCGACGTCCCCTCGGCTGATGCGGTGCCACTGGTCGTGTCGTTCGCCTGGTGAAAGACCGCTGTGCTGAATGGCGACGCGATCGCCGAACGCCGCGCGGAAGTACGCGGCGACCTGGGGCGTCAGCGCGATCTCGGGCACGAGGATCAGCACGCGTCGTCCACCGGTGATGACATGCCGCGCAAGTCGGAGATACAGCTCCGTCTTGCCGCTGCCGGTGACGCCCTGCACGAGCGCCGTCTGGAAGGCGCGCTCGTCGGCCAGTCGCGTCAGCGTCGCCAGCGCCGCGGATTGCTCGTCCGTCAGCACGCGCGGCTCGTCTGGCGTCGACTCGAACACGTGGGCGGGGAACGGATCGCGATTGCGGGCTTCATGGCGGATGACCACGAGACCCCGCGCAGCGAGCCGCCGGACCGTCGCGGCGGGAATACCGCGGTCCCTCAGAGCCGTTATCGATATGCCGTCCGGCGAGGCGGCAAGTGCCGACAGCGCGTCACGCTGCTGCCCGGTCAACCGTGCCGCGCCGTCGCTCGCCTGGAGGGCCCCAAGCCCGGCGACCGTCGCCCCGGCATGCGCCTCCGTCTTGAACGACGTCGAGGGCCCGCCGACCGCATGCACACGCGCCACGGTGCCAGCGCGCTCGAGCGACCGCAGGCGCGCCTCCACCGACGCGCGCGTCTCGCCGCGTCCCACGAGCGCGCGCAGCGGCCGGCGTCCTCGCGCCAGGCGTGCCAGCAGGGGGTCCAGGATCTGCGCGAGGCCTGCCGTCTCGACGCGAGCGGACTCCGTCAGCTCGAAATGCGGCTCGCTCTCGATCCAGGCAAACGAAGGCAGCGCGGCCCCGAGCGCGTCACCTGGGCTCGCCAGGTAGTACTCCGCGATCCACAACGCGAGATCGATCACGTCGTCCGGCACAAACGGCGCCTCGTCGAGGACGCGCTCGATGTCCCGGACGACGTCGGGCGGAGGCCCTTCAGCCGGACCGACCACGAGCCCTGTGACGGTGCGGCGGCCCAGGGGCACGAGGACGCGTGCCCCGCGGACCGGCGTGCTGAGGCCGGGGGGCACTCGATACGTCAGGAGCGGGAGCGCTGGAACCGGAGCGGCGACCGAGATGAACACGACCGCGGCGCCGCTATTCGTCCGCGGCAGGAGGATTCGCCAGACGCGCCATAACCATCTTCATGTCCTCCCAGACCTCGCGCTTCGCGCCTGGATTTCTCAGCAGGTAGGACGGATGAAAGGTCGGCATCACCGCGACCGATCCCAGCTGATGGAACTGGCCGCGCATCCGCGAAATCGGCGTCTCGACGCCGAGGAGGGTCTGCGCCGCGAACTTCCCGAGCGCGACGATCACCGCTGGATTCACCGACGCGATCTGCGCGTGCAGGAAGGGAGAGCACTGTTCGATCTCGTCCGGTTCCGGGTTGCGGTTCTCGGGCGGCCGGCACTTCACGACGTTGGCGATGTACACCTGCTCGCGCTCGAGGCCCATCGCCTTGATGATCTGCGTCAGGAGTTGACCTGCCCTGCCGACGAACGGCTCGCCCTTCACGTCTTCATCCGCGCCCGGGCCTTCGCCGACGAACATCAGCCGCGCGTGCGGGTCGCCGACGCCGAACACGATGTTCGTGCGTCCCTTGTGCAGCTTGCAGCGGGTGCAGTCGCCGATCTCATCGCGGATCTCCTGCAGCGCGAGGACGCGGCCGATGCCCACCCGGACTGGAACGGCCGGCACGGACTCGATGGGCGCCGCAGGAGCCGTGCTTCCGGCGGTGGCCTGACGTCCGCCGTCGCGTTGACGCCAGGAGGCGTCCTTCGAGATGCCGTCCACGCCGAGCTCGCGGTAGTACTTCAAATGAGCGGACAAGTCACCGGGACTGCTCACGCTCGTGTCTCCGCCGGCGAGGGTTGCAGCCACCGCTCGAGCCGATCCGCCAGCGCCGACGCGATGGCGCTCTTCGCCTGCAACGGCAGCGTTTCTTCGCCCGCTCCGTCGATGATCGTCACCTCATTGGTGTCCACTTCGAACCCCGCGCCCGGCTGCGCCACGTCGTTGGCGACGATGACGTCGATGCCCTTGCGCACGCGCTTGGCGCGCGCACGTTCCAGCAAATCCGATGTCTCTGCCGCGAAGCCAACGAGGAGGGGGCGGTGCGACCCTCCGCGCCGGCGCCATGCCGCGGCGTCCGCCAGAATGTCCGCCGTCGGCACCAGCTGCACATTCAACGCGCCGTCGTCGTGGGCGATCTTCTGCCCGGCAACGGAGGCGGCCGTGTAGTTGGCCACTGCGGCGGCCATGACGAGGGCGTCGGCCTGAGGCAGCGCCGCCATGACCGCGTCGTGCATGTCGCGCGCGCTCCGGACCCGCGCGACCGATGACACCGGGGGCACGGTCAGCGCGGTGGGTCCCGTGATGAGCGTCACTGCCGCGCCGCGCGCCGTGAGCTCGGCGGCCAGCGCGTACCCCATCTTCCCGCTCGACCGGTTGCCGACGAACCTGACGGGATCGAGATCCTCGTAGGTCGGACCCGCCGTGACGATCACGCGCTTGCCGGCCAGGGTCTGGCGCGACGACAGCACGCGATCCACGGCGTCGGCGATCATCTCGGGCTCCGCGAGGCGGCCCTTGCCGATCCAGCCGCAGGCCAGGTAGCCCTCGCCGGGATCCACGAACTTCACGCCGCGCGCCGCGAGCTCCGCCAGGTTCTTCTGCACGGCGGGGTGCGCGAGCATGTTCGTGTTCATGGCCGGTGCCAGCAGCACCGGTGCCGTCGTCGCGAGATACAGCGAAGACAGAAAATCGTCGGCAATACCTGCGGCGAACTTGCCGATGACGTTGGCGGTCGCCGGTGCCACGACGAGGAGCGCGATGTCTGACGCGATCGAGATGTGCTCGATGTCGGCGTTCGCGCCCGGCTCCCACTGGCTCGTAATCACGAGACGCCGGGTGATCGCCTCAAACGTCACGGGGCCCACGAAGCGGGCGGCCGCGCGCGTCATCACGGCCTGCACGTCGTGTCCGCGCTTCTGCAGCAGACGCGCCAGCTCGACGGCCTTGTAGGCCCCGATTCCGCCGCTGACTCCGAGGCCTATGAGCGCCATGGTCTACCTGAAGCTTTCGATGATTCGGAGGGCCGTCGGTTTCATCCTGCGCAGGCGGGCTCGTTCCGCCTCGACCACGGCCTTCAGCCGCTGCACGGCCGGCTCGACTTCATCGTTGACGACGACGTAGTCATAGTCCGCGACGGCGTCGACCTCGCTTCGTGCGACGGCGAGGCGCCGGCGGATCTGCTCGTCCGAGTCCTTGCTCCGTCGTCGCAACCGATTCTCGAGC
>Ga0163161_10002494_pt1 | contig 13126 bp, 12 predicted proteins | sample S45metaG_FD_129847 | JGI IMG/M metagenome (GOLD analysis project Ga0163161, IMG submission 129847) | Switchgrass rhizosphere microbial communities from Kellogg Biological Station, Michigan, USA - S4-5 metaG | ecosystem: Host-associated > Plants > Roots > Rhizosphere > Soil | place: USA... | reverse complement strand
TATCCAGTATAACGAGGGTATTGCAGTAAACGACAATACGCCTATGACTTTAAGTTTTGTGGTATCGGCCCGTAAGCTAAAGCTGGGCAACGCAGAACACGAAAACGATTGGCCAAAAGCTTAGTCATCACTAAACATACAGCAATTAAAAGCACCCCGAATTTTTCCGGGGCGCTTTTAATTCGTTGCTATTTTCATCACCCTACATCTACCTATCACCTCAATCATCCCAAAAATTAATATTGCTTTTTGATGCGTATATTAATTTACACAGCCATCTCAAAAATTAATGCTCAATTATGTCTAACCATTCCAAACATGTTGCAGTAAAAAACGATACCTATTCAGGTAAAATGTTTGGTTCGGCATCAACACACAATATTCATCTGAACATACAGTTTACAGAAAATGGATCCATTTTTAATATAAGGGCAATGTGCATACCTAGCATTTGGCTTAGGGTAATTGTTCTGATCAAGATAAATTAATATGGAAAAGAAACTCATTGCTGAAATCAATATAGAGGATAAGGAAATTACACATTTTGCTTCCTTTGTCCTTCAACAGGCTTTTAACGAACATCACTATTTTGAACTGCGCTTTAACCATGACCAGATGGGTGCGCCAGGACTGATCAGTTTAGATGATAGCCGCGATTTTGTAGGTAAAACCTTAACTGCCTCTTTTGGCCATTCGGCAGAAGGCATGCAGAATTTTGTAGGCCTGGTTTCTAAAGTTGAACTATCACAAAGTCATGGTTACCATGGTGTTCTAATTGTAAGCGGTTATAGCCCAACTATTTTAATCGACCGTGGACCTGATTTGGGTTCATATTTGGATAAAGACCTCAATGAGATTGTGAAATTGGCGACTAAAGATACGCCTGCCAATGATTTAAAAGTGGTGGCCAATGCCGCAAGAAATACACCAATCGATTATATCATCCAATACCGTGAAAGCGATTTCGCTTTTTTGAACCGCCTTTCGGGCGAATACCACGAATGGCTTTTTTACGATGGTAAACAGCTTAATTTTGGAAAACCCAATACACAAAAGGACATATCCCTGTTTTATGGCAGAGATGTTCAGGAAATGCAGTATGCAATGGAAATTGCACCAATAAAAAATAAAAGGTTCTCCTATAATCCGAAGCAGAACGAAATGCTGCTGAGTGAGAGTACAGGTAAAGTAGATGGCACACCCGACTTATCCCATGCTGTAAAAGCTTCCAACCTTACTTTTAGTAAAACCTTCAACCAACCTTCATTAATCAGGGTAGATAATAACAACGACATTAAAAGCCTGGTGGAAAATGAAGAAAAAGCCAATACAAGTGAGCTTTTAAAAGTAACAGCGAGAGGGGATAATGCAGGTTTAAGCATCGGCAGTATTGCCGAAATTACAATGAGCCTACGTAAAGAACTTGCTTTTACAGCCGAAAGTCTGGGTAAATTTCTTATTACCAGTATTACTCATCATATCGATGAAAATGGCAAATACCACAATACTTTCGAAGGAAAGGTATCCACAACCGAACGTTTACTGGTAAAGAACTTCGAAAAACCACAACCGGATATGCAACTGGCGGATGTGATTGATAATAACGATCCTCAAGGCCAAGGCCGTATAAAAGTGAAATTTAAATGGGAATGTTTAACTAACGATGTTACAGAGTGGTTGCGCGTAGTTACGCCAAGTGCCGGTGTTGGCGATAGGGGTAATAACCGTGGATATTTCGCGATCCCCGAAATAGATGATCAGGTGATGGTTGCGTTTGAAGAAGGTAATATCGCACGGCCTGTAGTAATGGGAAGTGTTTACCACAGCTCGAGTGTAGATAGCAGCCCGCTTATTCAAAATCATCTTAAAAGTATCATTACCAGAAGTGGGCACCTTGTTGAATTTGACGATGATGCCGGTACACAAGGCATAAAAATTACTGATATCCATAATAATATTATCCATATCGATACCAAAGGCAATAATATTACCATTACCGCTTTGGAGAACATGACTTTAAACTGTAAGAATATGCAGATAAATGTGGAGGAAAATATGGATGTGAAGGTGGGTAAAGATCAAGCTTCTTCTATCGGTAATAACCAAACCACTTCAGTAAATAAGGATATAAATACAACAGCAGGAAACAATTATTCACTGAGCGCAACTGGAGATATTCAGGAAAATTCAGATAAAAGGTCAGAGTTTGTAACTAAGGATTTTGTAAGGCAATCAGAAACATCGAATGAACTTGCAAGTGAGATTTCGATGTTTAGCCAAAAGGAAAATATGAGCCTGCAAAGTGGTAAAACTGTAGAGATTAACAGCGCGGAGAAATCAAAATTATTCTAGTTATGGCAATTACAAAACAATCAAACAATATGAAAATCAAGGTTCGCCATGATTATAGTATGGTTGTGGGGCAAAAATCTGTAAAAATCGCCGATAAGCTAAATGTTGAAGCGATGTACAATAATTTGGTTTTGGCAAGTAACAAACAGGTTGTTGGCGAAGGAAATAAATAGGCTATGGCAAATGTTCAGTTCAAAAGTTATACGCCAACATTACTAGAAATCGAACCTAAGTGTTTGGTGCATTTTCGTCCTCATGGCAATTACAATGGCGAGTTTGGCTTCGACTGGGTAAGGCTTGGTGACTCGGGGAGTAAAGGCGATGTGTGGTACAAAAACATCACAGGCTATTATGATACCCCAAAATTGGCGAATGGCAACTACGATTATTGCAATCCTAAATTTGTACAAAGTACAAAGGAGTATGATAATATGGTTTTTGGAGAGTACAGGCGTTTTTCTGTTCCCTGGAAAACAACTAATAAAGATGCTCCATATATTTATCCTATTCCCTATATGACATTGCTTCCCGAATATTCTGCCAAGCTAAAATTAATTGTTGAAGTGGAGGAGGAACCCGAAAAATTCGAATTTAAGTTTAATGAAGAATGTTTTGAAGTTACGGTAGATAAGGGTTTGCCGGTAACAAAGGGGATTTCTAAAATAGACAGTGCAATAACCATAAAGTGTAAGGCTTATTTCGAAAGGGATGAATTTATTGAGGTTTATGCTTTAAAGGGCAGTGAACAATATCTGGTAGGCCAGCTTATCGTAAAACGGAACCATACCAAATTCCATCATTTTGTTAAAATCTGTTTTGTAAACGTAATTATGGGCAAAAACAAATCAAATATGAACCTGGCGAATGAAAAAGCAGCTTTAAGGAAATATTTGAGGCAGGCCTACATCAAAGCAGAGATTAAAAGTGAAACCATTGTACTCTCGGGTGAAAAGGAAATCCGTGCTGCACTTGATAACTATAGCAGTGATCCTAAAGAATCTGTATTTTACATTTTGGAGAAAAACCTTTACCAGCAAAGGCAAAAAAACTATCTCGCATCCAAATACAATACCTATCGGAAGGTGTACCTTACCCCAATGATTATTGAAAGTAATGCATGTGGCAGTAAGGGCTATCTACTGGGCCGTTCGCAAGATATTCCAAGCAAAAAGGGATTGGAAAGACCAAGCGTGATCATTGCTGATATAGTTAAAACAAATAAAAAACTGAAAACTTCACCAAGCACTGATGAGGCCACCGTTGCTCATGAAATTTTTCATAGCATGGGGCTCCAGCACACTTTTGTTAATGGCAGCAAATATGTTTTCAAAGAATATGAAACGGATAACATTATGGATTATTACAGCAAAAAAACGGCAATTAAATCCAAGCAATTATACAAATGGCAATGGGAACAATTATGGGCACTACTATAAAATTTGTTAAAATAAATGCACTGCTTGGCCTGTTGGTTTTATTGTTCTCGTGCCAGCAAACCAAGACAGAAAAGGTAATAGCAAAAAACACAGCATCAGATAAAATAATTAAAACAGTACAACAGGATAAAGCGGCACAAATGAGGAAGTTTGATATTGATAATTTCGAAAAGCAGATGATCGCAAATCCTCTTTATGATGGAAAGACACTTGAAGATGGATCATATGCACAGGAATATTATATTCCAAAGCCCAATGCAGATACAGAGCCCTTTAACCGAAACGCTGCTCAGCTTTTTGTAGAAAAGATTCGCCGTAAAGATGGGTTTGAAGAACTGATTACTTATTACAGTAGTGGAAATATTAAAGAATATAATGAATTTTTTTCGATTGAGCTCGAAGTGGGTATCTGGAAGTATTATGATGAGCAGGGCAACGTGACTAAAACCATCAATAAAGACTCGGATTACAAATTTACGTTGAACGATGTAATCGTATATGGTAAAAAAAATGGTGTCGATTTCCACGATGACGGCGATTTACAGCGGGGTTTTAGCAGTCGGTTTAAAAAGAATGTATGGACCATAAGTTGGATTGAAGATATGCCATCAGCCGATAGTATCGAGCATTTTTGCATACTTGATGGCGATAGCGGTACGGTATTGGAACGCCAGAAACGGGCTGCGCCAATACGCAAAGTGGGTTAGGTAGTTAATAGAAATTAACTGATTTTGATTTCAGAGGCAAACCAATGGATATTTCAAATAAAACAGTACACTATTCAGGTATAAACGCCCTTCGTTTAGAATGGCCTGCAGAACTATCTGTAAAATATGGTGTTTTAATTACTTTTAACGAGGGCGAAGAATATAGCAATGAAGTGAAATACGAAGTGCGTGTTACCAGGTTAAAGCCAGGTAAAGATGGCCAACCTTTATTTCAAATCGAACGGCTTGGTGATGTTTTTGTTAATGAAACCCTGCCTGATCTCATAGCCGATCGCCTTGCTTATGCTGCAGGAAAAGTGTTTTATCCTTTGGTAATTACTGTTGATCAAAATGGAGGTTTCCAAAGCATTTACAATCATCAGGAGATATTAGAAAGATGGCAATCTGTTAAAAAGAAGGTGCTTGATAATTTTGAAGGTGGCCTTGTAGAAGGCTATATAGAGCGGATGGAAAAACAGTTAGCCAACACTGATAGTATAAACCTGGCATTTTTAAATAACGATTGGTTTATCCACACTTTTTTTAAACCTTTTTACAAAGAATACGGTCGGAACTATGTAACTGAATCCATATATAAATTTCCAATAGCCAGAGGCTTTAACGTAGAAGGCTATCTAACCAAAGAGAAATTAGGTGCCCAATCTAATAGTTTTGGGGCAATAGAATTGATTCATGATGGTACTGTTATGCCTTTGGAGGATGAATTATATATCACAAACAGGGCTACCGGTAATTATGAAGGATATTATCTTTTACACCCGAAATTTAAGCGGATCATATCTGTAGTTTCTGATTTCAGTTACGGGGTACAGGAAAAGGCGAAAGTAAAGGTGAAAATTGCATTGATTCCCGAAAATGACCATGAGTTTGATCACGATTTCGAAGTAGATACCAATGTTGAAGGTTTGTCGGTAACAGAAATGGTTGTACTAGATGGCCCGTCAAAAAAAGGATTTTGGGATCGTTTACTAAATAAGTAAAAATATGGCAGAGAAACATATTGTAGTTCAGGGTGCACAATGTATGTGCAAATTTGGATCGGCGCCAGATAAACTAAAGGTGCTAACACATACCAAAGAATATGCGAACGACAAAGATGGCAGTAAGAAATTGATAGCAACAACTATCGATATTGGCACAACTTTCGAGAAAAACATGTTTGGTTCATGTTCAAAAATGAACAATAAACCTTGCACTGCAACCGTAACAAAATGGTCGGGTTTTTATGATGATACCATCCTTACAAACGGAGGCAAAATTTTGCTCGAAGATAGTAAAGCTACCTGTCCAATAGGGGGCACCGATTGCATTGAGATCATTCAACATGGTCAGAAAGCAGAAGCCTCAAAACAAAATTTTGATAATGCAAATAAAGATGTACAATCACAGCTCAACCCCATGTCAGAATCTTTAGATGAATCTGCAAATAACTTTAATGGTGTAGAAGCGAGTGTTAAAGTATAACGTATGGCAAAGGGAATAAAGAAAATTATTTGGACCGGCGAAGGTAAAGTATATAATGCCAACAAAGGATCTATACCCGGTCAATTAGTGGTAGTAGCTCCCGATCAATATGTTTGGTTCAAAATAGGTGAATGGCAGCCTGGTACTACCGAACAAGATAGAAAGAAAGATGTAAAATGGGCCGTTTTTAATGAGAAAAGCATCATAGATCTTCAGAAAACAATACCCAGTAATTTTAGCTATGGTTACCGGATACCCAAAAAATTATGCGGACCATACCTATGGTACATTGAAGCAACATGGAGTGGGAATTTTGATAGTAAATCAGGCTTAAAGATCAGGGGCGAATCGCCTGCAAAAATAGTAGACAGCAGGTGGACTCAAAATGAAGGAGGCGCAGATGTGCGCAAAACTTACCAGTTTTCGTACGGAGAACTCATCTGGCTCAGGCTATTTACCGAAGGTTTAAATGGCTATGATAATGTAGAGGTGAGGGTATTTAGAAAATTGAGATCAGCATTAGGCCTATGGCCAAAAGATGATGAAGAAACCCGCAAAATTTATCGGGTGAGTGTAACCAATGGCGAAATTAACCTAAAAATTCCCAATACGTATTCCTGGTACCAATCTATGAATGATAGATCGGATGTGGAGGAATTTTACGTGCGTGTGGTGCATCCCGTAACGGGTAAATACATTGAAGATACGGGTGGTAAAGGTGATACTGCCCATGCCCGGTTCTTAAGGATAAAGGATAAACTTAAATCGCAGGTAGTAGAAATACCCGAAAACAGAACACCTGTTACCATCTACCAGCCCGATAAAAATGAGGCAAGATTTGAGCTGTGCAAGTTTGAACAAATTAATGTAACCGAAGAAGGAGGTAAACCCGAACTCGTTTTCGATAATGGAAGTGGAGTTAAAAATGTTATCGATAAACGGGAAAAAACGTTAGAGTCTATTATTTTTAAATTTGATAGTACGGAACTTTTACCCGAAAGTCTTAAGCAGCTTAATAATATATTACGGTTCTTGCTCGAACATCGATACAGCACTATTCAACTTGATGGTTTTGCTTGTGTAATCGGTAAACAGAACCATAACAATGTATTATCAGAAAACAGGGCAAAAACAGTAAGAGAGTTTTTTATCAAAGGAAAATTAGATCCTAATCGGATCAAAACAGCCGGACATGGGGAGGTAAACCCTACAGACGATAAAAAAGGACGCGACAATATTAAATATAAAAATGAGGCAGACTATCAGAATAACCGGAGGGTAGATATTGCATTTGAATATTACGGGCATAATGCACAAACCATTATTTATGAAACTATAGTTGGTAATAAACCCAAAGATATTACCGTAGAACCTGTAAAATTCGACACCAAAGCTTGTTTTGACCGTAAAAAGCACAATAAAACCATCAAATTAATAAACATTGATGTAAAAGCTGAGAATGAGGGCAAAATTACAGTTCCGGCAGTATCAACAATGAGTAAATTTAATGTTATTCCATTAAATTACATTTGGCCCAGGCGGGATGGTTTAATGAATAATTACGAGATTCATATCCATACCTGCAGGTATTATTCTGTTCAGAACAATCCTACATTGGCTATACATGTATACTCTGATATTAAATGGACCATAGAATTTAAATGGTCGCATACCCAACCATTTGCCTACACCTATGGTAATAAGTTATATGGTTATGAGTTAGAGGAGGCAAAAAAGAAAGCAATAGGCGCTGCAGTAGATGCCGGCTGGTCTGAAAACTTTGGTGAGATGGCTCAAAAGTTTGAGCTATCATTTGTAGGAGAATGGACTACTTCAGCAGGTAAAAAGCAAAAGGTTGAATTTAGTAAAGAGTGGTCAGAACGTATCGCCAAAACTCTGAGGGTTATAAATCAGGTTAAGCAAATGGCAGATCGGGTATCTAATTCCTGTTTGGCCAAAGGTAGGTTCATGTTCGAAGTGAAGGCTCCTGTTTTAGCAGTATCTGCTCAATGGTATTTAAAAAAAACAAATAAAGTTGTTGGAGAGATAGTCGAAATCGGAGCAGAAACCAATCCGCTTATAGAAGCCGCTCTCAGTATAGATATAATCGATATTGTTCTAAAATATGGTGGAAATGCTATATGTCCGGGGGCAGGTGAAGTACTCACTTGGATTAAGGATAAAATGAACAAATATGTTAAGATAACTTTTTTGATTACAGTAGGCGGGGCACTTAATATTGCAGGGAAATCCATCATCAATGTTAAGTTCCCTAAAGAAACAACTGGTGAAGTCAAAATTACCGGTGAGCTCAAGGTTAGTATCGAATTTAAAGCTACAGCCAAAGCCGAAACGGGTAGTCTGGGGGTTTCAGGAATTGTAAAAGCGGATGCTAAAACAAGCGTTACCGGTGGCGTAAAATTAGGAGCCGATAAAGAAGGGGTATTCGTCGCTCCAATAGCAGAATTCGGAGGCATAAAAGCCACCTTTGTTGCAGCTACAACAATTAAGTTTGGTTTTATTAAGAGAACTTTTAGCTTTGATGGAGATGCTGTTCTTGTTGAAAAAGACGATGTTAAATTTAAGAAACATTATTTGGTTTAATTTTATATATTCATGAAGAAAAATATAGCTTTTTTATTTTGTTTAATCTTTTTAGGCTGCAGTCCAAAAAAAATTGACTTAAAAGATTTGGTGCTTGCCGAAAAGCCTAATGTAGATTTGTCTGAATTTACCAAGAATATAACGGAACAAAAAGGGCGTTTTGAACTGCCCACAAAAGATGGTGTTCAATTGGTTGATAAGGGAGAAAAGATAGTTTATTATTTTTTCGCAGGTAACGATAATGTAACTTTCGACAAGGCTAAAATCGCTGAGGTTTTAGAAACGAAAGTAGTAACCTACAATGGCGTTGTGAGTTTTATCAGTGTACATCCGGATAATAAAGATGCCGTGAACTTACTTAAGGATATGCTAAAAAGCCATTCGACCCCCGATTCCATTATTTATAATCAAAGAAAATTTGATGACAACGAAAAGGAAACGCCTGCATTATTAAAAAGCCTTATGCCACATCTTGTTAAAGAAGTTGCTGATGAGTTTGATAATAAGGCTACGCAATATCCCCAACAATTGTTTTGGAGCAAAAACGATATATTAACCCAACTGGTGATAGATCCTACTAATGCTAACCTTAATATGTCAATTAAGATCGTAACTAAAAAGGCATATATGGATCACATTGTTGAAGAATATGCTAAGCCACTATTAAAAGAATATGATAGTCCGTACGCACATCTTTTTAAAAAATAGCCTTTATGACCGAACCATATTATTTACTGGAATACAGTATTTCATTGGCAAATTTTGATCTCATTGTAAACGATGTAGTCGTTCATACCCATATCGAAGGGGGTAGCATCCATTCTCAATATCCGATTAACCACTTTATTCTATCAAGCGGGAATCAAAGTTTTAGTGTTGTTTTAAAGCCTGTTGAAGGTGAACTAATTAATCCTAATGCCGAAGCCCAGATTAAAATAAACGTTTTGGATTCGGCAAATGGTAATTTTGATAATCAACAGACGATAACAAAACTAGATGCTCCTGCTTTAAATGAAAAAAAACTACCTGAACTGAAAATAGGCGGTGTTTTTAAAGCTGAAGTACCTTATCAAACATTAGGTTGGATGGCATCCCAGATTATTGATGTTAAAAATGAAAATAGCTTAAAACTTGTTAATGATTTTTATCGCAAAATATACCTCCTTTTCAGGGATAATAAAATCGACGAATTATCCGCTCTGTTAAAAAAGAGATATCAGGAAACGGATACTTCCATGTATTTAGAAGAAGATAATTTGAGCGCATTAAAAAATATGTTCGCTATGTTGGCAGAGGAAGATTATGTTTTACAAGAATTTCCTAGTCAAACCAAAGTAGAATTTAATGCACAGAATAAATTGTTAAATCTAATAAGAGAAAATCACAGTCCTATTATTTCTTACCTCAAAAAGGGAGCAGATGAAGAGTTTGGTTTCCCTTTTTATATACACCTGCCAAAAGGCAATAATGGTTTCGAAATTATCCGCTAGATGCACAATTGCCAGGAATAAAAATTATGAAAGGAATACTATTTATAGTCGCAATTGTATTTTTTTTAGGTTGTAATTCCCAAACTAAAGATCAAGAAAAAAAAATCATTGGAAATTGGTCTAGTAATATGAAAGATCTTAAAACCGGAGCATATATTGGAAAAATGTATGTACAATTTACTCAAAATGGCGAATTTATTCAAAAAACCGGAGAGGGAAATGAACAGGCTGTTTCAAAAATGACCTATAGACTTGGTAGAGGTAAAATTTATTATAAAGGAAAGGCAACATCAAATGAGAAATTTGATTCTAACTACTTTTTTAAAGGTGATAAATTAGTTATTGAAGCTGGTGGCGAAAAAACTGAATATACAAGAGTTAAATAAATTAAGAAAATGCTTATTTGCTTGGAATATTTAAGATGAAATAAAATCATTGTCATGCGTTTTATTCTTCTTAATGTTAACAACTGCCTGTAAAAAAGAGGTTATGGATATTGCACAGTTAACTTTTAATAAACCATATGATGAACAAATCCAAAATAATGTTGAAGTAATTTGATCTGAAAATACAACAATGCGCAAGGTTAATTTGTTATCAATAGCTATTAGCAAATCAAAAATAAAATAGTCGAATTAAACGGCGCCTAAGCACTAGAGCTGGTTTAAATTTTAGCCGTCAAAAGTTAATGCTCCCAAAAACGGATAAATGTTGAAGCAGGCAACCCTCTTATTAACGATAAAAAGGAGGGCACATACAGGTAAATTGAGTAGTTATGACAAATGTTAAGTTTGGAGATTATAATCCACCGCAAGAGCCTAAAGAAACGGTACAATATGTTTACTACACACGTGAAGGTGAATACCTGGGAGGGGTGGCGGGTAGTGCCAAAATTTTTATTACCACTAAGGAAAAGTATAATCAGGCAGTAGCTGCAAAAAACTGGGATGCTCTGAATGATGAAGCTAACTTGGTTAAATACGATAGTAAGGCGTTAAGTCATACAGACTTCAGATACATTGCTTACATTATAAGTCACGAATCAGGTAATGCGGATATAAAAGAGCTCAGATGCGTGGCTTTTACCAGTCATAACAGAGCTGTTTCTACTAAAAAAACCTGGCGTTCATTGTTGGCCTCTGGTTATTCCTCTGTACCAAATAAGAAAGAACTTCCTGATAATAATGATGACAAATCAAAATTGGCGAGATACGCAGTATTGGATGTTTGCTTTGGAGTGAAAGATATTACTGATGGCGCTGAGTTTTGGGATGGAACCGATTTTCTAGCATGGGGCAATTCTGAAACAAATCCGTACAATAAACTGGGGCAGAACAAATTCGATGAATATAAATTCGTTGAAATTCCAAAAGCGATTTATGATGATTTTGTAGCTGCGAACGGTACATCGGCAAGATACAAGGATAAAGGTAACCATGATGAAAATGCAGATCAGGGCACGCACGAACACCTTAAAAAGAAAATTAAAAAGCCAGTGCTTGGACCAGATGGCAAACAGTTAAAAGGCGCTGATGGTAAACTGCAGTTTAAGGAAGTTGAAGTGCCTGACAGAATTAAATATGCCATTCCATCAGCTGACTTTGGAGATCAACAAAATTGGGTAAGCGGCAATTTTTATTATGATACAAACGTGAAAACCACAAATGGTATTTCTGCTACCATCACTGCAGGCAAAAGTATTTTCTGGAAAATAACCCCGAACCGTTTAACAGCAGCAACAACAAAATAAATATGACCAAACTGATATCTGCCTGTATTCTTAATTTGTTGGTTGTTTTTAGCGTAATAGCACAACAGCCTACCAAACCAGCAAAAGTTTATTCTGGAATTTTACTAACCCGATTTACAGAAGTTAAATCTGACGCGGGTAAAGAAAAGGATACGAGTAAAATCTTGTATGTGCAGAATAGTTTAAAAGATAGCCTATTCGTATATAAAATAGCAGATGGCTTACTCTCTGAAGCTAAGGCCTATAGTTTATCGGGCGATAGTAACGGCCTTTACCTCAATGCTAAATCCATATTAAATGGTGCGGACAGTATTGAGCCATTAAAGATTATCTTTTCTGATGCAAAACATACCGTACTGGTTAATCAAGATGAGTATAAATTATTCCCCGAATTTTATACCAAGGTTAAACAGCAGGTAGGTAAACAGCATTCCGTTATTGGCTTGTTCGATCTTTTGGAAGATTATTTAGAAGATTATTCAATCAATGATATTTATCAGGTCTTATTGTCCGATAACCATCAAAGTTGTGGAAAAGGTATTCAGCAATCCAAAATTACCACACAGAGAAGCCAATCTGACCTAAAGGATATCTGGAATTATAAGTATCAATATAACCGTTCAGGTAAATTGGAATTAGTTAAGGGTACATCTGCAGAGGAAACACATTTTAGTAAAAGAATGAGTTACCTCAATCCAGGTCTCATTGAAATGAACATTTATCGTAATACCGAAGACCGGGAGATTATTTCGCGTAAAGCTTCCTATAATCCTTTAAAGCTAAACCTGCTCAAATTAACAGAACATGTTGAAATAACGGGAAAAGATAAAGAGGTGATAATTACTACAACTATCGGCAGAAAAATTATAGGAAAATTAAAATCCCTTCGCATGTCGCAGGCTGAAGTAATCAGGTTAGTAGATTTAAATAAATAGGTAACTAAAATTATTTTTTGTCGAAAAAAGTAACACCCTGCCCTAAAATGCTACAATATTTCAAGCTACTGCCCGTAGTAAAAATAAGACATGCAATGGTTTTAAAAAAAATACATTTTTTTTCTTGGCAAAAATCTGCATTCTGCTAGCCGTAGGATAATATTTTCGAAATAGACATGGGTGTTAGCCGCTATAGATGAGCTACATGTACAATAATTGGCTTAATTTTTGGTTTATATATGATGTAGCGGAGGCTACAATAAATCAAATTTTTAACCTTTAAATTTTAAAACTATGGCTTTCAAAGCTAGATTAAATTTTTCAGGCAAGGAGTACGATGTGCTTCATTGTGCCTATGCGTTAAACC
>Ga0163161_10002493_pt1 | contig 13127 bp, 12 predicted proteins | sample S45metaG_FD_129847 | JGI IMG/M metagenome (GOLD analysis project Ga0163161, IMG submission 129847) | Switchgrass rhizosphere microbial communities from Kellogg Biological Station, Michigan, USA - S4-5 metaG | ecosystem: Host-associated > Plants > Roots > Rhizosphere > Soil | place: USA... | reverse complement strand
CGGGAGGGAACGAGATGTGCACACAAAACTATTCCTCAGAAGAAATAATCCTGATGTGGTCTAAAACGGTCTGCTAAAACCGACTGGCAATGTAGGCCAGCCCGCAAATGGTAATCTTCAATAATTAAGGTGTCAATGTGAAATTGGCTAGAAAATATTTAATTAATTATTGTTTTTCATTAAATTACATATTTAAGGAATATCTTAAATGTAAGCTTAATAATCTTTCTTTCTCAATTAAATAGTCTTATTTTGAAATTTCAATCATTTCTTCAATTAACTTATCTTGAAAGCAATCGTTGTCTGTAAAGAGCTGAATTGATAATTTTTATAATATCCAGATTTTAGAACGTCAAAAATCCATTAATAGGCGATAAATTATTTCATTCCTATGTCTTAATCTTAGTCATATAATCACTTAAATGAAATTTTATTTCAGTCTTAAACCTAGTGAGTAAATTATGTCTCCTGCCCAGCTTGATCAATTTGATCTAAAAATCCTTAAGATTATTCAGGAAGATGCACGAATTGCTCAAAAAGATTTAGGTGAGCGTGTAAATTTATCTACAGCGGCTGTAAATAGAAGATTAAAAAAATTAAGTAATGATGGTGTAATTAAATCCTATACAGCGAATATCGAACCAATCTTTATAGGCTTGCCGATAACCATTATTACTATGGTTGAAATTTTAAGTGAACAGCTTGAACATTTAGATATTACAAGAAAGCTATTTTCAAACTGTGAATACATTCAACAATCATATTATGTCGCTGGGGAATGGGATTTTGTATTAATATTTCAAGTCAAAGACATGGAGCAATATACTGATATTTCTGAAAAACTATTTATAAAAAATAATAATGTAAAACGTTTTAAAACACTTGTAGCCATGAAAAAAGATAAAGCTTCTCTTTCAATTCCTATTTAAATAAAAAAGCAAAGCACTGATTCACTTTGCCTTTTAACTATTGAACTCAACCATAAAAATTAGCAAGATAAGAAAGAATATAATAGAGTTCGTTTCTCCAACAGTGTAGCTGTTCTTCAAAAATTATTGAACTCATACAAATTCCTTGTCTATCTATACTCTCTTTATATTTGATTAAATAACGCTGTTGCTAGTAGGAGTAATATCCTTCCCATACAACTTTTCTATATAGATCTGTATTTGTGTCGCCTTCTGTACTAAAAATCAGCACAATCGATTCTTCATTTAAACCTAAACTTTCTTTTAGACATGCCTGATCTGAGCTGTTACTAAGCGCGTAAAGTAAACCTAGATTAATTGCACCAGATGGACCACTCGTTATGGGTTCATCCCCCTTTAATGGATTACCTAAAATTCTCATTCCAGTCGCAGCTATAGAATCTTCGACTTTAGCAAAAGCAAACGTACAATCTTTTAAAATCGGCCATGTAATTGGATTGACCTCGCCACAAGCCAAACCGGCCATAATAGAATTTAAGTCGCCATCGACTGCAATGAGTTGTCCAGATTTATCTTGTGCAGATTGATAAATACAATCGGCAGTAACAGGTTCCGAAACAATAGCTTTAAAATTTTGGACTCCCAGCGCATCAACCAAATATCCTAGAACTCCACCAGCCATAGCCCCTACACCAGCCTGTAGCATAATATGGGTAGGTACTAAATCTTTAAATTCATTGAGTTGTTCTACGACTTCATCAGCCATCGTCATATAGCCTTGAGAAATCCATGTCGGAATCGTTTCATAACCATGCCATGCCGTGTCCTGCACAAGAAGCCATCCATTTTCATGGGCTGTTTGGTTAGCTAAACGAACTGTGTCATCATAATTCACATCTGTGACGATACAATCTGCACCTAGCGCTTTGATTCTTTCTACGCTTGTACTTGCAGCACCTTTAGGCATAAACACAACTGCTTTCTGCCCCATTTCTCTTGCAGCCCAAGCAACGCCTGTCCCATGATTTCCTGCTGTAGCCGTAGTAAATACAATGGGTGCTTTCAGCAAATTTTTAATATTTTTTAAATCAAACTGATTCATATCGATATTTAACTTTTCAGCAAGTAGTTTAGCTAGCGCATATGAACCACCCAGAACTTTAAATGCATTTAAACCAAAGCGTCGTGATTCATCTTTAACTAAAATATTTTTTAAGCCTAACTTTTTAGCTAAATATTCTAATGAGATTAAAGGAGTAGGCTGATAACCTTCGATTTTACGATGTAAATTACGAACTTTGCTGGCAATCTCCTTATTAAAAAGTGGGCTACTCTTTCCTGAATACAATTCATTATTACTAATACTAAACATGCTCTATCTTGCTCTTTAAATCATATGAAAAATGGCCCGTAATCCTATTCAGGCTTAAAAGCTATAACTTCAATTTCAACAAGTGCAGCTTTAGGTATTTGTTTTTAGTACAGATAATTTCTTTCATCTTCATCCTCTTTGAATACTCTTCATCATTTGAAAATAGATCCAAATTTATAAGAAGGATATTCCATAATATTTTTGAGATAAAACTGGCGATCATACTTATTGTTTTTTCAACCACTTCTACAAAAGACATTTTCTCGAAAGCTACTAGCCCTGAACTACAAGCATTTCATCGCTTAGTGAACGTAGAATGGGCTGTGAAATATCCAAAGTCAAAGACAATGAGGCGCTAATATTTAAAAACATTTTTTTTATATATTTGAGTACTTTTAGGTCAATAAAATTTACATTTTAAGGGATGTAATGAGAAAAAATTTCATACTATTTTTTGTCAAAAATCTCATTTCTTTGCGATTTGGATTTAATTACATCATCCTCTACAAAACATTTCTTGCACTCTATCTATTTTTATGTATGATTGAGCAATCACTCAATTAATATATTTGTATATGGCTCGTCCCCGTAGTGAAGATAAACGTAATGCAATTTTAAGTGCTGCAATAGAAACATTGGCAGAGCTTGGAGAGCGTGCGTCTACCTCAAAAATTGCTAAAGTCGCTGGTGTGGCAGAAGGTACTTTATTTACCTATTTTAGTAATAAAGAAGAACTGCTTAATCAGTTGTATCTTTCGCTAAAGGCCGAACTTCGTCAGGTCATGATGAATGGTTACCCTACCCAATCAGACCTGCAAACACAAATGTCGCACATTTGGCAAAGCTATTTGGACTGGAGTTTAGAAGCCCCTCTCAAACGTAAAGTAATGGCGCAACTCTCGACCTCTGAACAAATTACTGAGCAAAGCAAACAAATTGGTATGCAAACTTTTTGCGATCTTACCCAAAACATTCAAGAACGTATTAACGATGGCAAATTACGAGATTACCCACCGTTATTTATTGCTTCAATTTTAGGTGCACTTGCCGAAGTTACACTCAATTTTATTGCCCAAGACCCTTCTCAAGCCGAGCGCTATCGCAAATCTGGTTTTGAAGCTTTTTGGCATGCAGTTTCGATATAGATAAAAGTTAAGGATGCACGGTGTCCTTATTTTTGAATAAATTAATGAGTGATTAAATACTCATTTAAATAAATCTAAATAAGCACTTAGCCCAAGTTCTTATTTGCACATATAGGTTTGTTCCAATAAAGGAAAAACAAGATGACTATTTCAAACACAACAAACTTGCCTTCTCCCTTAATGCCATCTCAGCAGCAAAATGGCAAATTTAGAAATACACGCCCGAACCAGCACAAACCGTCTTTCGGAAAATCACTGGGGTTAATGTGGAAGTTTCTATTTAACAAACCAAAAGACACCGTTCCAAACAAACAAATTCCCGTTTTAAGCTTATCAAAAGAACAACTTTTGAGTGCACCTGACCGTTCCCTATTTCGTTTGGGGCATTCAACCATCTTATTAAAATTGCGTAATGAGTTTTGGTTAACCGACCCCGTTTTTTCAGAGCGTGCTTCGCCTTTTCAGTGGATTGGTCCGAAACGTTTTCACCAACCGCCTATTAACATTGCCGACTTACCGCCCATTAAAGGCGTGATCTTGTCGCATAACCACTACGACCATTTGGACTATCACGCGGTAATACAGCTTAAAGATAAAGTCGAGCATTTCTTAACGCCGCTTGGTGTGGGTGACACCCTCATTAAATGGGGAATTCCAGCAGAAAAAGTTCAACAACTTGACTGGTGGGACACGACTCATGTCGATGGTCTTGAACTGGTTGCGACCCCTGCCCATCACTTCTCTGGTCGTGGTATGGGTGATAGTAATGAAACGCTTTGGGCATCTTGGGTGATTATTGATAATGATCTACGGATATTTTTCAGCGGTGACACAGGATATTTCGATGGTTTTAAAGAGATTGGACATCGTTATGGCCCCTTCGATCTGACCATGCTAGAAACCGGAGCTTATGACCCTGAATGGCCAGATGTTCACATGCAACCCGAACAAACTTTGCAAGCACATCTCGATTTAAAAGGTCGTCATTTGTTGCCCGTGCATAACGGAACTTTTGACTTAGCGCTCCATGCTTGGGATGACCCGTTTGAACGTATTGTCGGTTTAGCTAAAGAAAATGCGTTAGCGATTAGCACACCTCAAATGGGTGAACTCTTAAACTTAAATGAGCCAAATGTTGAAAATTATTGGTGGCGTTCGTAAATTTGAAGAAATTATTTAGAGAGTAAAAGAATGCTTTTGCTCTCCAATCTTTAAATTTTAACTTGTCTTATGTGCCTTCCAAGGAAACTTAATGGTGCACAAAACAAAAACCAGAAATAAAAATTGGGAAATATACATATAGTTGAGCAAGTCTCGCCCTACTTTTAATGTTAATCAAGTGTTGTGAAATACAACAATTAAAATAATGAGAAAAGTTAGAATTAAGCCAATACGAGGTCTATAAAATAGAAGAATTGCTGCAATTGGATCGATAAAAGTTAAAGATGTCCAATAAATACAGGTAAATAGTGGTGCATTGTTATAGTCCCAAAACAAACCGTGCATTAGAACCGTTTGTAAATGGTTGAACCCTGCACCGATAAGACAAAGTGCATAAATACATCTAATAATAAATTCAGTTTTCAAAACAACTCTCTTATTTATTCATCATGCTATGTCATAAATATTTTTATTTAAATAGGATGTTTTAAATACATCCAAATAAAACAATATATTAAAATTAATTATAATCTTTTAAGTTGTATCTTTGTGCCCAATTTCTAATTTATTTTAAGTAGAGTAAGGAAAATGTAGTGGAGTTAACCACCACATTTTCAAACATAAGAAGTTAAGCTTTTAAAGTTTCTATTATCGCTAAAGCCGTTTTTTTAGCAGAAAACGGATTTTGACCAGTAATTAAATTACCGTCTTGAACAACATGAGGCGCAAATGGAACAAAAGCCTTTTCATAATGAGCGCCGTATTCTTTTGCAAGCTCTTCGGCATTGTAGGGAACCTTTTTAGCAACCCCTGCCAACACCTCTTCACTCCATGCAAAGCCCGTTAACTTTTTGTCTTTTATTAGTCGTTCGCCATTTGAAAGTCTTACATTAAGCAAACCGCAATATCCGTGACATACGCTTGAAACAATGCCACCTTTTTCATAAATGTTCTTGGTGATTTCTTGCAGTTCAGGATTATCTAAAAAATCCCACATCACGCCATGACCGCCCGTGTAGTAAATCACGTCATAATCTTGCCAATTAATATCTGAAGGTTTATGCGTGTTGGCCAGCAAAGTCATAAATGCCTGATCATCTTCTCTCGCTTTTACCGATTTATCGGCAACTAAAGCACCCAATGATTTTGGTTCAATCGGCGTTTTTCCGCCATTGGGACTCACAATATCTTGAATATAATCTTTTTTTTCGAACTCATCATAGGCATGAGTAAGTTCACCTAACCATAGACCTGTCGGTTCATCTATATCTTTATAGCGTGAAATATTGGTCACGACATGTAGTACGCGTTTAGACATTTTTTCACCTCATTGTTCATATTTATAATTCTATTCTTTAGTTCATCAAAGCATAGAAACCTGTTACTGAAAGTGTGTGCTTGGTAAAGTTATGAACCTTGCTTTTACAACACTATAAGTCTAAAGTTAACTTTAATGTCAATAGAGTATGTGGCTATGAATATTAGCGAGTTATCTAAACTAAGTGGTTTAACTACCCCTACAATTCGTTACTACGAGCAAATCAAACTCTTGCCTAAAGCCAAAAGAAAATCGAATGGCTACCGCGAATATAGTGACAATGATTTAAAGCAACTCTCTTTAATTCAACAGGCCCAACAAGTCGGATTTTCTTTAGCAGAAATTAAAGCATTTTTACCTTCAAAAGTTGCCACTTGGAACCATGATGCTCTTATCCAAACACTTGAATCCAAAATTGAAGAAATAGAACAGTTAGAACAGAAACTAAAAGTAAGTAAGCAAAACTTACGTACTATGATTGAAGCAATCAACAACAAACCTGATGAAATTACTTGCGAACAAAATGCAGAAAGACTGATGAATCTTTATTACGACAAAACAAAAACACCGTAATTTTTTAACAAATCTATTGACCTTAAAGTGAACTTTAAACATACGATGACGACAGGTGATTGATGAGGAACCTGTCATGTTTAAAGCTTGGGATTTTCAACGTTGGTTAACAATTATTTTTGCTATTTTTTTAACTTCAAATGCGGTACATGCCGCAGAGTCAGATAAAACTCAAAGCCTTGCAAAAGCAAATGGAAAAATTTTAGTCGTGATGACTAATCACTCTGCTTACCCATCCCGTTCGGATAAAACAGGACTTTGGTTAACTGAACTCACCCATTTTTACGATGTGGCCTTAGCTGCTGGCTATGAAATGGATTTTGTAAGCCCAATCGGTGGTGAAGTTCCGTTAGATGAACGTAGTTTAAAGTCTATTTACCTAGACAAATCAGCGCGAAATCATTTAGCCGACCCAGCATTTATGCAGCGGTTAAAGACGACATTGGCTCCTAGTGTGATTAATCCTTCACAGTACAAAGCCATTTACTATACTGGTGGTCACGGAACCATGTGGGATTTTCCAAACAGTAAAGCTTTACAGAACATTAGCGAACAGATCTATCGCCAAGGTGGGATTGTTTCAGCAGTATGTCACGGCGTGGGTGGTTTATTACCTCTAAAAGATGAAAATGGCAACCCCCACCCCCTAATTGCAGGTAGAACTGTTACTGGTTTTGCAAATATTGAAGAAACACTATCGGGTATCAAATCTCAAGTTCCATTTTCTTTACAAAATGGACTCATTAAACGTGGAGCAAATTACAAACAAGCGTTTATTCCATTTACCTCGTATGTAGTTTCAGACGACAGAATTATTACTGGACAAAACCCTCAGTCGAGTAAAGAAATCGCCGAAGCGGTTGTTAAACGTTTAAGTACTATTCAATAAATCTATAAAGAGGAATTACAGACCAGCCCTGTAATTCTTCTTTGATATACACACCCTATAGAAAACTTTAACTTATCTTTTGATAGTGAAGACCGATCGCGCCAGAAGTAAAAGTTTTGTTTTCGATGAGTTTAAGATTGGTCTTTTCCTGAATGCCTTGAAATAAGGGTAATCCACTCCCAATCAAGACAGGAGAAATCGTAATTTTGTATTCATCAATTAAATCAAGTTGCATCAAATAATGTGCAAAGCGAGGACTCCCCAGAATCACCATATCCTTACCCTGCTTCTGTTTGAGCTTATTGATCTCTTCTTCGACATGATCTTTTACAAGTCTAGAATTATTCCATTCAACTGTATCTAAGGTAGTAGAAAAAACAATTTTTTTTGTCTTTTCAATCCATTCTGCATGCTTGCGTTCATGTTCTGAAGCTTCTGGATTTGAAAGCATAGATGGCCAGTAATTATGCATCATCTGGTAAGTCGAACGTCCCCAAATAACAGTGTCAGCAGTACTCAAAATTTCTTTTGCATGGCTTGCCAAATCGGCATCGTAAGCAATCCATCCTATGTCCATTGCTCCATTTGGACCTTCGACAAAACCATCAAGCGATGCATGGAGGAACAATATTAGTTTTCTCATTATTTACATTCCGTTGTTCATAAAAAATATGTATTACATTTTAGTATATTCAATTTGATTTTTAACTCTTGGAGTGTTTTGTTTTCTCTTTTGTTTAGGAAGAAACTAAGTTGTATTTTTTGAAATATTTATAAATTTCATAGATTACCCGAACAAGAATGACTCCTTATTCGGGACGATCTATAAACATGTTGTTTTGTTAAGTAATGACCAATGGACCAGAACCAGGAAGTTCGGTGACTAGCTTATAACCCATGAGTTTTGCAGGTGTATATGTACCGCCTTTCACTGTATTTTTGAGTAAATAATTCACCACAGTCAGAGAGCCATTTACCGTAAGGCTATAAGCATTTTCTGTTTGGATACGGGCGGTTTTGATTTCGCCACGTGAGTTTCTCGCTTCACCCCACACATAGGTTGGTACTTTCGCACGAAGTTCCTCATTTGGTCCCACAACCGTTTTTTCAATACGCGACTTAATAAACTTCTGCACAGCTTTTAGTTTTAATACGGGGCGTACATAGTTCATCATTTTCGCGCCCATGATCATTTTGGGAAATGCAGGTACAAACACTTCAATGTTTGGAATACCTGTTGTATAGAACGCTGTAGATACGTCTCCCCACGGAACGCTCATAGCACTTTTTTTACCGTCCCCAAAATCAATAGTTCGGACGTAGTGTGCCAATGGAACCGTAGTAATTTTTCCGTTTTTACGAATTTTTCCACCCTCTGCCATACCTTCTGTACTGGTTTTGGCAGTACCCGGTGAAAGTCCTGTTCTTGAGTCGAAACCAAGTGCTAAATGAGTCGCATCTGGCAGTGCTTCTTTCAAGGCAGCTGCCACACAGTCTGTCGGAATCACATCGAAACCAACACCTGGACAAAGCACAATATCGGCTTTTTCGGCTTGGCTGTTAAGTGACTGCGCTAATTCAAAAACTGCAATTTCACCAGTAATATCGAGATAGTGTGCGCCTGCTTTTATACAAGCTTCCATCATGGGTTTCGATGTCGCTGAAAATGGCCCTGCACAGTGCATGACTAGTTTAAAGTCTTGCAGTTGCGCACTTACCGCCTCTACGTTATCAAGCCCAAAAGCCTTATAGTTGAGCCCTAGCTCTTGAGCTAATGTTTCAACCTTAGCTTTGTTGCGACCAGCCAAAGTTGGTTTTAGACCTTGGCGTACCGCTTCACGAGCGATTAACTCGCCCGTGTAGCCATTTGCTCCATAAATTAACCAATTCGAATCGTTAGGATTTGTCATAGCACAACTCACTTATTAAGAAGCAAATGTATAGTCACGCATGCCTTTTTTGTATTGGCGGGTACGGCATGACATAGCTGATTGTTGCAAAATTAAAGCCCAAGCTGGTGAAACATTTGGTTTTGTTTTTTTACCCGAGCTTAAATTACGTAACTGGAATTTGACCACAGCCATGTTGGCAAGTGAAGCAAGTGTTTTATTCTTCCAAGTAATTGTTTTTAGCTCTGGTGTAACATTGTGACCTTGTTTCCAAGCATTTGGTAAATTAGGTTCAATCGCTAAAGCTGTGGCAATACCGACCATATCTACACCGCTTTCGACCACTTTCTCTGCCACTTGTTTACGGCGTATGCCACCTGTCACCATAACAGGCATGTTGGCAACTTTTCGAATTTCTTGTGCAAACTCTAAAAAGTAAGCTTCACGTGCAAGTGTTCGACCATCACGCGCTTGACCTTGCATTGCTGGCGCTTCGTAACTACCGCCTGAAAGTTCAACCAAATCGACTGCATGTTCATTTAGCATTTTAACCACTTGTTGAGCATCTTCAGCGCTAAACCCACCGCGTTGGAAATCGGCTGAATTGAGCTTTACCGCAACAGTAAACTGAGATGACACCACTTTACGAACTGCATCCACAATTTCAATTAATATACGAGCACGGTTTTCTAAAGAACCACCCCATTGATCTTGGCGTTTATTGCTCAGTGGAGAAAGAAATTGACTTAATAAATAACCATGCGCTGCATGAATTTCTACACCAGTAAATCCTGCTTTTTCACCTAACCGTGCCGTGTTTGCAAAACGCTGAATCACTTCAGCAATCATAGATTCAGTCATTTCGATTGGCGTATCAAAGCGATTTGACATTTTGCCAAGATCAAGTGAAATAGCCGATGGCGCCCAAGTCTGCTGACCAAGGTTCGCTTGCATTTGACGCCCCGGATGGTTAATTTGAAGCCAAATCTGAGCGCCTTTTGAACGACCAATTTGTGCCCATTTTTTAAAAGTATCTAGATGCTTTTCATCTTCAAGCACCACACCTCCCGGCCCAGTCATTGCTCGACGGTCTACCATTACATTTCCAGTAATAATGAGACCTACCCCACCATTTGCCCAAGCCTGATATAAACGCATTAACTCTTCTGACGGTGCGTGGTTTAAATCAGCCATGTTTTCTTCCATTGCGGCTTTGGCAATACGGTTAGGAACATTTGAGCCATTTGGAAATACTAATTTTTCGAACACTTTCATTGGAATGACCTCATTCAGTATGGCTTTACTTTAAGATTAAAGTTAACTTTAATGTCAACACCTTTTAATTTTTATCTGACTAATATTTTGAATTTATTAATTTTTATATAAAAAAAAGAGGCACTCAATATGCCTCTTTTTAAAGTTTAAAAGCTTTTAATTATTCGCGAATAAACGCTAACAAGTCAGCATTAATCACTTCATGGTTAACCGTTAACATACCGTGAGAAAAACCTGGGTAGATTTTGAGTTGGCTATTTTGAAGTAACTCAGCAGATTTCACGCCAGAAGTTTTATAAGGCACGATCTGGTCATCGTCACCATGCAACACCAAAACAGGAACCGTGATTTTCTTTAAATCTTCCGTGAAGTCGGTTTGTGAAAATGCCACAATACCATCGTAATGTGCTTTTGCACTGCCTGTCATGCCCTGACGCCACCAGTTAGAAATGATGCCTTCAGATGGCTTCGCATCAGGTCGGTTAAAACCATAAAACGGACCCGATGGTAGGTCACGGAAAAATTGTGCACGGTTGTTGAGAACTTGATTTTGCAGGTCATCAAAAACTTCTTTTGGTAAACCTTCAGGATTACTTTCAGTTTTAACCATAAGCGGTGGTACTGCACTGACGAGAACAGCTTTCGCAACGTTTTCCTGACCATGACGCGCAATGTAATGAGCCACTTCACCGCCACCCGTTGAGTGGCCAATATGAATTGCATTTTTAATGTTCAGGTGTTTAACCACTTCTGCAACGTCATCTGCATAGTGGTCCATATCATGACCATCCCACACTTGACTTGAACGCCCGTGCCCACGTCTGTCATGAGCAACTACACGAAAACCTTCTTTAAGGAAAAAAAGCAACTGTGTATCCCAATCATCTGAACTTAGAGGCCAACCGTGATGAAAAAATAAAACTTGGGCATCGCGTGGTCCCCAGTCCTTATAAAAAATTTCTACGCCGTCTTTTGTCGTTACATATCCCATCTTTGTTCTCCTGCTGAAAACTGTTTATTGATTCGTTATAAAAGTCTGAATATTTATACTAAGCTTGAAGTTAACTTTAAGGTCAATCATCTTAAATCATATTTTAAGAATAAAATTTATATGAAGACTCTACTCAACTTTGTATCTTTTTAATCTTGAATTGTTTTTATTTTATTTCTTTTAAATGTCAAAGATTTGATATATCAAAATTAAAGCCTTGACCTTAAAGTTAGCTTTAATCTTATAGTGCCCTCATTGGCTATTAATTAACATGTCTGGATATGGACACAGTAGCTACTCGGTCATTAAATATTAAAGGTGAACTCTCATGAATATAAAACAACAGTTTACTGAGGTTGAGTTTGGGCAACAAAAAGTCAAAGTAGCCAAAGATGGTTATTACGACCGTTTTAGAATGAACCCTGATCTAAATGAAGTCGCTCAAGACCCTGCTGCAGGCAACATCGATTTTTTCCGCCATATTCCTAAAAAAATTGTAGAGTCACGTGTAGGTCCTGTCTGGGCACCCAACTTTTATTATCGTAGTGCAAATATACAGCTTTTAATGCTTGCTCCAATTAAGCTCATTAAGGCAAAACTTCCTGCGGCTTTAACGCCATTACAACCATTTCCGGGTTATGGGTTAGTGGCCGTTACGTTCTTTACCTATTCAGTTTGTGACAATGACCCTTATAACGAAGTGTCGATTGCAATTGTTGTACGTCAACCTAATGCTCGTGGGCTACACATTGCAGAGTTAATGAAATCGATGCGTCAGCGTCATTTTTATGCACATGTTTTAGCTTTACCTGTCGATACGGAAATTGCCAGAGTTCGCGGTGTATATGGTTACCAACTACCAAAATGGTTAACTAAAATTGATGTCGACATTAATTCAAAACAGGTTCAAGCCAAAATTTTCGATGTTAATGGAAAATTAGATTTAAGCCTAAAAACGCCTGTACCGACGTTAAAACATGTCGATTCTGAAACCCATATCAATAAGGCCACCATGCTACATGTAGTCGATGGAAAATGGCATCAAACAGAAGTGCAATCTAACATTCTTTCCTTTGCGCAAAAGCTTTTTCCAAAGGAAATACAACTTGTAAAAAATGAGGGACCTTTAACTACATTGCTAAATGAGCTAGGTGCCTCAAGAATTCTCCGCTTAGATGTTATTGAAGATGCTCAGGTCGTGCTTAATTTGCCTACTCCGCTATCGACTTATTCTTAGAGATAACCGTAATAAAAAGAGACCATGAGCTGGTCTCTTTTTAATTTTTAGATCGCTGCTTTGGTCATCTCACAATTCACCAATCTTAAAATCTGCAACGGATTACTGTCTTTTAAAGCTTCTGGCAATAAACTTTGTGGATAGTTCTGGTAACACACTGGGCGCAAGTAACGGTCAATGGCTAAGGTTCCAACTGAAGTGCCTCGTGCATCTGAAGTTGCAGGATATGGCCCGCCGTGTACCATGGCATCACATACTTCAACACCCGTTGGATAACCGTTTATGAGTAATCGGCCTGCTTTTTCCTCTAACACTGGAACCACGTCTGCAAACTCGGTTAAATCTGCT